>Ga0209636_10000099_pt1 | contig 66465 bp, 68 predicted proteins | sample DeeMarSWOR152_54_FD_187464 | JGI IMG/M metagenome (GOLD analysis project Ga0209636, IMG submission 187464) | Marine sediment microbial communities from White Oak River estuary, North Carolina - WOR-1-52-54 (SPAdes) (version 2) | ecosystem: Environmental > Aquatic > Marine > Intertidal zone >...
AGTTCTTTGGCTCTAGTTAAGTTATATTCATAGGGTGTCAAATCATCGCGTCGCTCTGGCTGACCTGGGAATGCATGTTGATCTCCGGCTATTCCGATTCCATCTAAGATTCCATAGATAATTTGGTCTCTTGGTATACAGTGGCTTACTGCTTGTCGCAGGTATCTAGCAGCTTCTGCTGCTCTTGATGGGTTACTCTTTCCTAATGGAGTCTCGACACCAGTGCCCCACACAGGATGCTGACAGTTGAAACCGAGTTCTTGATAGCCATTGCTGGAATATAATGTGTAATCGCACCAGCCTTCAGCAACTCCTTCATCCAGCTCATTTAGATGACCTTCAGGGTGGTATTGTGAGTCAAGGAAGTGCACTTCGCCATTTTTTAGGGCTGCGATCGCTGGTTCCCAGCTCTCTATGAATGTAACCCAGTAGTCTTCGATCGTGAAGTAACCTGCAGCCTCAAGCGCATCTTTATTTATGTAGTCTTCGTTCTTTGTGAACTTGACTGTCTGTGTTGTTGTGTCGAATTCGACGAATGAGTAGGGTCCTCCACTTACGATGTCTCCAGTTCCTATTCCTGTATTTGTGAAGTCTGTTCTCCAATCAGAGTATGGGATGTTCTCGAAGATGTGTTTTGGCAATATTGGGTCATCCAGAAATAGTGGCTCGAATAGTGCATATATTTGTGGTAGAGCAAATTCAACAGTGAAATTATCGATCTTTTTTATATTGTCCTTTGATCCAAAAATAGTTGTATAATCACCAGCAAATGGGCATGCTAAGTCAGGTTCAAAAGGAGCCTGGTAAGAGAACACAACGTCATCAGCGGTGATCTGTACACCATCATCCCAAAAAGCATCTTGCTTAAGGGTCACAGTCCAAGTTTTTCCATCTTCAGCTACACTCCAATCTTCAGCTAAGATGCCCTCCATCTGAGCGTTAACCATGTTATCTTTCCGAATTAATGCAGGATAAAGAACAGCGGTTGCAGTTAAGTCATAGTAGGATGTTGAAACAAATGGATTAAGTTCAAGTACGGGTCCTGTCTGAGCTAAAATACAGGTTGTCAGCCCTTTCCACTTTTCTGGGTAAGCCCATGCAGGATACCAGTATCCCTCGTCGTAATTGGTCAAATCTGGATCGTAAGCAACACATTCCACGAAGTAAGAGATAATACATGAGGGCTGATCATCATATAAAATCTCTAGGACCTGGTGTTGGATCGCTTCTCTCTCGTCATAGTCTGGTTCCAACATTGCCGCGTCTAGAAGAGCGTCTAAAGCATCATTATCATAAACGTAGTAGTTCTGTCCAGGCGAGTAATAGAGTGGGTCTCCTTTAAAAAGTGTTCTGAGGTCCATTTCAGGTGAAATGGCATATCCAACAAACAGCGCGTCGTATCCACCTTCATTATAAGTTTTCCCAATGAGGTCTTCGGGGCACTCAAGGATACGATCATAGATCGTGTCCCAGTCCCAAATCACTCTGTCACAGGCTATGCCGATTCCTCTTAAGTTATATTGAATTACTTCACCCCACTGCAATCTTGCAGGGTTAGTACTAGGATTCACAAGAGTAAGTTTCAACTCGGGTGTTACCACTTCTTGCTGAGCAAAAATGAATGGTGTAACGACCATTGAAACTTCAACAAGTAAAGCTAATGTTAGCAGTGTTTTCATCGTTCTTGAAGAAATTTTAAGCAATTTTCATTTTTCCCCTAATAGTTAGTTAAATTAAAATTGATACCTATAATATATATATCTATTTTCATTACGTTTTTCAGAGATAGCAATTCATAAGGATAATCGATGAAAAGTTAAGAGGGAAGTTGGTTCACAGGAAATTTATTCAAGGAAATTTTAATCTAATCAAAATTTAAATACAATTTTGTAAAGTAAGTTTAAAAAGATTGATGCTCTCATGGGCTACAAAAATTACATAATTAGGCGAGTAATCTATATTATTCCTCTATTCGTAGGCATCTCCATCCTAAACTTTGCGATGATGCACATGGCTGGTGATCCTGTGCGGTTAATGACGCTTGGAAACCCCAGTCTAAACATAGATTTGGTTCGTGATCAATTAAGAGCTTATTATGGACTTGATCAGCCAATATATGTGCAATATGGAGTGTGGTTGTGGCGGTTCTTACATTTAGATTTAGGAACCTCATTCTATAGCGGGTTATCAGTAAATACAATCATAGGCTTATACGCGTGGGAAACCATCAAGCTGCAGCTCGTTGCGCTTATTCTCGCGTTAGTGATTGGTGTCCCAATAGGTATATACTCAGCGACAAAACAGTACTCAAAGTTCGACATCACAGTTACCTCCTCAGCAATCCTAGGTATATCAATTCCCATCTTTTACATGGGCATAATTTTCATCCTCATATTCTCCTTCTACCTTGGATGGTTTCCTTCATTTGGAGCACATTCTCTGCAAGAGATTCGATATCCTTTTGGAAGCTATTTCCTCGATGAACTATGGCACCTGGTCCTACCATCTATTGCTATAGCGTGGGTTTCCATGGCACTCTACACCCGTATCGTTCGCTCCAGCATGTTAGAGGTTTTACGCCAAGACTACGTCTTAGCTGCACGTGCTAGTGGTCTGAATGAGAGAACAATTGTTTTTAAACACGCTCTCCGAAATGCAGCGATTCCACTTGTCACATATGTAGGGATCTACATCGGATTATTACTTGCAGGCGCACCAATGACTGAGACCGTTTTTACATGGCCTGGCTTAGGATATCTATACGTAACTGCTGTAACAAAATTAGATTTCCCAGTGATAATGGGAGTGAACATGCTGATCACTCTGATCATCTTAGCTGTGAACCTCATTACAGATCTTATCTATGGTGTTATTGATCCGAGAATAAGATATGAGTGATAATAATTGAGTAAAGGTAAACAAGAAAAAAAGATGGAAGAGAAAGCTAAACCAGTCAGTCAATGGGGGATAGCGTGGAAGCGCTTTAAAAAAAACAGAGCAGCCTTGGTCGGTCTATTTATTGAAGGCATTATCCTATTCATGGCATTATTTGGCCCTTTTATCGCTCCTTATCCACCCAACGATATATCAGCGTTCTTCGAAGGAAGAGTAAGAGAACATCCAAGTTGGGATCACCCCATGGGTACCGATTACACTGGACATGATGTTTTCAGCCAGATAATATATGGTGCATCTACCGCTCTTCAAGTTGGAATTGGATCAGCTGCATTCTCAATGATTATCGCAATATTGGTTGGATCACTTGCAGGCTATTATGGTGGAAAGATTGACACCATTTTAATGCGTTTCAGCGAAATATTTCTGGTCATGCCCGCTTTTCTGTTCCTAGTAGTTCTCCTAAAGGTTGCGTTAACTATAAGTGTAGCTGGTTTTGGTCTAGGTTTAACAATCTTTGTACTGGGCATATTAGGATGGGCAGGCGACTCACGAGCCATAAGAGCAGAGTTCATGAGACTTAAAGAAGAGGAGTTTGTGACCGCAGCTCAATGTCTAGGAGCGAGTAACCAACGGATAATCTTTAAACACATTTTACCAAATGTCCTCCATCTCATAATCGTCCTAATAACCTCAAGCATAGCAACAAACATCATTATTGAAGCAGGATTGAGTTTCCTAGGATTCAGCGACCCCAATATCATCACATGGGGACGAATGATGGCCTATAGTCTAGAAGCCATTCGAGGCGCTTGGTGGCAAGGCGTATTTCCAGGCATAGCAATAGTTGTAACAGTTCTAGGCTTCAATCTTCTAGGTGATGGCTTGAGGGATGCGTTAGATCCCCGTTTACGTGAATAACCAATAGTAACAAGGAGAAGACCTTTGCCAAAAACGATATTGGAGATAGATAATCTAAAAACCTATTTTGACACTTGGGCGGGTGTTGTCAAAGCGGTTGACGGGGTGAGTTTGGATGTCAGAAGAGGTGAAACGCTAGGTTTAGTTGGAGAATCTGGGTCAGGTAAAACTGTAACCTCTCTATCCGTTCTTCGAATAGTTCCTCGACCTGGAAAAATATTAGGAGGAAAAATCCTTTTCAACGGTGAAGATCTACTCACCAAGACCGAGGCAGAGATGCGGAAGATCAGGGGAGCTAAGATTGCGCTTATCTTCCAAGATCCCTCAACCTCACTAAATCCCGTTTTCTCCATCCAAAGCCAATTAGTAGAGGTTATTCAACGTCATCAGAATATAAATAAGAAAGACGCGATTGAAAAAGCAGAGTATCTTCTAAATATCGTTGGTATACCAGACGCAAAACTTCGAATGAAAGATTTTCCTCATCAATTCAGTGGTGGCATGAAGCAAAGAGTTGCGATTGCACGAGCCCTTTCATGCGAGCCAACTTTGCTCTTTGCGGATGAACCAACCACAAATTTGGATGTAACTATACAAGCTCAGATACTCGATCTGATGCGTGATTTAAAGAGCAAGTTTGACATGTCAATGGTTTTAATTACACACAATATGGGCATAGTAGCTGAGATGGCTGACAGAGTAACTGTGATGTATGCAGGTCGGGTCTGTGAGACCTCAAGTATGCGTGATGTATTCTCACATGCCACTCATCCCTACACAGTAGCTTTAATGAAAGCCATACCAAAAATTGGGTCTGAAAGAGATCAGTTACCAGTAATACCGGGAAACATTCCAAATCTGATTGATCCTCCGTCTGGTTGTCGGTTCCATCCGAGATGTAAATACGCAAAACCAGTCTGCAAACAGAAGATTCCTGAATTAGAAAAAGTTGAGAAGGAACATTTAACAGCGTGTCTACGATGGGACGAAATAACGAAAGAACTGGCAAAGGAATGAGGCTAGAATGAGGAAAAATGTGGTCTTAGAAGTACAGCATCTGAAAAAGTACTTCCCAGTTTTCGAAAAAGGTGTAATATTCAGTAAGGAAGCTGGTTCAATCCATGCTTGTGACGATATTAATTTTACGATTCAAAGAGGAAAAACACTGGGATTAGTCGGTGAAAGCGGAAGTGGAAAAACAACACTTGCTAAGACGATATTACATCTGATTCCCCCGACATCAGGTGAAGTCTTCTTTGAGGGGGAAGATGTCTTAAAGATTTTCAGTTCAAAAAATAAGAATGAAATTTTGAGTTTACGTAGAAAGATGCAGTATGTATTCCAAGATCCTTACTCTTCCTTGAATCCTAGAATGACTGTCGCTGATATAATAATGGAGCCTTTTCAAATCCACGGACACATTCCAAAAAACGAGTGGCCATCCAAAATGTACGAGCTCCTGAGACTGGTTGGACTGGAGGATTATCACAGTGAAAGGTATCCCCATGAATTCAGTGGGGGACAAAGACAAAGAATATGCATAGCGAGGGCTTTAGCGGTTGAGCCGGAATTCCTCATAGCTGATGAACCAGTTTCTTCGCTAGATGTCTCCATAAGAGCGCAGATTTTGAATCTTTTAAGGAATCTTCAAAACAAATTTGATCTTACTTACATCTATATTTCACACGATTTAAGTACTGTTAGACACGTTTGCGATCAAGTAGCAGTAATGTACCTAGGAAGGATAGTTGAACTTGCGGATGTGGATAAGATCTTCGAAGCACCTCGACATCCTTATACTAAAGCTCTCATATCAGCAGTTCCATCAACTGAACTAGGGGAAAAAAGTAACAGGGTAATATTGCCAGGTGAAGTCCCAAGCCCAATAGATCCACCCCCCTACTGCAGATTCTATCCTAGGTGCAAATATCATATTTCACTTTGTAAACAGAAAGATCCGCAATTAGACGAACATTTTCGAAATCAATTTATTGCTTGCTTCAGAGCAAAAGAAAAACTGAATTAACTTATACGATCATAACAGCTTGAAGCAGAATAGGAATTATACCTAAACCTGTCGATAAGGGTAAACCAGGGAAGTACATCTGACCCTCAGCACTCTTCATTGAGTATATCGATCCCAATAAAATCAAGATTATTGAAGCCAAGCTTGTAAAGACTCCGAAATTTATGAAAGCACAAGTTGTCAACATAGCAAAACAGGTTAGATCTCCAAGTCCTATTCCCCATGTAGTATTTGGGTATGCTACAATCACCATGAATTTCTCCAATGGATCGTTTGTTACTGGGTTTTTTAACTTGTGATAAACCCAAAATAGGTCTACAAAAGATAAAGCTAGGATTACTGCTATCGTCGAAGTTGTAGGGAAAGAGATACCGAGATAAATTCCAATTATAGAACTATAAACTATGAAGATGAAATTCTTCAATCTTTCTGGTAAGACATCAACGAGAATTAGATATATTGAGTAAAAACCAAAGTAAGCCAATCCACCAAAGATCAGATAAATTATTGGAATCGTATTAGCTGGAATATTGAAAAACTGCTTACCAAATAGCAAGACAAAGACTGTTCCAACGATCAAATAGATCGTAATAAAAATATTAGGAGCAAAATCTCTTTTCAATTTTTTTGATAAAAGAATCAAACTAATAGCTACTACCGCGGTAGATACAAATAAGAACAGGTTAGCAATAATGGTGCTGATTCCCTCGCCACTAGGTAATGGTAGTCTTAATTCCTCAGAGTTAAAAGAGAATAAACATAACTGTGCCATGAAAATTGTGAATATAGCTGTTATTAATATTGGCAGAATGAATCCAATCTTTCCTAAATATTTTCTCATCGCTTCTTTTTCCAATCCTGAGTAGTAATTTACATAAACTATTTCTTATAGATTATGTCTACTAAGATGTTTTTCTTTAAGCTAGATGGTCTTTATCAAAACATACCTTTTCAGTCTCAACGACGCGTTATTAAGGTAAAATTTCTCTTAATGCGAAGAAAATAGATTGTTAATTTTCTTAAATGTTTACTAATTATTTGGAAAATTATCCCTTTTTTTAAATAAAATTGAACAATCTCAATATTTTATATAGCACTTTGATTAAGAATAGAATGCTATTTAATCTAAAGGAGAAGAAAAAAGTGTCATTAAGTAACAACAAACTATTGATCGTGGCTGCTATTGTCGTTATTGTTATTGCTGCGTATTTCATGTGGCCAACTCCTACACCAGAACCTCAAATGAAGGACACAATCATTTGGGGAACTACTGACTCTGTTGAGAACACTATTGATCCCTCTCAGTCCTACGATTTCTTCGGATGGTGCATAATCCAACAAACTGGTTCAACTCTAGTTGAAATTGAGCCTGGTTCAGGAGCCGGACCTGAAGACATAATTCCAGCATTGGCAATAGATTGGACAGCTAGCGAAGATTTGATGACTTGGACGTTCAATTTGAGACAAGGCGTATTGTTTGAGGATGGAACCGAGTTCACAGCAGATGATGTGAAATACAGCTTTGACAGGGCTAACGAGATTCAAAACGAGGATAGTTTCCAAGTGAACATGGGAACTTTCGATGTTCTAATTGACAGCGTTGAGGTCACAGGCACATACCAGGTTGTTTTCCACCTGAAGGTTCCTGCTAGCTACTTCCTTCAGTATCTCGCTGCTCAAGCATTTTCAATAGTGAATCCAGATTACGCTGCGTATGATGCAATAACTGAATACGTCGACGGAGATGCACGAGCGAGTTGCCCGAATGATCTCGGCAGATACGTTCTGACCGAGTGGACTAGAGTAGCAGGTAGAGATGTACAGCTGACGCTTGAAGCGAACCCAAACTACTGGGATGCAACCAGTGGATGGCCAAAGACAAATAAGATTATAATAAAGATGTACTCTGACGCAACAGCCCTTAGACTGGCTCTTGAAGCTGGAGATGTAGACATAGCATTTAGACATCTTGAAGCGACAGACATTGATGACCTTAAAAGTGATCCTGACGTTACTGTGTGGGAGGGAAATGGTGCAGAAATCCAGTACTTGATCTTTCAAGAACACATGGAACCCTTCGATGACGCTAGAGCGCGACAAGCTCTCGCAGCAGCTTTAGATCGCCCAACGTTGTGTAGTACTGTATTTCTCGATCAGACAACACCTTTATACAGCATAATACCAGTTGGAATGATGGGGCACACTGAGGCATTTCAGGATCTGGGAGACGCTAACCTCACTCTCACAGTAAGCTTGCTAGACGATCTTGGATATGATGAAAATAATCCGCTTCAAATCGATCTATGGTATGAGAGCTCTGGTCACTATCGTTCAAGCGCTGATCAAGCGCTAATGTATAAGTCGCAGTTTGAAGCAAGTGGAGTTATCGAGGTAACCCTTCAAAGTGCAGACTGGGCGAGCTATAGAACAAACAGAAACAGCGAAATCATGCAAGTCTTCATCTATGGCTGGTACCCTGATTACATCGACCCAGATAACTATGCTTTCCTTTATTTCGCTACATGGCTACACCACAATTATATCGAGACGAGCAATGGTCAACTCATGGAGTCATGGTGGATGGATGCAGGTTCCGTACCTTCAGCTGACCGACCAGCATTATATGCCCAAATTGATGATTTAGCTGTAGAGGACTGTCCAGTTGTCCCATTATGGCAAGGTACAGCTTACGCTATTAGTCAACCAAATGTTGAAGGCGTAGTCTTAGACCTTACGATGCAATTCCGTCTATGGATGATTTACGCAACCGAAGATTAGAAATATTCCTTCTCCCCCCTCTTTTTTTGTAAGAGGTACATCCAATGGGTTTACGTTCGTATATTACAACACGAATTCTACTCACTATACCATTAATCATGCTTCTACTAAGTTTTGTCTTCTTGATTGTAAGAGTTTTACCTGGAGATCCTGTTCTACTCCACTTTGAAAAAGCAGCTAGCCCCGAAACAATTGAGTCGATGAGAGTAAGGTTGGGTTTAGACAAACCGCTGCTAAACCAATACTTTGATTATTTTTTGGGGCTATTACATGGTGATCTTGGAAAGTCTATGCAGGATTTCTCACCTGTAGGTCAGCAGATCTTTTCTGCTTTCCCAGCTACACTCGAACTTGCCATATTCTCCATGATCATAGCAGCGGGGTTGGGAATAGTTTTAGGCATCAGATCCTCAAAGTCATATAATTCGTTTCAAGACCACGCAATAAGAATGTTTGGAACTGTGATGTACGCTATTCCAATCTTCTTTTTAGGAATGTTATTTCAAATGGTATTTGGAGTCGGGTTACACTGGTTCCCTACCGGAGGACGTATCTACCCAGGCATGGACCCGGATGGACTGAGTCTTGGCAACATACAATTCTCAACAGGTCTATATACCGTTGATAGCCTCTTAGAGGGCGATCTCTTGAAATTCGCACAATCCTTAAGATATCTCTTCCTGCCATCGCTGACATTAGGGTTAGTTCTTTGCGGAGTCTTTATAAGAATGACTCGTAGCAACATGCTTGAGATTTTACGTTTAGACTTTGTAACAGCAGCAAAAGCTAGAGGGTTGAAAGAGAGAACAGTACTCTACAGCTATGCCTTCAGAAACGCTTTCCTCCCTGTATTAACGATGATGGGATTACAGTTTGCTGTTCTGCTCGGTGGTGCAATACTGACCGAGACAACATTTTCATGGCCAGGATTAGGAAGATACCTCGTTGACCGAATCAATTTCAGGGACTACACAGCAATTCAAGGAGATATTGTCTTCTTTGGCCTCCTCGTCGCATTAGTAAGTCTCGTGGTGGACATCCTATACGCTTACTTGGATCCAAGGATACGATTATGATTGGGGAGTGAACTATGACAGAAATTGACCAAACAATCTACAAACGTCTAACTCCAAGTTTAAAATCGCTAACCCAACGGGGTCTAGCGGGATGGATGGTAATAGCTGGATGCATAATAGTACTCTCAATAGTAATTATGACGATACTATCACCTTGGATCACGCCCTACGATCCATCCGCATTAAACGTTGGCCCTTTAAGAACGCCTCCTAGTATGCAGTTTCCCCTAGGAACAAACCATCTTGGACAAGACATGTTAAGCAGAATACTCTCCGGTGGCGGTAATATGCTGCTAGTTGCATTATTATCTGTCACAATATGCCTACTAATTGGCGTACCAATAGGATTAGTCGCATCCTACATCGGTGGAGCAGTAGACAAGATACTCTCGCTCATAATGGACAGCATCTATGCTTTCCCCGGATTGGTACTCGCAATAGTCATAGCAGCAATGCTTGGGAGGGGCGTGGTAAACATGGCACTATCGATCGCAGTTGTTTATGTGCCATCTTACTTCAGAATCGTGAGAAGTCACGTCTTAACTATAAAAGAACTGCCTTACACCCAAGCTGCAAGAGCCATTGGAGCAAAGGGGTACACAATAGTTCTGAGTTATATATTACCGAACTTGATCCCCTCAATCGTTTCTGTGGCAACCATTAATTTCGCGGATGCAATCCTAACCGCAGCAGGTCTGACTTTCGTGGGACTGGGTCTTGAAAAAGACATCCCCGATTGGGGATGGGATTTAACAGATGGCAGAATGCTTCTTCCAAGTGGTGCATGGTGGGTAATTACTTTTCCAGGGATCATGATAGTTCTCTTAGCATTAGGATTCACTCTAATCGGAGAAGGGTTAAGCGATCTACTAAACCCAAGGCTTGATCACTGAGGCATAATCTTGAGCTTATTGAATGTTGAATCATTAACAGTCGACTATCAAACAAGAGCAGGAAGAGTTAGAGCGGTAGATGTTGTGTCCTTCGTAATCGAGAAGGGAGAGACTGTTGGTCTAGTTGGAGAATCAGGCTCTGGTAAATCAACGCTAGGTCACTCTATTGTCAGATTAATTCCACCACCCGGCATCGTGAAGAATGGAAAAATTTGGATAGAAGGTAAAAACATTTTAAACATCACAGAAGAGGAGATGCGCTCAATAAGAGGAAGCAAGGTTGGATACATTTTTCAAGATCCCACCACCTCGTTAAATCCAGTTAAGAATGTAGGAGATCATTTCATCGAATTAATTCAACAACATCAACCCAAATGTAGCAACGAGGAAGCATTAAATCAAACAAGGAAAATCTTTCAAGACGTTGGCATTCTTCCTGAACGAATAAACGACTATCCACATCAATTCAGTGGTGGAATGCGACAACGAATCATGATAGGTCTCGCAACCGCCCTTAACCCAGATATTGTTATCGCAGATGAACCAACAACTGCTCTCGATGTTATAATCCAAGCGAAGATTCTAGATCTGCTATTAGAATTACGACAGAAACATAGAATGGCACTAATCCTCATAACCCATGATCTTGGAATTATATTTGAAAATTGCGAAAGAATCATTGTTATGTACGCTGGAAAATTTGTAGAATACGCCAATAGCATAGAACTTCACAGACGACCGCTACACCCTTATACAAAGGGTCTACTGCAAACAATACCCAACATTGAACTTGCTGACCAAAAACTTGAGTCCATATCCGGCTCGCCTCCGGACATGTTGAACCTTCCAAATGGCTGTCCTTTCTGGCCTCGCTGTCCAAAAGTTATGAAAGTCTGCAAGAGAAAAGAACCTGAAATAACGCAAGTGAGGAAGAATCATGGTGTTAGATGTTTCCTCTATGGGGGTAAATGATTGAGCGCTTTGATCCATGTTGAGCATATGAAAAAGTATTTTCCAGTTCAGAAGAGTTTTCTTGAAAAAATAATCACTGGAAAAACAAGTTATGTTAAAGCTGTAGATGATATAAGTTTCTCTGTTAAAAGCGGAGAAGTCTTCACTTTAGCTGGGGAGAGTGGCTGTGGTAAGACAACCACTGGTATGCTTCTTGCATTATTGATACCGCTGACTAGTGGAGAGATATTCTTTGATGGACAAAACCTAACAAAATTAAGATCCGAAGACTTGAGAGCCATGAGGAAAAAAATTCAAATCGTCTTCCAGGATCCTTATTCCTCACTAAACCCTAGAATGAAGGTTGGAAAAGCTGTGGGTCACCCATTAGAGATCAACGATGTAGCATCAGGCTCAGGGATGAGGAAAATCGTGTTAGATATGCTCGAAAAAGTGGGTCTATCACCCCCAGAGAAATTCTATGATTTATATCCGCATCAACTTAGTGGCGGCCAGAGACAGAGGATTGCATTAGCTAGATCCATCATCATGAATCCTAAGTTTATCGTAGCAGATGAACCAGTTTCGATGATTGATGTCTCACTGCGAACGACCATAATAAATCTCATGTTGGATCTTAGGAAAGAACTGGGATTAACCTATGTTTTCATCACTCATGACTTGGCGGTTGCTAAGTACATATCCGATAGAATTGCTATAATGTACCTTGGTAAAATTGTGGAGATTGGGAAAAAAAGAAGAATATTCGAGGATCCGCTACATCCATATACAAAGGCGTTGATTTCAGCAATCCCTGTGCCTGACCCAGAGAGTAAGAGGAATGTTATAGACCTTGAAGGCGAAATACCATCTGCGATCAATATTCCTTCAGGATGTCGCTTTCATACAAGATGCCCCTTCGTATTTGATAAATGTCCAATCGAGGAACCCTCTCTTAAAGAGAAAGGGAAGAACCACAGAGTAGCGTGTCACTTGTGTTAATTGAAAAATTTAATTAAAATACTATTCTTAGAAGAATTTTTTTCTCAAACTCTTCTTTTCTGCTTCAATAATTAACTCAAAGAAACGGTCATTTACAGTCTTTTCATCACGCAGAATCGTCTCAGCATCTTCAGGGTTAATATTCTTACCTGCCAGAGTTAACGCTGCTATTTTTCCATATTTTGATGTAAGTTGTGCTGTTTTTTCCAGTCTTTTGATGATTCTCTTTTCCATCCTAGACCTTTTGGCTTTCAACTTCAGGATATCGCCCTTTGATAGAGTAGATATACCAATCTTGGAAGAGTTGCAAATTGAACACCTAATATTTTCTGGAAGATCAATCATCTTCTTAGTCTCAAAGTATTCCCAGCAATTAGTGCAAACAAGTGTCCTGACCTCGTTCAAAATGCGTGCTTTTACTGAGGCGATAATAATGTGTCGCATCTTATCAGGGGGGATTAAATCTGATCTCCGTCCAATTTTCTCTAACCCTACCTTGGCTATCGGAGTTGGCTTATCTCTCTCTTCAAGACAGAGGAGCTGTATTTTACCATTCTTGATGTCTTTGAGAACCCGTCGAGTACCTTCAAGATTTAAATCTTTATCGAGAGCCTCCTTTATTGCCTCTTCAAAGATAGCTGTATCATCAAAATTCTTCAAGAGTTGACTAATGCCAATACTTCCCATATCTACCCCCCTGGCTATAGCTCCAAATCTTCGTGCTACATGTATTATTCTTCTTTTGAATAATCCTGTCTTCGATGAAGCCTTTACAATTACCTCTCGAAGTCTCAAGTCACATGCTTCTTTAATAACTTCAACTAAATCAGAAGAATCCGCCAGTTTATTTGTTTGAATTATGATCCGATACGGATCTTGTTGAACCCCAATTGTGTGACCTGTCTTCTCAGAGAGAATATGACCTAAGAGACGTGCTAGTGTTTTATTTACGAGCGAGCCAAAGAAAGCGTGGATAATAATGTAATCATCCCAATCTTCAATCGTCATTCTCTTATCTGAAGGTATGGGGATACCCTCACCGACTTGTTTAACTGTATCATCAATTGCTCTGAGGATAGTCTCTTTTTTTGCGGGGTATCTGCTTGCTAGACGACTGACGATCCAACCAATACTCTTACCACTTTTCATTTGTTTCGCTACATAAGCTCTAATCTCCCCGACTTCTTGAGCAACCTCGAAGGGCACAGGGATCTCTTCTCCAACCCAGCTCGGAATAGCTCCAGTGGGATCATCTTGAGCTTTTACATATACCTTATCACCGTAGACATCGAGAACCTTCCAGACGCTTCCTTTGATTATGAATTTAGTGCCTGGTTCTCCATGTTCAGCGACAAACACCTCATCTAAAACCCCGACTGGAGAGTCATCTTCATTATCAATGACGAGATACTTTTTCTCGTCTGGAATCATCGAAAGATTCTCATAATAATACTTGTACACAGACTTGCTTTCTCTAGACCGCCCCACTAGCTTATTTTCAAAAGAGGTAAAGGCCAGTCTAGGATATCTATCATTCAAGTATCTGACCACGCTAACCAAGTCTTTTTCATCAAGGTTCCGATAAGGATAGGCTTTATTGAATAGATGAATTATCTCGGTAAAGCTCAGCTGTCTCTGTTGCGTTAATAAGCCAATGATTTGATGGCACAAAACGTCGTAGGGTTTTTCAGGCACCGTCACTTCCTCAAGTGCCTCTAAGTATGCTCTTCGAGCCACTACGAGAGCTTCAAGCGTGTCATCTGAATCCATCGTAATAATAACACCGCTAGAAACTCTGCCAATTCTGTGACCGCTGCGACCAACTCTTTGCAGAATCCGTGTGATCTGCCTCGGACTCATATATTGAATGCACAGATCTATTCTTCCAACGTCAATTCCCAATTCCAGCGAGGAGGTGCAGACTAAACCCTTCAAACCACCATCCTTCAGACCCCGTTCAGCAGCTACACGCGCTGGTTTCGCAAGAGAACCATGATGAATACTAATAGGAAAGTTAACGTCCCAAACCTTGAATCTACTAGCTAAGACCTCTGCTATTGCACGTGTGTTTGTGAATAGTAGAGCAGACCTATGACCTGACATCAGGTCACGGATTAATCTAAGCCTTGCTGCGACTTCTGGGTGAGTGTATAGCTTTGACGCTAACTCGTCATCCTCCAAACTTGGAGCTGGATAAACAACTTCAAGTTTCATGTGACGAGCAACAGGAACTTTTACAACTTCGACTTCACTATCTTGCCCAACCAAGAATTTTGCCACCTTGTTAGGGCTTCCTATAGTCGCAGAGAGTCCTATCAACTGAAAGTCCTCACCAGTGATCCACCGCAGTCGCTGAAGTGCTAGAGAGAGCTGGCTCCCACGCTTGTCCTCAGCAAACTCGTTTATCTCATCAACTATTACCCAACGAACAGACTTCAGGTGACCACGCATAATCCTACCAGGGAGAATCGCCTGCAATGTCTCAGGTGTAGTGACCAACAAATCAGGTGGACTTCGAGCTTGCCAAACTCTCTCTTTACCATCGGTATCACCATGCCTAACCGCAATTTTGACGTCCAGTCTACTGCACCACCACTCAAGCCTCTCCAAAATATCCCTGTTCAAAGCTCTCAAAGGTGTAATGTACAAGATCTTGATCCCTGCAATTTTTCGTGGAATTTGAATAAGTTTATTCAGAATTGGAAGAAACGCTGCCTCTGTTTTTCCTGTTCCTGTTGGAGCGATTAGAAGAACGTTTTTACCATTAGAAATTAGTGGTATAGCTTCACTCTGTGGATCTGTCGGGGATAGGAATCCTTTCTCTAAGATAATCTTCTGAATTGGCTTAGTTAAAGATGAAAAAACATGATTTAAATTGCCCAATAAAGAATATTCAGCCCTCTTAGCTAAAACAAGAATATAGCCCTATGATAAAAAAGTAGTGAAAAAAGCACAGCACATTACTTAACTTCCCTAACATTATATTTAAACAGATTTTTTATCAAAAAGATATTAAACACGGGAATAAAGAATACAGATTTCACCTAACATGAAAGTGGTTGCATTATGGAGATTCAAATTTCAGAGTCTAAGCCCGAGTCTAAAATTGGATACGAGACAATTCACGACATTTATCTAGACAACAAAAATGTGGGATATGTTATTGTCCAGTATGCAACGAAGGAAGACATTAAAGCATTTAAAAAGTCTAAGAGGAAACTGAAAATTGGCCAACCGTTTGGTGTGCGTCTATGCATCGATGCAGATAAAGGAGGAGTGACAACCTCCGAAATTGGTAAACCGAACATTATAAGGATTGTAGACTTATTAAAAAGCAGGTTTTCAGGGTTAGAAGAAAGAGATGTTGGAATAATAGAATTTGATAAAGGTAAAAAGAACATAATCGGTAAGATTTCAAACCTTTGATTTCGCTATAACTTCACGGTGTTTTTTCTAATGACGAATAAAAATAGATTCACAGAATATAAAGAATTTCTCAAAAAGAACCGCGATGTGATTCAATTAATAGCACTGATTATTTTCATTTACTTTACACCTCAACTGATCTGGGCCGGATTAAAAATTACTTTAAATACAGAATATCCTTTCGCTACGGTGGAAGGAGAAAGCATGCTGCCCACCTATGTTGAAGGAGACCTAATAATAACACAGGGATCAAATGATAACTGCGAGTTACTGGTTGGAGAGGTCATTGTCTTTCACAGACCAGGCAACTGGGACTTCGCTATAATTCACAGAATCATTAGCAAAGAGTACTATGATATGGAAGAGCAGTGTTACTTCCAGACAAAGGGCGATAACAACGTCATGCCTGATCGATTCTCAACTGCTTACAAAGGATGGGTTCCAGGAAGCCACGTTATTGGAAGAGTTATACTTAGGATACCTTTGATAGGATTAGTGTTCATGGCAATGCAAATGAAAGTCGGACCATTCACTTTATCGATTATACTCCAAGTCGTAATTATCGCGTTGATTCTAGTGATCTATTATAGAGAATGGAAGGAACGGGAAGATAATCCTTTATAAAGAATTGTATTAATTTACTTTCGTTGAGGAGTGCTCAGTGCCTAAAGTAAAAGCAACCGCAAAAATCGAGAATGTAGTAGCCTCAGCCATCTTATCACAGACAATCGACCTCTTCTCGGTCGTTAAAGCTTTTCCGCATGTTGAGTATAGACCTGAACAGTTCCCAGGTTTAGTTTTTAGAATCAAAAAGCCAAAGACCGCCACATTAATATTCAGCTCAGGAAAAATGGTCTGCACAGGAGCAAAATCTGAGAAGCAATCCCGAAAAGCAGTGAATAAAGTGATAAAAGAATTGAAGAGTAACGGCATAATTATCTTAGGTAAACCCGAGATTACAATCCAAAACATAGTCGCCTCAGCAAACCTATATGGAAGAGTTGACCTCGAGAAATCAGCGTACTCACTACAGAGAACGATGTATGAGCCTGAGCAGTTCCCTGGTCTCATTTATAGAATGGATGATCCAAAAGTTGTAATATTACTCTTTGCCAGTGGAAAATTGGTCTGTACCGGGGCGAAGAAGGAAGAGGAAGTTTACAGAGCAGTCAACAAACTTGGAGAGACCCTCGAAAAAGACGGCTTAATAGAATACGAGGAATAAAGATGTAAAATTATTGCTTGCATAGGTTTTACGGTCTCTCAGCTATAAACGCGATCTTGACATTAGCTCTGTAGGATACGATCTTATTCTTTCAATTTTAGCAGTCCACCCAACAACTTCTAAGCCAACAATATTCCTAACTGTTTTAGATGTCTCAGTCAGAGTGTTCTCAGTAGCCTCTTGCCAACCATTAGGGGATTCGCCCATTAATTCGATAACCTTAACAACTTTCAGCTCTTTCACCTCCAAATCAGTACTTTAAATGAAATCTTAAATTAATTTTCTGTACACAAATTAATCATTTCGATACCCGTCTCTTCATTAAGAGACCACTAACAGCCGTGATGAAAACTAACCCGAGAGATGTAATCAAATCCAACATAATTACAGTTGTGTTTAACCCTAATGAAACAAAAATTTGGTTATCAATTAATAAGGAAATAAAGATTGACAGTATAAGACTAAGTAAAGCTGTAACAAGGACTTCCTTAATATCTTCAGAGATTAGACCAGCGATAAAACCTCCAATAAGCCAGGCAACAATACCCACCTAGACTTCAATCTTCAATCCAGAAAAAGGGAATAGTAAATATACAAAAGCAAAGAGAATCGAATTAAAGAATCCTAAAAAAGCATATACTTCGAATCCACCACTAATGAGAAATGATGTAAATATGGAGATAATTATGCAAGTTAATGACGCGCCTACTATTCTTGATAGCATTTTAAACAGGCTTTTTTTATTAAGCCGTAGTCTCAACATCATCATTTTTTAATCTGTTTTAGTATGATCTTCATTTCTTCTTCAGTAATTGTCTCTTTTTCACATAGCGTTTTAGCAACTTCTGATATTCGCATCAAGTAATGAAGTTTAACGTGGAGTTTATTTAGTGCTTTGGAACCACCCTCCTCTCTATCGATTAACACGAGAACATCACTAACAATTCCTCCTTCAATATTTATGGCATCTATAGCGCTAAGCAGGTTTGTGCCTTTTGTAATGAGGTCGTCAACAATCAATACTTTATCACCAGGGTGAAGAATCCCCTCCACTCTTCTTTCCTCTCCGTGCGTCTTTTGTTCCGTACGTACATATATGAAGGGTTTTGAAAGATTGTATGCTAGAATAGATGCAAAGGGCACACCCGCGGTAGGTATACCCGCAACCCTTTTGAAGTTCTGGAGACCCACATCATTTTTCGCCATCTCAGTGAATATTTCTTCAACCTTCTGGTAAGCGTGAGGAAAACTAGGCACAATTCTGAGGTTAATGTAATAAGGACTGAGAGATCCACTTGAAAGCTTAAATGTGCCAAATCTGAGTGCGCCTATTTTGACCATGAGTTCGCACAGTTCATTCTTTAACTCTTTTTTTCTCGTTTCCCAGCTCAATGTAACCAAACCTTCAATATCTTGAGAGAGGTGTTAGAATTTAAAACTGTGTTTTTTAATGTGAGCTGCTTTTAATTCCATGAATTTAGTATTTTCTTAATTGTGAAATATGAAAGCGATTTTAAAAATCGTATATCTTATTTTATAATATATTTAACAAAATCTTAATTTACTTCATACATCTTTGAGAACTCATAAACTTGAGCGGTAGTCTATGATGGGATAGTTTTATAGATAGTATTTTCTTTGTTATTGGTATGGCTAATAAAATTCATTGCGCACACATACTTGTTAAAACTGAGCAGGAAGCTCAAAACATTCTCAATAGCTTAAAGAAGGGGGAGAAGTTCAGTAAATTAGCTAAAGTCTCGATCTGTCCTTCTAGAAAACGGGGAGGAGATCTTGGGTCCTTTGGAAAAGGTCAAATGGTTAAAGAGTTTGAAAATGCAGCTTTTGCCCTAAAGAAGGGAGAGATCTCAGAAATTGTGAAGACGAAGTACGGATATCATATAATAAAACGCTTAGAATAAGAAGTTTGAACGGGAACAAAATTTTTCAAAATAACAGATATTATATAAGCAGTCTCAGAGCAAGTAAATAATTTACAATACCCCTCTTAACGGTGATTATTTGGTTGAACTTTGGCTTCCTTATGGAAAGACAGAGGTAGTTGCTAGAATCCAGAGTGAAAATCTTTCAATAGTGATAAAGACAGACGAGAACCCGGGGGTTGAAGATCCAAGAGCTGAAATAATTCGAGCATTAGATGAGCCCTTAAAGAGTGAAAAGATTGAGGAGACTGTTAAGACTAAAGATAAGGTTGCTATTGTTATTGATGATCACACAAGACCATCACCAAGTAAGCTCATTCTTCCTCCTTTAATAGAGAAAATTAATCACGCGGGAATAAAAGACTCCAATATTAGCATAATTATTGGAAGTGGAAGTCATAGACAAACACGTCTAGATGAGATCACTGATCTAGTAGGAGAAGAAATTGAAAAAAAGATAAGAATTATTAATCATGACTGTGACGCTAAAGATCTTGTAGAGGTGGGTGAAACAACACGAGGGACCAAGGTTCTACTCAATAAAGTCTTCATTGAAGCTGATTATAAGATCCTTACGGGAGACGTTGGTTTTCACTACTATGCGGGTTATAGTGGAGGAAGAAAGAGCATATTACCCGCGATAGCGGGAAGAAGCACGATAGAAAGAAATCATGCGTTTCTTTTAGACCCACAGTCAAGAACTGGAAACTTGCACGAGAACCCTGTTCACCTAGATATGCAAGAGGCAGCTGAGCTGGTAAATGTTAATTTCACGGTTAATGTTGTTCTAAACTCTGAAAGGAAGATTGTGAAGGCGTTTTCAGGCGATTTAAATAGCGTCTTTATGGAGGGGGTTAAACTTGTGGATGAAATGTATAAGATTCCAATTGACAATCAAGCTGACATCGTTTTAACTAGTGCTGGTGGATCGCCTTATGATATTGATCTTTATCAAGCGTATAAAGCTGTGGATAACGCATTAGATGCGATGAAAAAGGGCGGAGTTATTATTCTTGTGGCTGAGTGCCCTGAAGGTTACGGTAATGAAGTGTTTTACAGGTGGATGCGAGATTATAAGACACTCAAGAATGTTGAGAAGAGACTTAAAAGTAAATTTGTCCTAGGAGCTCACAAAGCATATTACCTTCTTAAAGCTCTTGAAAAGGCTGGGATAATTCTTGTTTCAACAATGCCCGGATACTATGAAGAAGGTATATTCAAGTTAAAGAAAGCAACTTCAGCTAATCTCGCTCTTGAAGCCGCATTTAAAGTAACAGGAAGAAAGAGCAAAGTCATAGTCATACCCCATGGCTCATCAACCTTACCAGTTCTCAAAAAATAACTAGAAAAACGAGAAGCACAAGATAAAAATGATGAGACATACGACTGCTATCAGCTTCCTTGAGCTGCTGAGAGGTGACACCTCATCTAAGGGAGACATCCTACCACTGCGACTCAACCCATAAAGAATGAAGAAAGCCATAAACCAAGCACCAAAGAGAAAGAGAAAGAACACAGATGCCCATGATAAGATTCTGTGCCATTTTTCTCCGAGAACAGATAAACTGATCCACCCGCCATCAAGCTGCCAAGCCGGAAGAAGATTTAGAAACGTTAAAAAAGTCCCTACATACGCTGTGTATGCTAATGGTCCCAAAATCAATGTATGATCAGGCATTACAGGTCTCAAGGAGATAAAGCTCTGCAACAAGATGGGCAAAGAGATTCCTCCGATAGCTCCTGGATATTTATCAATTAGACTTTCTAACAGCGTATTGGATACTGTGAATGAGAAACCCTCTTGTAAACCAATGAATGCGATTATTGCAGTTATTATGAAACCAACAATTGGACCACTAGATCCAACATCGAAAATTTCATCTCTATTTATTGGAGGTTCCTTCTGCATTATCACTGCACCAAACGTTCCGATGGGTGGAATACCAGGAATAAAGTAAGGCAGAGTTACCTCTTTTCCTCTCAATACACTAGCAATTAAATGACCGAATTCGTGTAATCCAATAATAGCGAACACAGCACCACAGAACATGATTGTTTGAAGAACGACATTTGAAACGCTTTGAAGTTCGTTTAAAACTGGATTTGTACTCGCTAAATAACCTGAGTATAGAACTGATACAGCTGTAATTAAGAAGAGTGAAAGGTTTATCTCCCATCTGGATGGCTTTACAGTGGGTCTATTTATTACTCTTATGATGAGTGTTTCACCGCTTTTCTTTAGTTTTGGGATGTAACCTTGAACCTTCATTTTTTGAACAAGATTTCTAAAAGGTTTCTTTGTAGGGCCCTTAGCGATGATAAATGAAGGTATTCCAAAATCTATGTAACCCTGTATAATATTAAATTCTGATTGAACAAGTTTTTGAATATCATCGAATCTTTCTGTAGATTCGTATGGGACAAATTCGAAACTCAAAACGCTTCTCCTTTATTTTTAAACATTAGAACAAATAGTCTCACTTTTATACAATGCTGATAGATAACACATTAGCCTTAGTGCTATCTTATTTAAATAATACAGGTTTATTTTTGAATATTGCCACTCTTAACAAGAATGAGGGTAGACTATTGCTTAAAACCCAGTTCAGAATCATCCCATTTAACGAAGAGCGTTTAGACGATGTAGTTAACATAAATCGAACCTGTCTACCTGAGAATTATAGTGAATACTTTTTCTTGAATCTGCATCGACGTTTTCCAAAAACATTTCTTGTAGCAATATTAGAGCAGAAGGTTGCTGGTTACATTTTATGTAGAATCGAGATGGGGCTATCTGAACTTGGAAAATTGAGTTTAACAAGAAAAGCACATATAGTTTCATTAGCTGTACTGCCAAAATTCAGGAAAACCGGAATCGCATCAGGCTTGTTGGAAAAAGCTTTAGTAGCTATGAGAGAGTATAACTCAAACGAATCTTATTTGGAAGTACGGGTAAGCAACTATCCAGCTATCAACTTGTATAAAAAATTTGGATTTGAACCTAGAAGAACTATTCCGCATTACTATCGCGACGGGGAAGATAGCTTAGTAATGACGAAAACGTTTTGACTTTTATTGCATTAAATTAAATAAAAATCATTAAGAATTTTAATTGTTCCTCTGATGCGAAAAATGTGATTCTACAGAATCTATATTTAAACCCTTAAAAAGTGGTTAATGCAAAATTCTAAGTTGATTTAAGAAAGTAGTTAGCTAAGTGATGTTTCTATGCCTCAAAAAAAACAAGTATTCCCAGAAGAAAAAAATAGGAATATAAAATATGGAGGATATTTCGTCATCGCTGCTGGAATTGCGAGTATAATACAACTCTTTATTGGTCATCTTGATCAAACCGCGCTTTATAATCTCATAAATAATCAAACTTTGGAGAATGCAGTTGCATGGGGCAACTTCAGGATAGTATTCAATATTTTTGCTGTTATTGTTGCAGTCTCATATATTATGTTGAGTTTTTCTTTACTAGCTTGTGGTCAAAAAGAGGGCATCAATTTTTCAACGTTCAACATTTTGATAGGAGTAGCAGCAGGAATCTCGCAAATTATTAATAGTCTATATTGGGCGTATGTTGGATTTCTAACTAGAGATGTTGGTGCAGATATACTTGAGATGAATATTGGTCTTCCTCAAATAATTATTCTTGTAATGATGATAATAAGCTTAGTATGGTTAGTAACCACCGCTTTTGCTTTTATTAGAATAGGGCGGACAATAAATATGACAATAAGCACTGCCACAGGGATACTCTTAATCTCATCCTTGATTTCGAGTTTTCTCTTTCCACTTGCAGCATATCTTGTTATCGGAATCGCATTTTTAACCGCAGGAATCACGTTACTACGAATAAGCAAACGATAGATCCGTTAAACTACGATTCTCTCTTTCTCTTTCTTCTCTTCTTTCTTATACTGCAAACCCAATTCAGTTATTTTGACATCATACTCGATGAAGGTTTTTACAAACTTCGTTATGGTTTTATTTATTTCCTCTAGCTCTTTTGAGGAGAAGTTTGACATCATCTCGGGGCTATTAGCCCATTGCCACCAACCCATAAGACTCCTTTGAAGAGCGCGAATAGAAAACCTGATGGACTTTAACATATCAAGTCGATCTCGTTTCTTCTTTGAAGAAACCTCTTTTAGCTGCTTAAGCACTTCTTGACAATCAGCGATCCATTTTTCCTCTGACAAAAAAATCATCACACAGTAATCTTCAAGATTAGGCGAATATTAATGATCTCACTTAATAGTTTTATCATTAAAATGAAAGGATACACTCTATAATTTGATTACCTTCTCTTCCTTAATCTTATAAGTTACGCCAGTCCGATCTCCAATTACATCTACTTGATTTCGCTCACCCATAACGTGAAGAATATACTCTAACATCTTACTGTCCCATTCTATTTCGAAATTATCTAGAAGACCCTTCTTGATTTCACTTTGCTTCCATTCCCTTTCTTTAGCAGCACTCATAAGTCTAATAATTAGCGTACTTGTATCTTCAATCCAGTTCCAAGGGTAGATGAACCATGTCCACACTTTAATCTCTTCAGCGAAATAATCAGGCTTAAAAGTCGATTCAGGCATATATTGCAGAGTTGCTACCTTCATCGCTAATGGCTTCATCTTAGCTAGATAATCGGTTGATACTACAAGGCTTTTCCCAGTATCTGTAATATCATCTAAAACAAGGATCTTTTTCTCACTAAGATCCGCCTTTAACGGATACTTTATAGTTGCTTCATCCTTTGTCTTACCTGTCTCAATCCAATGCTCCACTTTTAAGCTTATGAGATCTGTGATCCCAAGAAAATCGCACATGAGCCTTGCTGGAATAGAACCCCCTCGAGCCAGACCAACGATGGTAGTTGGTTTGAAACCTGAACGTTTTACCTGTTCAGCAACATTTTTCACCATCTCGTGGATTTCTGAAAAAGTTACAATTTTACACTTCATCTTTATCTTTGTGTATACCAATACTATAGCACCAAATCTTTAGATTTAATATGTAATTACTTAAAACTATTCACCGAGAATAATATTACTCAACGATGCGTTATATATCTCAATTAGAGATTTAGGATTGAAAAAGGATACAACATAAAGGACTAAAATTGATTTTAAGTAATAAGGTGAGATGTTACAACGAGAATTTAAAGGAAAAAGGAAATGGGTAAAAATGAAAATCAAAAAGATCTTTGGAAAAGATGTTGTCAGCGAGGAAGCAAGAGTAATTGGCAAATGCACAGGAGCACATGTTGATTTATCAGAATGGCAGATAACTGACCTAGAGATTAGGCTGACAGAGGAGACAATAAAGGAGTTAGGATACAAAAAATCGTTCCTCTCGCGAGCACCATTAATAGGGTCTGTGGAAGTATTACTTCCAGTTGGTTTTGTTAAGACTGTTGGGGACTTGATTTCAGTTAATAAAAAAGTTGAAGAACTCAAAACTGTGCTGAAACAAACTAAATAGATAAAGATTACAGCATAATGCTTTCTTCATATTTGTGTTAAAAAGTAATTACCATTTTTATCACAAAAATATTATTACGAATGTACTCATTAGCTTACTCTATTCTTTTATAGAGATTTAAAGCGTTTGGAAAGTTAGCTGGAATCTTGGTAATTTCTCTAGCTGGAAGAATTTCATTGATAACATAATTTACTTCTCCTAGATTGTGTTTCTCTCCGTATTTTATTTGAAGGTAAGGATCTTTGTATGGCCCATGAATCCTTGCTAGTGGGTGTAAATTTGTATCGTCGTTAACATCGGATGTTTTAGAGATATTTTCCAAAATCAATTCTTGATTCGTTGAGAGGTCGAGAACCGCTTTGTCTATTGCAAGTATATCTCTAGATCCGAGAAAACCAATATCTGGTAAAATATTTCCTGTGGTGAATCCCCAGCAGTCGCAGTATTCGGTTATGTTAAACGCGGAGGTTATGTTAAAAATGTTATCTTTTCCCACCTCATCCAAAACTAGCTTTGCAGCTATAGCGACTACTTCAAAAAACGACTCAAAATTCCGCTGGTTGATTTGTAGACAACCATCCTCATCCGCTTTAATGCACCTCATGCATTGATTGCATAGACCAAAAGAAACTTTCAATCTGCCTTTCTCAGACTTTATCAGGTTATAAGGACAAGAAGCTATGAGGTTTTTTGGATCTTTACATTTATCACTGTTCCAATACGAGTCATATTGCACGGTGTCATGCATTGCGTACCGTGAATCTTGAGTGAAGCATCCTAGAGCTAGATTCTTGATTGCTCCACCATAGCCCGTTGAGTTATGACCCTTAAAATGTACTAAATTAACCAGAATGTCTGCGTCCTTAACATTGCCACCCATTTGTAAGGATGTTATTCCCTTGTAGTCCACTTTCTTCTCAACGAAGTAATTATCTTTAATTCCAGCAACAGGCATAACTGGGCATCTGAGAACCTCTTCCGTGTAACCCTTAAGTTTAGCGTATTTTACCTGTCTAGGAATATCTATGATATACGGGTTGCCTCCACCATTCAGTATAGTTTGCACAACGCGACCAACGAGAAACGGATGCAAAGTCGTATAATTTAGTTTGTACCCGGTGTGCATCTTGATAGCTACTTCCTTATTTTTAACAAAATCCTTCAATTGCAACCTTTCAACTATCGCATCGAACTTCGCAGCTAAAGAATACTCTCGTTTTAGAGCAGGGGTCTCTGTTGAAGCATAATAGACTATTGGTTTGTTACTCATATTCATAAAACCTAAATGATTTATAATTTGAAAGAGATGTTAAAGCGATGCTATAAAATAATAGCTGTTCTTAATGATTTCCTTATAATATGTTGATCTTCAATGCATAATCACAGAATATTAGTCAATAAGTTCGGTGGAAAAACGATTGACGATGTCAACAAAGTAAGAAAAGCTTGTGAGAATGTTTCTTCCCAAGTAGAGAGAGGCTGTAAAGTAGTTTCGGTTGCTTCTGCACGCGCGGGAGTTACCGATTTATTACTAGAATTGATACAAGCAGCTGTAAAAGGAAAAAAACACTTAATCAGAGATACTATTGAAAAGATTGAGGAGGAGCATAAGGATTCTAAAGCATTATTTCAAGAAACCATCCTTCTGCAGTTATTGGATAAACTAGAGATTATCTCAAAGAGACCAGATAAACAACTACTAAATGAAGTCAAAGTGATTGGTGAAATAATATCATCTGAGATTCTGCATAATGCCCTTATAAAAAAGGGGGTCAAAGTTTATCTTAAGCGTTTCCAAGATTACAATTACCCCTTACAAGTTATCACTGAGAACAGCGGATGGAAAATAGACTCGGAAAAAACGAAGAGAGGATGCCTTCAGCTTGAGAGAGAATTTGATCTCTTTGACTGTATTATTTTACCAGGGTATGCTGCTGTTGACCCCCAAAAAAGACAGATTTTTCCTCTTGGCAGGGGTGGTTCTGACCAAGTAGCGATGGAATTGAGTAGATTCCTAGACGCAGATGAATTATGGATAATAACCGATACACAGGGGATCATGACCGCGGATCCAGATATCGTTCCTAATGCTCGAACAGTACCGATATTGACTGTTGAGGAGTTGTTGGACGCGGTGTCTTTAGGAGCTAAAGGCGCAAGAATCGGATTATATATGCCTTTACTTGAGCACTGCCCAGCTGAAACATATCTAGCGCACTATGCAGATTTGAATGGACCAAGAACCCAGATTGTGCGGAAATTCCCTGAAAGATTACTCAGAAAAGATAAACCGGTGAAGCTCGTAGCGGGAAAAGGTGAGATGATAGTTTATGACTTTGAAGGTTATGATTTGATCTATAATCTTCCCGAACTCAACCGACTTAGATACATATTCGACACAATCTCATCTGGAGGTCATAGACGAAAAATAACTTTCGCATTTCTCGAAACAGATAGAAGAGCAGAGATCGAAGAAGAAATCTCAAAGTACAGAAGAAAGATGAATATCAAGATATCAAAACCTTACACCCAAGCATTCATAGGAGTAGTTGGCGCTGGAATGGCTTACAGGCAAGGAATAGTAAGTGCTATTGGAAAAGCTTTGAGTGATATTCTAATCTCTGTCGAGATTGGGGTATCAAACATTTCGTCAGCGGTTCTAATAAATAAGCGAGATTACAAGAAAGGCATGATTTCTCTTCACAGACACTTTATAGAAGAAGGAGAATTCTAAAAAACGTTAGGAAATAGAGTCTATTCTTTATATTAGCGAAACCAATTAAAGGTAATAGCTCTCATTTTTTCTCTTTTAGTTTTAAGATCTTCTCTTTATCAAAGGGTAACTCTGATTCTTCTGGAATTAGCCCCCTTGGCCTATATATTAGTAAGATTATCAGGAAGAGGCCTAGTAACAACCCATCAAGCCAAATAGGTGAAAAAGGTAAAATGGGCTCGAGATCAGACTTGTAGAAGATGATCAATCTTTTTAAAGTTATGAAGACAGATGTTCCCAAGATCGCGCCTTTATTGTTGGCTAATCCGCCCAAAATGATCATTGCTAATGGCCAGAATGTCCAACCTTCTCTTGGAAAATTCAAACCAATTATATATCCCTGATAATATGCGAAGAGGACTCCAGCTGCTCCTGAAAATGCATAAGAGACTGCCATCGTTTTCAAATATAATGTGTTAACGTCTCTACCCAGAGCATGTGCGCTCTTTTCGTCGTCTCTTACAGCTTTGAGAAGTCTCCCTAGTGGGGATTTACCTACGGAATTACAGTAATATGCTGTTATCAACAGCACGATTCCCGAGGTTATTATAATGATGACGCCTCTCATAACTCCGGTTGAGATGCCCATTGGCGTGTAGTTTGCTATCCACATGAACGGGTCTGGAAGAGGGACTCCGAATTCTCCTCTAATTATGGGATCCCAGTGGTAAACTATTATTTGAAAGCCAGCGTGTATAGCGAGGAGACTGATCGCCAGATAGAACATTCGTATACCTCTAAGTATCGGAAAGGACACGACTAACCCAAGGAGACCAGCGAAAACAGCCCCTAAAACTATTGTCAGTAGAAGAAGAGTAATAGATAGTAAGGGGTTTGCTCTCAAAACTTGATTTATTTCATTTACAATTATAAACACGTTCTCAAAGTAATCTCCTTGCATACCTAAGAATAGCATCATTAACCTTCCTGGGAGGTAACCAGCAAGGCAACCCCCTCCAGCAGCAGCTAAGGCTCTACCATAATCAGGGACTCCCATGTAACCGTAGACTAAGTTGTAACTTAGGGTAACTATTAGAAAAATAGTAATGTAAATTATCAGTGTCAGAAAGAACTCGATTCCTGGGATCAACTTTCACCCTCACCTTTTTCTTTTAAAAGCCCAAGTTTTTCAGCAAGTTGTTTCCAAGGTAGACCGTATAACCCTTGTGGAAATATTAAAAGTGTAATCAAGATTATCGTTAAAGGAACGAGGAAACGATATGACAGTACCCAAGATCCGAATATGCTGGAGAGGAAAGAGACTAAGTAGATCTGTGCAAAACTGACTATGTACGCGCCAGCAGTGGCATCATAGATTGTCATGAATCCTCCTAATATAGATGATCCAAAAACTGTTATACCCAGAAATAAGGATGTGTTAGGATTTGATATGTAATAAACTGGGAAAAGACTCCCAGCAATAGCAGGAAGACTGCCGGATAGAAACCATGTGAAGATAGATAGCTTCTCAGTGTCTATGCCTTGACATTCAGAGAGAGAGGGGTTTTCACCCATCCCTCTTAAAGCGATGCCTATTTTAGTTCTAGTATAAAGCAGGTATAAGGTAGTTAGAATACTTATCAAGATTACAGAGGATACTATAAACACTCCATCATAACCGTAGAGACTGAAATCGTAAGGTTTGAAAGTAAAGTCCCTACTCATTACCTTCAATGTCTGGTTTAGAAAATCAGCGTAAATATTGAGTAAAGCGATGAGAACAGTATCTAATGCCAGAGTAGCAATCATTATCTCACGAGTTGATGCTCCTCTATTCTTTAATGGTTTTATTAACAGAATGTGAGTTGCTACTCCGATAATTCCTCCTACTATGAAGGAAAATATAAGCGAGGGATAGAGACCGATACCAAAGATTTTGATACATGTGAATGAGACGTAGATGCCAACTGTGCCATACGTTGCTGCTGCAAAATTGTTCACATTAGTCTTTGACATCGTCAGCGTAACTGACATCGCCATCATGGAGATGATGTTAGCAAAAACAATTGTGTGCATTAGCAGTGATGAAATCAAAGGTTCTCACAACATTCTTCTGATTTTAAACTAGACCAAAATATTTATCTCTCAATTCTGAATCTTTAAGCAGTTCTTTCGCATCCCCATGAACACTAGTTTGTCCATTAACGAGTAAATAGGCTGTATCACCATTCTCTAATGCAATTTCAGCTTTCTCCTCAGTCATCAGTACTTGGGTGCCAGATTCGTGGATCTCATTTATTTTTTCAAAGATAGCTATTGCAATTTTTGGCATTAACCCTCCGGTTGGTTCATCTAATAGCAGTAGTTGAGGCTTCTTCATCAATCCCATTGCAATACTCAGCATTCGTCTCTCGCCTCCGCTTAATTTACTAGCTGTTTTGTTTATGTAGTCTTTTCTTTTGAGAACGGGAAAAATTTGAAATACCTCTTCCATTATCTTCTCATCCTCATCTTTATCTAATAGATAGCCACCCAGAGTCAGATTCTCTTTTACGCTCAGAGTTTCAAAGAAACTTTCCCTCTGTGGAACATATGAGACCCCCAGTTTCACGATTCTATTTGTTGGTAAACTCCTTAGATTTTGACCGTTAAGTGTAACATCTCCGGAGTATACGTTAATCAAACCAAGTATAGTTCTGAAGAGGGTTGTTTTACCTGCACCATTTGGTCCCACTATCACGGTAATATCTTCCTTCTTAGCGTTTATAGAAACATCAAAAAGGACTTGTATATGACCGTAGCCTGAATTGACATTTTTAAGACTCAGCAAGTTTTTCATCTACCTAAGATGATATTTATCCCCAAAATAATTGGCAACAACCTCAGAGTTTTTAATTACCTTTTTTGGGTCACCTTCAATGATAATTTTACCATTTGCCATTGCGTAGGCGTATTTCACGTATTTCAGCGCGATATTCAAGCGGTGTTCAACGATGAGAAGCGTGAGGTTTTTCTCCTGTTTTATTTTAACTAAACGTTTAAAAATTATGTGAGCTAGTGAAGGGTTTACACCTGCAATGGGCTCATCTATAAGAAGCATCCGTGCTCCACTCATCAAAGCTTTACCAACATCAAGTAGCTTTGTATCACCACTGCTGAGCTCTCCACTTATTGTGTCCCATTTTTCTTCTAGACCTATAACATCTAAAACATCAAATGCAGACTCGATGTTTTTCTCTTCTTCTTGTTCCCAGGAAGTGGTTAAAGGAGCTTTAATGTAGCTTTCTCCTGGATTCCCTTTTTTCGCTAGAAGAATATTCTCTAAAACTGTTAAGCTTCTGAATATTCTAGGAATTTGAAAGCTTCGCGCAAGACCTAGCCAGTAATTTTGAGCTGCTGAGTTTCCAGTTATGTCTTTACCATCGAACCAGACCGAGCCACTATCCCTTTTAAGATAACCAGTTACAACGTTAATCCACGTAGTTTTCCCCGCGCCATTTGGTCCGAAGAGAACAGCGAATGCCCCTTCCTTAATCTCCATGGTAACATTGTCAACAGCTCTCAATTTACCGAATTTTTTAGTTAGTCTTTCAGTTTTCAGGATGACTTTGCTCATTCCCTTATCTCCTTGAATTCCAGAAACATATAATAAAAAATAAAAAATGGGGAATTAAAGAAAATTATATTTGTGGTTTAATCCCATACAACAGTTTCTGTCTGTGAATAATAGGTTCCAACGCTCTGCCACTCTACTACACCGTCTGTTTCAACAGGTCTCCAAAGAGCATAGTCGGCACCAGCTAAATCTCCATTCTCATTCAGCATAATATTGCCCGTAGCTCCGGTGTATATTTCTGCGACAGTGGGTAATACGTTCTTGACTTTCATAGCGTCATACTCGTTTACAGCAGATAATCCTAAGACGACAAGCCACACAGAATCATACGCTGAATAAGTGTATATTGTCGGTTCTCTACTTACTTTCGCTACAATCCTATCATGCACATCAGTGTACTTTGGTGTCTCAAGTATTTGAAACATAGTACTTGTAAATTGGGTGTCTAAGGCAAATTGCGTTGGATCAGGAGAATCATCTAAGTCTGCGATACTTGGAAGCATTACTGTTCCGTCAGATCCAAACCAATTGATACTTCTTAGATTCGAATAATCCAATGCAATTGGGAATGCAGAAACTACCTCACTATAGCTTATCCATAGTACACCAATCTCCTCCAAAGTGAAGCCTGCAGTTAAAGCTTCGTCTACTGCTGAATCGAGGCTTTCAATAACCCCACTAAATTCTATTGTTTCTGGATCCCAGCCGATTCCTCCTTCTGCTGCAGGAAATACGGTTCCGCCCAAGTCTTCAAATTTGTCGGTAGCTCCATTAAATAATCCTACTCCCCAAGTATTATCGATGTAGACACAGATCATAGCTCTTATTCCTGCAGAATACATTGATACAGCCATTGCTGGCGCCTGTAAGTCATCGATAGCGCAAAGTCGAAAGAGATTATCATTTGGAATTGCTAATTCTTCAGCTGTCGCGGAAGGCGTTATGTAGAGAACGTCGTTAGCTGTAGCATAGCTCATCACGGAAGAACAAGCAGGGCTTATCATCGGGCCTAATATGATTTTATTACCCCGTCCCACCAATGACTCAAACTTTTCTAGAGCTGTTTCTGGTGTTGAAGCACCATCTTCAAATTCCGCAGATATTGTCCAAGAAGCCCCTGCCGCGCTCAAATAGGCATTAACATCTTCAACTGCAACCTCATATCCCGCTTTTATATCCTCTCCATAGGTTGTTAAGGCACCAGACAAATCTACGATAACACCTATTGTTACTTGCCCCTGTAATCCTGTTATTGCCGGTGGAGGAGCTAATAAAGTTGCTCCACCATACCCAATTATTAAACCAACAATTAGAAAAAGTGCTGTCATCGTCGTTGAAGTTTTACTCATCGTATTTTATCTCCTTTTTTCAATTAATCATTTATATGTTGTAATAAAGCTTTACGGTATATTTTTTAACGTTTATGTAATAAACTGTCCATTTAAACAGAATAATCTTTGAAAAACGATCAAAAATTCAATGAAGCACTTCTTGTAAATAAGGAAAATTTTCCGGAAATACCGAATTTCAGAATTCCAAAATCATACCCGAATGAAGTTTCTTGAAAGCCGTCCCAAATTCTTTTAGAAGAATACTCTCAGCTAATAAGCCTGTACAATGACCCGCATAAACATTCACAATATCCATCTCTCTCAAATTTTCACACACTTTCTGGATTTTACCTCTTTTTGCATCTATAAGGTGAAATCCACCGATAACAGCACGCAATCTTTTTTCCTTCATTAATTTCAAAGCTTTCTTCACAATACTTATTATGCCTGCGTGAGAACACCCAGAGACCAAAACCACACCAGTCCTCGTCTTCACAGCAATCGACATGTCATCTAAAATTAGATCTCTCTCCAATTTACCATTTACCACGTTGTAAAGTTGCAATGGAATAGTTCTCTCAAAACTGGTTCTTTCATCTATTGGTATTTCACCGGTGGTCATGACACCCTCCATTAATTTAACTGGTTTTTTATTTAATCGCCAAACACCTCCTAATTCTTCAGCTCTTTCCTTTGCATCTTCTGGGAGACCTACATTTCTAAGACCATTAAATTTTACAACAGTTTTCCTAAGTATGTCTTTATGAGCGACGATCGGAACCCCCTTTTTCTTGATCTCTGAAAGGATTTCGAGAAGACCACCGGTATGATCATAATGGTTATGTGAAAGACAGATCACGTCGATATTTTCCGGATTAAGGTTTAGAATCCTCATGTTCTCAATAATAGGTTTAGCTGACTGGCCAACATCAAAAAGAATCTTTTTCTCAACCTGATCAGCCTCAACATCTATCAAGAATGAGTTACCATGCTGAGCTAGAAAAGAAGTTTCATACCCAGCATAATCATCGAGAAGAGTGTATATCTTTACGGAATCAATATTTCCAACTTTCAACAATTATCTTTCACATTCACTGTTCAAATCAGGTTTGATAGATTCATATTTATTTTAAATATTCTTAATAGATTATTTAAACGGGTTGAGGTTCGTTTCATGAATTCTATAGGAAAAACATTAAGAACCAGTGCAATTTTCAGAGATGATGGCCGTACACTGATCTTTGCGATGGATCACGGAGGTTATTATGGCCCATTGCCTGGAATAGAGAAGCCAAGGGAGACTTTGGTGAAGGTAATCGGAGGAGGGGCAGACGCTGTAATGATCAATTACGGAATGGTCAAGCAATGTCTTGAAGTAATTTCTGGAAAGATTGCATGCATTTTAAGCATTCCCCCCGATGTAAAGTATGTGAAAAAAGCCGTAAAAATCGGAGCTCACGCCATAAAGTGTGGGTACTTTGGACCCTTAGAGAATTGTGAGAAATACTTTTTTCTAGGCTCGATTGCACTGGAGTGCGAGAGGTGGGAGATGCCCTTTCTTTGTGAGATTGTCCCGATGAACTCTAAGAATAAAGTGTTACACACGAAAGAAGCTGTCGAAAAAGCAGCACGAATAGGCGCTGAGTTTGGAGCTGATTTCATGAAGATTCCGTACACAGGAAGCCCAGTATCCTTCAAAGAGGTGGTTGAAAGCGCAACCATTCCATCAGTTATCATGGGAGGTGAAAAGATGGATACTGACAAAGATGTTCTTGAGACCGTGAATGGTTCAGTCGAAGGGGGTGGATGCGGAGTCGCTTTCGGAAGAAACATCTTTCAACATAGAGACCCAGCAGCAATAACAAGAGCGATAGCTAAAATCATACATGAAGATTCAACAGTAGAAGAAGCTCTCAAAGAAGTAAAATAACCTTGAATTTTATATTAGTGGTTTCATATAATCGGTTCCTCCAGCTTCAAAAGAACCAACTAACAATCTTTTATGGATAAGGTTTCTCCTGAGGTCTCTAACCTCTTCCAGTTTTCCTCGAGCCTCTATGTATTCTCCTTTTTTGAATAGATCGCAATAAAACCCGTTGTAACTCGTCACATCAGTAATACTGCTTTGAACTCTGTTTGCAACCGTCACATTGTCTAAACCGTATCTTGCTGGTAGGAAGAAAGCTTCATCTGTGTCGGTAATCCTTGCCCTTATAGTCACTATATCTTTTGGGATGTAAATTCTGTCACCGTAGACTTCTTTCACTTCCTTATTCAATTTTACAGGGTGAATGGAGAAAAGTGTGCCATTGAAGAATCCTCTATTCCACATCCGCTTGTAAAGTTTTTTAGCCTCTTCTGGGTAATGAGGAAACTGCGTTGCTTTTCGTTCAGCCCATTCATCCAAATATTTTCCTTTGAAACGACGCAAACCACCCTGTTTATAGAGGCTTTGCATAGCTTCTTTAATATAAAACGTGTTCTCTGTTCCATAAACAGTAAGATCTAAATCGGAGAACTCAGGATTGTGAATGCCCAGCAATATCGAACCGGTGATGCCAAAGAAACGTGAGGGTACACCACTTTCAGCTGATATCTCTTTCACTAATTTGATTGCTTTCTCTTCTAATGGATCAATTTCATTTCTCTCGTTCAATAAATTGCGTAATTTCTCTTCTGGTCTGAAATGCTTCTGGATACGCTCAAGCGGGACAGCGGACATAGCTAACGAAAGAATGTCGGATTTGAAAAGATATTCATGGTTTTTCTCTTCAATTACCTGAAGCGTTCTCTTAACAGAAGGGGTTGTATAGGATTCCAGAATTCTACGGAAGCGTCTAGTCCTGCCCCATCTACCGGTATCATCTTGAATATACTTAATATACGCGATTACTCTGTCCTTAGGATGAATATTTCCCACAACACAGAAGAAGAATACTTCAGGTGTTAAGATGAAATCTCGATCTCGAAAATCGGTGGAGTATGGCATTTAAAATTACCCTAATAAGTGTAAGTTGTATTAGTTCTCCGAAGACAAAAGTTTTTCATTCTAGATCAAAATAGATTGCGGAATGTGCACTTTGACTCGGTATATCGATGGAGACATAATACTCACAGATGAAAATTTCATATTCTACACCTTCGGTTACGAACACCCATCAGATCGAGTCTTTACTTACATCAAGTACATTCCTCAAAAGCACAAACAACTTTTCAACATAGTTTATCTTTCCGGACAATGGAAAATTGAAGATACAATATTACTCAGACCAAAAAACCTCTACAGTAAGAAAAACTTTGAAGAAATCATTAGAACTCTACGTAAAAATTTTCCATTTTACATCTACAAATGTCCATACAATAATAAAGAGTTGGTATCTGTTCCTGTATCAAAGATAAGAACAGTTTTCAAGCCACACGATGCCTTAATGAAACTTAGAGAGAAAAGAACCCTAAAACCCATAGAAGCAACCGCCTTAGAATGGATTGACCTAATTTCAAAAAGTTCAAGAATAAGATTAGATGATTTTGGAATCCATGGTTCATTATCTGTTGGATTACAATCTCAAGCGCCCGATATTGATGTCGCAATATATGGAGGAAATAACTTTCTTAAAGTGAAGGATACAGTTGAAAAATCAGTCGATAAAAGGCAAATGACATATCTCTTCGAAAATGAAACGGACAGGATTCGAAGAAACAAAGTACTCTACAAGAAGAAAAAAGTTGTATTCAACGCAATAAAGAAACCTTTTGAAATTCATGAGAAATATGGTACCATTAAAAGAAATGCGATTAAAAACGTCTGGTTCACAGCTATTGTAACGTCAGACAAAGAGTCAATGTTTAAACCAGCAAAGTATGAAATCAAAGAATATTTTCCTTTGAACAGGGCTTCAGAGGTTAATTCAAATGTCCCAATAAGCGTCACTGCTATGGTAGGTGAATACCGTAGATTTGCGAAAAAAGGTGACCAGATTGAGGTGAGAGGGTTGCTAGAAGAGGAAATCTTCTTCAAAGATCAGAAACATAGATATAGGGTTGTGATAGGGTCAGGAAGAAACGATGAGTTCATTAAGATTCTTAATAGATGAGTGAGTTTCTGAGGAAGAATATCCACAATGAACAGGCTGAGGGATCGCGATTCGATAATAACATCGGAAGGGATCATCTTCAGAGTCTACGGGTATTCACATCCTATGGAAGGCTACATCTGCGACCCGGAATACGCACCTTCTGGCATATATAGTTCAGATAATCCCCGAGCATTCAGAGAAGGAAGAACGAGAACATATTTCAAATTCTTTGAGCACGATGGATTAATGTTCATCCTTGAGAGGTATCCCCAATATCAAGTCTACGTTAAACCTTTGAACAGAAGAATGGTGGGGGTACCATCAGACCTCATGCAATATACAACCAGACCACAGATGGCTTTACAACGTTTATTAGAACACCCTGAAAGAGATGAACTGTCTTCTAGTTTAAATGAGTTGATAAAAATACTATGCAGTCAGTCCACTTTAACACCACTTGATTTCGGCGTCTTTGGATCACTTCAACACGGTTTTTACCATCCACAATACTCGGATATAGATCTAGTAGTATTCGGAAGAAATGCAACAAAAAAGCTTGTTAAATTGCTTAATGATCTCTACCGAAGTAGCGACTTTTTAACAAATGAGTTCGAGAACCCGCAGACAAAAAGGTCATGGATATTTCAGAATTACACATATCAACAATACATACAACACCAGAGAGAGAAACTTGTTTACGGAATATTGCATCGGAATGCTTGGAAACGTAAATTCGAGTTTGAACCCGTGAGATTATATAATGAAATAAGGGATAAATACAAACAGACCCTGCAAATTGAACCAAGAGGGTGGATAAAAGTAAAAGCCCGAATTACTGATGATACTGAATCCTTCTTCATGCCCTCAGTGTATGATGTTAATTTGGAAGAGATACTTAAAGGTCCGAAAAAATATGATGTTAAAAAAGTGGTCTCTTTCATGGAGGAATTTAGAATGCAGTCTAGGAAAGACGACATTGTAATTATAGAAGGGAACCTTGAAGAGGTTATAACGGAAAATGAACAGTTCAGCCAAATTACCTTAACTTATGGAGAACGGTATTATGAACAAGCAATGTTTGTTATAGACTAATCTAAAGCTCTTCGATAGAACCTATTAAAGAGATACAGATTCATAATATATCTAGGTGGGAAAAATGGAAGTTTGGCCTTACATTCTACCTCTTCCAAGCGACCGCGCCAATCAACGTAGATTCCTGATATCAGTGTTCGGTTCAGATATTGCAATAGAGATATTAAGAAACATCTCATTAGAAGGAAAAGTGTATCAGAGAGATCTAATCAAATCTCTGAATTATTCTAATAAGACTATAATTAAACATTTGAAAACATTGGTTTCTTTCAACGTGTTAGATGAAGGAATGAAGAAGGTCGTTGAAAATAAAAAGACGATCTGGCTAAAATGGTATAAGACAACAAATCTGGGCAAATGGGTAGTTTTCCTTTTTGTTCCACCTGAAAAAATTGATAAAAAAATACTCGAGAAAATTCTAGAAGAGCTATTTGAATTATACATAAGAAATGCGGTCCAACTGTGCAAGAAATATTCCGTAGATCCAAAACTTCTTGAGAAAGTGTTTAGCCAAGCTATGGCTTAGTGAACTGCTGAAAAAAAATTCGTCAATTTCTATGCGAAAGTTTCATATAATGTATAAATGTAAAACCCTATGTAAGATAATACACTAGTCGTTAAAAGCAGGTGGTTAAAATATTAGAAGAAAAAATCACGCAGCCATCGACAAAAATTACTATTATAGCTGCCTTCGCAGCCCTCTATATAGTACTATCATACATATCTCCTTTCATTCCAGCAGTAGGGTTACCAGAAATAAAGATTAACATGGAAGCCTCATTTGCTTCGCTTTTTGGGGTTATTCTTGGTCCATGGTTAGGCGCATCATCCGCATTCATAGGAAGTCTAGGAGCATTACTCCTCAAAGGAGCAAACATATTCGACATGATATTTCTATTCAACCCGGCTTTCAATGCACTAATAGTTGGGCTGATCGTTAAGAAAAAATGGAAAGTATCATTCGTTATTTTCACTTTGATAATCTTAGCGTTCTTTCTGACACCTGTCTGCACTCCTTTGACAGAACACTGGTTCGTGGGGGTTCTCTCAACATTCGATAAGATTCTAGCGTTACTTATTATCATTCCAACGATTATTCTTTTGAACCGATTAAAAACGCAAAAGAACATAACCTCTATAACAGGTTATAGTTTCATCATAATTTTTCTTTTAGCATTTATTGGTAACCAAGCTGATGCTGCTTTAGGAAACACCATCTTTGCTCAGCAAGTAGTATATGAAGGAGTTTTTCAAATCCCTCTAGAAATAACCCGGTCATTATTCACGGTTAGCCCGTTCATATATCCAATTATTAGAATAATACAAACATTAATTGCTGCTGCAGCAGGTGTGCCCTTAATGAGAGCACTCAGAAGATTAGAAGTCTTTGATTGAGTTTAATAACGCTCATTTACGATCTCAAAGTGCTAGGAGACTTGAATCTTCATGGAAGTTCCAGACTGGGTAATGCGATCAGCTCAATTAGCTGCTGCTTTAGAGGTGAGTGGTTGGCCCAAACCAGGGAACATCCATAGAACAGTTGATTTCACAGAAACTCGGTATGAGCATTTCATAGCTGGTGCGATAGCAATGGGTCCAGCGATAAGGGACGCAGCAACCAGAGGAGTACAAGTTAGAACAAACAAGATTGATACTCGCAACTTGAAGTTGGGAGATTTAATTTTGAAATCGGTCACTGACATTAACCGATGGCATAAAGGAGGTAACACCCATCTGGGAACATGTTTACTCTTCGTTCCTCTGGCTGCTGCAGCCGGAAAAACTATGACGAACAATGAGTTGTCAGATCTATTGACGTTACAGGAGAATGTTGATTTGATTATGCGATCAACGACACCTCAAGACGCAGCAAAGGTCTATGAAGCAATACTCTCAGTCAGCTCAAAAAAGGAGCTGGGAGAGTATGTTTCTCAAAAGGCTCCTGATTTGTATGATCCGGAAATGAATGGAAAGCTGGAGAGAAGCAAAGTCTCATTATTCGATGCAATGAAGATAGCTTCACGCTGGGATACTGTGGCGAAAGAGTTAGTCACAGCTATGAATATTTCATTTACTCTGGGTCACCCAACTCTAATGGATACATTTGAGAAAACCAAGGATGTCAACACATCGACAGTACACACATATTTAACTATACTTTCCAAAGTCCCCGACACCTTCATAGCCCGGAAAATAGGACTCAAAGAGAACAATGATGTTGAAAAAGCGGTTGATATTGGAAGAAAAAAAATATGGTGGATCTCTCGAGAAGCTGAAATGATCTTGAAGAAAGGCGGGTTAACAACCAAGGAGGGAAAAAAAGCAATCTGGAATCTTGATGAGAAACTACAGAGACAAAAAGGCCTTTTGAATCCAGGCACAACAGCTGACCTGACTGCTTCTTCATTAATGATAAGTCTTCTCAGAGGATTACGATTCTAACAAGTACTGATCGAAATGAAGGCAAGAGAGGGCGACCTCATAGAAACAAGAGAGGGACTAATATTTGATGTTAAAGGATTATTACACCCTCCAGACAGGGTGATATCGTACGCGAGGTATTTTCTTCATAGTATGGGTGATAGAGAAAGAGTGGGGAAACGCTATAAGAAAGTCTATTCGCTGAATGAAAGACAGACCTTCCTCTCGGAGAATTATCCTCAGTACCTTTATTACGATGAGATTCATGGGAAACAACTTGAAGGTGTCCCAACCTCAGTCATCACGAAGCACTACGAACCCATAGCAGGACTCAAAACGCTTTCAGAGAGAAATGCCCTCCAACAGATCGAGATGCATGCTCTGTACTTCTCAAGACAACTTCACAAAGCATCAATAGTTCCGTTTAATAAGATTGGTGTTTCTGGATCCATCCTTATTGGCTTGCAGAAAGACGATTCAGATGTTGATCTGATAGTTTACGGAAGAGAGAATGGTCTAAGAGTTCATAAAACTCTAAAAGGTCTGCTTGAAGATGAGGGGAATGAAATCTCACGCTATGATCTTCGTGGATTGAAGCAACTCTATAGATTCAGAGTGAAAGATACAAAGGTGCCTTTCCGAGATTTCGTGAAGACTGAGAGTAGGAAAGTGTATCAAGGAAGAATCTTCGATAGAGATTATTTCATAAGATTTGTACTCGATTGGAGTGATATAGAAGAAGAATATGGAGACAGAAGATTCAAAACAGCTGGTAGATCAACAATCAAAGCAAAAATTGATGACGATTCGAACTCCATCTTCACTCCCTGTTTGTACTTAATAACAGAATGCGAATTCTTAAGTGGAAGAACTTTTAATGGGTTAAAGGAAATAACGTCATATCGAGGCAGATTCTGTGAACAGGCTAAAAAAGATGAAGTCATTCAAGCTGAAGGTGCAGTTGAAAAAGTAACAGAGAAGAATGGAAGCTTCTACCATCGCTTAATTCTTGGAGAGCACAGATCAGATTACATGATATTGAAGTGAAGCGAAGTTAATCCTTCTCGATTCATTTTTAAATTGTTGAAATTTATTATATTGATGATTGAGGATGCCAAAGGGTTATAATGGAAAGATTCTGAGGATAGATCTCTCAGATTCGAGCTCGAAGATAGAAGAGCCTAAAGAATCTTTTTATCGTAAATATTTTGGTGGTTGGGGCTTCATATCATATTACCTTCTGAGAGAAATGGACGCAGGCATCGATCCTCTCGGTCCCTCTAATAAGTTAGTCTTCGCAGCTGGTCCATTAACTGGCGCTTCGTTTTCCGGAAGTGGCAGAAACGCGGTAGGTGCTAAATCACCTTTAACAGGAGGCTTTGGCGCAGCTGAGGTTGGAGGGTATTGGGGAGCAGAGTTGAAACGAGCGGGTTTAGACGCTATCATCATCGAGGACAAGGCTAGTAATCCAGTTTATCTTTGGATTTCTGACGAGAATGTGGAGATTAGAGATGCAGATCACCTCTGGGGTAAAGACACTGGTGAAACTTATGATGAGATTAAGAAAGAGGTGAAAGACCGATTCGCTAGATTCGCTGGTATTGGAATTGGTGGTGAAAACCTTGTCCGCTATGGTAATATAATTGTGGATTTGAAGGATGCAGCTGGAAGAACAGGGCTGGGAGCTGTGATGGGATCCAAGAAACTGAAAGCTATCTTAGTGAGAGGGAAAAAGACGGTGAATGTTGAGGATAGAAAGATGTTGATAGCTATGAATCGCAAAGCAGCGACCGATTTTCCAGGTTACACTCGAAACTTACATGAGTTTGGAACCGGTTCGAGTACTGTAAAGTACGCTGCGATTGGTAACCTGCCCACCCGGAATTTCAGAGACGGGAACTTCGAGGGACCTGAAAAGATTTCCGCGCAGAGAATTAAAGATTCCATACGCATTGGAATGGATTCTTGCTTCGGATGTTATGTCAGGTGTAAAAAAATGGTGAAAATAGGAAAACCATGGAATGTTGACCCAAAATATGGAGGACCTGAATACGAGACTCTCGCTGCACTTGGCTCTAATTGTGGCATAGACGACTTGAACGCGCTTAGCAAAGCCTCTCAAATGTGCAATAGGCACTCGATCGACACCATATCGACGGGTGCAACAATAGCATTCGCAATGGAGTGCTATGAGAATAATCTTCTAACATTGGATGAAATAGACGGATTGGAACTCACTTTTGGAAATACGGAGGCGATGCTCATCATGGTTGAGAAGATCGCGAAGAGGGAAGGATTTGGAGACTTGCTTGCAGAGGGAAGCAAAAGGGCTGCTGAGAAGATTGGGAAAGAATCCGAAAAATTCGCTATTCATGTTAAAGGCCAGGAGTTACCGATGCATGAACCACGATATAAAAGGGGGTTAGGTTTAGGATACGCTGTTTCACCCACTGGGGCTGACCACCACACAAACGTACATGATAACTCCTACACTCTAAAAGAGAGTTTAGCTGACATTGCTGGATTAGGAATACATGAGCCTCTTCCAACCGATGATCTAAGTTCGAGAAAGGTTAGACTCTTTAGGTATGTGGCAACTTGGAAAACGCTCAATCACAGTTTGGTTACATGCACCTTCCTACCATGGACACCACTACAAATTGTGAAGATAGTGAAAGCTGTCACTGGATGGGATACATCGGTTTGGGAGTTGATGAAGGTGAGCGAGAGGTCCATAAACATGGCGAGAATATTTAACATCAGAGAGGGGTTCACAGTTGAGGATGATAGGTTGCCTGAAAGAATGTTCCAACCACACACTTCAGGGGCGCTCTCAGCCATAGAAGGAAATAAAGAAGAATTCTATCAAGCTATTCACACCTATTATGATATGATGGGCTGGAACCCTGAAACAGGCATCCCAACGATAGGAAAACTCGAAGAACTTGATATTGGGTGGACATCAGACCACATATAAAATATTATATGAATTCTTAGAAAAGTGGCGTGGTGAAGAAGTATTTACAAAGCAGTTATCTTCGATTACGATGGAACTCTGGTAGACACCAAAGATATGATAGTCCAAGCATTGCAACAAGTGCTATCTGAAACTGAATGTTCAGTAGATAGTGAATTTATAGAGAGGAGAACAGGAATCGGGGCTAGATCGATTTTCAAGAAAGCTCTTGAAAAATGCGGGATGAAACACGATGATACACTTATAGAGAAACTTATGAAAAGAGGGTCATTAATCTACAACAATCTAGTGGAATACGAAATTCTCTTCGAAGGAACGGTGGATTTGCTTGAGGAGTTGAAAGGAAAGATCAGAATAGCTCTCGCTACGATGAGCACGAGAAGATTAATTGAAATGTCCCTCCAAAGAAGTGGATTAAGTACATATTTTGAAGTTGTATTATCAGCGGATGATGTGGTCAATCCAAAGCCTGATCCAGAGATCTTCCTCAAATGCGCTGAACAACTACAGTTGCGCTCAGAAGATTGTGTGGTTATTGAGGACTCGATATTCGGAGTTAAAGCTGCAAGAAAGGCTGGAATTAAATGTATAGCTGTCGCAACCGGTTCATATAGTCCTGAGGAATTGAAAAGTGCTGGCGCAGATTTAGTAGTAGAATCTGTTAACAGCAAAGAGGAGATCTTGGATTTCCTCTTTCAAAGATATGTTTGAGTATTTCAAGTTTGATCATTATTATACCCACCTGGAATTAAAGCGTATATGGTTCCGTGTGTTTGAATATTTTCATTTCAAATAGAAAGTAACATGCTTAGTATCAGTAGAACCCAACCGAGTATTACAATAATTCTGAACATTCTCTTGAGTTAAGTCGTGAACTCCATAATTATCCAGACTGTGGTTATCGTTATGAGTAGTGTGGTCGTGTCAGCGAATTTCAAAGCGAGTTCAGGAGAACCCTGAGCTATGGTCATTTGGAAAAATAGTTGAATTATTGATCGAATAATCGAATAAACAAAAGATAAGATATTAACAACATCCGCGATTCCAAAGCTCATCTTTGATACAACAAACCATTTCAATAATAGTATGGTGTGTTAAGCTCATACACCATTATCTTAATGTATATTGCACTCTTATTTTATCTAATCCTAAATGCTCAATTCTATCGATTTTTACATCGATAAATTCTATTCTTTGAATTTCAAGTATCAAATCTTCTAACCAGTCGTATACACCACATGTCGCACAAAATGAACCTTGAAAATCTACAACTAACTCTGAACCATCAATTCTAACAATGGATGCTGTAGCTTCTGGACTTCTATATTGGTTATAAGCTTCAACAGCCTTTTCAATCGTCTTGGACATTTTTTCCAATTTCAGATCACTTCTAATGGTTCCAAATCATATTTGCATTATAAATTAACCATGAGCCTTTGAGTTAAAGTAAAATAGTCACACTTCACAATATATTTATCTGGAGGGATAAACGAATGGAGGAGAATATGATAAAAGTTGGCGAAATCTCTCACTACTATAGCAAGATCGGAGTCGTTATCATTGACCTTGAAAAACCTCTGAAAGTCGGAGACACAATCGCTGTTAAAGGCGCAAATACAGATTTTAAACAGAAAGTAGAGTCGATGCAGATCGAACATCAGAATGTTCAAGAAGCAAAAGCTGGAGAAAGCATTGGACTAAAGGTTGTTGACAGAGCAAGAGAAAGCGATGTCGTCTACAAGATTGTTGAGTGACCGCTAATTTTCCGATTTATTTGATATTATAAAGTAGATTTAATCTAGATTTCAGAATCCTCTAGTTGAATTTTTATCTTTCAATAATTGTGATTCTGATGCGTTATAAAATTAGACCCGTGAAGACAGATTATTGGAGATCAGGTACCAATTACTTACAAGAAATTCTAAAAGCAACAGACGGAGTAATCGAAGATAAAGACATAATAATAGTTTCTGAGAAGGCTATTTCCACCTCGAAAGGAAATTTGGTAGATGAGAGCAGGGTGAAACCAACCCCGCTATCTTACTTTTTAGCAACATTCTGGATGCGGATAATGTGGGGATTTATACTTGGTAATTTATGTCGTTTTAAACCTGAATCGGTGATGCATTTTAGGAACTACCCTGTTGAAAGCGGTGCTCGTCACAAACAATTAGCTTTCAGATACGCTGGTATTTTACAGTCTTTAAAACATGCTTCAGAAGGAGGCATAGACATAAGTAATCTTCCATACTCTTACGCTTGTCTACCTCTTAAAAACCCCAGTGAAGAGGCTTTTATTATTGCCCAAGAGATCAAGAAGGCTACAAAGAAGAATGCCACGATTATAATAGCGGATACTGATTCCACATTCACGTTCAGAAACTTTCACTTCTCAGCAAGAAATAGCACAATGAGTAGGATCAGATCTATTGGAGGTGTAATCGCTTTCATAATTGGTCGTGCATTGAGCCTGCGACAGAGAGCAACTCCTTTAGCTAGTTCCGGGGCACCAATAAGTGTTGAAGAAGCGCTTGAACTCTCTGAGATTGCACACCATAAACGTGGTTATGGCATTGGAAGAACAGTATACGATTCAGCAAAAACTTTCAATGTTGAACCTAACAATATTACGTGGGATATGCTAAGCAATGTACCTCAGAATCCCATCATTATAGCCAGAAGAGGCTAACCCTCAAAGAAGGATTCTTTGAGAACACTTGTGTTAATTTGCCCTGCTGAAAATATGCTTCCAGTCGTCACGTTATTCACAGTTATGCGTGCTGGAGCGAAGAGTGCTGGATCGATCTTGTAGAAGTCGAATCCTGCACCTTTGAATGTCTCATAGAAGGATTTTCCATAATCTTTTGATGTTGACGAAGGCACCTCGTTCACTATTCTTTTCAACTCTTCATCATCACTGCTTTTAACTGTGAAGAATGTTGATCCCCCATAGAGTAAAGCGTCGTTGGTCCTTCCCATAGCTCTTTTGAATTTTGGGTGAATTGGAGCAATAGGAGCGAACCCTGAGCCCTGAAGCACGAGTTTGGGATCGAAACCCACATCAACAAGTTTGTGCAGTCCAGTCTCAACTATTCGGCCAGAAATCTGCGTTGACCCTGTTAAGCTGGACGTTGAAACAATTAAGACAAACAATTGTTCAAGATTGACACCGCATGTTTCAGCTATGTAGTTTATAGCTTCAGTTGTAGGGTTATCCATCGTTTCCAGTATAATGGTGGCTGAATCAGCTTCATCTTTGTAATCAATCTTATCATAGAGTTTTTTTGGCTTCAAAGCCAAGGCTCTGGCCGGGCCCGATCCCATTGCGAAGTAATCGCTTGTTTTGATCTGCCACCCCGCAAACTGCGATCCTAAAAGAGCAATAGCGGGAAAATCTGTTGTAACAGTGATTGATGGTAAGTCAATATCTCCATATCTCTTTACGGTTATGTTTGCCTGGCCAAGGCCACCCATACAAATTTCAGCTAAGTTTCTTCCGGCTTGAAATCCACCTTCAGCCTTAACCCCAGCATCGATTAAAGTTGCACCGTTTTCAGTCTTTTCCACTTCGATTCTCAGTTCGTCTTTTATGGTGATCAGGTCGTTGACCTTTTTTAAAACGGACTTGTTTACACTTATTTTCAAATTCATCAACCTCAAGGAATAAACTTCTCAAATTTTGAAAGATGAGCATTATTCTCTTTTAAGACGAAGAGTTTTCCTTTTCCTCCCTCCGTTACATCACCAGAGAACACATAGAATGGACCTGAGACTTTCTCGCCATCTATTTTCGTAGTATTTTTTACATCATCTATGAAGAATGTGGGAAGAACATTCATGTTTCCCAGTATTATTATCTTACCGCCAGTCATTCCTGCTCCTGCTCTGTCTCCAGCATTACCTTCTATCAGTATGGCTCCAGCTCGCATATGTATTCCCGCGAATTGACCAACGCTTCCTTTAACCGTTATGAGACCATTCTCCATCCAGTAGCCTAGCTCAGCTCCGGCGTCACCATGGATTATTAGGATTCCCCCTTTCATGCCTGTGCAACTACCTCTTGCTCCAGCAGTTAAGTAATCACCTGCATCTCCTTTAATCTCGATCTTTCCTCCTGTCATTCCTGATCCTGTCCAAGACCCCACATCGCCTTCAACAAGTATCGATCCGCCAGACATTTCTTCGCCAAGAAAGAAGCCAGCCGATCCATCAATCAGAATGCTTCCAGTAGTCATCTTTTTACCGATTCTTCTAATCCTACTCAGATCTCCTTTCAAGACTATCGTGATCGTTTCAGGACTTGTTTTTGATGAAGATTGGATCTCAAATGCGTCACTTAACCGGGTTTTTCTGTTTCCAACCCATACATTGAGAGACCCAATTTCAGAGATTGGTTTACCTGCGAATACGTCTGGACTTATGATTTCAGCTTCAACAGGGACATCGAAATCAAACTTGGGAGTTAGGGTTAATTCCACCAACCTTTTCATCCTCTCAGACTTTTGATTTAACCTCTATCGCCTGTTGGTCGATCAACATGTTTTCAGGAACACCGTAGTTTTGCAGGTTTATTGTGTAGTAGTCTCTGAACTTCTCGGTTAGTTCAGGCATTATGGAACTGTTTAACTCTTCTGTAACCTGTGGGTTAACCCAGAATGTTATTCCAGACTTGCACTTTTTGATTACTCCTTTCTTAGCGACGATTTCTCCTCCCTTGATGGTGTAAGCAGTCTTAAAAAGGGCTTTTCCGACTTGCTTATAATCCACCGATGGATCGACCTCTTTCGGGTTCAGGTCATAAATTGAGACATCTGCATCTGCCCCTAGACCAAGGTGGCCTTTGTTCTGTAATTTCAAGGCTTTAGCTGTGGCAGACCGAGTGATGATTGCCAACTCATAGAAGTCGTATTCCCTATCTATGCTTGTAATGTTGGATCTAACTCTGGCAAGTCTTGGCAGCCTTTTCGTAACTTTGTCACGAGCCTTCTTACTCATCAACCAAGCAAAAACCTTCGGGTAGTTAATGAAGGGTCCACCATTAGGATGATCAGTTGAGAAGAAGACCCGCCAAGGATCTTTAACTAGCAAGGCAAGTTCAAGGCCTATTGTCCACATTACAGCGTGAACGTAGTTCTTCCTGTTATATCTTATCGGTACCAACCCGCCTCCGGACTCAACCTCCAGGTCAGTGTTCATCCACTTGTTACCACTGATTTGATGGAGAAGATACTCGAACGGGCCATCGCCTGTCATGGTGACTGTTTGAGTGAAAATGATCTGGCCCATGTCAATCGTAACATGGTTATGGGCGTTAACATACTTCGCTACCTCGTCAGCTTTAGAGGACAACGACCTCCAGTCAACACCCCCGTAACTGTTGAATTGACAGTGAGTCATGTGAATCACCGGTTCATCCTCAACCTGCAAGTCTCTAACACAGTCCATCGTCTCGATCAGATAACGGTAGTTCCCCGGCGTCCCGAGATTGATAGTATGAACGTGAATGGTGTGAGGTAGATTGAGGAGTTGGTTAACCTTGCATAAACCTCTGACGATGTCCCTGGGTGTGACATCGAAGTATGGAACATGGTCGTCCATACTGTGAACGTTTCCACCCCAACCCCACGATTCAACACCACCCGGACAAACGATTTTAATTGCGTATCCCTTCACAGATCTCAAGACCCAGCCAACATACGCAGCGCACTCCTCTATTCTGCCCTCTTTAATATAATCCATAACAAGCCAGTTGTTACCAAAGAGAAGAAAGCAAGCTTTGTCTATCAGGGGGATATCGTTCAACTCCTCGTGGGTGTGAAGAGTCTTCAATGGAGGCGACGCGGGTTCGATAACTGTTGTATAGCCCATTCCGGAGTAGATGTGCCCAGTCGTGAAAACTGAGGGAACCGCGCATCCTGTGCCTGAACGGGTAATCGGGGACTTTATCTCGCAGTTTCTGAAGCATTCAGCGCAACGTACACGGGTTCGGTGATCTTCTGGACAGAGAAGCCTTCCAGCGTTTACTTTTGGACCCGCTATATGGGAGTGGATATCAACTCCACCGGGCATCACAAGCATATCAGACGCGTCTATAATCTCAGCTTTTCTTTGGTTTATCTTTTCAACGACTTTTCCGTCTTTGATGCAGATTTCAACTTCCTCGCCATTTACGCTATTAGCAGGATCATATAGGATTCCGTTTTTTATCAGTAACTCCATCTTAGCTCGCTCCCTTCTGTTTTCGTACTTCTTTTAGAATCATTTTGAGAACCTCGACGTCACTGACAAAGCCTGCGGGTGGATTTGTGATCTTCTTAAGAATCTTGGGAATACCATCCATTCGGTAGGCGACTCCTTCAGCTTCAATCCCGACCAATGCTGTTGGTATAGCGACTTTAGCGATCAAGGAGGTTAAGGAGATTCTTGGGTCTATAGTTATGACTGGAATCTTCAATAGGTTCTGAACAGCAGTCTTTGGAGCGTGAGCTAGAGGGTCAGAAGCAACAATGAGCACAGCATCGCACTCCCCTCTATTCAAGATGTCTAATGCGGTCGTAGCTCCAGGGTTATAACTAGGATAACCCTTTGTTAAATCTACAGCGTAGGGAAATCCAGTCTGCCATGTGGTGACTTTATTTGCCCCGGTTACGTTGAAGTGCCCTCTCATCGGCATAATGTTGAACTTGGTTTTTCTGTTGAGGTCTCTTACGAGTGAGAGGGCTGCCTCTATATTGCGTTCTTTGCCACTACTCATCGTCAGTCCTAATCCGAAGAAGATGACTCCGAACTGGCAACTTATGAGGAGGTCCGCTAACTCCTCGATCTGCTCCTTCGGAATTCCAGCTACAATCACCTGTTCTATCTCTTCGAATTTGATAGCCATCCTGAGAGCGCTTAGAAGCTCATAATCTTTATTTGGCTCAACCTGTATGAAGCAGTCTGCTTGTCTCGCGGTGCTTGTTTTCCGTACATCGATGACAACGAGCACGCGGTCTTTTCTAGCAGCTCTGAATTTACCCTTAGGCGTCAGAGTGTATCGGGTGAGATGCCTAGGATGGGCGTGAACTGGGTTAGATCCCCAGTAAACTACCAAGTCAGCCCTGTGTTTAACCTCACCCAAAGTGCAGGTTGACTCACCTACGTCCTGAACACCGAGGATGGTTGGTCCGTGACAGGTCGTAGTGGTGTTGTCGATTACTCCTCCAAGCTCCTCCGCTAACTCTATCCCAACCTTTAATGCTTCACAGCTTGTTGAACTCCACCCATACAGAAGCGGGTACCTAGCGTTAACTAGGATCTTTGAGGTTTCCTTCACTGCTTCTTCTAGACTTACAGATGACGACTGCCCATTTTCTCTGATTAAAGGCGATGGAATCCGGTCTTCCTTGTAATGTTGGAATTTCGCTATACTGATTGCACATGAATTAGCCAGTCTTGTGATCTCATCATCCTGAAAAGTAACCTTGATGTCATCACACAAGCAACCACAGAAAGGACAAACAACATCTTCACTCACTTTCAATCCTTTTTCACACTCCATACTGCTCTTTGAGCAGTTGCCTAATCCCGAGAACTGGTTGGTCTGACGCAGGTTCGATGTTTGCTTTCAAACCCTTCATCGAAGGCATTCCTGTACCATCTGTCTTCGGCTCCATTATAGTACTAGCCCAAGGACCATATGGAATGAATATTAATCCAGGATGAGGGGGCTGAGTTGATTTAACTCCCTTAACAACAACACTTCCAGAATCAGTTGTAATCTTTACGCTTGTTCCAGGTTCGATCTGAAGCTTCTCTAGATCTTCCGGATCGATCTCGCACACTGCAACGCTATCCCGATACCTTTCAGATGTCTTGCCTATCTCTTTGCCTTGGCCTTGACCAAGCGTTCTACCAGTTATGAGCGTTACTCTCATCAGCTTCAAACTCTTTCAGTGTGCAGGCTTCTCAACCAGCTTCTTCTTCTTGAGAATCGTCCCATCCGAATGATGAGGAGTCCTAGTCAAAGTGTCACCACTCTTCTCTAGTTCCCTCACTTCATCAGCTAGCTTCGCGGCTTGATGCATCATCTCATGCGCAGCTGAAACTATTGCAATGTAACTCTCCCACTCTTTAACTTTGAAACAACCTTCTGTTGAGAGATCAGCTACCCTTCTAGAGATCTCATAAGCAGCTATAGCTTTTGATTTTGCGTAGGGGTTCTGAAACTCTACAGCTTCGGTCGCGAGTTCCTTATTAACAATGATTCTAGGAAGGGTAGGCTTCTTCCCGTTTTTTACCTCGGATATTAATTTGTCTAGTGCATTAAAGACGATGTTGAAGACACCTGTAACAGCTAGCACTTTCATCACATCAGCGTTGAAGAGTGCCATCTCAGCTGGGTCGAGGAACTCCCTTCTCGCGCCAATCATAGCGTCAGCGTCTATGATGATGAATCCAAATCCTGCATCCTCAAGCTCTTGAGAGATCTTCTTCGTTGGACCATCAGATACCACAACAGTGGGAATACCAGCTTCAGAGAGAACCGTTCTGCCTTTATTAGGACCTGGAAGTGTGGCGTTTGGACTGATGAATACGGCGAAGTCAGGGTTAAACTCAACCATCTCCTTGGCGACAACGGCGCACTTTTCAGCGCTCATGTTTGCACCGCTTCCCACGACTCTGACCTCTAAGTCCTTTCTCTCAGCTCTTTCATCTAGCAGAAACTCGATTAATGGTAGTGTGCCAATGCATCCCGATTTTACAATTCCGACCTTTACAATTTTTGACACGGTTACTCACCAGTAGAGCTTATTGGTTGAAGAGATTTTACATAAAAGAAGATGGTAATCTCTATTTAACATTCACGGGCACTTTAAAAATGAATAATTTAGACTCTTGGCTTATATGAGACGCAGAGGTAAGATCCTTCGTCTTCTTTAATAGAAATCTTTTCGAACCCTTTCTTCTTTAGTAGATTCTGCATCTCGATGTCGTCAGATAGTTCGTCACCGTGAACTACGCTTGCTGAATCGTTATGGTGACGTTTTAACTGCTCTTTATTCAGTGCGTGTGCAATAATCAATTTACCGCCTGGTTTCAACACTTCTATCATATTTCGTAAGGCTTTTTCCTTATCTTCAAGATGAGGGAATAGACCAAAACATGTAACAGCATCAAAAAAATTACATCTGTAATTAAGCTCCTCAACATCCTGCAATTGAACCGTTAAGTTGTAGGTGTTAGAGAATTTTGATTTGCACTTTTCAATCATCTTCTCAGCATAATCAATCGCAGTAACATAGCCATCTGAGCCTACTTCTTTAAGTAAGAAAGGGATGAGAACACCAGTTCCAGCGCCAACATCCAATATTCTTTGCCCACTCTTCAATCCAAACTTTTTCACAAAAATCTCCAGGAACTCGTTGAGATCTTGAGTGAAATACTTTTCATCCCAATATTCTGCTGCTTTATTGAAATATGCTTTCCGACTCATTTACAGAGTAACCTAGACAACGTCAGTATTATTTTCTAATTAAAAAGTATTATTTAATTCTTATTCGAGTGTTTATTTATAACCCTTTTACTAGAAGAGGATTGAGCCACTAATCTGAACTTTACCATTTCTGACAGTTACGCCCTCCTTCTCGACAAGCTTCATTCTAGTTTTTGCCCGTTCCTTTGAACCTCCAAAGCTACCATCCGACCTTATAACTCGATGACATGGAACTATAGGATGAAGAGGATTCTTCATCAATGCGTTTGCTACAGCTCTGTAAGCTTTTGGCTTTCCAACTTTTTCAGCGATCCGTTTATAAGTGCTGATTTTTCCTTCTGGAATCTTAAATGCCATGATAAGGACGTTCTTCTCAAACTCTGTCCAATTCGTGAGATGCTTCTTGATGTCTTCAACTGTCTGAATGGGGTTCATTCTGTTACACATTATATAATTTGGATTAACCTTTTCATTCAAGATTGGAATATTGAAGTTACGTTCAATTATTTGTTCTTTTCATCCCATGCGTATCTAAGCGACTTAACCATCTCGTCTAATACCTGAGTTGGGTTTTTCGCTTTTAAAATTCCACTTGTTGCTCCTGTTCCCTCAGCACCGAGTCGTATTATCTCCGCTACGTCTTCTCCTGAAACATTACCAGCACCACACCCTACCTTTATCTTTGGGTTTATCTTCTTTATTGTTGCTACAGATTTCGAAACGAAGTCCTTGTTCATTCTAGCAACCGACTTTCCAGTACCAATCAAAGCTGGGGGTTCAGTGCCCATTATATTTGGACCCATTTTTGCGATTGTAATCATGTCCTCAAGCTTATCCGCTAAAACCAGAGTAACCAAGCCAACCTCGTCAGCTCTCTCGATCGATTTAGCTATTACATTTAAAGGTATGCGACGTTCCACGTGATTCAACATCACACCGACGCCTCCAGCTTCTTTAACGGCCTCCGGTAAAACAGTGCCAACTCCTCTACCTGGCTTTATCGCGTCCATGTGTGGCGCAAAGACTGGTAGGCTGGTCTCTTCAGCTATCTTTGCGATATCTATGATCTGAGGGATGACGACGATTGGTACACGGTATTTCTGACTTATCCTTTCAGCTTCTTTTGAGAACTTCAATGCTTCTCTACCATATATGTAAGCCTTGAAATTGATGAAAAAGTGAGGAGGCTCAACCGCCCAGTCTGATATCAAACAAAATCACCAGTTTAAACATTTAGAAATGGTATCATATTACAAGAAAAAACCTATAAAGCTTCGTTTTGTACCATCCTTTCTCTTCATGTTTTCAAGTTTGAACACAGATCTTATTATTTACGTTGTGAAAAGGCAACAATCGTTACAATTAGCTGATGAATAATTGACAAAATGTTAAATCTTCAAGTTGAACAGACTTAGAAAAAGGATGTGACATTGAAAGACTGGAAATGGAGCAGAAGATTACGGAGCATAGATGTGATTAAGGGAAGCTGCATCATATTCATAGTATTTGGACACTGGTTACAATTCTGGGTGAATGACCCAGAATACTTCCTATGGTTTCGTAAGTGGGCGGAGTTATTCGGTCCAGGAATATTTCTCTTCATAGCTGGTGTGAACCAGAGCTTGTCGATTGAAAAAAGGTACTCTCGAGGAGATAGCTTCAGAGAAGTCTTTTCTTATTCTTTTCGCAGTTACCTAGTTTTACTCTTAATAGGACTTGTCAGTAATATTGTGATCAGCTTTTTCTTTGGCGGGGTCAACCTGTCAGCGATTTTTGAGTATCGAATCTTATTCGGTATAGCTCTCTCAGTATTAATCTCTTGGCCTTTCTCACTTCTGAGGACACAGTCCATCAAGCGCATTATTATTGGAAGTGTATTTCTGATTTTAGGAGCATTAGGATACGCTTACGAATTAACTACAACTATACCCCATCTCTTTGCTAATGGTAGATTATCTCCCTTTCCGAATGCAGGATTCACAATAATTGGCGGTGTTTTTGGCCACCATCTTTTTCATACAGACTTACAATTGATAAATGATGATAAGCAAAACGATGGATTCACGGAGATAATGTCAAAGCAACGTTCATTCAGGTTTCTATTAACAAGTCTTATCGTTAGTTTATGTTTGTTATCCCTAGCTTTTACTCCAGGGATAGGGTGGATCCCTGATGTTGAGAATAATGGTGTTGATCAGATAATTATGATGAACCCTTTCGTTTGGGGTACTTTCGATCCAGATGGTTTCCCATTCCTAGCGAATGTGCACTCAATCTTCTTCTCAAGTTATATAATAGGCGCGTCTATTCTCTTAATATCGTCATTATGGAAGATCTTCGATGTTGATAGCAACAATTTTAGTTTTAAGTTGCTTTCAATTCTGGAGTTTTTTGGCGTGTACAGTTTTTCGTTCTATGTCTATCACTCTTTGTTTATCGGTCTTTCATTTTTTGGCTTTCAGGAGACACTATCGCCCCTCTTAATGTTCGTAGTAAGTGCAATGATTCTTGGCGTTATGGGCTTCTGGGTTAACATTTGTGTGAAGTATTTTAACAGCGTAGGAACAGTCGAGCATTTTCGAAAACAGTTGGTTGGTTGGCTAGGGGATAAAATTGGTCTTTAAGATAAGACGTTTTATTCTTTTTACAAGTCATTCGTGATTTCTTCGTGTGTGATCTTTCCATCTCTCAGATGGATTATTCTATCTGTCTGCTTGGCTACTTCAATATCGTGTGTTACTATGATGAAGGTCTTTTTTCTTCTCCTGTTGATTTCTTTCATTAAATCAACGACCTCTTGTCCGGTAACTGAATCTAGTTCTCCAGTTGGCTCATCAGCTAGTACGATGGAGGGGTTGTTCACCAAAGCACGAGCAATCGCTACTCTTTGAACTTCTCCGCCTGAAAGCTGGGTTGGTCTGTGGTCAGCTCTCCGTTCTAGTTTGACAGCTTTTAGCAGTTCAAGAGACCTTATCCTTCTCTCCTCTTTACTGATATCCGTCTCATGCAGAGGGATCTCCACGTTCTCCCTTGCATTCAGAACCGGCAGTAGATTCTGAAATTGAAAGATGAAGCCGACCTCTCGGTTCCTGAAAGCTTCCAAGTCTCTGATGTTTTTAACAGATTTGCCTCTGATCATCACCTCACCCTTCGTTGGCTCGTCCAGAGCACCAATGAGATTTAGGAGGGTTGTTTTTCCGGAGCCTGAGGGTCCCATTATCGAGATGAATTCACCCTGCTTAACCCTCAAATTGACGTTGCTGAGAGCATGCACTCCATTATATATTTTAGTAAGGTTTCGAGTTTCGAGGACATAATCCCATCTTGAAAGAGCATCCTCTTCATTGAAACTTGAAGACTTCTTCTTTCTAACAACAATAATAACACAAAATATCGCAACGCTTGAAATAGCTAAGATAGACCACCAGTGCGTTTCAAGTACCACAAACCAATCACCCTCTTCTGATGGGTCAGGGAGCTCTCCAGGGAGAGTTATATTCTGAGTTAAGACAAAGGGCTGGTTGATTAAGCACACTACTTGAGTGTTAACAGCCTCTAAAAATACATCCGGTGAATGCGGCACCGCTTGAACATTACACTCTACTTCCGGTTGCTGGTCACTCTCAAAGATCAGTTGGATGGGTCTTCCAGCCCAATCCACAAGAACGTTCCAAGTCTCGGACGTGTTAACCAAAACACTTGGACTTAGAAATAATCTGCCTGAGCAGACTTCATAATGTATTCCAATTTCTGAAAGGTCACCATAGAACTTCCGATAGTTTCGGTCTATTCGCCAATCGCCATCTACAAGTACCAAAATATATTTTGGTTCTAAAGTCGCTTGATCATTTGAAGCTTTCAGCATGAGCTCATTTACGATAAGGGGAGATTCTCCTGTGTTTGTGATTTCTACACGTTTTATAGACCATTCAGCTTCTTCAAATGAGGTTTCTCTTCTATGGTTCTCAGCAACCACATCTACTTTATAATCGTAAAGGGCGTGTATCTGATTCACTTCAATATTAAAAGGCTTACGATGCTTGATTAGGAGTAACTTTTCCTCAAGATCCGTTTTCTCCTTATTAAGATCGTCGATCTCTGTTGCTAGTTCGTCGATGGAGTCTTTGAAGATCTTTCGGAGGAATGATGGGAAATTATTGATGGCTTTTCTTTGATCACTTAGGTCTTCTATTGCTTCTTCCAACTTCTCTATCGAGTCTTCGATCTGGGTTTCATAGAATTCAGGTATTTGCTCGATCGTTAATGTAACCGGGTCTATGGGAACCTCCCCCCAATTGCTAACCCCCTTGATCGTTGCTGTTAAATTGAGAGAAACAGGGTCGTTAAGTAGAAAACTCCATGCGACAATAGAAGCGTCATCCATAAAGCTTGTTGAGTTGGCTGATGGAGTGGTTTCAATGTGGAAGAAGTACTCATCCGACAAGGTAGCGCTGACCGAGCAGAGAATAGGGAACCGCTTAGTTGTCTCTTTTACGAATAAACTTGGACTTGTGTTTTTAATGTCGATTTGGAATGTCACAGTGTCTGAAACATTTGCATCTACAATGTAGCTTTGCTCTAGTTTACGTATACTCATTTGCTCTCCATTCACGTATACAGTCTCATACAAGGAGACCTCTGTTTTCCCAGTTGTTACAGCGCGGTAGTTGAACTCGGTTTGACTATTGGCATCTATCGTCACGTTCTCCCAAGTTATCTCCGTTACACATCCGAAGGTTTCAATGGAATCAGGAATCGGAGTGTCCGAAAGCATTGAGAGTGTAGTAGCATTAATGTTGACAACTCTGTCTCTTATCACTAGGTTCACAGGTATATTTCTGCTGTTATATATTGTGAACTTTATCTTCACAACATCCGACAGTGGATCTCCGTATGGGGAGCATCGATACTCCACCAGCTCGTGCTTCTCACAAAAAATATAGGCATCATCATCTGGTGAAATGTAATTTGCTGGACTTGAACTTAGATTTAGCGATACGACAGCTAAATTCATAGTTAGCATCAATACGAAGAGGAGAGCTGTGATTTTGCAATTATCCTCATGAATTTTTCGCTTTCCTTTCATAGTGTCTCACTCCACATGTCCCAACGCCTCTATCGGTCTCATTCTTGTCGCCCTTAGGGCTGGATATATCCCGCCCAGTAATCCGAGTGTAACAGCGAGTGCGACTCCCCAGAAAAGGTGTTCGATTTTGACTTGAACTACAACGAAGACTATGTCAAGCCAGTCAACGTACATTATGAAGGCTATGCCCAATCCTATTCCGATTAATCCTCCAAGTAGAGCAACGAGAACCGTTTCCTTAAGGATCATAGTTAATATGCTCTTTTTCTTCCATCCAAGTGCTCGAAGTATCCCGATCTCCCGTGTTCTCTCGTATATGCTCATCACCATTGTATTTGTGATGATTATAGCACCAAAGATGATGGCTATAATAGAGACCAAAGAAGTCGCACTTGTTATTATCTTGAAATCTTCTTGCATCATTGCGATTTCCCTGCCTGTGCCAACATCTATTGGAAATTGAGCAAGGAGAGCTTTAACCTCGTTAACCTCGGTCTGCTCCTCAACACGAATCTGTATGAAGCTTACAAAATCTACTTCTTGAAAAAGCTCCTGTTCCTCTCTAAGAGGTAGGATGCCACCGTAATCCAAGAACCGTATATTCGTCTCGAAGATCCCGATTATCTCAAACTCTTCGTTGAGAATTGTGATCTTATCCCCAATCCTCTTATCGTGCTTTAAAGCGCTTTTGACACCGAGAAGACACTTCCTGTGGTCTTGTTCTGTGAGCGATCTGCCCTCAAGAATAGCAACATCATCTAGAATGAACTCGTTGATTTTAAGTCCCAAGATAATAAAGATGTCGTCGTCAATCTTACTGTAGCAAAGCAGAACTGGGGAAACTTCCTCTACCCCTGGGATTTGAACTATTCTGTGTGTTGCGATGCTCTCTCTTACTCTACTTATACTGAAGTCCGCTGCGTCCTTCTCAAGAACGATCAGGTCACCCCCACCAACCTCGGTGATCGATAAGAACTGAATCTCTAGCCCGCTCATGAAAGAGAGCAGAAACACAACGGTCGCAACACCCATAGCTATCCCTAGTATTGTGAGGGAGCTACGAGCCTTTCTCCGCACAATGTTTCTCAAGATCAATATAGAAGACCCCGTAAAAACTAGGTTATTTAAGAGCTTCTTACTAGAAAACTAAAAAAAGATTATTCAGATAAGTTGGGAAAAAATCTTGAAAACCCATTCATAAATGAGAATTCTTCTCGAAAAGAAAAATCAACATACCTTAAACTATACCCGTTTTTTATTACTTTTTTGAACTAGATTCAGCTCGAATTCTCCGAATTGAGTCCAATATCAAGACCGCGCCAATGAGCCACAGGATGTAGGGTAGAATATCAAGTATTATTTTAAGGGTAGGCGGTGGATAGATTAGGATCCAAAAAAGTTGACTGGCCCACCAATAAACTAATAACCCAATGATTATCAGTACAAAACCAGCGATTAACTCTACGATGTATACTTTTTTAATTTCCATCGCTGTTTCCACATAAATAAGATACACTTTATGAAGGTAATAATTCTACATTTTAGAACACAAGTAATCAAACCGAATAAATATTGAGACGGAATCAATGAAAAAGTTATACTTACAAGCGCCTGTTTCAGCCGGGCTAATCTTATCCTACAAGTGCAATGTGGCGTGCAAACACTGCATGTACGCATGTTCACCAAAATGGAAAGCCGACTGGATCACTGTAGGTGACGCAGAGAAGACACTAGCTCGACTGTCAAGCATGATAGAAACGAGTCCCTACGAAGTAGACAGGATTGGTGTAAACACTGGGCTTCACTTCACAGGAGGAGAGCCATTTTTCTCTTTTAATTTTCTATACTGATTCTTCAGATCCTTGCATTCCTTTTTAAGTTTCTCATGTGTTGATTTAGGCACGAAGTCGAAGATACCTAACATAATTCGCCGCTTTAATATTAGATGAATAAGCTTATCAAACTTGAGATTAAATCTGGAACAATACTCAAGAGTTATAATGAAATATAATTATAAGAACAGAGTTAAAGATAGAAGGGTTAGTGAATAAACCATGAGAAAGATTGAAGCGATTGTACACTCTCCTGAAAGAAGAGGTAGAATTAGAACAGGAAGAGGATTCAGCCTTAAGGAGCTTAAAGAAGCAGAATTAACACGTCATGACGCAAGAATGCTTAAGATACCGGTTGATAAGAGGAGGAGAAGTGTACACCTAGAAAATGTGAAAACACTGAAAACATTTTTCCCAAAAACAAAACCAAAACCGAAAAAACTTGAGAAGAAAATTGAGAAGAAACCCAATAAGAAGACGGTGCCTAAGAAAAAGAAAGTGAAAAAGGAAGAGAAGACAAAGCAAACAAAGAAGAAAAAAACTAGCAAAAAATAATATCTTTTCAATTTTTTACTGGGAAATAGCCTCCTCATTAGAATATTCTTGAAGCAATGAAAAATCTACCGATTTTCATGGGAGCTTTATAAAGGAAAGTACTATTTTCAAAATCTTTGCTCTTTGTTCTTCTTATTAATGTGTCATGATAAGTTTTTATTGCATTATTGAAAATGCGAATACTTGGTTGGGCCGGTGGTGAAGGCTGGTATTCACTTCCGGATTGCTGTCATAATACGAATGATTATGTCTGTTTATATTGTTGTGTAGGTTTTTGCGTATTCAGGTACAATTGTAGCTTTCGTCACTTTTTTGAAGAGTTCCGGGTTTTCGGTGTGCACCGGGTATAGTTTTTTTGGTTTTATAGTTTGGATGAGTTGTGTTAGTTGTTGCCTGTTGAGGTGGCCTGAAGCGTGTAGCTGATGGAAAATAATTTTGAAGTGGTCTAGCCAGTTATGCATGATCTTGTCTTCTATGTCCTCTTCGCTGAATGGTTCACTCATACTATGTATGAAGTGGCTGCCTGTATCTGGACGGATGTCTATGAGTTCTGTGAACTGGTAGAAGTCTAGGTCCATCATCAACTCCTCCTGATGCTCTCGTATATATTCATGATTCACCAGCTTATCGATGAATGCACGCTCCCAGAGGTAGTAGTCTTCTTCAGTGAAGCTTCCACTCCTCTTTCGTCGATAATAAACTAGGATTTTCTCATCCTTTATTGGGTCTGGAAGCTTCAAGCGTTTATCATTGAGAAGCTTACTCAGCAAGTACGCAGTCTTCGGAGACACAACCATACGCCTACCATTCTTCTTAGCGGTTTTGTAGAATGTTCTGAACCGATCCATGTCCCTACTGTAACGCGTCAGAAAGACTATCTTATCTGTTCCTGAAACTATTTCATCAGCGTATTTCATAACTTGGTTCTCAGTGTATGGTTGCCTCTTCTCCTCCTCGACCATACGTGTTCCCTCACAAATCAGCACCTTTGGATCTGAAACTTCTACTCTTTCTATAAAGTCGCTTGTTAAATCGCTTCTTGGACCATGCATCCTGAAGTCGCCTGTATATACTATCTCTCCTTCAGTTGAGTGGATGATGAAACCATAAGCTGCTGGAATGCTGTGGTCAACATGAACCGGCTCAACGCTTATATCACCAACACCAATCTCGTCACCTGTTCTAAATGTTCGATATTCGTGAGGGCCATAATTGCTGAAGCCACTCGTCTCCTCCATAGACTCTAAGAAAAGTTTGGTTCCAACCCCGCAATAGACAGGTATACTCTCGTCTATAAAGGAGAGACAGCCCACATGGTCAACGTGAGCGTGAGTTAGAAAGACACCATTAAACTTGGGGTTAATATATTTCAAATCGGTATGCTTCAACATGCTCTCAGAGTATAAACCTTCAATCCTCGGCACGAGGTTGAACTCAAAGTAATCTTTCAAGCCTGTGACGCTTCTTGGCTTCAGCCAATTCGTAAAGTACTGCTCACCCATTGTGAACGATTGTCCAAAGTCAAAGAAGACGCGAGTTTTTTTGTCTTCGATGAGTATCTTGTTTCCCCCAACCTCGCCTAAACCACCGTAGAATGTGATCTTAACCATCTAATACACTCTTCAATTTTCAACGATTCAAAGAAGAATCCTATATTGAGTTTGGCTTAATAATATTAAATTGAAACAGCTTTCATTTTTTCTTTGATTGACTACTCTTTTTCTTGAAGAATAGCCAGCTGTTCTTGCTTCCCTTGAACTTTGTCTTTATCAGCACGTATTTCCCCTTTAATCGTTCACCCTTAATATCGACAATAATCTCTTTCTTCTTCCATTTCTCAGGCACATAAGTTCCTTTGTCCCATATTTCTACTGTTCCCGCTCCATACTCGCCTTCAGGTATAGTGCCCTTGAAACCTGCATAATCAACTGGGTGATCCTCCACCGCGACAGCGAGTCTCTTTACTCCTGGTCGTTTTGGCGGTTCTTTTGGTACCGCCCAGCTCTTCAAGACACCTGCTCTCTCTAATCTTAGGTCCCAGTGTAGATTACGAGCATTATGTTTCTGAATCACGTAGACGAGGTCTTTACCTGAATCTTTCAATACTGCATTCGGTTCATAGGTTTTATCAAAATCTCTTTTTGAGTTATACTCGTCTAAGATCAAAATGATCAATCCATAAAGAGTTATAACACTATATTATACGATGTTAATAATGCAAAAATCTTTTTGTACTTTTACACATTCTTAAAGATCAACACCTACGAATTTTTTTTTCTCGTGTTTTAAATAATATGCTTTAAATCGTTATTTGAAGTATTATTGTAGATCTCTAGTCAGAAACTGTTCTATTGATTACATCTAAGGCTTCAATTAGGTTTTTTACCTCATAGTCAGGAGTTGACTGTGGGTTCACTGGTTTTTTTGCACCCCATCTATTGATCCACATTGTCTTTATTCTTACTGCTTTTGCTGGTTCAATATCCAGTATTAACCTATCTCCTATACTCAAAGTTTCTCCGGGTTCTATTTTGAGGATTTGTAATACTTTTTCATAGTATTCGGTTGCAATTTTATCGCATCCAATCACTTCTGGGCCTAAAACATGTTTGAAATGATTAATTCCAGTTATTTTCTTAACGAGTTCAGCTTTTTCCATGGAATGTCGTCCGGAGGATAAGCATAAGATGAAACCTGCTTTGCTTAAACAATTTAGGAATCTGGGGGCGTCAGGGAAAAGGTTTGGATTAATTAGAACTTCATGAGCAGCCTCATGAAATAATTGCTTGAATTCTTTCACTTTATTATTGTTGTATGGTTCACCGATGATTTTTAAGAGTAACTTAACTTGAAAATCCCAATCATCGTGCTTTTCAGGGTTTTTTTTGTGAACAATCGAGTCATGAATTTCATTCATAAATATTCGGTATATTCTCCTACCGTCGGTATGAAATAGTCCATCGAGTTTTGAAGCGAAAATTGCTCCTGAGTCATTCAATGTATCATCAAAATCCACGAGCAGATACTTTATCATTCTAGTTCACATTGGTCTTGGAGTTTAATGTTTCAACTGAAAATGAAATCGAATATTTTCCTTTTTTCAGAGATCGACGGTAATATGAGGTCTGCTTCTTTAAGTTGTTCCCGATCATAGAACCCAGATGTAACAGCGATACACTTCATACCCGCGTATTTTGCTGCTTGAACTCCAAATATTGAATCCTCAATAACAACACATTTTTCAGGTTCCAAATTCAATTTTTTCGCACATTTGAGAAAGATTTCAGGATTAGGTTTTGGGTTAACGCAGTCATCAGCGGCTACAATCACTTCAAAATATTCTTTCAAAGATCTATCCTCGAGAATTCTGGTAAGCACTTCACGAATCCCCATTGTCGCGAGAGCAATTCTAATCCTATCTTTAAGTGAATCCAATAAGGAGACAGCACCATTTTGAAGGTGAATCAAATCTAAATAAGATAATCGATTAGATATTAACTTACTAGTTATTCTCTCAATCAAGTCATCATCAGGTGGAATACTATTCTTATTCAGAGCATCCACTATTATCGCGTTAGCACCTATGCCAATTCGTTTCTGAATAAAGATGTCGTCCACAGGGCAATTGAACTCTAAGAGGGTTTTTTTCATTGACTTTATTATGTTTTCTGTGGAGTCTACCAGTGTCCCATCAAAATCAAAGATAACAGCATCAGTCATACAATCCAACTTCGATGTCACCAGATTCTTTTTTTGATTCTACAGAGAGATGCTTTGATTCCGATCGAGCCCGTGAACGGGTCGCATTCGTACTGATCAAGTAGAACGTTTGGGTTTGCTTCAGAGAACCCATGGTGCATGCAGACAACTCCTTTTCCAATATCAGAGGTGATCATAATTCTGCATTCAACACTTCCCCTTGGAGATTCTATTAGGACAACTTCGTTGTCCTCTATCTTCAATTTTTCTGCGGTTTTAGGATTGATTTCTACCACATTGTTTGGCATTAAATCGCGTAGTTTTGGAATGTTACGCATCTGTGAGTGGGTGTACATGGGTAGTTTAGCGCCTGTTGTCAAGATCAAAGGATATTCTTCCGCTAATACCGGCTTAGTAATGGGGCTCTCTTTTGGTTCCTTGTACACAGGCAAAGGATCTATGCCCACATCTTTCAATTGTTTTGAATATATCTCTACTTTTTTTGAAGGAGTTTTAAAGCCATCTTTTTCATACTTCTTATATTCGAGAGGTTCTCCGTAAAATAGTATATTATTAGGATGTTCAGCTATATCTTTGAATGTGAACCCCAGCGGTTTAAGTTCGTTGTCAACAATTTCTTCCATTGAATTCCAAGGGAAATAATCACGGTAACCCATTCTTTTCCCTAACTCAGTGATTATCTTGATGTCAGGCCATGACTCTCCAATGGGCTCCACAGCTTTTTTTCTTAAAGCAATAAACCTTGGAACCACTGGCTCAAATTCAGGTCTTCTGAAATATTCAGGTTGAACAAAGTATGATTCTTCTAAGAAAGTGCAAGCGGGAAGAACTATATCTGCGAACTTAGCTGTCTCGGTCATGAAGAAATCTGCTACAACTACAAAATCCAATTTTGAAATAGCTTTCCTGACATTTTTTGTGTTCGCAAAAACATTCAGAGGATTTGATGCCATGATAAACATTGCTTTGACAGGGTAAGGTTTACCCGTATTTATAGCGCCCCAAATTGAAGGAATGTGAGCTTTTTTATGTAATTTACAGATAGGGTATTTGTCTGCGCCTAAACGCTTCTTGTTTTGTTCGTCTGGCAATTTTTCGCTGAGACCGACTTTTGCAGTCTTTGGGTCAGAAGGACCAAAAACGTTCCCGCCTTTTACATCGATGTTGCCTGTTATAGCCATCAAAATGTTTATGGCTCTGATTGCTTGGAAGACATTTGTGTTTTGATCGAAAGCATTACCAATCAAGATGCATGCTGGCTTGATTTTAGCGTAGGTTTGCGCAATGCTCTCAATTACTTCCCTTGGGATGCTAGTTATCTCTTCAACATTCTTTGGAGAATATTTCTTAACAATCTCAGCTAGCTCCTCGAATCCGATAGTCCATTTTTCAACAAAATCGGAGTCGTAAAGACATTCTTTGATTATCACATGCAAAATTCCGAGGGCTAAAGCACCATCCGTGCCAGGTCTTATTTGAGCGTATATATCTGCAGTTTTGGCAATCTTTATCTTTCGTGGATCAACGACGATTAATTTCGCTCCTTTTTCTTGCGCTTCAATGATCTTCTTCTCTTGAGGTAATGACGTGTTTGTGGGGTTGTGACCCCAGACGATGATGCATTTTGAATTTCTAATGTGCGGAGCAGCGATTTCACCTAGTGTATAGGGTATCGCGTAGTACCTTGGAGAGAAACAGATTTCAAAAGGAGACGTGATGTTTGGAGAGCCAAAGAGGTTTGCGAGTCTTCTGAGATAGTTACTATGTTCACCCGCATGGTTATGACCATGTAAGAAGACTACAGATTCAGCTCCATAACTCTTTTTTATCGAGTGTAAATTCTTAGCAACAATATCTAAGGCTTCATTCCAAGTAATAATCTCCCATTGCCCTTCCCCTCTTTTTCCTTTTCTTTTTAGGGGATGCTTCAACCTATCGGGGGAATACAGTATTTCCATAGCAGCTTTGCCTTTATCGCAAAGAACACCCTCACTGTTTGGATGATCTTTCATGCCTTCAATTTTTATTATTTTATTATTCTTTACATATACATCCATACCACAGGCATTAGGCGCGCATAGATCACATGATGTTTTAATTATCCTAGTTTTATCCATTTTATTGACCGTAATTACGTGAAATGATGTATGATAGACTGCTTCTAATATTATGGTTTCTTAACAAAGGTCTTTATATGCTGGGGCGTTCCTTTTGGTCTGCAGAGGATGTGGATTTCATTACCTGCAGGATCATCAAGGAAGACCTCTTTCCACCCTATACTTGTTACTCTAAAGTCTCTGAGAGGGATCATTTTTGATTTCAATTCTTTAACCGCTTCTTCGAAATTCTCTACTTCAAAAGTAAAATGTGGTTTGACTTTTGAGTAACTTGAAGGAACAAGCTCTATCAGACTGCCCTCTTTAGTTTGAATATAATAAATCGATTGTTTTCTATTCTTACTCGGGGGGATTTCCATGACTATTTCAAGGCCTAGATTTTGTTGATACCATTCTGCTAATTTCTTTGTATCGCTGCCACTCACTGAAAAATGATCTAGTTTATTGAACAAAGTAACGTCTCTCCAAGTAATGTCTGACTATTATTAAAGGTTTCAAAAAATAAATAAACCTTATTTACAGTTTGACTTTGTAACCAAAGTAGATTGAACTCGGTTATCTAAGTAGGTTCTTTAGAATCTCTTTCAATTAGAGACTATGAATTCAAAAGTTGTTCTTAAAAGATTCCTAAAAGGTTGGATTTGATGATGGCTTTATTAAGAAAATTCACAATGGTACATAAACCTTTTTCATTTCTTAGTATTGGATTCCTAACAGTTTTCGCGAGAAGATCATCTTCTCATGTAATGGTCTGACCCATGAATAGAACTCAAAGATTCCACTGAGTTTTAACCGCCTATTTGAGCAGGTAATCCTGCGTAT
>Ga0209636_10000100_pt1 | contig 66394 bp, 57 predicted proteins | sample DeeMarSWOR152_54_FD_187464 | JGI IMG/M metagenome (GOLD analysis project Ga0209636, IMG submission 187464) | Marine sediment microbial communities from White Oak River estuary, North Carolina - WOR-1-52-54 (SPAdes) (version 2) | ecosystem: Environmental > Aquatic > Marine > Intertidal zone >...
CAGGTGGGATGCTATGTCCTTTGCCGCCCTCCACGATCGCTCATTTCTCCATATTCCTTTTAATTCATCCGTATCCGCTGCCGCAAGATCATTCAGGTTTTTTATCCTCCCGCTGCTCACGAACTTATTGTTGAATTCCTCAACTTTCGGAACAACGGCAGTAAAGTAATTTAAGCCGATGGAAGTAAAGGCTGCATCAACGACCATCAAAACCACGCTACTCCCCCACCTCTCTGTTTTAAGACATCTATCGCAGTGCATTTCTATTCCAGAGACCTTCCGCATGTAGGAGTCAACAACATCCTTTAATTTCATGATAAAGATTATACTAAATACGATTTAAAGAAATCTTTTTAAATAATCGGTCTAATTTATATTTATGCGAAGTCTAATTAACATAAATTAATAAAATATGTTACTTTAAGATGACAGAAAAAATAATTGATGCATTAGAAGAGACAAATAAATGGTGGAAAGGCAAGTTTGAGCCGGAATACGAGGATAGAGAGATTTATCCAGAGATAGAAAAATTTCTTGATAAAAGACAAATACTCGCACTAACAGGTTTGAGAAGAGTGGGTAAAACAACAATAATGTTAAAAATAGTTGAAGATTACATCAATAAAAATTTTGATGCAGAGAGAATTATATATTTTTCTTATGATTATTTTAGGGATGTTGAAGTAAAGGAAATTCTGAAGGTCTATGCGCGATTGATGAACAAGGACCTGGATAATGGCAAATACCTGGTTTTATTTGATGAAATCCAAAAACTTGAAAACTGGGAGGACCAGGTAAAAAGGATTTATGATAATTATAAAAATTTCAAGATAATCATATCCGGATCAGAGTCGCTATTTATAAGGAAAAAATCAAAAGAAAGCCTTGGAGGAAGATGTTTTGAGTTCCATATACATCCTTTAAATTTCAGAGAGTTTTTACATTTTAAGGGAGTGAAAATCAAAAATATCACACTCCACAAGGAGGAAATATTAAGACAATTTAATCAATATCTTTTATGCAGCGGTTTTCCTGAAGTGGTAGATGAAAATGAAGAATTTATAGAGAAGTATATAAAAGAGAATGTGATAGAAAAGACGATTTATAGAGATATTCCCCAGGTTTTTCCCATCAAAAACCCGGAAGTTCTTGAAGAGATTTTAAATATAATTCTCCTTAACCCCGGTCAGATCATCAATGTTGAATCTTTAGGAAAAGATATTGGAATATCAAGACGAACTCTCTCTTTATATCTTAACTACTTGGAGAAATCATTTCTTATAAAGAAAGTGTATAATTTTTCTATAAATATAAGGAAGTCGCAACGAAAATTAAAGAAATACTACCCTACGATAATATCGCCCGATTTAATTAAAAGAGGGGAAACAGGAAAAGTTTTTGAAACCATGATGATAATACTTAATGACGCGGAATTTTTCTGGCGAGATGTTTATAAGAACGAAGTGGATATTGTAAAACTTATAAATGATGGGGCACATCCAATGGAAATAAAATATTCAAGGATAGAAACAAATGCGATAAAACTCTTTATGAAAAAATTTAAAGCCGATGAAGGAATAATCTTAACTTATGACAAAGAAAAAGAAATAGATTTTAATGGAAGGAAAATAAGAGTAATTCCTTTTTATAAATGGGTTTTAGAGAATATGATGAAATTTACAGCAAGATGATTCGCGAGTAACAAATATCAAGAAAAGATTCCGAGTAACATTTTTTAAAATGAGCAGAAAAGAATTTGAAGAATTATTACAGGAAAAAGAAAACAAGGATATAGAATTCAAGTTAGAACTGCCGGAGTCAAAAAAAGTGGCCCATCTGGTAACTGCATTATACAACAGCAATGGTGGAAAAATCATCCTGGGTGTTGAAGACAAAATAAAAAAATAATTAAATTTATGGGACCTGCCAAAACAGGTTACTATGTCGTTTATGATACTGTAAATGATACTGTAAAAAAAGTACAAAATAAAGATAAATAGAAAAAGAAAATGATTCGTATGTACAATTCCTTTGTTGAAATTATAAGCCCCGGTGAATTACTAAGACCGCTTACAATTGACGAGATTAAAAAAGATGAATACATGCCGAAAACCAGAAATAAGATCATTGCGGGGGTTTTCAATAATCTGGATGTTATGGATAAAAGAGGAACGGGTTTTTTGAGAATCAGGGAGGATCTAGAGAAATGGGAGCTTCCCCCGCCTGAATTTGAGGAAAAACAGGGATGGTTTGTCATAAGATTTAGGAACCCGAATGTTGAGAGGGTTATTGATACCGTTAAATTTGATTTGAACGAGAGGCAGAAGAAAGCAATCGACTATCTAAAAGAGCACGGGAAGATAACGAGAAGAGACTACATGGGGGCTGCAGGTGCAGCTAAAACAACTGCGATTAGGGATTTAAATGAATTGGTAAACAAAGGGATTTTAGTTGTAAAGGGCCCAAAAACAGGTAGGGGAAGATATTACACATTTAATCTAAAGGTCTCATAAAGATGAATCAAAAGAACACAACAAAGGGTTATGTGGAATTATTTAAAGTTTCTGATAAAACAGCGAGAAACGATCTCAAGGATTTAGAAAAGAAGAATACATTCACTTTGTCGGCTCCAAAAAAACAGGAATATATAAAAATGAAACTGGTGCTCCTTGACACAAACTTTTTGATGATTCCATACAAGTTTGGAATAGATATTTTCGGCGAGATTGAAAAATTGGTGGAAGAGAAATATGAAGCGGTAACGCTGAGCACCGTTGTTGACGAGTTAAAAAGAATAAAAAGAGGCGAAGACAAAATTGCTGCCCGGGTCGCGCTTAAATTGATTGAGGACAACGATGTGAGGGTTATAGAAAGTTCAGGCGTGGTTGATTCGGCAATAATTGATTTTGCAGAGAATAATGATGCGATTATTTGCACAAATGATGCTAAATTAAGGAGATATTTACAAAAAAATGATGTTAAAACCATTTATATGAGACAAAAAAGCAGATTGGAACGCGGTTAATTCTCATGTGAACCATTCTTTATGCTCATGTTTGCCCAAATAAGCAACTTTCGAGGGGTCAACACCATCTTCCCCATACTCGAATTGGACTATAATGCCGTTATTCCCCCTCACCGAATTATCCGGGTGGACCATCAGGTCTTGCAGTGCGTTTATCAGCCTTCTTTGCATATAACCGCTTCTTCCGGTACGAACAGCTGTATCCACCAAACCTTCCCTTCCGCCCATGGAGTGAAAGAAATACTCTTTCGGGTCTAAACCTTTTTTGAAAGACGAATAAACAAAACCTTCCGCCTTCGCCCCCCTGTCCCCTTTTTTAAATCCGGACAGCGTTCTGTTATGGTACCCCCTCTTTATTCGCTCTCCTCTAACCGCCTGCTGTCCCACGATTCCTGCCATCTGTGTCAGGTTAAGCATACTTCCCCTTGCTCCTATTTTTGCCATAATTACTGCCGAATTATCTTTTAAATATTTTTCAGCAATTTTTCCCGCCGCGTTTCTCGCGCTGCCCAACTCCTCCATAATATAAGCTTCCAAACTCTCCCCCAATGTTTTTCCGGGAACTATCTCAAGACTCCCGTCCTCATATTTCTTTACTAACGCATTAACCCTCTCTTCAGTCGCTTCAAGAGTACCCCGAATCTCCTTTACCCCCTTCTCCGGCATATCCTCATCGTCGATTGCGGTACTGAAGCCGTATTTCATTACGGCCCTGATTGATAAACGAGTGGTATTATCGATATACTCCCTGGTAACATCCGAGCCGTACTTGAGGTATATCTCATTCAATAATGTCCCGCCCAGACCTTCTGCATCAATAATTCCAGTGATAACCTTACCCTTCTTTATCACCACATGGGCATCATATTCGCATTTATCCTTTTTACATTTATCACATTGTCTGCATATCTTTGCTTTATACTCCAGGTCAAGATCTTCCGGAAGAAACAATGAAAAAACTTCTTTCCCGCTATAACTTTTTTTCTTTCTTAAATTCGCCTTCGTCAAGCCCCCTATCAACTGCAAAACCTCTGCTCTGCTAAATTCGGATTCCTTTTTGGTCAGCATATAGGTGCCGGTTACGTGATCATGTCTTCCCCCGACCAACGGTCCTCCAAATCTGGGAGAGAGAATGTTTTCTTGAACCTTCATTAAAATATCCGCCTCTGCCCTTGCTTCCTCGGACTGGGGAACATGCAAATTCATCTCGTCCCCGTCAAAATCTGCGTTATAAGGTGCACACACCGCCGTATTTATTCTGAAAGTTTTATGCGGCATCACCTTCACGTGATGCGCCATCATTGAAACCCTGTGCAGGGAAGGTTGACGGTTGAATATTACTACATCCCCGTCCATTAACTGTCTGTCTACAGTATCTCCAATATCCAATGTATCCGCGATCACATCTTTGGTTTCAAGCATGATGCGTTTTCTTCTGCTATCGGAGGTGATCACGTTCGTTGCTGAAGGATACAGGGGAAAGTTTTTTATTAATTTCATTAATGATTCTTTATTGATCTCATTAACTTCTTCGGGAACGGTTAATTCTTTCGCCACTAATTCCGGCACTCCAACCTCATTTATGCTTATGTTCGCATCCGGCCCCACCACCGTGCGGGCGGAAAAGTTTACTCGTTTTCCGGACAAATTAGTTCTAAACCTCCCCTCCTTGCTTTTCAATCTCTGGGCAAGTGTTTTTAGAGGTCTTCCAGACCGGTGTCTCACCGGCGGCATCCCGGAGATCTCATTATCAAAGTAGGTAGCAACATGGTACTGCAAAAGATCCCATAAATCTTCAACTATCAACTGCGGGGCCCCGGAGTTTATATTCTCCAGCAGCCGCTGGTTTATGCGAAGAATATCCACGAGTTTATGCGTTAAATCATCCTCGCTTCTTTCAAAAGATTCAAGTGTGATTGACGGACGCGCGACGATCGGCAGAACCGGAATAGCACTTAATATCATCCACTCCGGGCGGATGTTTTTCATTCGCAGTATCTGGAGATCTTCATCCCGTATGCGCTCCAATCTCTCCCTTATCCTGTCCACCAACAACTTCTGTTTCTTAACCTCGCCCTTCTCACCATCCTCCTCTTCATAGTAGGAGTAAGGTCTTACAAATTTTATCTTGCGCTGTTTTGCCCCGCAATGGGGACATTCCTTAATGTCGGATTTGAAGTCTATTTCAGGAATACTTTCTTCCCCGGCGATTTCTTCATCCCCCTCCCCTCCCGCATCGCTTTTTACCATTGCTCGCCCGCATTCATGACAGGTTATTCTCAATAGATTGTAGATCTCCGGAGCATAACCGACATGTATCACAGGGCGTGTAAGTTCTATATGCCCGAAATGCCCCCTGCACTGTCCGACCCTGCCCCCGCAGGTCCGGCACTTAAGCCCCGGGTCTATAACCCCCAGACGGGAGTCCATCAAACCATTCTCCATGGGATAACCGTCATCGTCATATGTATCGGATGTGTTTATATTCGCAACCGAGATTTCCCTGAGATATTTTGGCGATATCAATCCGAACGTTATATTTGCGATTTTTGTTCTTACAATTTCATCTTTTCTCACCATTCTCTTAATAATCTTTATTTAAATTATGAATATAAAAATAAAATGCAGTCATTAACAACAGATTCGGATTTTTCGGGTCTCATCTATGGGGAAGCTGTTTTATTATCCGGCATGGTATTCACCGCAAGAGATAAGGCGCATGGTATGCTGCTTGAAAAAAAACCGGATTTTGATGTTCCCCCCGTAGTGTATCATTGCGGTCCGCTGGTTAAAAAAGTTGAAGGCAAGTGGGAAATAGTATCTTCCGGACCCACAACATCTGCGAGGATGGAAAAATTCCTGCCGGAATTAATAGGAAAATACAATATCAGCGGTGTAATAGGAAAAGGCGGGGTCGGTAAAGTAATATCCGGGTCAATGAAGGGAAAATGCGTTTATTTTGCATTAACCGGGGGCTGCGGGGCACTGGCGGCAAAATCAATGCGTGTTAAGGAAGTCCACTGGCTGGATTTAGGCATCCCTGAAGCGATATGGGTGCTGGAAGTTAAAGATTTACCCCTGGTCGTTGGAATTGATATGAAGGGAAGGAGTTTATATTCTTAAATTCATAATTATAATACAATAAAAATGGCAAGACCAATGGGAGGTATAACGAAGAACTTGCCTCTTGGGGCGGCGGTAACGGCGAATATAACCAGGGGACTGCCTGCAGGGGCAAGACTTACCTGTGCCGACAATACCGGGGCAAAGGAGCTGGAAATTATCTCGGTAAAAGGTTACGGGGGGGTCAGGAGAAGATACCCGAAAGCGGGAGTTGGGGATTTAATTATCGCTACGGTGAAAAAAGGGCGCCCTGATATAAGAAAACAGGTTATTCTGGCCGTGGTGGTTAGACAGAGTATGCCGTATACGCGCTTTAATGGCGTAAAAATAAGGTTTGAGGATAATGCAGCGATTGTTGTAGGAGACGACGGAATGCCAAAGGGCACGGAAATTAAGGGAGCGGTAGCGAAGGAGGCGATTGAGAGATGGAAAAAGATAGGGGCTCTGGTAAGCGTTGTTATATAGTCCGGTGTAGATAAATAATCCCGATACATTGAAGTTTCTATGTGGTGCAGTAAAGCGAAATTGGCGTCTTGAAGCGATCTATTCAGTGCTAAGAATTTCAACTCAAAAGGAGGTTGCGAAATCATGATCTAAGTCACGATTTTAAGGTAGATATATCCTCAGCAGGTTGTTTTGTGTCGAAAACATTCAAGAGTTCGGTTACTTATATATTTCGATACATATAATCATTTACTTTAAAAATATTAATCGTTGAGAAAAATATAAGAAAAAGGGAGGTTCATTATGATTCATGTGGATCGAGATAGATTTCCTGTCCCGGAACTCTTTGCCTCATCAAAGGTAGAGCAAGCGAGGAAGGAACTTGAGGAGTTCTTTGGCATGAAAAGGAAAACCAGGGCACAAAAGCGTTTTGAGTTCCAGAGAAATATCTATCTAGATCCCGAGGTGAAAGATGCGCTTATCAGACTCTTTAATGGTAAATGTGCGTACTGTGAATCCCACATAGGGATGAAAGGATACATTGATATCGACCATTTTCGCCCGAAAACAGGAGCTATGGATTTGAAAGGACATTCAGATCCAGATCATTATTACTGGCTGGCCTATGAGTGGGATAACCTGTACCCTGCTTGTCCATCCTGTAACCGATCGAAGAGAGCCTACTTTCCGGTTATCGGAGGTCGAGCCCTACCTGGCGCCATGGGAGATGAACTAAAGAGGGAAAAAGCTCTTCTAATTGATCCCTGCCTCGATTACCCCGAGATGTACCTCGATTTTAAGGAAGATGGCATGGTTTATCCTCGATTGAAAATATATGATACCGACACTCAACTTCTCAAGCAGCAGGATATTTCAAATATCAGACGCATAAGAAGAAGAGCCACGACAACCATTGAGATCCTGGGACTCAACCGAAAGCCCATTGTAGAAGCGCGGAAAGAGGCAGCAAAATTTGTAAATACAATCCTTTACAGGAGGCCTGAGACTAAAGGATTCAACTTATTCGAGAAAACTATCAAAGAGGTTTTGGACATTACTCAGCCGTATCTTGGTTTGAAACGCCAGATGGTTGAACAGTGGTTTTTGAAGACCATTAAAGCCAGGAACACTCCTGGTGACCTCAGAGAATTCCTTATGGAACTGGCGTCAAATCTCGATATTAAACTTCCGTTGGAAAAGCCCAAGATGGAGGCTAAACCGGAGCAGGTATCACGCAGAGGAAAGGTTTTGATCGAAAAATCTGCACCACCAGCAATGCCGTCGCTGAGGATTGACTATATTAAGAGTATCGAGATCCGGAATTTCAAAATAATTAAGGATATAAACCTTAAGTTTAGTCCCGGCAGAGAGGAAATGGCATCATGGAAGGTGTTAGTTGGAGAGAACGGCACTGGAAAAAGCAGCGTACTTGAAGCAGTTGCGCTTGCGCTCATGGGTGAGGATCGTCTCGAGGAATTCAAAGATTATATACATCTTGATCCCGAAAGAATTCTAAGACATAGGACTAGAAATGGGTTTGTCAAAATCGGTTTAACAGATAAAAAGGAGCCAGTAACATTAAAGATAACCAGGGAAGGATTTGAATATGAAAGCGGGGCTGAAGGAGTGAATACATTTTTGAATGCTTATGGAACCACTCGTCTGCTTCCGCATATCGAACTAATGCAAACAAAAACAGGTTTCAGAGAGGCGGTCATATGTGAAAATTTGTTTAACCCATTCAAACCTCTCCTGGATGTTGATAAATATCTTTACAGTCTTAAAAGAGGAAGGGAATTCGACAGCACAGCCCTTATGCTTAAGGATCTCTTGAACCTATCTGTTGAAAGCAAACTTTTCAGGAGAGCTGAAAAAATCCGGGTACAAATTGGTGAGGATGACGATCCTCAGCCTCTCGACCAGCTCAGCGATGGTTATCAATCAGTGACAGTACTCTCGACCGATATTATGAAGAATTATCCCGAAAAACTATATGATTTACAAAAGGCTATGGGAATTGTGCTTCTTGATGAAATAGGGACTTACCTCCATCCACGGTGGAAGATGACAATCGTGAACAGCCTTCGTACCGCGTTCCCCAGAATCCAGTTTCTGGCCACCACTCACGAACCTCTCTGCCTGAGAGGACTGCGAGAGAGGGAAATTACGATTATGGAACGAGATGGGGACACAGGGGAGATTTTGGTAAATGATGATGTTCCATCCCCAGAGGGCTTAAGAGTGGACCAACTGCTTACATCCGATCTCTTTGGTTTACACAGCACAATTGATCCTTATGTGGAAAGAGAGTTCGAGGAATATTACAATCTTCTTGCAAAACATGAGTTAACTCCTGAAGAGAAGGAAAAACGCGATGACCTCAAAAAGAAATTGGCTGAGTACGACACTAAACTCGGTGCTACTCCCCGTGAACAACTTCTTTATGAAGCGATCGATGAGTATCTGGCAAAGAAAAAGAGGATGTCTCAGAAAGAAAGCGAGAAGGAACGGGCAAAAGTAAAGAGAAAAATTGTTGAGCTCTGGAAAAAATTTGATGAAAATTCTGGAAAAACAAAATGAGATTTATAAGAAGATATCCCAATAAAGCACCAGCTGTTCTTAAAAAGAAGGGTAAACACGGGAAGACTGAGACAGATAGGGCAAAAAAACATTACAAAAAATGGCCTCAATTGCCGCCGAAGAAGAGAAAACCCTTTAAGTACAAAGTTTATACCAATGATGATGTCAAAGATACGCTTTATGAAATGTTTAATAATAAATGCGCCTACTGTGAAACGCGACTTGCAACTCAACCTATGGATGTGGAACACTGGCGTCCAAAAAACGCTGTATTTAACGAGGATACAAAAAAATTGATGAAACCAGGTTACTATTGGCTCGGAGCTGACTGGAACAACCTTTTTCCAGCCTGTATTGACTGCAATCGGGCACGTAATCACAAACATTATCTGACAGGCGAAAAAACCAAGCTGGGAAAAGCAAATCGTTTCCCTGTTGGGGATGAAAATAGACGTTGGAGAAAGCATACATATCAAAATCAGGAGAAACCACTTCTTTTGAATCCGTGCCAAGATAAACCTGAGAAATACTTAGAATTTATTGAAGATGAAGAGAGAAAAGTGTGTATTGTTCGTGCAAAGCTCGATGAGTCTGGAAATCCAAAAGAAAAAGCAAAAATGTCCATCGAAGTTTATGGGCTGAATCGCCTAGGACTTATTCAGAATCGCCAAGAGAAACTTCTATCAATTAAGATGGGGTTGAACTGGATATCTGAGAAAACTAAGAAGCTTTTGGCTGAAAATAATCCTATTGAGAAACAGAGAATTGAAAATGATATAACCCGGATTATGGGGGACTTGGAACTGCAAACAAAACCGGAAAATGAATTAGCACAATATACACTCATGGTGGAGCAGGTAATTGAAAGGTTTAAATCCAGTATTTAATGCTGAAGTTTGCCTGGTTTATTATGCATGTTGAAAATAAAAAGACAAGTTGGATGTTATTAAGTAGGGCGTTCATAATATTTTGACAAGTCAAGAAAAATTGTAATTTGGAAAACTTACATATATATAAAAACCTTATATTTATATATAAAAACCTTATATTTATATAAATTGTGGGGGGAAATCATATAATAAAAAATTCCTGCTCCACAAGGAAAAAACGGAGGTGTGACCATGTCAGTAAGAGGAACCTATCGGTTCGATATTCAGGACGACGGGAATATAGTTGATAACACCGAGAACATCGAGCGCGCAAGAAGGCTATTTCGGGACGGTACGATCATTGGGGGACAATGGGGACCCGGACGCCAAGGCGATTTTGTGTATGGAGGATGGCACTGCCTCTGTCATCTGCTAGCCGGGTCCGGTGCTTACCAATCGAACAGCGGATATCTTTGGGCTGCAATAACGCATGCGGGAGATGAGGACAGGTATCTCGCCACCGTGACCACGCGAGAAGCGGATGGAACAGCACGAACGGTTAATCTCGACTCATCCGAAGGCCGCAATCTTGTGGAACAGGCTGCCCTTCTCGGGTACGTTGAGGGATCTTCCATGGGGCATATTTCCGCTCGTAACGTACAGGACCCGCCAAATGCCTTTAACTCGTGGCCTCGCCAAGTTTTCGACCAAACAGCAGGGAGTAACGCCTCCGGAGGCACAGTTTGGGAGCATTGGTCTACCACCCGGGATCTGCGCAGGTCGGATCCGATAGGGGATTCGGTATTGCGGGCTTACATTACCTTAGTATCTGCTCTGGGTGGGAAATTTGTCGCTGCCGTTGCACGCGGCCGCCGGACATATAACCATCCCGTTCAGTTGTGTGCCTTGGTCAAGGCAGGTTTTATCGCGAGGGAAGAGGCGCTGTGGGATACGGCACCATATAGAATCCCATCGGATGCAGAGCGTTTATTGCAGGAGGCCAGGCCAGATGATTGTCTCAGAGCAGTTGAATCGCTCTCATGGACTCCTTCCGGCGGACAGCGTTATTTCATGTTCAGCCGTAAAATCAACTCATGGAGCGATAGAAGAAGTGTAGAATACGATCTCAACTTGCAGGGCATATAAAAATATGATAGCTATGACCGAGAAAAAGATTAAACAAAAACCGGGTTTGCTTCGTGGTGCACGCGTCTATTTGTCCGGTCCGATGGATTTTGTGGCCTCTCGTGCCGCTGAAAAAAAGTACGGGTGGAGGACCCGGGTGGGTGAATTTCTTCGCCGTTTCGGGGTTACAGTCTTCGATCCCTGGAACAAGCCGGATGTGGTGGGGTTGCACGAGTATGGACGTGAGGATGTAGACACGACTAAAATGAGAGACCGCTGGACGTTTGAAGATTCATCTAAAGGTGCTGAGGAGAGGGCAAAATGCTCCGGGAAGTTTTGGGAGACCCTTCATATTGACTTAAGGATGGTTGACACAAGTGATTTCACGATTGCCTACTGCCCGACGAACATTTACAGCGTGGGAACCGTCCATGAGATTGTGCTGTGCAGACAGCAGAGAAAACCTGTGCTTTTCGTCAGTCCCGGGATCGACTTTCCAACTCTTGCTGAGTTGAAAGAACACTTGAAGGGAGATGCCATGGGAACCGAACTTCTAGAACAACTGATAACCGATATTCCCATCAAAGAAAACCCGAGGGGGATCCCAAGTCTCTGGTATATGCCCCTCGTGGGAGGAGAGAGCTTCTTCGATGGGTTCGGATTTGCCGAGTATCGAAAACAATTCGGTTGGAAGAGGATTCCTTTAGACGATAGAGAAGATGCAAGTGACATAAAACGCCCCCTGTTACCTTTCCTGGAGAAGTTGAACAAACAGTTGCCGAAGAAATGGGACAACCGTCGGAAAAAGTATGTGCGCAACGACGATTATCTCCTGTGGGATATTGGACGTAAAAAAGGTGGCGGAAGAGAAGTATCTCATCCCGTGCTAATCAAAAAAAAGCGATAAATGCCGGTATATAATTACATGACGATGCATCATTGATCATATTCGTATTTTGAATTTGGTTCTAAGAAATCTACCAATAAAAAATAATAATATAATCGCGAGAACCAATGCAGCGAAAATTATTATTGACATGAGAACAAGATTAACGTGATATTCTGGATTCCATGATTGTATCATGCGCAATGTTAAAGTCGTAATATGACTTGTTGCTGCTACCAGAGTCAGCAGGATTATTCCCGTTTTAATAATTTTTATGTGCTCTTTCTGTTTTAACTCAATTTTTGCTCTTATAACATTTACGTTATGGTTCAATAGTCCCTCAATTTCTGAAATTCTTCCGGAAAGCAGGGTATAGCATTGATAAACATTCTCAACTTTCCTGCACATCACCTTTGAAATCAGGGGATAACTTTCATGATGGGACTCATTCCATAAAACAAAGATATTTTTCATGTTATGGATGTTTGCCGTCACGGATGCAGAATCTTTACGAAGAGCGGAGGACAGTTCAAATATCCTTGAATACAATGACTCCCTGTGTTTAAGCATTTCCTCTAATTTCTCCCTGTTTGCATCAGTGATTTCTTCACCAATCAATTTCTGTATTTCATCCTCTTTTTTAGCTATTTTGCCATAATTTTCCTCATAGGCATCATAAAATCCGATTACCTTTGTATAGTATGTCTCAATGAAAGAGATCTCATCAACAATCATTCCCTGGGTTTCCTTAATCTCTTCAATTTCCTTAATCTTTGGAATCAATGAATATAATGTGCACTCTTTCTTCTCCTTTCTTGCGAGCAAAAAGGATCTGTTTTTGATTAAAGAATACGTATCCGCTTCCTTAATAATCTCCTCTTTATCATCAAAAGCGAAGCAGGAATAAACCAGGGAATCGAATTTTTCAAATCTTTCCCATATTTTTTCAAGTAAATTCTCAATTTCTTCAAAATCCCTGGTTTTGAAGTTATCCTCGATGCTTGTAATCCAGACCTGGTAAATAGAGTAGTCCTCACCTGCGAGAAATTTTATGTACGCTTCACATTCATCTGCCAGAGAAAATTTTATAATTTTTTCTGAAACATACTCTGCATTAAACTCCGTCTTTAATTTTTCTAATTCTAAGTTTCCATTAAAGGATACTTTTATCGCGATTATGGTTGGCGCGGTTATCATTTCTTCCATTCATTTAGTACTCCCTCAACCCGGCTCTTTATACTATTCCTCACCTCCATCCTGTTTAATTCCATCTCTTCGTCCTGTTCCTGGTGCGGAACTGCGCCGCGAAATGTAAACTGACTATTGCAAATCTCCATAAAAACATCCAGCGCATTTTCCAACTCTTCATCGCTTTTATTTAATGCATCATTCACGACCAACAATTTTTCATGTATTTTTTCATCATATGCCCCTCTCAAAGAATACATGCATCTCTCAAATTTATCTTTTTCAACCATTTTATAGATAAAATAAGAAAAAGAAAAAAAATAAAGATAGTTATCCCCTCACAATCGTTAAAGTAGGATTCCCATACAGGACAAGCCCCGCCCAGGCAGCTCTCTTTCCATTATATTTGTTATAGACTTCAACTTTAGCCCTTCTTAAGGATTCTCCTATTGAAACTCCGTCAAGAAAATTTTCATAAAAGCAAATTGCAGCATCAGCTGAAGCGTCATCGTGTATGGGCCAGACAGAGCCGATATAACAAATACCTTTTTCCATGAACGCACTTGCTAAACCGGGAACATCATTGGCATATTCTATGTCTTCAACCTTTTCTTCACGATCTGCTCTCTTTCCTGCTTTACAGGCGTTGATATACGCAAAAATTGGTTTTTTCTTTCCCTCAAACTGTTTTGTTATATTTTTCGCCTTCAAGTGCATTTTATTTCTCAGGATTAAATAGCTGTCCCTTGGCTTTTTCATATCAAATTCCGCATGTCCGGCGTAATGTATAATGTCGTAGCCCCTTCCTAATTCAGGTAAAACTCTGGGTAGTGTAGCGGACTTTCCTATCAACGTCTTTACCTCAACACCCGCATCTTCCAATTTTTTCACTACTTCTTCCGCCTCTTTTCTTGCCATAGGTAGCCCCCCCTCGCACCCCTCCAATGGATCGCCTATAACCAGCGCCTTTAATTTGTCCCCTCTTATTTCGGTTGGAACCTTTATAACCCCCCTTACCTGAATACTTCTCCCTAAAGCATATTTAAGACCAAGAAAGCCATCCCTGTTTGAGTCATCGTGCATTACTTCCCATGGGTACTCCCCCAGATCCTCGCTGATATCCATCTGCAGGCACTTTATTTGCTGGTGTTTCGATAATTCCCCTATGACATCTGATGGAAGGATCTGTTTATATAATATACAACCCAGATCACGAAGTGATTCCAACATTTCTTCAGAATATTCTTCAATTTTTTCTTGCTCACCCCCCCTTACCCCTCTAACCCTGTTCATTGCCTCTGTAACATCCTCAATACTCTTATTAATATAATCTAAAAGATCTTCCCCTACATCCGCAGATTCGGGTCTTGAGGAATAATGAGGTGTTATGAGCCTAACCGAATAAACGCCTTGATTGGCTCCCGATTCTATTTCAATTTTATAGGTCGGGTTAGTGTCTAATCTGAAAACGCATTTCTCCACCACAGGTTTCCCATCATCAATCCTTGCTTTCAACCCAGATATCTCTCTTTCAATTTCCGGGATTCTGCTCGTGCTTTTAAGTTTTGATTTTATTGCACTCACCTCTGATTCAAAACCTTTCGTATCCAAGGAATCTAACTCCTTTTCCAGTTCCTTTAATCTCTTGACCTTTTCTTCAAACCTCCTGAGTTTAACCTTTTCCTCAAAATCCCTGAGTCTGGATTCAATATTATCTGTATTCATCCGGGAGTTTTCTTTCCTCTTTCTCAATCAATCGTTTTAATTCCTTAAATTCCTCATCCCCGCCGTAACCCTCCTCCTCCAACTCTTTTAACCTTCTTCTCTGGTCTTCAAGTTTCCTTTTTCTCTCAGCGAGTTCTTTTTCATGTCCAGGGTCCCTTTTTGGTTTTTCCTCTATTGTCGTTACCAAAAAGTATTTTAATTCTTCAACCTCACTTTCAAGCGTGGATTTGTCACTCGCGGTAAACCATTGTACCCTGTACCATCTGACATCGTAATCACACAAAATATTGACTTCCCCACCTTTCTGTTTCAAAGTAATACTCAATTCTGTCTCCGCGTTCTCTGTTTCAGAACTGGTGAGACTTCCAAGTCTACTTCCTCTTTTAAGCGATATAAAGTTTGGCGTGTTTTGATTCACAATTTGGAACTTCATATTGGACATATGCTCTTTAGTCAGTTCAAATACCTTTCCTATATCTCCTTTAACGGTAAAGCTTTTTGAAAATTTCATGTTGTGCCTCTATTTTGAAGTTTTCTTTCCTCTTCATCAATCAATTTTTTTAATTCCTTAAATTCCTCATACTCGCCGTAACCATCCTCTTCCAACTCTTTTAACCTTCTTCTCTGGTCTTCAAGTTTCCTTTTTCTCTCAGCGAGTTCTTTTTCATGCTTTAAATCTTCTTTTGGTTCATATTCCTCCGTTTTCTGAGTGCCCTTTCTGTTTTTTAAATACTTTACAGCGAATATAGAAATAAACCCGATCATAACAAGGGCAATTATAACTATAAGTCCCGCAAGCCATTCATTCTGACCGGATTCTTGATTGGGTTCAGGGCTCGCCTTTGGATTATACTCCCAGCGGGGTTCGATCAAGTGGACATTAACAGTATTGTCCGTGCGGGATATTGACTCTAAAATAGCGTCAAAATGAAAAATTTTTTCGTGATTGAGATTAACCCGCTCACCTACGTTTACAGCCATCTCAGCAACTACTCCCCCCTTTTCATCATATAGTGAAAAGTGAGCCTTTTCTCCATATACATTGACGGGCTTGATCGAATATCCCCCCTCTAACTCATAAGATTCTCCTATTGCAATCTCCACTGCAGCCGCTTCGAGACATAACCCCGCGCAAAACACCAATAATATTAAAGTATTTATTGTTGTTCTGCATACATTTTTGTTAAATATTTTCAATTTTTACATGTCCGTTTTCAAGTTTTATTGTTTATTTATGATTTTCGTTATTTAAATTCGATTTAATATTTTGATTTTATTGAACTTACTTCTGATTTAAAGCCTTCTTCATTCAATGGGTATTCAAACCTCACGAGTCTGGATTCAATATTATCTGTATTCATCCGGGAGTTTTCTTTCCTCTTCCTCAATCAATTTTTTTAATTCCTTGAATTCTTCATCCTCGCCGTAACCCTCATCTTCCAACTCTTTTAACCTTCTTTTCTGGTCTTCAAGTTTCCTTTTTCTCTCAGAGAGTTCTTTTTCATGCTTTAAATCTTCTTTTAGTTCTTCTTTTATGATTTTTATGATTTGTTTGCGGTCCGGTTCTTCTTTTGGTTTCTCTCTCTCCCTCTTTACCATGAAATAAATTAAAAACGCAAGCATAATAATGATAATGATTGATAATATATCCAATTCCATGGTTATTTTCAGTTCTATTGCACCGGTGCCACTTACTTCTGATGTTTCATCAGATGAGATCCTATAATACCGCTTACCATCTATTACAACTATTTCGGACTCATTAATATTAATAATAAATTTCTCGTCACTGCAATTATTTTCTAATTGAAATTCCATATCCTCCTTTGATTTTGCACCGGCATACACACATACCCTGTTTGATTCTGATATTACCGGTACATACAGTGTTTTATCCCCTGCTTTGTGTGCAGCCCCAGGGTCTGGAAAATGTATCACGGCGTATCCCGTTTCCTTGCCGCTTTCTCCTGACTCAACGATCACATCACTGAAATCCGGATCACTTCCCGTAAAGTCTATTGGAACATTCGCTACTGGGGTGCCATTCATTTTGATTGTCACATTCATTATTTCAGTCTGGCCAGCGCATCCTGCATCATCATATACACACGTCGATTCGTTCCCGGTTAATACTGTTGATACGCCGTCAGGGCAATTCATGATTTTATGGTTTTCACTATCGCATTCGCCTGTTTTACAGGGACATGGTGGTTCCATACACTTATCCGGGACTCCATCATCATCAGTATCGCATCTCATGAACTCGCTGAAACATGCCCCCCACGAACAATCCGTGCACTCCTGGATTCCCTGGCATCCTGATGCGTTGCACGTCCTTATCTGCCCCTCAATACATTCAAATTCCCGGCATGATTTTAGACAGGTATCGGGAGTATCATCACAGTCGGTATCACAGAAACTCAAATCAGATTCACATTCAGACCAACCGGACATGGTACATTCTTGTTCCCCGGCACAACCTTCCGAAGTGTCGCATTCTCTTTTCTCCCCCACAAGTGTGCAGGGACAGATGTTGCAGGGCGATGATGCGGGGCTGCATGTTTCAGGAGTTCCATCACAATCTTCATCACATTTATGTTCTACCTCCACACAATCCCCCCATAATCCGTTATATGTTCCATAAATCGCCTCGACGACCGAACAATTAACCTCGCTTTCGACACATGTTTGTTCTCCTTTACACCCCTCTGCATCTCCGGAAGAAACGATGCAATCTTTTTGTTCACCAATCATACATTGACATTTATAAACTAATTTTTCATAAGGCGGCACGGAGTTATATGTCAATTCTTTACCTATTGAATATTCTCCGCCTGCTGCATTCACAATCGGGATACTCAAACCAATAATAATACCCATAACCAACAAACAAAACAATTTTTTCATATTTTTACCAATTTTTGATTCTGTTTTGAGTTTTGATTTTATTCTTAAACATGAAATAAAATATAAAATTAAAAATACCAATGCGGGAAACAATTATTCTGGCAGGCTCCGATACGGGTTATTTTTTCTTTTTGATGAGCGGCAACTAAAATAAATCTTCCATGCCTTCGCGGTGCGGGAAGCAAGTTCATACTGTTTACTTTTTATTCTGTCCCATTCATAATTATATCTCAGGGCTTTCAGGAATGCATTTGCCTTGTGTTCGATAGCATCGGCGTCGTCATTAAAGCCGTATTCTCTTAAACGCCCAACGAGAAATCCTGATTCGAGCAGGAGCTTGACCCTATAGACACCATAGAATGTTGGCTCTTTTTCCTTTGGGAGCATCATATCTCTTCTGTACCTGCCGGTTACCGGTTTGGCTACTGCTGCGGCACTTGTTACATAGATCCCGAAAACTCCGAGCTTGCCCATTTCGAATGCCTGCGGAACTGTGACGCCTCCCGCCCACAGGATCTTGATTCCCAGTTCATTAGCGAACGCGTCAATCTCAGCGATCTGTTCAAGCAGGAGGATTCCTACTCTGTCGGTTGGGCTGTTTTTCAAGAGTTTTCGCCCTTTGTCTTTATCCGCGGTGTCTATCAGAACCACGGGAATCCCATGTTTGGATACGATACGAAGCCATTTCTTTATTCCCTCTGCGATGTTTGACTCTGTGTAGACATCAATAGAATCCGTAGTCGGGAAATCAACATAAAAAGCGGGAGCAGCCGTCCAGGATGAGAACCAGCCCTGGATCATTTCCATGACCTGGTCGCTCTCATCAAGCGTAAGCGGGAACAATCCGTACTTCCCAAGTTCAAGCCCCATATTCCTGGCGACATTGAGCCCGCTCCACACATTGCGGGCGACTGTGTCCGGATCAACTACATTCCTTGGTCCTATAGGCATATCCTCCTCTGCAGCATACCGCAGCAATTCAGCAGTTTGTTCAGGATTGAAGTAGTTGAGCAGGCCGGGCATCGAAATCTTGTCCTCTGCTTGCCTGAGCACTACACCCTTGACAGCTACTTTAGCCAACTTTGCCCTCTTCGCAAGCTTAATAGCATCCTTTACTGCCTTAACGCCTCTTTTCCCGCGGCCGACGCAGATGAGCAGCCCCAGTTTGTGGTATCGGGGATCACAAAAATCACCTTCCTCAAAGGCATTCGCAAGCTTCTTCAGTACCTCCAGGCGGTTTTTTGATCGCATCCTGGTTTTAAAGCATACAAATACTGTTATCGGGCGGGGTATATTGTCTGGTGTATGCAAGAATGGTTCCAGGATCGCTTTAACCTCTCGTTTTGCTTCCTCAATCAAGGCATCAAGTGAGCCGCTATGGATCTCAACCACCGGGCGCTGTTTGTAATATCTCAGGTTAAGCCTGGTGCCCACATTGGTTGAAGTCATGATACGTCCCATGCAGCCCAATCTTATCTCACGATACTCGGAGGGGCCTACAGCAACTTCGCCTACGGCAGCGAGCCGCTCGGCGTCGTGGGATACGCCGACCACAATCGGCCCGGCATGACCGACCACACGCATCTTCGGTGAACAGAGTGCTGCTCCGCGTATGTTTACAGCTGCACTGCCCTCATCACTGACACCAAGGAAAGGACCGTAAGCGACATGGTCATATTGCTTCAATGACACTGGGCTCGGCTCCCCTTGACCGCCGAGCTGGTCAATGGCGGCTCCCGCCAGATTGCGAAGCCGTTTGTAGTCCTTCCCTCCAAGTCTTATCCTGTGTTTGCGGCATCGGCGGACCACATCCTCATAGAGGTTAAGAGCATTCCGGAGAAAATCAAAGTATTTTCTGTTATCCTCAACACCAAGAGGTTTTTTCTTCCGGACTGACATGCTCTTCAGTCCATTCTCGATCCTTTCTAATTGTTTTTTTTCATTGCCAACTAACATTCTTTCTCCTTCTTATTTCTATATAATTTCATTGATCTCTTTTCTAATTTCCTATGTTGCCAGGATGTTATGTAATCCCTATCTACTTACAGGTCCAGCGTTACGTAAGGTGGATGATGATCGGTGCCCTTCATCCCCCTCAATTCCTTAGGCAGTTCCGGAACCCTTGGCTGCTCGTGCAAAATGCCCGTGCTGTCCTTCACTATACACTCCTTGAGTTCAGGAGATACAAGGATGTGATCAATCCATGATCTCATCTCACTGGGCATACCATATCGTGAGGTTCCAAGCGGATTTACAACGCGGTCCAGGAAGTCTATTGTCCAGCGATCCTTTTTATCTAACGGGTAGTGTGGATTATACATAATTTTGTTCGGATGCCAGATGCTTCCCATAACGGGCTCAAGAAACCCACCGCCCAACATCGCAGCGTATTTATCGAATTCCGGTCCGTCATTCATGTCGCCCATTACAATCACTCTTCCCTTACCTTCATCGTCGATCAGTTGGTCAAGTCTTCTTCGGATAGCATCAGCCTGAGCCCGCTGCTTCATCCGGTTCGCATGGGAGATCTTCTCATAGGCGAAAAGGTCTCCTGGTATGAACGCACCCTTTGATTTAGCATGGATGAGGATAAATGTGGTCTCGGCTTTGAGGCCGCCCCCTGAAAACGCAGCCTCAAGCGGGACGCGGTTCCACCACTTGTATATCTCCGTGATTCCATCATTATTGGCATCGTATTTATCCAATTTGAAGTCCTTTTGACTCTGCTCCTTGGAGCGCATATTTACTTCCATATCGATGCTATTCCGAACTAGAAATGCCATTCCTAATGCTCCCCTTTTATCGCCCTGGTGGATACTATATCCTCCTCCAAGGAATTGATTCACGAAAACATCGGTTCGTGGTGGGTGGGGCGGCGCTTCAACAAGGCCAATTATGTCGGGATCCACCTTTTTTATCACTGCAGCCAGAATCTCGGCTCTCCAGTAATGGCAACTATTTTTTCCAGGCACTTTAAGATTCTTTGGTATGAGATCGATCATGTCCTGCCCGTTTAAACTCATAACCTTTAATTCAACCATAATATTACCTCCTTTCTAATCGTAGAATTATAAAGTTTTGACATCATTTATTCTCTTCCTCTAATAAACTATACAGGTATCCCCTCTTTTTTAAGATAAAAACGGACCATGCCGGCAAATTCCGAACCATCATCCGTCATGTCTCTAATCTGTTGCTTAATAATGTCTTTTTGATTGTTGGTTGCTTTCGGGTCACTGTAGAGTGCATAATAAACCTTTAAATGTTTAAGTACGAGTCTCCTTGAATTAAGCAGGGTCTCGCGATTGATTCCATAGTATTTTATGCATGCTTCAACCCTCTCCCTGGACTCCTGGTTCCTGGGGACGATAGACGCCTCCTCTCCATCTGCATCGTAATCTATGTAGAGTTCGGGGTCTTCATCAATGGGGTTTATAAACAGGGGGTCTTCACCGTCCAGGTCCGAACCGGGGCTGCTCGCTTCTCTGCCCTTGATGGGAAAGCTGGCTTTTTTATAGACCCGGTTGCATATTTCACACGCGTAGAGAAGATTCTCCCAGGTATATGCGAGCCACCAGTACTTTGATTTCGGCCTGAAATGCTCGACATCGCCATACTCCACATCCTCAATATAGCTGTCACAGTAGCAGCATTTGCCGTAGGAGATGCGCTTGAGTTGATTTTTAACATCGTGGCATCCATATATATCGCGATTGAATCTCATGGGTCTGTTTTCAGCCTCAGCAGTATCATGCTCCTCTCCCAAAAGATTGTCGTTCTTGCCCTTTTCACTGCTGCCGGTAAGGGATCTGGGTGCAACTGCGCCATTCCCATTGCGGTCGAAACGGATCATCTCATCACCCCGGAATCTTTCTTTCGTTCTTTAGAGGACTTTCTCTTACTCTTCAATGCCTCGATCGGAGGATACTCAAGTAAGTCCTCTCTCCCTAATTTCCTTAAAATGTTCTCCATCCTGATGAATTGATCCCTCTGTGCAAAAGATTCACCCGGTGCCTCATGCACTTCTTCAAAGTACCTGGTGAGACCTCTGTACCTATGCTCTTCATTTTCTGTTGCCTCGCCCCTCAATATTTTGCGCTTGATCTTTGTGAAATCACCCATCTTCTCCTGAACCTCAAGCGATTTTGCGGAAGTAAGACCGAACACCGGGCTTGTTAGGATCTGGTCGACGCTCATGCTTTTTGGGGCTAAGTCAAACCTGTCAATGGACACAGTGTCTTTTTGTTTATCCTTTCCTTCCACTCTCTTAAGCACAACCAGTTCATTCTGGTTGAGGGACTGCGCAGCAAGGGGGGAATGAGTGCTCACAATAAATTGAAGATTCGGGAACTTCTCGCGCAGAAAATCTATAACTTTTTGCTGCCAGATAGGGTGGAGATGAAGCATAATCCCCTCGATAAGGACCACCCCCCGTTCCTGCAATGGATCATCGCTGTCGGGGAAAGCGTCTATTAAATGGCGCATCAAGTCAGTCACCCAGGTTAAAATATCCCGGTACCCCCTGGAGAGTTCTGACAAAGGTCCCTCCCCGTAGGGTGTGTTAAATATTGCAACCCCGTCGGGGTTAATCTCCTTGAGCGTTACAGAAGGTAGAATATCTGATAGGGTTTCCACTGCGTTCTTGAGCCGTAATTCGTCGGTATGGATGCCTTCACTCCTGATCCCTCGAAGTCCATACCCCCTCCCAACAAGCCGTTCATTAGCGGGGCCCAATAACATTTCTTCATTGAACAGGGTTTGAAGGCGATCAATCCGCGGATCCTGGTGTTTCTCGGGGTAACCTCTTTGCACAATCCTTTCCCCCCAGGCAGCGATTCTGACAGCTCCGTACCCGCATACAAAATTTCCCCTGCCATAATCTTCATGGAGAAGTTCCTCAAATATCTCCCTGTCATCTCCTGGAAGCGCACCCCAGCCCTCTGATAAATGCTTATTCAAGAACCTCATACCTATTTTTAAGGCCCTCTTTTTATCACTTAATTCAACCTCTGCGTCAATAATTCCCTCCATACATCCGGACCTGACCATGTTTCTCGGCTCGTGTTCCAGGCCCTTTGACGCATCGGATCCCGCAAGCAACAGGGCGATTGAGCGCAGAATGGTGCTCTTTCCTGTTCCGTTTTCTCCAAGGATGACCGTCCAGCGTATGATCTCATCATTCTCGTCAACGAAACCCAGTTCAGCGTCTTCAAAACACTTAACATCTTTGAGGCGAATCTTTCTCAAATACATTTTAGAGTCCTTTATGTGCTATCGCGACAGATGCGAACCATCGTTCCAAAGCATGATTACCGGGCGGCCACGATGCGTCCCTACTACACTCAGATGAGCCGGTTCGTACTCGAACATCGCGCCGCGTTCGGCAGGCAGACCCAACCATCTGGCGGTCAGAATCCTTATTGCATGGCTGTGGCTGAATACAAGCACTGCCCCCTTATAGCTGCGGAGGCGTTCGACTACCCTGTCCAGCCGCATCCCGGCCTGCTCCGGGGTTTCTCCATTCGGGCAGCCGTGGCTCCAGAAATCCCAATCAGGGCGTTCGCTTAAAATCTGCTCCGTAGTTTTACCCTCGCATTCACCGTAATCAAATTCCCGGAGGGCTTCAACTATCTCAGGGGTGCTGAATCCCGCAAGTTTCGCTGTCCTCCGCGCCCGTCTCAGCGGGCTGCACAGGATGGCTTCCCAATCTATATCGCGCAGGTGGGCTCCTATATCTCTTGCCTGGTTTTCACCATTCTCCGTCAAATCCGTATCTACAAGACCATTATAACACCTCGCTGCCGAAAGTTCGGTCTCGCCGTGCCTCACCAGGCAGATAAACGGCCGATTGTAACTAGGGAGATCATTCATCGCTCATACTCTTTATAAGTTCCATAGCCCCAGCGTGTGCATTCGCAGGTATTGCGCACTCCAGGTGGTAAACTCTGCGGTCGTTTCTAACCTTCTTGGCAACGGAGCAGCCGATCTCTCACCACCCGGGGCGGTCGAACCGGCTCCTTGCGCTCTCTGCGAACGCGGGGATGGGCCGAATTCGCCGTCTTCTCTCTGCCGTTTCAGCACATTGGGTACGATCAATTTGACCGCACCCATATACTTCTTTTGTCCCGTAGCAAGCGCAAGTAATCCTGCCGACCAACCGGACTTGCCGTTGGCCAGAGTGCCCTCTTTGAACTCTATAGTGTCCATAATAACTCTAAAATATTCCATCGCCGCTTTCAGGTGGGTATCGCTCCCGGACAATTGATGCATCTCGCAAAGAAACGCACAGGAAAAGGCAGGGAACCAGACCTTTTCACCCCTGCTGCCGAGATCTAACCTGTAGTAAGTGCGCTCCGAAGGATCCGGCGCATCAAGGCGCATCCATTTCTCGTCGAAGCACAGATCCATGCCCTGCTTCAAATCACTTTGGTGCTTGAGTGCCTCTACAAGAAAGTCTGCGGCAGCAGAAGCAGCATTGTGTTGGCCGGTGATAAAAAATGCCCTGCCGCAACTTGCGGCGGTCGCTATGTCATAGCGAAGCCTGCCCGACCATTTTTTCGGTCCGGTTGCCACGCCTCCATGTGAATTGTTCTGTTGGCTCTTCAGCACTAACGACAAACGGTTCGCAAACCCATAGTCCCCAAGGAGCCATGAGCCGATCGCGACCCAGCCATCCATATAATTCGCGAGATTGCGTTGTAACCTGGGAAAACTTGTTTTTGATTGTCCGGAACAGAGCTCTCCTTTGTTGTTCTGCAAATTTTCTTTTACGTACCTGAGGCACCGGATCCCTGACTCAAGTCGGCCGCAGACAGCAAACATGTAGGGAGCCTTGTAATACCCGGCCAGTTCTTTCCCGCAACCTTTAAATTCCCCGTTTGGCTTTTGCCAGCGCGTCAACCAGTCAACTCCCTGTTTCACAGATAACTGGAGGCTGTCCCTTAATGCATAATCTGACCTTTTCATTGACATCCGCATCGTCGGTTACTTAGTGCACCATTCCGTTTGGGTGGCATACCGTATTTTTTCAGTTCCCCCCGTCACCCGGAAAGCTCCGTCATCACTCTTCAAAAATACCCATATAGTCATTAATTGTTTCGATTTTTTTAATGTGACGTCTACAAAAATTCATTTGTTCAAGGCACACCTCGCCTGTAGGTCTTACAAGCTGCCGAGGTAGGCAAACTTTATTTAACGATGGAGGAGATGTGCGATTTTCCCCACCGGCTCCGATGGATATGCTAAAGGGGCTGCTATATCCACCCAAGGACTGGAGACAAGCCCGATCCTGTTTATATTTAAAAACCTTTGCAGGATGATCAATCCGCAAAGCCCGAATATCAAATTTACATCTTTTTTACATCACCCCCTGAACTTTAAATTTTTTAATTATATATTATATGTCAAATATATAAATACATTCACTGAAAATCGATTTGTGTCTGTTTCAGAAAAGATTTTTGGCGGTTTTGCGAAAAATCATGAATTTCCTTTCTGTTTCAAAAATGTGATGAAGAATCCCGATCAATTTTTAAATAAATTTTCATTTTTATTTCAAATTTCTTAATCCTTTAAATAATTTCTTAATTTCATAATTTCATAAATCAAAAAATATCAAAAATAAAGAAAAAAATGGGCAGACAGGAGCAGATGATGCAGCGGATAGAAAAATTGAAGGATAAGCCGGATTATATAAGGAATATGGGTATCGTGGCGCATATCGACCACGGCAAAACCACATTGTCAGATAACTTGCTCTATGGAGCGGGAATGATGTCTTTTGAAACCGCGGGGAAGCAGCTTGCTCTGGATTTCCATGAGGACGAGCAGGCGCGGGGCATTACAATAAATGCCGCAAATATTTCACTGGTGCACGAGTATGGAGATAAGGAATATTTAATAAATCTTATCGATACCCCGGGACACGTTGACTTCGGCGGGGATGTGACAAGGGCTATGAGGGCTGTTGACGGCGTTGTTGTTGTTGTGTGTGCGGTCGAGGGAGTTATGCCCCAGACAAAAACCGTTATCAATCAAGCGCTAAAAGAGAATGTTAAGCCTACTTTGTTCATAAACAAAGCGGATCGATTAATCAACGAATTGAAATTGACTCCAGAGGAATTGCAGCAGAGATTCCTTCGCATTATTAATGAAATAAATAAATTGATCAGGCAGCGTCAGCCGGAGGGCGTTGACTGGCAGGTGAATGTGCAGGAAGGAAGCGTAGCCTTCGGGTCAGCGTATCACAACTGGGCAATTTCTGTTCCCTATATGAAAAGAACTGGAATAACGTTTAAGGATATTATTGAATACTGCAGCGGCAACAATCAAAAAGAATTAGCAAAAAAAGCCCCCATTCATAGGATCATCCTGGACATATCGGTAAAGCATCTTCCAAATCCGCTGGAAGCACAAAAAAGGAGGATTCCGGCGATATGGAAGGGGGATTTAGATTCTGATGTGGCAAAGTCCATGATGAATTGCAATCCTTCGGGTCCTTTAGCGATGATGATCACAAATATTACAACCTTTGATAAAAGAGAGGGGGAGGTAGCCACCGGGAGATTATTTTCCGGGACCATCAAACAAGGAGAAGACGTTTATTGTGTTGGCGCACAGTCATCCGAGAGGGTCCAGCAGGTGGGGGTTTATTTTGGACCAAATAGAATGAACACGGATGCCGTGCCGGCAGGAAATATCATAGGCGTTACGGGATTAAAAAGGGCGTTTACCGGCGAAACCGTAACCGATGCAGAGACAAAAAACATAGAGATGTTCGAGCAAATAAAATATGTCTCCGAGCCTGTGATAACCAAAGCCGTGGAGCCGGAGAAGATCAAGGATTTAGCAAAGGTTATCGAAATTTTAAAGCAGGTTGCAAAGGAAGATCCCTCTGTTCGGGTAAAGATCGATGAAGAATCCGGTGAATATCTGATCTCTGGGATGGGTGAACTGCATCTGGAAGTTATTGAAAACAGGATTAATGAAGGGGCTGTTAAGATAAAAACCTCTGCACCAATCGTTATCTACAGGGAAGCCATAACCGCGAGCTCAGGGCCTGTTGAAGGAAAATCCCCTAATAAACACAATAAGTTTTATATTACTATAGAGCCGTTAGAGGAAGCGGTATATAAGGCGATCGTTGACGGCGATATAGCGGAAGGCAGAAGAAAATCCAGAAGTAAAGACATTAGAAGTGAATTGGTGGAACTGGGAATTGACAGAGAAGAAGCAAAAAGGGTTATCGATGTTTATAGGGGAAATATGATGGTTGATATGACCCGGGGGGTACAACATCTGGATGAGGTGATGGAATTGATGCTGGATGCGTTTGAGCAGGCGATGGATTCAGGACCCCTGAGCAATGAACCGATGGTAAGAGTAAAGGTAAAATTGATGGATGCTAAACTGCACGAGGATGCCATCCACAGGGGGCCTGCACAGGTATACCCCGCGGTAAGGCGGCCGATATATGCAACCATTCTGCAGTCAACCCCCATTATCCTCGAGCCGGTGCAGAATATATGGATTGATGTTCCGCAGGAGTATATGAGTTCCGTGACATCCGAACTGAATAGAAGACGGGGAAGGGTTGATTCAATGGATCAAAAAGAGGAATTGATGACCATTGCCGGGAAAATGCCAATATCCGAATCCTTTGGATTTTCAGGTGATATAAGAAGCGCTACGGAAGGACACGCGCTCTGGAGCTCAGAAAATGCAGGTTTCGAAAAACTGCCAAATGAACTGCAGTTCCAGGCCATAGGACAGATAAGACAAAGAAAAGGTCTGAAGAAGGAACTGCCTAAAGCAAGCGATTTTATTGATTGATACTATTTTTTAAAAAAAGAAATTAAGATATCATTCGAATCTAAAAGACAGGGTTTTGAATTCCAGATAACGGAGGCAGCATATACGACGTTGCCGAAGGCAATGTCCTGAAAGGCGGGGCGTAGCCCCCGCGTATATCCACTTGTTATGTGACCCGTTAGGGCAAAATTGCATAGCAATTTTGAGTTTACACCACCCCCCCTCATGAGTTTTTATTTTTCCATTTTTCCAAAACTTCATATCTGGGTTAAACGAACATAAATTAAAAATATTGTAGTTCATTTGTTTTCGATTTTCCCAAGTTCCCTGATTGCATGAAGAATATACTCATGAAGTTCTTCCCAAGTTACAAACCTCGTAAGATCTATATACTCAATTTCCTGATGAAGATCAGGATGATGAATTAAAGTAGTTGGCGCCCTCTTTAGTTTTCTTCCTTTGAACTCTACAGATCCTCCGAATTCATCATCAATTACTTATAGATAATTCTTGCCAGCATAATCATCATAAAAATGGTGATAGAAAACTGTCCCTTCAAGAATAAACTCTTTATCTGATTCTAGAGCTTCTATAACCTGAGCCGCTATCCAATACCCATTATCTGTTATAATTGCTAGAACAAGTGGCTCCGTCGCTGCTTTTTTTAAATCACCAAAGTAATGACTTGGACCAAAATTTTGTCAATATACCAGTTTTTTGGCATCTTCTTTTCAATCTCAATATATTTTTCATTTGTAGTCATTTTTCATTGAATTGGATTAGATCCTTAAAGGGGGTGGTGTGAATTTCATATAACAATGGGATAACCGAACTTAAGTTCGTTTATGCCTCTGATTTTGGTGGGATAACCGAACTTAAGTTCGTTTATGCCTACCTCTGGATGAAGTAATTTGATTGTTCAAGTTTCATCCTTATTATCCTATGAAAACCACATATAGATACTTCTAACTTCTGCTTAAAAAGATTATCTAAAGAATTCTAAATAAGGAACCGCCTAAAGCAAGCGATTTTATTGATTGATATTAATTTTTTAAAAAAAAGAAATTAAAAATAAAAAAACTACTAACCTTCCTTGAGGAACTCGGTGACATATTTAAATTCATAGGTCACATAGTACATATTCGGGTCAGGTGTCGGTGCCGGGTCTATCAATAGGGTGAAATGCTTTTTAAATTCTTCATCTGACATAAACACGGCATCTGAGCAGTGTTCTCTCGAAGCGTCTTCACACAAATGGTCATTCATTGCCGATCTCATATAGACTAACCCATCCTTTCCGGATATTCTGTAGGTGGTGGGATTAATTTTCTCTCCAACGCCTCCCAGACCAAGTAAATTTTTGTGTTCAGGATAAATGTCCCCTGATCTATGCGTCCCGTTGCCCTCATATGTTGTATCCTCCGTTAAAACCCATATTCTCGAATTGGTTATAAGAATTGGGTCAACATCCTTTACGGTTTTACCGTCAGCGCCCAATGTGAAAAGAATCGAATAGTTTACGCCGTCATATCGTTCTTCCATTTGAATGTAATATTTTCCAAGCCCGGATACATCAACTCTTGGACAAGTTACTCCCGTAACACCTCCCGGCGGCATCTCCGCCTCAAAACTCTCGAATTTTTGTATTATTGCGTTGCTAAAGGTCCTATGTACCTCTTTACTCTCCTTATCCAGGAAACTTATGTTTTTCTCCTGATCCTTGGCGTAGACAAAGACTTCATCCTTCCAACCGGCATATTTACTGCCGCCTATCTCCTTCTCTACCTTTAGTATCCACCTCCCCTCCATGATTACATCTGCCAGAAAAGTGTTCCTAAATTCATAATAGCCGTTCCCGTCCGTTTCTGCTGTAAAGTGTTTCTGATGCCTGTCAGTTGTAAATTCATCAACGAACTCTCCTTCGATTTCCTCTAATGTAACTTCAATACCTCCCATTGGTGTGCCGTCATAATCTATCACATATCCATATAGCTTCCAGGCGGTCAAACTATTGAGGTACCACAACCCGGCGATCAATACTCCTAATATGATTATTCCCATCAACAATGCTATTTTTTTCCTTTCCATTTTGTATTTTTTTAAATTTTGATGTTTTTTTCTAAAAGGTCGGTACTAACGTTTTCCTTTTGGCCACGCGGGTTTTAATATTATGGTTAACACCATAAATGAAAGCATAACGAATCCTCCTGCGATTATAAGAACCGAAGCATCTGTAACAATTTTTGCCGATTCTACATTCTTATTGATCTTATCCAAAGAATCAACCGCTTTTGTGATGTGCGAGAACTCGTCCGTTTCCAGTACCATCTCAACACTTCTTTCTGCTTCATAAATATGCATTTCCGCTTCTTTCACATAAGTACTTCCAAAAAAGGATCCCCCCATCTTCTTGATATTATTTAGTTCCACTTTGTTTTTACTGATCTCCCCCTCTATATAATCTATAACACTGTTATCCAGTGTCTTTTCTGCGTTAACGCCATACTTTACGGCACTTATATAGTCCCCATTATTCCATGAATCGTTTGCTTTCTTAATCTCAGCCTCTGCCATTGCCAATTCGGTTTCACCTACCAACTTCTTTGGCATATTGGTTTTTTCATCTATGACAGGAGATCCGTTCTCATGCTTCTGGTATTTGATTTCATTCATATACTCGGCATTTCTTGAAATCAAGTCCTCAATTTCATCATATATTTTATCTCTTGCAATAATCATGTGCGTGACATACTCGTAAGTATCATCGATATTTCCCATTGCAAGATTCACCAATTCGTGTCTTGCAGCCACCGTATCAAGTCCCGATTCAGCAGCATCGTCTATAAGTGTTTTAACGCTGCTCAATTCGTCAGACAGCTCATTATTAAGTAATTTATCCGCATTTATCGCGAGGGTCACGGCACCATAGTAATCTCCATTTGACTTGGCATCCTTTGCTTTATCAAGTTCTTTCTCCACCAGATCAAGGTCAATTGTATGCGGTATATTCTCTTCATCTACAAAGGCTACCGCCCTTTTTGCCTCAATTAATTCTTCTTCGACAATTGAAATTTTATATTTTGCTCTCACCAGCCCGATACTAACGACACTGTAGAGATTATCATTGTCAAAATCCGCTTCATACACTCCGTTATCCTGCACTTTGCTGAAGTACACATCTTTGCCGTACCAGCCTCTATATACGATATCCCCATCCCCCACATCAAATAAATAATTGAATGCATTGGTTGTATCTGTAATAACATACTTATCCCCCCAAAAATTTACCCATAAAACAGAACCATGTGGCGTTGCATTTATGCATGTAAAATCCGTTCTGTTAAATATATCCCCAATCCATTTTTCACAGAATAACGCTTTTTCGTCCTGCATCCATTTTAATCCCCCCGTGTGATCAAACAAATAAACCGTTCTTCCACCTCCGGCAATAATCCCCTCATCGGATATTCTGACGGATACCGGAGTATTTTCGGTTTTATGATCCCACTTTACGTTCCCGTCCAGATCAAGAAGTGTAACGCCTTTTCCTGAACCAACCACTATCATATCGTCCATATCCATCGTTTCAATACCCTGCATATCCTTGCACCATCTCTTATCCCCTGAAACATCGAGAAGGCAGAGATTATTATCGGAAGCCGTAAGCACCAATTTTTCATCGTCACTGAGCATAACCGATTTTACTCCCTCAACCTTGGCAGACGATTTTAGATTTCCGTCTATATCAAAGATACGGACGTCTCCATTGGTTAAACCGGCAACGGCATATTTCTCCCCAATATATACGGAAGCGGTTGAAGATCCGGCATAATAAGTTTTCTTAAACGCCCATATTCCTTTTTCATTTTTTCCAAAGAAATATATTCTTGAGTCTGAAGCACCCGCAACAGCATTATTCGCAGATATACAAACGTCGGATATCTCTCCAGTCACGCCTCTTTCCACAATTTTGTCCCCGTTGATATCAACGATGTAGATAACATAACTTGATGGAGTCCTGCTTTTATCGGCGTAGACCGTGTATTCTTCTACGCCCGCGATAACTATGCCGTCATCATTCACATATATTGCAGCACCTCCCGGGGCGTAATATTTCCACAGCACGTTAACTCCCATAACTCCCGTACTTAAACTCAGCATTATTCCCATACAGAGTATTATGATTACGGATCCCTTCAATTTTTTGTTTTCCATTTTTTTATATCTTTGATAAAAAATTATTCTTCCCCCCTCTTTGTAAAGTGGCGGTATATGAAATATACTAGGACCAATACCACCGCTATAATAATCATGATTTTAAAGTACGCGTATGTTTTGGCTTGCTGGGCAACCACCTTTGCTTCCTCGACCAACTCAAATGCTTTCCCGTAGTTGCCCTCTTCAATATTTGCATTGGCTAAATCAATTTTCGACTGAATCCCCGTGACTGATGCGAGTGGAACCGTTTTCGCTTCAGCCATGAACTCATGAGCCTCCTCGATTGACTTATTTATCTGCTCCTCGAAATCCTTATCTATAATGGCTATATTACCGATGGTTTGTGCGTAATCATTTTTTTGAAGAGACATTTTTGCCTCCCTGATATGTCCTTTAGCCTTATCAATTTTCATGGCCCCTTTTGTGGAAGCATTAATTTTATTGATATTTTCATCAGCACTGGCAATATCTTCTTCAAACAACTCATCCAATTTCTTCTTTGACCAAACCGCGGTTTGGACGGCATTAACATAATCCTCCTTCTCAAAATACTTTTTTGTTTCGCTGAGAAGATTTATCGCATCTATAAACCTATCCTCCCTCTCACGGGCTTCGGTCCAAGCAACCTCTTCCGTTCGTTCAAGCGCTTTGGGAAGTTCTTCATATATCTTTTCTTTCTTTTCCAATTCAATGTCTTCCCTCCTTTCCAATTCAACGTCCTTCAGCCCCTCATAATTAGCGGAGTTGATAGCGTCTATTCCGCTTCTTGTGATATCCATCAGTTCTTCTACTCCGTCAGCAATCGATTCTTTTCCTTGTTTAGTCCAGTCCGGGACAGATTCGTAATCCCCAGCGTTAAAAGATTCATTCGCTTTTTCAAGACACTCTTCCGCCCTCGTCAAATCAAATTCAACGCCGCTTGGAAGGACTTTATTTACGTCACCCAAAAATATTTTAAATTCATCTATATACCCCAGCGATATACCAGGAATGGAATTGAATGTGTATATCCCCGCCCCGCAAGGATCTTTTATTACCCCTGCGCCAACAAAATCGCCCGATATATCAACACCTCTCACAACAGCTCCTGTCATATAACTCCATATGAGGATACAATTTTTGTTCAAAACATAGAGTTTTCCATCTGACGATCCCACGACAACATATTCCCTGTCTTTTGAGATAGAAATGGAGTTGATCGTGCCGTCTGTTTCATACTTCTCTCCGCGCTGACTGCCGTCCATATTATAGATATATATGTAACCCTCTTTTGATCCTCCAACCACGTACTCGGCAGAAACCCTGACAGCCGTAGTTTCGCTCCCGATCTTCTTGCTCCAGATTTCCTCCCCGTTTCTATTAAGCAAGTATAATTTATCCGCCCCGACCACTATATAAACATTCGTTGTCGATATTGAGTTAATGTCTCTTTCGTAGGCATTGCGCCAGATCTCATCTCCCGTTGTTGAGTATGCAATGAGATTCGGACCAACAGCAACAAGAATCATATTGCCGCTCCCATCGATAGACGTAATTGGCTTATCAGAGCCCGTATCAATGGTGGCTATTTCACTTCCATTAACATTGAGTATTTGAACGCGTCCGTTATCCGTGCCTGCAAATACACGATCAGACAGAAGATAAACAGAATTGACCTTCATGCCGGTGGACAATTTTTTTCCGTTATACCAATTTTCATCAACTCCCCATGCCCCCTCAGAAAAACCAAAGAGATATACCCTGTTGTTTGTAGCGCCAACCACCAATTTATCGGAGGTCAAGTAATGGGTGGTAACATAGGCACCGATCGCGTGCTCAAGCACAAGGATTGTATCATTCTCGCTTTTATTAAACAAATCAAATGGAGTCGCATTTCTGTGAATACGGTCATTTGGGCAGTCCAGAGCCGGGGACTCCTCACAAAGTTTATCCGGGTTGCAGAAATGGCTCCTGCAAGGCTTCGGACAGGTTATGGGGCAGTCAGCATCGAACTCGCATCCTAGGGTTGTGATCTTACTTTTATCTTCCTCGCAGTTTGTGTCGGTAGAAGTACAATTGCCTTTCCAAAGTTTGCACTTAGCCATCTCTTTTGTATTAAAGACATAAACATATTTTGCCTTGGATGATACTGCCAGATAATCATCAACCATAGAAACCTCGGTGACATCGGCACCCAGGCTATACCACCACATCGGAAACACAGTAACCTCAGCACTAACTATGTGGGAGAAAAAAATAAGCCCAATCAATACTGATATTGTTTTTAAGTTTTTCATTTTATTTTTCATTTTTTAAACATAAAAAATAAAAATAATTAAAATATAAATATAAATATAAAATATAAATAGTTCTGTACATATATTAATAAATAAAGTAAACTAATTATCTATTTAGATAACTTAATTATATTTTGTTAATAATCCAACCAATTCGTCGATCTTAACCCTCTTCTGCTCCTTCGTATCCCTTTCCCGTACAGTAACCGTATCATCCTTCATTGTATCGTAATCTACGGTTATGCAGAAAGGAACCCCGATCTCATCCGCTCTCGCATATCTTTTTCCGATACTTCCCGCTTTGTCGTAAAATGCATAAATTCTTCCTTGCTTCAATTTTTCAAGAACCTCCCCTGCTTTCCGGGGAATGCCGTCTTTTCTAACCAGCGGGAAAACTCCGCATGTGTATGGAGCAATTTCCATTGGAAACTTAAAGTACGCCCCCCTGTCATCCTCTACATAACATGATTCAAGAACGCAGTAGACTGGGCGGTCAATACCGTAGGCTATCTCGATCACGTGCGGCACAAATTTCCTGCCCTCGAGATTTACCTGCATATCTTCCTTGCTCAATTTCATATGAGCGGATAGGTCGTAATCGGTCCTGTCAGAAACCCCGACCAACTCCACCCTCCCGAAATTATCGCTCATAAATTCAATGTCCCACGTGTCTTCAGAATAAAATGCCCTCTCTTCATCCTTATGCTGCCGAAGCCTTAATTTTCCCGGATCAATGCCCATGTCAAAAAACAGCACAAGCGATTTCACCAGGAAGTAAGCGATTGTTTTACTCTTGATTACTCCCTTGTCCAAAGCATCCTTAATCTTCATGCTTAATTCTTCATCATTCTTATCTATTATCTCTATATCATTCCCAAAAGAACCATCAATGCCAAACAGATCATCCTTGTTTGACGGGTCAACAAAAAACTGGATCTCTGCCTGGTTGAATTCCCGCAGGCGTAGCATTCCCTGGCGCGGGGAGATTTCATTTCTAAATGACTTTCCTATCTGAAGAACCCCGAAAGGCAGCCTTCTTCTTGCGATCTCCCAGAGCCTTTTAAACGCAAGATATGTTGTCTGTGCGGTTTCAGGGCGCAGGTAAGCGGTCTGCTTATACTTTCCAGGCCCGATCTGGGTCCCGAACATCAGATCATAGTCATATAACTTGTCCAGTTCGCCTTCACATTTGGGGCATCTGACATCGTGCTCTACGATTAGATCCCTGATTTCCCCGGGGCTTAAGCCGTCACAGCTTTTATGTAAATGCTCCTCCACTAAATGATCTGCCCTGTACGGCTCCCCGCATTTCAAACACTCTGTCATCACATCCGCAAAATTTTCTATGTGCCCCGACGCTATCCATATATCCTCAGGGCTCAGGGTCGGGCATTCCACCTCATAAAAATTTTCATCAATAAGGTAATGCCGCCTGATCAATTCCTCGATGTTGTGCTTGATTCTCGACCCCATCGGACCGTAATCATAAAACCCGGAGACCCCGCCGTAAATCTCAAACGAAGGATATACTATCCCCCTCCGCTTTGAAATATCCAAAATTTTCGAGTACATTTTTACATTAAAATTTAGGTGATTTTATGGTAATTGTATTAGATTATGATAATCATTAAGATAATGGTACTTCAACCAAATATTCTTCAAATCTGGTAAGTTTGAATATAGTTCTGTCGGATCTTTTTCTTTTTCATGCCCCATAAATCGCTTCACAATATATCTATCCATGGGATCTTTATGCTTTTGATTTAATGATTTAAACATCTCTGTATTAAATAATCTCCGGAATGCATGGGGGTTGTTCTTGGTATCAATCGGGTCTTTGTAACGATCTAGCCTCTTATTTATTTGATGCCGGTATTTTTTTTTATAGGTTGCTCTATTCTTAAGGTAAATATCGATTATTTTGCCAGTGTATTGTTTGTCAAAATACAGTGTTCTAGGCGAGGCTTTTGTTTTGGTCCCAACAACTTTAACCTCTCCTTTTTGCCAGTCTATATTGGATTCATTCAAACTATTTATAAACTCACGGACACGCATACCAAAATACGCCAGCAGGTAAATTATAATCCTGTCGTGGTACTCTGCAACCTTAATTAGTTTCTGGAAGTCCTCAAATGTCAGGCTGGGTAGCTTCTCTGGATCAGGACCTATCATAAAACTTGGTATCTGCATTTGTGCAATCAATTCGCACCTGTTAATTTCTTTCAGATACTTTGGAAAATCACTAACATCAGTTGGCATATCAACTCTTTTTCTTTTTTCATACCATCTGAACATGGTCTTAATCTCTCTCAAATATTGCTTTAAAGTTCTGTTGAGTAACTTCTTTTTTTCTTTCTTTTTCTTAAGATACAATGCTATATCATCATCGGTACAATCTTTGAGAGACTTCTTATTTGATTTTAGCCAATCTTCAAATGGTTGTAGACTATACTTCTTAGTCTTATATGTGTTCTCACCTCTGTGGATCTTTACATGTTCAAAGTAATCTTCAAGAATGTTCATCTTATTGTATAGATTTTATTAAATCTTTTATTCGGGATTAATAAATATCAGCTATGAAAATCACACCATTCACATTATAATCCTCACTCTGTTGCTCATCCCATAACTCTGCTTTGTAAAACCCATAAAGTTGTGGGTTCAAGTTGCATTTTTATGATCTTTTAGTTAAAATTGAAACTGATCTTGGTGAGTCAAAATTATGTTTAAAATCTCATCGAACTCTTTTTTTGCATCATAAATACCACTAAAATTGTATTGCCATTCAAAATAAGTCTCACCTTCTCTTTCCTCGATTTTTATATATTGCATTCTATTGAGTTTTTCTATAGCGAGACGATCTCTAAAAAATAATAGCTTGAGATCATTATGGGCAATTGCATCTCCAAGTTTGACATTGCCAAAGCCGATTATTTGATTTAATTCTCTAAGTCTGAAGAAATTGAATATCTTTGTTCTGAAATTTCCCAATGCCATATACATTCTTTCTAAAGCCTTGTCTTGCTTATTCTGATCTAAGAATTTTTGAGCTTGCTCAAGGCGGTATCTAATATTGTAATCAGAAATGAAACTAACTAAATTGAGTTTATCGAAATCCTCACCAAAATATTTATTGTATGATCCTCTTAAAAAGTCTTCAACTATTTTTACAAAAAATTCTGTATCCTCTTGACCAAGAACAATATTATGGTGTTGTGCATCATTCCTAGCATCATTTAATTTTTCTAATCTCTTTCTGTCACGTATTTTTCCTTTGGCATTTATCTTATTAATCAGTTTTTTAAATCCCAAATTTTCAGTGCTACTACCGGGGTGAGTGTCACTTGCTCTTTCTCTTAATATCTGCTCAACAACATAATGGATATGGTGGATTGCCAATCTCCTATCAAATCTTGTTTTCTGTGAAGCGTGATGCTTACCGTGATTAAACATTAACTTCATATCCATCAAAAAATCTTTTTTATCTGTCATTTTGGAATGTTTTTCAAAACCCGTATATTATCTAATTCATTCCCTAGAAGGTCATCATAAATCTCAAACGAAGGATATACTATCCCCCTTCGCTTTGAAATATCCAAGATTTTCGAGTACATATTGAAATAATAGAAAAGAAACATAATAAATATAATCACACCATCCACTTCATAAGCCGCACCCTGTTGCTCATCCCGTAACCCATCCGCTTCACAATCCCCTTGTCCTCCAGTTTATCCAGGGTCCTCGACATGGTGGATTTCGGTATCTGGGTTCTTCTGCAAAGTTCCGCTTGTGTCAAATCATTCTCTGCCCTGAGTTCGCTGACGATCGCAAACTCTGCCTCTGATAATGCGCTTTCTATCTTCTTGGCAGCGAAATCATGAATCTCCTTCTTTTTCTCTTGTTTGGATTTTTTTATTCTTAAATGAATAAAAATAAATAAGATTATAACGATAAGAATAAGGGGGATGACCGCGTATTTTTTCCAATCGTCGTTTTCTGGTTCTTCTATATTATCATTAGTAGGTTCTACAGCACCGCTCCCGTCATACGCCGTTTCATTGGTTTTACTTTCAATTGGAACTATTTCACGCTCACCGAATGTAACCCTGGTTAAAAACCTGCTGGATGCGTAATCGGCCCACTGCAGAACCAGGTTGTCTTCATCCGGAAATATCGCATCCGGCTGTTTCAGTGAATTATAATATTCATACCCCCCGGACAGCTTTAGAAGCACATTTAAGTGCAGAGGCGTATTATTCCATCTATACGCCAAAATATATGCATAGTTGTCCGCCGGCTTTTCCAGATTCCTGTCAAATGTTATGGTTACGGTATATTTATCCCCCTCCATAAGCATTGAGCCGAATTTATAATTGATGAGGGTTTCATCACTGCCATTATCCTTTTTTATCGCATAGGTCAGATTCCTCTCTGAATCAAAAATTTCGATATTTGTTGGATTGCTGTGCACTCCAATAGAACCATTATACCATATGCCTACGGTATCGTTTGAATCGACCGAGTATGGCACGATATAGGTTAAGATTAACTTTTCATATGCTTTATTATCCTCAACACTGATATAGGACTCGCATTTTTGTAACGTAACCATCTGGGCGGGGGTAACACTAACACCCAACATTAACTCCATGACCAAGGCTATTAACGCTACCCTTTTCCAACACATTTTTTTGATAAAACTTTTTTCTAAAAACTTTTTTACCTAAAGTTGCCCCTCACATCCTTATAATTTAACTCATTAAGGTCAATGAAATCTCCCGATTCCGCATCAATCAAGACATTGACGATAATTTCCGAATCATAGAATGTGATCTTCCATTGAGTATTTATTTCATCATACACCATACTTTCATTAAACTTCTGATGTTTCTCTAAAAATTCTTTCACAGTTGTTTCATTTTTTGCTATATTAACCGCTTGTGATCTGTTTATAATTTCGGGTTTTATCTCATTTCCTGTTTCCATATCTATCAAAACCGTTTTTACATTTTCCCACTCATCATCGTGCATAAGTACGCTTAACTCCCCCCGGCTGTTATGCCATCTATCGATTCCCGGGTTCTTATACCTCTTTATGAACTCGTTTATCATTGGTATCCCCGCCATGACGCTATAATCCGGCAAACTTATATGGTCAATATGTACAACCCTCCTCAATTCCTTTATTTTATCCGGCACCAGTACATCCAATCTCTTTGATTCATCACCAGATCCAGATATTGCTGTTACATGCCATGTCCCCCCTATGTCATCGTATGATATAAATCTTTTCGTGCTCGAGGCAGGAGCATCCTCAGATAAATTCATTCTTTCGCCGCAAATATCCGCTACATCTTCCATAATTTCTTGTGGAGTAGATACCGTGCCATTTGGTTTTGGTATCCTTACCAATCCCTCTGTTGCTTCCCTTTCATGGGCTTCTTCTTCTGTTCCTGTCCCCGTGTCATTTATCCCCACAGATATTGGTTTTTCTTGTGTTGGGGGGATGGAGGTATCCGTGGGGCTCTCTGATTCCTTATCACTTGATCCATCCTCAACAGGAGCAATGGTTTGTTCTTGTTCTTGTGTGGGAGGAGAGGTATCTGGCGGGGTTTCTGACGTGGATGTGGGGGTATCATTGGATTCAACGCTGGCGTTCTTTGACAGTACTGTGATTCCCTCTCCGAACAAGGTTGTTGATCCAAATGCGATGATCACCATTCCCACCAAAAGCGCTGTAATTGCTTTGGTCTTCATCCCATAATTTTTTGTTTATTTTATTGTAATTTGAAAAATAAGAGGTCATTTGATTCTGAGACTTTCCCTTGCTTTAACATAATGCCGCAAATTTTCCCCATAATTCTCTTTCAGGGAAGTGTAGGTCAGTACATAAAAATTTTCATTCTTTGTTATGATCTGGATTTGAGAAAAATTGATTCCGTAATCAAACTCGCACTCAATCTCTATCGCTTCTTTACCATCCAATTTCGTTAATTTTTCAGATATTTTTTTATAACTTTTCGTTTCTTCGTTTAACTTTCTCTCGATATCATCTCCAGCATCACCTATTGAATCGTAGGTTCCGCCATTCTCTCTTGACGCTACAACCTGTATATTCAATGAAACGTATGTTGCGTCAGGATTTGCGAATATTATTGAATCGTTTGACTCAAGGACATCCCAGTTTTTTGGATAATAAAGGGAAAAATCCGGGGTTGAGTATTCTTCGTATTCTCCCGAATCTTTTTCTTGGATGCCGTAAATGCAAATTCCCGTTCCTATTAAAAGGAAAATAATCAAGTAAATTTTTTTCATTTTCATTTCGTTTTTTTGATTTTTTGAGTTTGAAAAAAAATAAAAGAGAGGGAACATGTCCCTCCCTGTCTTTTAATCACCGTTTCGCCTGTTCTTGCTCAGAGATGTTACTTTTACACCCTCCGCTAAGTTCTCTATTCTGCGAGGGCAGTATCAGAAGATGTTACTTTTACACCTTTTGGCAAGTCAGCCATCTCTATGGGCTCTTTTGTTGGAATATTATACAGCTTACATGTACACCATGTGTTTGCATCCGCATCAGCATATAGAATGTTCCATCTTGCTCTTGCATAAGCACGTTCAGAGCCGCTCCCCCAGCATCTTACTTCATACTGGTGAACAATGTCATGCGGTCCCTCCAGCTTCAGCCAACAACGATCCGCATCCCAGTCGCTTGAATATTTTGGGCTTAGATGGGCACTGTCAGCTTTTGCGTTTGCATACCCATAGAGATAAACTTCCGCATAAATAAAGCACCCTGTCAATGGCTTTACTTCTGCTTGTGCGGCTATATCTGCTGGAACAACTCCTCTCGTATCCGCTGTCGTTGAAGTAACCACTAATCCACTCGCTGCGACCAGCAATACTAAAGCGATTCCAACCATAACTTTCTTTTTCATCTTTCTTACCTCCGTTTATTTTACGGGAACTTGTACAGCACCCCCTTTCGGTGCTTGCCCTCGCATCTTCGCCACCTCCATTACGGGCAATTCCGGCTCCGCATTTTTTGAAACCTCGGCTTTCGCCTCTTCGGATCCTGATTTTGATAAGATCACCTTGAATCTCTTTCCCTTATAAAACTTTGCTTTTTCAAACTTCCATCCGTGTTTAGTGCATAATATCTGTGTTATATGGAATGTTCTTTGGTTGCGAAAGAAACTCCCTGATTCCAACACCACTTTCTCTCCCCTTAACCTTTCTTTTACATTCCCGATATCTTCATTTTCCCCCACCAGAATTTTGTGGATTTTTTTCATTTTCATTAGAGCTGAGCATATGAGTCAACATCAATCATCTTACCAGTCAGTGTCGTGCCCTCACAAGGATCTGAAGCACTTAGCTGAGCATATGAGTCAACATCAATCATCACACCAGTCAGCGTGGAACCCCCTACTTCCGCATCTGTAACATCAGCCAATATTGGCACCACAATTAGCAGCTCAGCATCCGCCGTGGAAATCCCGCAGCCCAATATCAGGATCAAAATCCCGATACACGCCATCTTCCTTGTTGTTTTCATTTCTTGTTAAATACCGGGGAGGAACAACATAAGAATCGAACGCGGAACGAGTGTTCCAGAAAATGGAACCCCCTGCTCATACATCAAAAATAGACATGAATTGATTTGATAAATACAAATCTACCCCATCATTCATACCGGAACTTAACCTTTTTTAATAAGTTCGTTCTAATTTATTTTCTTTTTAAAGAAATGACTGCACTACAGCAAGATGAGAATTAGTCAAGGAGGGGTTCGGGGGAAGCCTCACCCTTTTTATGTTATATGAAGTGCTCGCTCTCCTCAAGATTATTTCCTGCCGACGTAAATCCCATAACCATAGTATTCAAACATGTTCTTGGGTGCGGTACGTGCGTCTTTCATCATTTCATTTATTGCCTTTCTGTGAGCCGAACTTTTGATATACAGGTGTAAAAGCCTGTACCATGCCTTAAAAATTTCTGTAAAACCTGCCATCCTGATTTCATTGACGGCCTGGCTCAGGGCTTTGACTTTACAGGTTCTCACCACGATATCTCTCAGTCCTGCGCCTTCCAGCAATTCTTTCCAGACTTCGGGTGTTTCCGGTTTAACGCCGCCAGCACTGCGAAACAGATACTCCGCCAGTTCTTTTGAAGGCTTCTTTAGCCAGGCTGTCTCATTAAGCCCGACGTACCCTCCCTTTTTTGTTACCCTCACATATTCGCTTAATGCTTTTCGTTTATCTTCCGGAAATGCCGTTACAGACTCGCTGATGACGGCATCGAACGTATCATCCTCAAAAGGAAGGTTTTGCGCGTCTGCTGCCCTAAATTCAACTCTGTCCTCCAAACCCTCTCTTTTAGCCCTCTCTTTTGCCCGGTCGATCATCCTCTCGGAAATGTCCATACCAACCACTCTGCAGCCGTAATTTTTTGCAATGTAGCAGGCAGTTTTTCCAACGCCGCAGCCGACATCCAATACATATTTATCCTTACCTATGCGACATAACTCAATCAACTCTTTTGTGGCTTTTAAGCCCCCCATATGTTTTGTGCTGCCCATCTCAGCCTGCAAATCAAAGTAAGGGTTTTCCAGCCCTGAAACCTCTCCGGGAGATAAATATTTTTTGTTCTTCATTGCAAATATAAAATTAAATTAGGGGAAATAGATGTGTTTTACCTAAACCTCCATCCCCTCCAGGATTTCTTTAGCCCTGTCCAGTCTGATTTTCTTTTCCTTAACCATCCGCTCAACAACCTTTTCTATGAGATCGTCTTTCGCGCCCGCCATTATCGCTATGTTTCTCGCGTGCAGCTCCATATGCCCCCTCTGGATCCCCTCGGAGGATAAAGCACGAAGAGCCGCGAGATTTTGCGCCAAGCCCGCGGAAGCCATAACTTCAGCCAGCTCCCGGGCTGTTTTTACCCCCAGGATCTTCAAATTTATTTTTGCAACGGGGTGAGTGGATGTTGCGCCCCCTATAATACCCACCGCCAGGGGCAGTTCTATCCTTCCAACCAGATCGCAGTCTTCATTTTTTTCATAGGTTGTCAGGGGCTTGTATTTGCCGCCTGCGGCAGCGTAAGAATGCGCCCCGGCTTCTATTGCGCGGGTATCATTTCCCGTCGCAAGCGTTACGGCAGATATACCGTTCATTATGCCTTTATTATGCGTGGCGCACCTGTACGGATCAGAAGCGGCGAATGCATAAGCTTCAAGGATGCCGTCAACAACATCATCCCCGCCGAGGGCTTCTTTATCAAACACGGCTTTTGCTCTTGCAAGCCTGTAAGAGGCTAAATTTGAAACAATCCGCAGATGGACTCTTCCCCCCGTTAATTCTTCAATAAACGGTGCCGCACCTTCTGCCATCGTATTGACAACATTTGCACCCATGGCATCCTTGCAGTTCACCAGAAGATGAACAATAACCATTGATGCGTCCTCTAAAATTCTGACATCGATATCCTTTGCTCCCCCGCCCATTCCTACAAGTATCGGGTCCATTTCATTTGCGATCTCAAGTATTTTTTGCTTATTTGCAAGGATAATCTCCTTCGCGGCATATGGCTCCGCATCCACCAGTTGAATCTGCCCTATCATAATCGGCTCGTCACTGCCTGCTTGAAAGCCTCCCTTAACGCGGGATATTCTCGCGGCATTGGATGCCGCCGCAACAACCGACGGCTCTTCAATCACCATCGGGATAAGATAGTCTTTACCGTTTATCAAAAAATTGATCCCGATACCCAGGGGCAGGGGCATCGTGCCGATAACATTCTCGATCATTCTCTCCGCGGAGGCAAATTCAAGAGAGCCCTCCCTCTTTAGGGTTGCTGTCTCATCTTCATTCAGGCCTGCGAATTCAGCCACCGCTTCCAGCCGCTCCCTTAAGGGAAGTTTATAAAAACCCGAAATTCTTGAGGACTTCGCTTTTTTTGTCATTTCTTCTTTATTCTAAATATTTAATTTTAAAAAAGAAAACCGTGTCGGAATAAAATGACAAAAGTAATTGCTGTCTCCGGTAAAGGCGGTGTGGGAAAAACTTTAGTTTCAGCGCTGTTGATCAGGCATATGGTGAATGCCGGCGTAAGGAATATACTGGCAATAGACGCGGACCCTGATGAAAATCTGGCATCTGCCCTGGGGGCGGGGTTTGATAAAACCGTCGGGGACATAAGGGAGGGCTTGTTAAATGTAACCTTACCGCCAGGGGTTGAAAAAATGAAGTACCTGGACTCAAAGGTGTTTGAAATTACCGTTGAAGCGGGAGATTTTGATTTGCTGGTTATGGGCAGGCCAGAAGGTCCGGGATGCTATTGTGCCGTGAATCACATGCTAAGGGAGATAATCGATAATGCCGCAAAATCCTATGATTATGTTGTTATAGATACGGAAGCGGGTCTGGAGCATCTTTCAAGACGCACGACACAGAATGTTGATGTTATGCTGGTTGTAACCGACGCATCAAGGAAGGGTTTTGAAACCGCGTCAAGGATAAAAGACCTTGCCGGGGAAGTCGGGATCGGGTTTGAGCAGGTATATCTGATTTTGAACAGGGTCAGGAAGGAGGACAGAGGTGCTATGAAAAAGATGGCGGATTCCGTTAACCTGGAAATTATCGGGGAGATACCTGAGGACGGCTATGTAAGGAGATATGATCTGGAGGGGAAAGCTTTGTTTGATCTGCCCGAGGAGTCGGGGGCTTATGCCGCCGCAGGTGAGATGATCGATAAGATAATTTAGAGATCAATGACCAATCTTCCCCTCCGGGCAGCCCAGCACTGTATGTTAACTGCCGCGGGAAGCATTGCAGTGTGGGTATCGGCAGCCTCTATGTTCACACCCAAAGTTGTGGTTCTGCCCCCAAGCCCCATGGGCCCTATGTTAAGTTCATTAACAGTCTCCTTTAATTCTTCTTCCAGTTCTGCGATCCCAGGATCAGGGTTTCTCACGTTAATCGGGCGTAACAAAGCGTTTTTTGCCAATTGCGGGGCAGAGTCAAAACTTCCCCCGATCCCTACTCCGAGGATCGTTGGAGGGCATGGTTTTCCGCCCGCATCTTTTACGGTTTCTATAACAAATTTTTTAATGCCTTCAATCCCATCGGATGGCTTAAGCATTGCTAACTTTGACATGTTTTCGGAACCGGAGCCTTTAGGCAGGAAGATTATCTCCGTTTTATTTTTCAGCCCATCGACAAATTCATAATGAATGATCGGCACCCCTTTTCCCAGATTTCCGTTATTCTCTCTCTTTACAGGGTCAACGACATTGGGGCGGAGAAAGGATTCATCTGTCGCGATCTTTACCGCCTCTCTTATATTTTGTTCTATCCCGTTTATTTTAAAATCATCGATATCGGAAAATCTGACATAAAAAATGGGCAGTCCTGTATCCTGGCACAGCGGAATTTTCTCCTTGCGAGCAACCTCGATATTATCCAGGATATTCTTGAGTTGAAATCTTGCGATCTCGTTTGTTTCACTTTCGTAAGATCTCCTGAGAGCGTTTTCAACATCTTCAGGAATCGTTGTAACGGTCTCTTTTATAAGATCAACAAGTTTGTTTATCATTTTGTTTTTGCTTTATTGGAAAATGAAGGACATGATTTAATTTGTACGATTTTTTATTATTTTAAAAGACAATAATTTAACAATAAAAAATTTGCAGAGCAAATTTTTTAGCATTTAGAAAGTAAATATACTTCTAAATACAAAAATAAATTAATAATGGGTTTCTTCCAAAAGTAAGTATATCGGACATTTGTGTCTGATATGCGTAAAATTTGCAAAGCAAATACGGCAAACTTTGGTCAGCCACATTTTGGCACATAAAATTCCATGGGAATTTTGATTGTACCGCCGAAATGGAAGAATATCAGAAACCAAGCCCTGATATAAACATAGTTAGCAGTCATTGTAAAAAGACATAAAATAACAACAAAACATCAGGGACGCATGAAAAAATGCGAGACAAACGATTTATTGCAGAACATCGGGGCGGACCTCTAAAAAAGGAACAGCGCTATCAGTTAATTAAATGGGCTTGCAGCTGCGCGGAGCATGTATTGCATCTCTTCGGTGAAAAAATAGATGAGCGACTAATAAATGCACTAAATGTGGCTAAAGAGTGGAAACAAGGAAATGCTTCAGTTGGAGACGCAAGAAAAGTTTCATTAGATGCAATTGCGGTAGCAAACGAATCTTCAAACCCGACTGCAATTGCAGTGGCTCGTTCTGTTGGACACGCTGCTGCAACTGCTCATATGGCTGACCATTCATTAGGAGCAGCGTTGTATGCTTTGAAAGCCTTGAAAAATGCAGGTAAATCAATAGAATCAGAAAGAAAATGGCAAGATGAACAATTGCAATCAGAAATTAAGGAGCTTGTCCTAATTGCAATGAAAAGCAGAAAGATTTAAAAAGATAATGAAACTGATGGATAAAAAAGAACAATGAACCGCTAACAGCGTGCTTGCGGTTCGTCCGCCAGAAGCGGACTCGCCCAAATGTCTTCGTCACTTCGCAAACACACTAATACGTTATACAAAGCTGCGGGCATTTAATGCCGGGAAAGAGTTTAATGGTATTTTTCTGTTGAGTTTTAATTCATATCATGGATGTTTTTGGCATTTATAAGGACAAGAAGCAGGCGAGGTTCTGGGAAAAAGCCGGTGAGGAGTTCGGGCACCTGCACTGGGTTCGTGCAATGATTTCAAAAGATGCTGATGAGCGGGTTGAGGTTCAAAAAATAAATGTCCCCGGAAATTATTTTGAACTATCCGGTACGAGAGCAGGTATTTATGGGCTGCTTGCGCGAGGATACCGCGAGCCTGAGCCCGGGTTTGCAGGGGAGGTTTCGGGCGCGAAAGTTTATGAAAAATTAAAAAAGTATTTTTCGATTGTAGACATCGATACTGGCGGAATTGATAAAATTATTGATGGATTTAAAAGCTTTGAGCATTATAATCATTCAGATATGCTCGGGGAATACACGGAGATATTTCTTGAGCCCTCGCTGCCCTTTATCCCCGCGTATGAATCAATCTACATAAGCGAAAAGCAGGTGATGGGAAACACAACGATTGAAGTGCAGAAATTTTATGAAAACAATGGATTCGAAACCTCAACCGAACTGCCAGATCACATAAGCAATGAACTTGAATTCATGGAATTCTTATGTAAAAAGAACAATAAAGAAATTCAAAAGAAATTTTTAGACAGTCACTTACTGGGATGGGCCCATAACTTCTGCGGGGATCTGTCAGCCGTTGCAAAAAGTTCTGGTTCAAAATTTTATTTAAATCTATCGGAAATCACCAATTATTTTATGGGTATGGAGCATAATCTCTAGGTTTTTAAGCCCTCAGCATTCAAATATTATTTTACCTGTCTCGCTGTTTGTTTTTAAACCGGAAAGTTCTTTTAATTTATTTTTAAATTCACCGGACCTTAGAACTTCAAGGAATCTTTGAACCTCAGCCTTTTCCAGTTTGTTCTTTGGTATTGCAAAATCGTATTTTTCTTCCTTCAGCGGAATAAAATCTAGATTGTACTGATCCGCAACTGTTTTAATTCCAAAGCCGACATCCGCTTTTCCATACGCCACCGCGGATGCTACCGCACTGTGCGTCTTTGCAAGAATCTCATACCCGTTAATTTTCTTTGAAATTTCCTTTACATCCCCCAGTTTTGCAAGTTCGATATCAAGCAGAATTCTCGTCCCCGAGCCAGGATCCCTGTTTATAAAGGAAACATCCGGGTTTAAAATATCACCTACAGATAATATCTTTTTCGGATTTCCCCCTGAAACGATCAGTCCCTGCTCGCGGTCATACCCTCTCACGAGCACGGCGCTTCTTAAATCCAAATCCCTGAAAAATCTGATATTATACTCTCCCTTTTCATCCAAGAGATGTGTTCCCGAAATATCCGCTTCCCCTCTCTTTACCGCCGCGAGCCCTCCCGTCGAGCCAACGTTTATGACCTTTGTCTGCATATGGAATTTTTCGCTTAATATCCCAAGGATAACATCGATGCCTATGCAGTGGCTTCCGATAATCGTTAAATCAGCAGGCGATAGCATCTGGCTGATAAGAATCACGTCAGTATCCTTATTTTCGGGCACGATTTCTGTGCCCTCCGGGATCTCTATATAGCCGTCAGCACCGGCGAGCGTTGTTATCGCTCCGGAGCCTGTCATTACAGGATACAGGGAATATGAGCCGTCTGATGCAAGCACCAGGTTTACCGGCATATATTCGTGTTTCCCGGAAGAAGAATATAAGCGGACCGAGGTTCTTGCTTTAATCATCCTCCTTTCACCGGACCTGAGCCCAGCCAGTTCCCTTATCAATCCCTCAACAAACACCTCGAATGTTATTATCGCGGACACAGGGTAGCCCGGAAGCCCAAAAATCGGTTTTTCATTCACGACCCCGATGATTAACGGCTTCCCGGGCTTTACCGCTACGCCGTGAACCAAAATCCCTGGCTCTCCCAACTCATCGATTATTCTGTAAAGCATGTCCCCCACACCCGCGGATGTTCCTCCCGATGCCAGGATAATATCATAATCTTCATTTAATACCTCCCTGAATTTATTGTATAATTCATTGTATTCATCCTTTATCACCCCCAAAGGGAACGCTTCGCCCCCGCTTTCTTTGACGCAGTCCGCGAGCGCTCTTGAATTCACGTCATAGATTTTACCGTAATCAAGTTTCTCCCCGATGGTTTTGATTTCATTGCCCGTTGATATCACCCCCACCCTGGGCTTTTTGTAAACTTTAATCTTCTCAACGCCTAAAGCGGCAAGCACACCCGTTTCTCTTGATGTAAGAAATGTCCCCTTTCTTATTATTGTTTCACCCATCATTATATCCGAGCCCGCTGCCATTATATTCTCCCCCGGAACGACAGGCCCGTACACCTTAACCGCATCTTTAGACTCGTCCGTATATTCAACCATAACAACCGCATTTGCACCCTTTGGAATTACTGCCCCGGTCGCAATTCTTGCACATTCCCGGGTTTTAAGGGAAATACCTGGAGCATCTCCTGCCCTGATGCTTCCGATCAGATTTAACGTTACAGGATTCTCTTCATCGGCATAAAAGGTATCCTTTGCGATAACAGCATAACCATCCATAACAGCGCGGTCAAAAGGCGGAATGTCAATCTCTGCGATAACGTCATCCGCAAGAACTCTCCCGAGAGCATCCGCCAGTTTGATCTCCTGAATTTTTCTTTTTATTTTGTAATGATGCATCAACATTTCCTTCGCCTCCTTGATCGACACGATGTCGTGAAATTCCTTTTGCATTTTGTTATAAATTTTAACCTTTCTTTGCCTCCAATCTTAAGTGTGCAGTTTGTATTGCTTTATGTAGTTTTTCTGCAAATAATTCTTTTGGAGGTAATTTTGTTAAATACTCGGATACTTTTATTCTATCTTCCGGTAAAAATAGTAATTCAATCTGCTCTCTGCCTTTTTCAGCACAGGGTATAAGACCAATCGGTGGATTTTCATCTTCAAACATCTCGTGTTTTTCCAAGTATCTGAGGTAAAGTTCCATCTGTCCCTTATATTCTGCTCTAAATTTGCCGAGTTTTAAATCCATTACCACAAAGCACCTTAATCGTCTGTGGTAAAACAACAAATCTATATAGTAGTCCTCATTATCAACAATGATTCTTTTCTGCCTTGCTACAAAATGAAAGTCTACTCCTAACTCAACGATAAACTTTTCAAGAGCATTCAGTATAGAGTTTTCTAAATCTTTTTCACCGTAGGTATCAATCAACTCTAAAAAATCCAGCACATAAGGATCCAGGAATACTAACTCCGGGGTCATCTTATCTTCTTCTTTCAGTTCCTGCAATTGCTTTTCTATGGTTTTTTCTGGAAGTTTAGACAGAGCAGTTCTCTCGTACAGCATGCTGTTTATTCTTTCATCAAGGGTGCGGGTGCTCCGGTGTTCTTTCTGGCATAAGGTGGCGTAAAATTTTCGTCTCAATTCATCTTTGATGGGTGGGAGCATTCTGACATGTGTCCAACTTAACCCACTGAATTCTCCACGCACTGCGTGGAGAATTGGGTGATTTTCATATAATTGAACCATATACCATAAATTCTGAGAAGAAAACCCCCCCCCGTATCTCTGTGTTAATTCTCCACTCAGTGATTGGACTATTTGCCTTCCATATTCTGCTCTCTCAGATTTTATTACTTCTTCCTTAATTATTTTACCGATATTCCAGTAAAGCACTACCATCTCCTGATTGATTGTAGCAGCAACTTTTCTCCTTGCTTCTTCAATTAAAGCAGAGATTTTCTCAAAAATATCTCCATTCTTTCCCTTTGAAATCTCTTTTGCATCCTTTATTGATACGATGTCGTGAAATTCCTTTTGCATTTTCTATTGTAATTACAAACGGTATGTTTTCTAGGATCATAACCCTAAAAGTTATTTTCCTATAAACTATATGGTTTTTTCTGTTTAAATACTTTGTTTCGCATGCTATTGAGCGTAGCGAAACAACAGTTAGAAATCAAAGATTTCTAACTAATTTAGAATTTACAAAAGTAAATTCTAAATAGCATGTGGCAGACATAACTGTCTGACATGTGTAAGACACATAGTGTCTTCCACACCTGATGATCATCAACCTTCGCAGATGTGGCAGAGCGAAGCTCTCTGATACGTGTCTGAGAGACTATGTCTCTCAGTCACAACTTGCTTCGCAAGTTCTGGAACACAAAATTTATCTCATAAATTTTGATGTTTCTGAAGGTTGTTTAATATAGGTTAACCTTTACTTTCTCCCCCTTCTCAAACCCTTCTTTGTTCTCGGGGACGATAACAAAACCCTGTGTTTTTACAAGGGATGATATAAGTCCTGAGCCCCCGGAACGAACGGGCTCCGCAAAATTTTCCCCGCCGCTTTTTTCAACCCTGACCCTTACAAAGTCAGATCTCCCCGTCATGGAAGGTATCTTTCTTTTCAGCGTGCATTCAATCACATGGTGGGGATTACCAATCTTCATGCCCCCCATCTTCTGCAATGCTGAAATAATGAAAAACTCAAATGCAGCAAAAACCGCCGCGGGGTTTCCGGGAAGCATAAAAATAATTTTTTCATCTACTATCCCGAATCCCGTGGGCATTCCAGGGCGCATGGAAATTCCATGGACCAGTATCCTGCCCAATTCATTAACGATCCAGGGTATAAAATCGTGCTCTCCTGCCGAGGTTCCGCCAGTTAAAAGGATCAGATCGCAATTGGAATCTAATGACTGCTGTATTTTTTCTCTTATCAAATTGTAATCATCCTTCAATGTATATGTCTTCTCAACAAACCCGTTATATTTTAAAATAAGCGCAGTAAGCATATATGAATTGGAATCAAAAATTTTTCCTTTGGTTAAATTCTCTTCCGGATTGATTAATTCATCGCCGGTGGAGATTATCGCAACTTTTGGTTTCTTGTGAACGGGAATGTCCGTCATGCCAAAAGATGCCAGCATCCCGACATCCTGGGGGCGTATTGGCATTCCCCTCTCAAGCAGAATATCACCCTTTCTCACGTCCTCCCCCCTGAAAGAAATATTTCTTCCCGGCGATAACGGTTTTATGACTTCAATCCTGCCCCCCGATTCCCTGGTGTATTCAAACATTACAACCCCGTCCGCCCCCTCCGGAATCGGAGTTCCTGTCATAACCTTAACCGCTTCAAAATCGTTAACCTTAATATCAGGAAATTTGCCGATGGGTGCGCTCCCTGTAATCTTAAAGTATACTGGATTGGTCTGTGATGCCCCGAACGTGTTTTCCGCTTTAACGGCATAGCCGTCCACGGCAGAGCGGTCAAAAGGCGGGATGTCAAAAGGTGCTTTTATGTCTTTTGCAAGAACCCTGCTCGGTGAATTTTTAATTTTAACTTTTTCAGTTCCGAGGGTATTAACATTTTCAATAAGTATATTTAGAGCGTCATTTACCCTTGCTCTTTTATAAAAACCCTTTTTTATTATATTATCCATTATCCATTATTAATCATTTATAATCTAAGATAATTAGATAGTGAAAAATAAGAAAAATCAGTTGATATTCAATAAACCAGAAAATAATAATATATAAAATGTTTGAAATTTACCTACCTATAGCAAATATGACCGTGAATGGGCTGGAAGTAATTCTATTGGGGGCGTTAGTCGGTTTTCTTGCCGGCTTGTTTGGCGTAGGCGGCGGCTTTATAATGACCCCCGCATTAAATATCGTGTTCGGGATTCCCATGACCGTTGCGGTTGGTTCGGATTTAACTCAAATTGCCGCTACGTCCTCATCAGGAGCGGTTGCACATAAAAGAATGGGCAATGTTGACATAAAATTAGCGTCTCTTATTCTTTGCGGTTCCGTTATTGGAGTACTGATAGGGGTTGAGATAACCAAGTATCTCAAGTCGCAGGGTATGGATGATCTGGTGCTTAAGGAAATATATGTTATACTGCTCGTAATTATCGGAACAATAATGATCGTCGAAAGTTATAAAGCAATGCGTAGAAGGCATGAGCATATAGGTATAAGAAAGGCGGTAATGGGTTTAAAACGAATCAAGGATGTTCACAGCATAGATGATTTCAAAAGAGTATTTAAAACAAAAGAGGAAGAAGAAAAAAAGCACGAATTTAAAGAAATTGAAGAAGAAGATGAAATAACAAACCCCGTAATTAAAAAGCTCAGAGATGTTAAGTTTATGTCAATTGAACTTCCGAGAGCAGGGGTCAGGATTCCAATATTTATTCCGCCGCTGCTCGGACTTTTTGTCGGGATAATGGCGGGAATGCTGGGTGTCGGCGGCGGATTTATAATGGTGCCCGCGATGATTTACATACTCGGGGTTCCAACCGTGGTGGCGATAGGAACGGATCTTTTCCAGATGGTGATTACATCATCTGTCGGAAGTGTTGGACACGCATTGAACGGAAATGTTGACATTTACCTTGTTATGCTGATACTCGCAGGTTCAACAATCGGGGCGCAGTTCGGTGCAAGAGCGTCGAAAAAATTAAAAGGACCAAGAATCCGGTTATTATTTGGCTTAGTTATCGCAATAGTTATGCTGAGATTACTCATGGATGTTTTAAGTACAATGGGGTTGATATGAACGATAAAATGAAGGCAAGAAATATAACGGCGTGGGTGCTGGCAGGGTTTTTAATAACAGCAGCTTTAGCTGTACCCGTGTCCGCAGGTGGGGGAGGGAGCGCTCCGAAAGACAAGACAAATTATTTTGACATAACGATAGTGCCGGAAAAATCCATGTTTGCACCCGGTGACGTTATGAAAATAAAGATTACAGTTAAGGATAAAGAGACACATGAACCCGTTGAGGGCGCCAAAGTTACGGTAAATATGAGCGTTTACCAGGGGCATTTTACCGAGACAAAAGAAATACGGACTGAAAATGGCGATGGCATTTGCGTTGTTGAACAAACAACAATAAAATCTATTCTGGATCCGATTTTAGCGGAGGAGGAGGGAAACGGAATTTATGTCGTGGAGAAAGATTTATCGACAAAAGCGGATTTAGGAGGCGTAACCCTCAAGGTAACCGTGGAAAAGGACGGTAAAGTTGATGGCGTGGAGAGGGTGATAAGTTTCATGGGCGTTGATCCCTGGGTTTATGCTGTCGGCTCGACTTTACTTGCGGTAATTTGCGGGCTCGGGATAGGATTGATATTCGGGGGGATCAAACATTAATTTATTTAAAATTTATTAATCATTATCGGAAAAAAATAAAAAAATAACATGACAAAACCAACAAATAAAGTTTTGGTCGCGACCGACGGATCGGAAGTGGGGATATGTGCTGCCGAATACGCCGCGAACATGGCAAAAGAATTAGGGGTGGAGGTTGTGGCAATCGGCGTAATTAATGTGCATAAATATGAGAGTATAGCCCATACATTCACAGGGCAAATGGGGTGGCTTTCGGTGAAGGAAAAATTCATAAAGGAAAGGGAGAAAGAAGTCACAGGGGACTTAAATAAAGTGCGGGAGATATGTGAGGGAAAAGGGGTACACTGCAAGGGCATTATTGGCTACGGCTACCCTCATGAAGAAATAATTAATTATGCAAAAGATCGTGAAAGTGTCAGGATGGTGGTTATCGGGGGCAGCGGAAAGGATTTCCTGGGCAGGAAGATGCTCGGCAGCGTTGCGGAAAAGATCGTCCAGGAAGTTACAAAAACACTGCCTTGTCCCGTTGTGGTTATCCCCTGCAAAACGGACATGCCGGATGCTAGATTGGATTTTTGAATTTTATGGTCAGTTAGTAGATTATTATGAATTTGATTAGATTCCTTTATCTCCTTTATTGAAAAACAGCATTTTTTGGCTTTTCGACTTTTTCTTTGCTCTAATTCAATAACAATAAATCAACGCAAAATGTTTGAAATTTACCTGCCGATAGCCAATATGACCGTGAGTGGTCTGGAGATAATCCTATTGGGAGTATTAGTTGGCTTCCTTTCCGGCCTGTTCGGGGTTGGTGGAGGGTTTATAATGACACCGGCACTGAATATTGTATTTGGAATTCCAATGAATATTGCCGTTGGTTCAAGTTTAACGCAGATGGTTGCAACATCATCATCCGGGGCAGTTGCGCATAAGAAACTTGGCAATGTTGACATGAAACTGGCATTTCTTATTCTCTGCGGTTCTGTTATTGGAGTTCAGATCGGAGTTGTTATAGTCAATTACCTTGAATCTCAAGGCACATCTGATTTAGTAATCAAAGAGATATATGTCGTAATGCTTGCAATAGTCGGGACATTAATGATCATTGAAAGTTATAGGGCAATGCGAAAAAGACATGAACATATAGGTATAAGCAGAACAGTAATGGGTTTAAAGCGTATTAAGGATGTTAGGGGCATGGATGATTTCAGAAGGGTATTTAGAACAAAGGGGGAAACAGGGGAAGGGATAGAGGAAAAGTATAAATTTAAGGAAGTTGAGGAAGCAAAGGATGAAATAACAAACCCTATAATTGAACGAGTCAGGAATATCAAATTTATGTCAATTGAACTTAAACGAGCAGGAATCAAAATTCCAATATTCCTCCCCGTATTACTTGGTCTTTTTGTTGGAATACTTGCAGGCATTATGGGTGTGGGCGGCGGATTTATAATGGTGCCAGCGATGATATATCTTCTTGGAGTTCCAACAGTGGTTGCAATAGGAACTGATCTATTCCAGATGGTGATTACTGCATCCTCAGGAAGCATAGGGCACTCGCTGAACGGAAATGTTGACATTTACCTTGTCGTATTAATGCTTATTGGTTCAACAATCGGAGCGCAATTCGGAGCAATGGCATCGAGAAGAGTGAAGGGCCCAAGAATCAGGTTATTTTTTGGCGTAATTATTGCAGTAGTTATGTTAAGGCTGCTTATGGATGTTTTAACTGCAACCGGAATATTATAATATTTTAAAAACATAAAGTTAAAAAAAATGTCGCAGATAAAATACTTGTGATGTGAACCATATTACGATAAAAAAATTAAAGGTGATTAGGTATTTTTTGCACCAGTTATTTATGGAAATCGTTATATGCCTAAGTTTTCCCCCGATTTTCCGCACTACAATCAAAACCAACACGCTTGGATAGAGTTTAAAGTCCCTATCAAAAGGTGTAGACCGTACTTTACTGGCTACATAACTGCCTTACGCCAGATTTCCGCATGAATTGATCAATGACCCACCGTTCTAATGTGGGCTGAACATAACGAAATTCAAAAATCCCCACCGGAACACTAACATAAGATGTGTGGTGGGGGAAAACTATGGAAAATTTAGATATATAAATGGTGCAAATGGCTAAAAACTTTACGGGATGCTCAAAATTCTTTCAGAATGTGACTGTAAGTCTGCCACATTTCACAAGTATCACGGTATCAATAAGAACAACTATTACCTCTATTTGAAGAAATGGAATTTCGGTTCAACAATAGAAACAAAGATGTATTTAATAAGATGTTTAATATAATTTATGGGTGATTTGGTACGGATTTTGAGTGATCACCTAAATTATTAATATGAATTACAATTTCAAGCTGCTTGAAGATGTTCTGGGAAATAGAATAACGACAGATGAATTTGAATGCGCACTGTACAGCACGGATTTAGCACCCCTCCCGGGTATAATTAACTTGTTATTCAAAACAACGCCTGATGCGGTTGTCCGCCCTGAAACCCCCGAGGAAATCTCGGAGGTCATGAAGTTTGCAAATAAGAACAGGATTTCCGTAACCCCGAGAGCATCTGCAACTTCGGCTTTAGGCGGCTGTGTGCCGACAAGAGGGGGCATTGTCATGGATATGTCTTCTATGGACAATAAAATTGAAATTAATGAAAAAGAGAGAACGGTAATAGTAAGTTGTGGTGTTGTGTGGAAAAAACTTGAAAAGGTATTGAATATAAATGGGCTTGCGTTAATGACATATCCTTCAAGTTCCCCTTCCGCGACTGTCGGGGGATGGCTTTCTTCCCCCGGCTGTGGGGTAGGAACGCTGAAATACCGCAGGGTCCATGAACAGGTTCTTGGCATGGAGGCTGTCCTCCCGGACGGTGAAATTAAGGGGTATTCTGAAAAAGAAAACCATAAATTTTTGGGATCTGAAGGGACAACGGGGATAATTACCATGGTTAAATTAAAGGTCAGGGAACTTCCCGAATCTGTTTCACCGCATCTTCTTACATTCGACAGCCAGGAAAAGTTCGCGGATGTAATCCAGGAACTTGTGGAACTCAAACCGTTCAACATATCCTATGCTAACAGAGCCTATGCACAGATGATGAAAGACGTACAGGGAGATAATACAAACCCGGATTTTGAATTCAGGATCCTGGTTGTTTTTGATGGAAATAAAAAAGAAGTGGCGGAATCGGTTAAAAAGCTGTATAAGATCAAGAAATCCGGGGGTATCGGAGTGGAACCGGCTGAATTAGCAGAAGAAGAATGGGGAGACCGGTTTAACCCTATGCGAATTAAAAGACGCGGCCCTACGCTGCTTGCAGGCGATTTGCTTGTCCCTTTAAGCCGGCTGAACACGGTGATAAGCAAACTGGGTAAGATCAATATTAATGGATTGGGGATTGAGGGAAGCGTTGTCTCAGAAAATAAGGCGATCGTCATGCCCATGTATCTAACGGACGAACGTAAATTCATGGATTTTATTTTTGCGCTCAGGCATTTAAAGAAGATGAACGATATTGCCGTTTCCGCGGGAGGCATACCTTACGGCACCGGGCTGTGGAATTCGCCTTATGTGAATAAAATCCTGGGTGGCGAGGGATTGAAGGAAAAAACGGGATTGAAGAAAAAAATTGATCCCCATAACATTTTAAATCCTGACAAGTACCTTGGTGCAAAACTTGCGATTCCGTCGCTGGTATTCCACCCGAAAATGTATGGACTGTCAATGTTTTTGGCAGAGATCGCAGCGAAGCCGTTACGCTTTGTTGGACTAATAAAATGAATAAAAAATTTATTAAAAATTGAATAAATACCATGGCTGAAAGTCAGGATAAAGGAAAGGAATTTGAAAATAAAGTTGCTGAACTTTACAGGTTGATGGGGCATGAAGTAAAGCAGAATGTCGGTATTCTGGGACATCAGATTGATATTATTCTTGAATATACAATGCCCGGCGGAATAAAAGCTAAGACTGCTGTTGAATGCAAGTATGTTGAAAAAGGCAATCTTAAAAAGAATGATGCCATGGATAATATTAATGCCCAGATAGATTTAAAAAGAAATGATGAAGTTCAGAATTTAACCATAGTCACTACGAATGGTTTTGCCAAGGCCATCTGGGATACTACAAAAGCAAATAAAATCCCGCCTCTCACCTTCCGTGAACTCCAGCACCAGATATCAAATATTGACCCGTATCTTGAGCACATCATAAATCTTTACGAGAGTGATGAAATCAGCAAATACTATGTGGACTTCACTGCGCAGGATGATGAAAAGGAACCAAGAGAGGTTTTTGATCCCATTGATAACTACATCAACAACTGGCTTTCTGCCGATGAAATCAACCACATCTCAATTCTTGGAGAATACGGCACGGGGAAAACCTCATTTTGCATGAAACTCGCTCATGACATGGCAGAAAAATACAAAAAAGACCCTTTGAACAATAGAATCCCTATTCTCATCAGCTTGAGGGATTATTCCAAGGTGATGAGTGTCAGGCAGCTTATTACAGACCTGCTGATTAACGAGTATGGGCTCCAGGGTGTTAATTTTCCTTTATTCCAAAAGATGAATGAAGAAGGTCTCTTCCTCCTGATTTTTGACGGCTTTGACGAGATGGCACAGAAAGTAATTTTTGATGATGCATATTCAAATTTCAATAAGATCGCTGAACTTGCAAAACCTAAGAAAAGCAAAGTAATACTCACCTGTAGAACAGAGTTTTTCAGAACCTATGAGAAAGAAAAAGAGATTTTACTTGACATTGATAAAAGAAGGAATTTTGACATCATTTATCTGAAAGAGTTTGATGATGATCAGATTAAAGAATTTCTCCAGAAGAGAGTGCCTTTGATAGAAAAAAGAAAAAAGAAAAAGAAGGATTGGGAATATTATTACAAGAAAATTTATGAGGTCTTTGAGTTAAAAGACCTTGCGAAGCGTCCCGTTCTTCTCGAATTGATTGCAAAATACCTGCCGCAGTTAATTGAACTCGGAGAAGAAATAAATGCTTCAACTTTATATAAAACCACCATCCACGAGGAATTAAAAAGAAGGTTAAAGGTTGGAAAAACCATTATCCAGAGAGACGACAGGATAAAATTAATGAAACTTCTTGCGGTGTGGATGTACAATAACGATAAATTATCGGTTTATCATGAAGATGTGCCAGAATTATTGAATTTGAAAGTACATTTTGAAATAAAAATAAAAACCGATATTGAATACCACCTCAATGATTTTCTGACCTGCTCTTTCCTTAACAGGGATACTGAAGGAAATTACCAGTTTTCTCATAAATCATTTGTGGATTTCCTGGTGGCGTGGAAGTTTGCAGATGATATTAAAGAAAATTTCAGGGACGATTTCATGCAAAAGCAGGTGAGTTACGAAGTGATGCAGTTTATGAGGGAGTTTAGGGGTGAAATTAACAGAGATGAACTATACCAGTGGATTGATTTTACAAAAGGGAAGTCCTTTACTGAAACAAAATATTTAGGAGGGAATGCTGTTTCGGTATTAAATGAATTAAAAGAAAACTTTTCAGAGAAGGAGTTTGATTTTTCAGAGACGGTGCTGGATTGTGGGGATTTTGAGGGTCAGGATTTGAGTGGGCTTAATTTCCAGAAAGCAAATTTAAAGAACGCAAACCTGAGCAGCACAATATTAGAGAATGCAGATTTCTCTTATGCGGATTTAGATGGAGTAACATTTGAGGAGATGGGTGCAGTATATTCGGTATTTGTAACCCCCGACAAAAAACACATAGTTTCAGGAAGTTATGATGGAACAATAAAGATATGGGATTTTGGGGGAAAGGAAATAAGAACATTGAAAGGACACGGTGACCTAGTTTGGAGTGTATCTGTAACCCTTGATGGGAAATACATAGTGTCGGGGAGCATGGATAAAACAGTAAAGATATGGGATTTTGAGAAAGGAGAAGAGATAAGAACATTAGTTGGACATAAGGATGCCCTTCGTAGTGTGTTTGTAACCCCTGACATAAAATACATAGTGTCGGGAAGTGAAGATAGAACAATAAAGATATGGAATTTTGAGAGTGGAGAATGCATAAGAACAATAGAACAGAAACTTGAATGCAGTGGAATGAACATAAAAAATGCACAAGGTTTAAGTAAAGAGGAGATTAAATTTTTAAAGGAGAGTGGAGCGGTTGAGAAATAATTTAACACAAAAACATGAAAGAAAGCAAACCGTTGGTTAAAGCGGATAATAAAGCAGAGAAATTGGAAGGCTATGATGAATTATTATACGACATCAGGAGTTTGCTTGAGAAGGCAAAATACCATGCTTACAAAGCGGTTGATAATATAAGGGTTCAGACTTATTGGCAGATTGGAGAAAGAATAGTGAGAGAGGAATTGCAGCACAAAGAGAGGGCGGATTATGGGAAGAGAGTGGTTGAAAGACTGGCAATTGATTTAGGATTTAAACGAAGATTAATGTTTGATATCGTTCAATTCTACAAGATATACACAATTGTGCATGCACTGCGTGCACAATTAAGCTGGACACACTATCGGGCACTATTGAAGATTAAAGATAAAAACGAAAGGGAATTCTATGAAAACCAGACTATTCAAAATGCGTGGAGCACGCGAGAGTTAGAGAAACAAGTCAAATCCGGTTTATATAAAAAAACATTAAAGAAAGGAAAGATCGTTAAAGTCACACCATTGCCTCTAAAATCCGTTGTCCCGGAAGAAGCATTCAAGAATTCGTATGACTTTGACTTCTTGGCTTTACCTGAAAGGTATAGTGAGAAAGACATTGAGAACGGATTGCTTTCCAAAACAGAACAACTGCTCCTGGAATTTGGCACCGATTTTGCGCTTCTTGCCAGACAAAAGCCGATCATCATCGACGGCGAATATCACAAGGTTGACTTAGAATTATATCACAGAGGTATTCCCTGTATTATACTGGTAGATTTAAAGATAGGGAAATTCAAAGCAGATCATGTGGGGCAAATGAACAAATACCTGAATTACTACAAGGAAAACAGGAAGTATGAATGGGAACTTGACCCAATTGGCTTAATAATCTGCGAATATAAGGGTGAAGAAGAAGTTCATTACGCTCTATGGGGTTAACCAACAAGATTTTTGTTGCAGAATACAAAGCAAAATTACCGCCCGAAGAAGAGATTAAAAGGAGGTTGGAGGAGATTAAATAAGAAGTGAAGTTTATAAAATCAAAGAAATAAATAAAGAAATGAAAGAAAAAACCAAAAAATTCATTGAAGAGGAATCGTACATCTGCGCAAGATGCGGTTACTGTGATACGGTATGCCCGACATACAACTTCAACAAAGATAGATGGGAGTCCGTATCACCCCGCGGGAAGCTCACGCTTTTGAGGCGGGGTTTAACGGTGAAAGACCCGGAATTTTTAGACAAACTATTCCAGTGCGCACTCTGCGGCGCGTGTAAAGAGGTATGCCAGACGGACATAGACCTCACGAAGATGTGGCTTGATCTGCGTAAAGGGGCATCATCGGACACACTTGATTCATTGGTGAAATTCAACGATATATTAAATAAATCACATAATATCACGGATTCCCCGGGCGAAGACCGACTGAGATGGACAAGGAGAGTGCGGGACGTATCCCAGGAATTGATAAAGGAAAAGGCGGATGTTTGCTACTTTGTCGGGTGCGTTGCCTCCTTATTCCCCGCAACAAACACAATCCCGCAGTCTTTTGCCCGGATAATGGATAAAGCAGGAATTGATTTCACGATTTTAGGCGGCGGCGAATGGTGCTGCGGGTTTCCTCAGATGCTTTCCGGGTTTCCGGGTGATGCGGAAAAACAAATAACGCATAATGTAGAGTTGATTAATAAAACAGGCGCCAAAACTCTTGTTACAACATGCCCTGGATGCTACAGAGTTTTTAAAGAGGAATACAAGGAAATTTTGAAAGAGGGGGACATCCGGATGAATTTCAGGGTTCTGCATTCCACGGAATTTATTGAAGGGCTGATAAAAGACAACAAAATAAAATTTAAAGGTTTCGAGGGCAATGTAACCTACCACGACCCGTGCGACTTGGGGAGGAATTCGGGCATATACGACGCGCCCCGTAAAATAATAGAAAATATCCCCGGAATATCATTTAAAGAACTTGTGGACAACAAAGAAGAATGCGTATGCTGCGGAGCCGGGGGAAACCTGGGAATAACAAGCCCCGACCTTTCAACAGAAATTTCGAGACAAAAAATCCTACAGATAAAGGAAACGGGCGCGGATACGGTAATTTCGGCATGCCAGACATGCAAGAGAAATATAAGGACGGCGGCAATGAAAGAAAAAGAGAAGTTGAAGGTTCTGGACATTACCGAACTGGTTCTGGAGGCAATGGAATGAACCCGATCCACATTTTTTTGATTCAAAAAAGAAATTGCTCAATTTTGCAAAAAAATGTAATTTTTAGTTTTGCTTTTATATATATATTTTAATATTCAAAAATAATTGATTATGTACATTAACTATCATTCATATAATAACTATCAATAAAATAAAAAATGGCTAAAAATGAAATAAATTCTGGGGTTACGAGGCGTGAATTCTTGAAAATCGGGGGGGCTGCCGCTGCCGGGTCTGCTATTGCAATGGGAACCGCCCAGGCGGATGTTAAGACAAAAAGTGCGGGCACATCACCTAAAATAGAAGGCGAAAAAGTGCTTTCTGTGTGTCAGTACTGTGCTGTTGGCTGCGGGTTGGTTTATTACGTTAAGGACGGCAAGGTCGTGCATGTTGAAGGCGATCCCGAGAACCCTATAAACAACGGAAGTTTGTGCAGTAAGGGAACTGCCCACATACAATTGATAAACAACGATTTGCGGATAAAGAAACCGATGAAAAGAACAGGGAACGGCGGCTGGCAGGAAATAACATGGGGTGAAGCGATAACCACCATTGCCGATGAACTCGCAAAGGTGAAGGAAAATCACGGACCGGATGCACTGGCTTTTATGGGCAGCGCAGCAGTATTGAATGAAGAGGTCTATTCATTTCAAAAACTGGTGAGGCTTTTAGGGACAAACAACATTGAGCACCAGGCAAGGGAATGCCATGCCTCCACTGTCGCGGCCCTTGTGAACTCCTTCGGCTTTGGGGCGATGACAAACCACTGGACAGACATGCAGAACACGAAGTGCGCATTCATTATCGGCTCTAACACCGTGGAATGCCATCCGATAGCAATGCAGCATATCATGGAAGCAAGGGATAAAAACGGAGCAAAAATTATATGTGCGGATCCGCGGCTTACGAAATCAGCAGCAAAGGCGGACCTGTTTATGCAGCACCGTCCCGGAACTGATATAGCGTTGATTGGAGCGATAATAAAGTATGTTATTGACAACAAAAAATATGACGAAAAGTTCCTGATGGAAAGGACGGTTGCGCCGTTCATCGTTGATAGAGCAAAACACGCTGCGGGAGATTATGCAAATGCTTTTGTTCTGGAAACGGAAACCGTGCAGGACACGGAGATGATCGAGGAGCAAGAGCTGGATGAAGCCGGGAATCCCGTACTTGACGATGAAGGAAACCCCGTGATGGTTGAGAAGGAAATTCCAAAAACAGATGCTGAAGGAAATCCCGTATATAAGGAGGTGCAGGTAAAAGGTAAATACAAGAAAGCAGACGGTTTGGAAGGGCATCCTGATACAGCGTTTAACATTCTAAAGGAAACTGTGGCGCCGTACACATTTGAAGAGGCAGAGAAGATAACATGGGTTCCGGCAGCGAAGATCGAAGAAGCCGCGAAAATGTTCAGTGACGAAAGCCAGGGAACGAGAGTTGTGAACGGCACGGAAATAAAGAATTGCGCGACAATCATTTATTCAATGGGTTCAACGCAGCATACCGTAGGAGTTCAGTATATAAGAAATTACGCTACCCTGCAGCTTTTACTTGGAAATGCCGGACGCCCGGGAGGGGGAATTAACGCGTTGAGAGGGCACAACAATGTCCAGGGCTCAACGGATATGTGTGCTCTGGCTCATATATGGCCCGGTTACATTAATGTGAGGGGCAAAGGTCAGGACTGGAAGAGTTTTTTCGGCAGCTGTAGCGGCGGCTGGACAGGTGAAGGACCCGAGCCTGGTTATGACGAATTCGTAGCAGACATAACAACCCCTGTTTCTGACCCGATGAAAGGGAAATGGATGCAGTATAACAGCTGGTGCAGCAGGAAGAGAGGGATGCTGGCGATATTGAATTACTGGTGCATAAGGGAAGACCAGATGGCCCAGGGTGTTGGCTTAAGTGTCGTTCCAATGTTTAGGGCAATGAAAGACGGAAGCGTTAAAGCATTCTGGGCGCTTGGCGAGAATCCGATGGTTGCAAATCCCAACCTGAATGACACGAAAGCGGGTTTAAAGAATCTGGATGTCTTGATCGTCTCGGATTTGTTTGAGCCGGAAACCGCTGCAGTGGAAAGAAAAGAAGGATCAATAACAATACTTCTTCCGGCATGCACGTTCTCAGAAAAAACGGGTTCGCAGACGAACTCGCCGCGGGTTGTGCAGTGGTGCTACCAGGCAATTGACCCGATGTATGAGTGCAAATCCGACCTGGAGGTTGTGCTGAGGGTTGCAAGGAAACTGTCGGATAAAGGAGCACTGCTTCATGATGAAAATATCAAGGGAAGTTCATGGGATAAGGCATGGAATAGGTATGGATTTGATCCCTCCACCGATCCTGACACCAACACACTTACAGGCGCTGAACTTGAGTCGGCTGCAATAGAAGTTTACAAGGAGATGGATCTCTGTAACAGACTTTACCGCGGACAGTATGACTGGAATACTGGGGAGGTTCTTGCAAAGAGAAGAGGAACCGATCCCGGAGGATTGGGAACAACGTACCCCGACTGGGGCTGGTGCTGGCCCGTAAACCAGAGAATTTTATACCACAATGAGAACTGGGATGGTCAGGGAGGTCCAGGAGGCAGTAACTTTGATTTCATAACAACGGAGAAGAAGGGGTTGATTTACGCACCAAGAGTCGTTGACGGGCCGATTCCAACGCATAAGGAACCCGCAGAGACGCCGATGCCTGAGTTGAATTCCAAGTATCCGAGGTACAGGGGTGTACAGGACTTGATCGACACCGGCTATAATGTAGTTGGGGATAAAAGTAAATACCCGATTGTTTTAACAACGCACCGACTGCTTGAGCATCACCTGGCCGGGCAGAAAACAAGAAACCTCCCCTGGCTTTGTGAACTTGAGCCGGAACCTTACTGCGCGATGAGTAAAACGCTTGCCGATAAACTCGGGGTTAAGAACGGCGACAAGGTGAAGGTCACATCTGCCCGCCATCCCGCGGGAATAATCATTCCAGCGAGAGTTGACGGCAGGATGGACGGCTGGGATAACCCGCAGAAGCAGGTGGTTTCAATACCGTGGCACTGGGGGGACAAGGGATTGTGCACGGGACCGAGTGCGAATTTACTGACCGTGGATGCGAGAGACCCGAACGCCAACATCCCGGAGTATAAGGCATGTTTGTGTAATGTGGAAAAAGCATGATCAACAAACTTTTAGAAAAAGTTTGATCAAAAATAAAAAAATATGAAAAAATGAAAGCCAAATTGATTGATTTGACGAGATGCACGGAGTGCAGGTCTTGCATTACGGCGTGCGAGAATTGGAATAAATTGGAGCCGCATACTGTTGGCAAGACAGCGGATCAAATAAGGGCAGCTTATGCTGCAAGCAATGGCGCATGGGCATTAAGTACCGATGAATGGACTGTCTTAAAGGAGAAGGATCCAAAAAACTTTTACAAGAAGCAGTGCATGCACTGCGATGAGCCGATGTGCGTGAAAAACTGCCCAGCGAGCGCAATAACGAAGTATGATAACGGAGCGGTGGTCGTGGATAAGAACAAGTGCGAGGGCGTGAAATTGTGCATAGAGGCGTGTCCTTTCGGGGTGCCAGTATTCAATGACGGTGAAGAGACGATCCAGAAATGTACGTTGTGTTACGACCGCATAACCCAGAGTCCGGCGTTGGAGCCGGCGTGTGTTAAGGCATGCCCTGCGAAAGCAGTTAAGTTTGGGGACCGGGATGATATGCTTGCTTACGCCGGCAACTTCTCGTATGTATATGGCGGGGGGAGGGAATATGATTCCTCTGTGATCTACGTGTCTGACGTGCCGTTTGAGCAGATAGGGCTGGAGAAAGCACAAATTCACGGGCTTCCGTCTTTACTTGAAGCGATAGCGCATCCTTTAGGGGTGGTGGCGGTTGCCGGGGGAGTCGGACTGGCGGCTTTGCATGCATTCAAAAGTAGGAAAGAAAAAGTAAAATCATCTGGGGGTGAAGAATAAAAATGGATACAAACGATATGTTATTATGGGCTTTGGCAATATGCGTGGGGATAGTGACGG
>Ga0209636_10000103_pt1 | contig 66043 bp, 66 predicted proteins | sample DeeMarSWOR152_54_FD_187464 | JGI IMG/M metagenome (GOLD analysis project Ga0209636, IMG submission 187464) | Marine sediment microbial communities from White Oak River estuary, North Carolina - WOR-1-52-54 (SPAdes) (version 2) | ecosystem: Environmental > Aquatic > Marine > Intertidal zone >...
ATTTTGGTTGATGCTCACCTTATTTCTTAACAGGAGGTTTCTTTTCTTGGTAGACTGGTAATATTTTTTTCCTGTTTTACCCTTTGGGGTATAACCTTTTGATACCTTTATATATAACGTTGTTGAAAATGTTGAATTACTGAAGAATTCTAAAGGGGTCAAACTTTTGTTTTTGAATTTTTTGAAAAAATCGGCGGATTGGAACCGTTGAAAAGTGGACAGGCTACTTTTTAAGGTCTAAGGGCAGGGTCACCGATGGGCCCTGCCTTTTTTCTTGTCAATCCTGTGCCACTCTGCTACCATAGGCCCATGAGGCGGCCTACCCGGAAGATTTCCCTCTCCCTTCTCGTCCTCGTATTCCCATTTCTCCCCGTCTGTTCCCAAGCCGCCGATTCCCAAACCGCCTGGTCAAGCGGGCCGCTGATGGCGAAAAGATTTGCTTCAACGGGCTTAGAACCCCTCGCTGGGGCACATAATGGGTCTCTGAAGACTGATATCACTCATAAAGAGAAATTTCAGGAAAGGAGGATGTAAGCTCATGATAAAAAAGATCCTCGTTCCAACAGACGGCTCGGACCATGCAAGAAAGGCTATTGAAATCGCCTCTGACATTGCCTTGAAGTATGCCGCCACGCTCTGTCTCCTCCACGTGGTGTCCCCGCCCGTGATATTCCATGAAGGGGCTTTCCCCGCTATGGAAGGGATGCTAAAGCTCCTGGAAGAGGACGCTCAGAAGATCGTCGAGGAAGCCGAAAGGGAGACCAAGAAGTACGGCGTCAAAGATGTCCAGTCGAGCGTGGTGCAAGGAGATCCTGCGCACCGGATCATCGAATTTGCAAAGACGGAAGGCGTCGATATGATCGTCATGGGAAGTCGGGGGCTGAGCCGAATGAAGGGAGTTCTTCTTGGGAGCGTTTCTCACAGAGTCTTCCATCTAGCTGATCACATCTATATAACGGTTATAAAATAGCCTTCTTTCAACGTTCCGCCTGACGGCAAACATATCGGGTTCCCATGCCTCAATTCAAGACATCGGCCATCGTCATCAAAACCCTGGATTATGGGGAATCCGATCGTATCATCACCTTCTACGCCTCCGATTTCGGGAAGATCAAGGGCATTGCCAAGGGGGCGAAAAGGAGCAGACGGCGTTTCTCCAACGCACTGGAGCTCTTCACCCTCAGCGGGTTGATCTTCTTCGATAAGAGGGAGTCGGGGCTCGTAAGGATTGAAGGATGTGATATCGTCAACGCATTCCCGGCAATACGGGAAGACGTCCGAAAGTTCGCCTATGCATGCTATCTCGTCGAGCTCGTGGATGAAATGACCGCCGAGCGGGAACCGAACCCCCATCTGTTCAGCACGGTCAGGACCTTCCTCTCCCTCCTGAACGAGGGCCAGGCCGAGGCTCATATCCTGAGGGTCTTCGAGGCCCGATTGCTCTCGCTCTTGGGGTATCGGCCCGAGCTCAACAGATGCCTCCGCTGCCATGAAGCCCTTGAACACGGCGGCCAGGCACATTTCAGCGTTAAGAAGGGGGGATTGCTCTGCGAGAGATGTTCCCACGGATACGGTGATCTGATCCCCGTCTCATTGGGCACAGCTAAAATATTGCACCATGCAATGGAGATGGATTTATCCAAAGTCGGCCGGCTGAAGTTCTCGAGCCAAGCGCTTCACGAGAGTGAAGCCATTCTCACGCAGTTCATCCAGTACCACATCAACAAGGAACTCAAATCCAAGAAATTCCTGAAGGACCTCGGAATATAGGGGCTCTCCGTTTCCCCTTTCCCGCCCAACGGCTTCTCGCCCTCCCTTCGACCGCAACATAGATCGTGAAATTTTTTCACAGCACATGAAAAAAATAGCAGACCAAACTGCGGTTTGTATCAATTTCGCAGTTCCCTTTTTTCAAATGGGGCATATTTTTATTCAAAATTATCTACTCCATGGATGGATAAGGGGAGATGGAGGGACTGGGATCGCCTAATGTCGTCTATTTTCTCGTTTGGCACGCTTTTTGATCATGTGATCAATGGGGCGACCAGGATGACGGACATGTTGGACCATTGGGCTGGAAGAAGAACCTATCCCAGAATAGACGTGAACCTCCCGATCCGTTTCGGGCTCGTCGATGTTAGGCAGGGCAAAAGGCCCAGGGCCCGTTATTCGGGAGAGACGATGGACATCTCCTACAAGGGGCTGGGAATAAGAATGAACTGCCACGCCCTGCGCATGATCCCTATTGCCATTGATATGATGGGGGACAAGAAAAAATACGATTTGGAGATCGGCATCGAGTTAGGCAGGGATAAGGTCCGGGCAATAGGCGAGGTGAAATGGTCTCTCTTGGAGATACCGAACCTGTTCAAGATGGGCATTTTCATCAAGGGAATGGGGCTTGGCGAAGAGGGAAAATGGGCGAAATTTATCGAAGAACAGTATCGAGAAAGCCCGCAGAAGACAGGCCCTACCCTGAGGTTGATAGAGTCCATTCAGGTGGCGTCCAATCACCTGGACAAGGCATCCGATAAGATACGCCAACAGATGAAAGCGTATGAGGTAAGCCAGGACAAGTAAAGGGGCGGATTTTCCCCTTTACAAAGTAACGAAATGAGCCTAAGGCCGCGGACAAAGAGCGTCCGCGGCTTTTTTCTTGTCCAATATTCCGGCCAGAATGAAGCGATTTTTGCAGGGAGTGACCAGAGATCTCCGGAAAAGTCGCTCCTCGCCGCTCAAACATATTTTTTCGACGATTCCAGCGTTTACGCCACCTTCAACCCAGAACTGGGTTTGCACCCGCTCGGGTTACCTCGGAGTGGTTGTCGAAAAAATATAAATTCGCGCTCAGAGCTCCTTTTCCGAATGGTCAGCTATCTGAATTTCGCTCATGGACAACGGCGCTCCCCTAAAAGTCAGAAAACTCCGGCCAGCGGTACCTTGACACTCACGCGCTAAAATGGTACTGATTGTCAATTTTTCCTGCAACCAAAACAGGCGGAGGGAGATTGATGACATTTCAGGAATTGATTTTGGCCCTGGAGGCATTTTGGGCTCACCACGGCTGCATCATACAGCAACCATATAATACCGAGGTCGGGGCGGGAACCATGAATCCCGCGACCTTCCTCCGGGTATTGGGCCCTGAGCCATGGAGGGTCGGCTATGTAGAGCCCTCCCGCCGCCCAACCGATGGTCGATACGGTGAGAACCCCAATCGCCTCGAGCAACACACGCAATATCAAGTCATCTTGAAGCCCTCTCCAATAGATGTTCAGGAAATGTACCTCGATAGCCTGCGGAGCCTCGGCATTGATCCCTTAGCCCACGATATTCGATTTGTGGAGGATGATTGGGAATCCCCAACCCTCGGCGCGTGGGGCCTTGGATGGGAGGTCTGGCTCGACGGAATGGAGATCACCCAATTCACCTACTTCCAGGAAGCCGGGGGCTTCAAGCTCGATCCCATCCCCGTCGAGCTGACCTATGGAATGGAGCGCATCGCCATGTATCTCCAGGGAGTGGATGACGTCTACGATTTGGAATGGACGAATGGTATCACCTATGGGGAAGTCTATCGCAGAAGGGAATGGGAGTATTCCGCCTACAATTTCGAGAAGGCGGATGTTCAAATGCTCCTTCAACTCTTCGGAATGTATGAGGGGGAATGTAGACGGCTCATCGACGAGGGCCTTGTCTTTCCCGCCTACGATTGCTGTTTGAAATGTTCCCATACCTTCAACATCCTCGACGCGAGGGGTGCCATCAGCGTCACGGAAAGGACCGGATTCATTCACAGGGTCAGAGACCTCGCCCGGGCGTGTGCCTCGGGATATCTGAACCAGCGGGAAGAGATGGGATTTCCCCTGTTGAAATCCCAGGTGGAATGACATCGTGCTCATCGAAAGCTTACGGGACAAGGTGGTCAATTCTTCAGGAGGAAGCATGGGAAAGGAATTGCTTTTGGAAATCGGAACCGAGGAGATTCCGGCGGGTTTTATCTCAAAGGCCCTCGGGGACATAGCCATCTCGATTCGGAGAGAACTCAAAGCCAACAGGATCGTCCACGGAGAGGTGATGACGCTCGGGACACCACGAAGGCTCGTGTTACTTGTCCAAGAGGTCGCCGACAAACAGGAGGACGTGGAAAGCGAAAAATTGGGCCCTCCCCTGCACACGGCCTTTGATGCCAAGGGAAAGCCAACCAAAGCGGCCGTGGGGTTCGCCAGAGGACAGGGCGTGGGGGTAGAGGATCTGAAGGTCGTTGAACGAGGAAAGGGGGAATACCTCTGTGCCGTAAAAAAGGAGGAGGGGAAGTCATCATCATCCCTTCTGGCCGAGATACTGCCGAGGCTAATCGGCTCCATTCCCTTTCCCAAATCGATGCGCTGGAGCACTATTAACGTCCGGTTCGCCCGGCCCATTCATTGGATTGTGGCTGTATTCGACGGGGTGATCATTCCCTTCAGCTTCGGGGGGATCGAAAGCGGAAATCGTTCCTATGGCCACCGCTTCATGAGCCCCCATGCATTTGAGGTCCGGGACTTCCAAACGTATGAGAGACAAATCAGGAGCGCCTTTGTTATTGTGGATCCCCAGGAGAGGAGAAAGATGATCGAGGAGGGGATCGCCAAAGTTGCAAAGGAGGTCTCGGGAAAAGTCCTGAGCAATCAGGATCTTCTGGAGGAGGTTACCTACCTGGTGGAGTATCCCACCGCTGTCGTGGGGGCATTTGACAGGGAATTCCTGGCCCTCCCCCGGGAGGTCGTGATAAACGCCATGGAGGAACACCAGAGATATTTCCCCATAGTAGACGAGAGGGGAGACCTCATGCCCTATTTCGTTTGCGTATGCAATACCCGAACGCCGAATATGGAGACGGTGAAAAGGGGAAATGAAAGGGTTCTCAGGGCAAGGCTTTCGGACGCTCAATTCTTCTTCGAGGGGGATACGAAGGAACCCCTTGACCGGAAGGTCGAAGCCCTAAAGGGGGTGATTTTTCAGGCTCAATTGGGTACCTCATACGAGAAAGTCCTTCGTTTCAAGGAGTTGGCACTCTACCTTGCCGGAAAATTTCAACCTGACCTGCGGGAGAAGGTTGCGCGGGCCGCCACGCTGTGCAAAGCCGACCTCGTTACGGGCATGGTGGGGGAATTCCCCAACCTCCAGGGCGTTGTGGGGAGGGAGTACGCTTTGATTTCGGGGGAAGACGAGGAGGTGGCCGATGCTATCCTCGAGCACTATTTTCCCGCCTTTGCAGGTGACCGCTTGCCCTCCGGGCCCATTGGGGATTTTATCAGCATCGCGGACAAGGCCGATACCATCGTCGGGTGTTTCGGCATTGGACTGATACCAACGGGTGCAGGGGATCCCTTTGCGTTGAGACGGCAGGCACTGGGGATAATTCGTATCCTCGTGGGCAAGGGATATTCCCTATCCCTCGGGGAGATCATCGGCAAGAGCCTCGAGATGCTGGAGGAGAAGCTAACGATATCCTCTGACGAGACCAGGAACGCCGTGACCGACTTCCTCAGATCCCGATTTCAAAACCTCCTCATATCCGAGGGTTACCCCTTCGACGTCGTTGAGGCGGCCATGAGCGCCCATTTCGACGATCCCCTGGAATGTCAAGGCCGAATCGAGGCCATCACCCGATTGAAGACAGAGGAGGAACTACTGGCCCTTGCCACCTCCTTCAAGCGGGTAACCCATATCGCCAAGGGTACCTCGCCAGCAGAAGTCAATGCTTCACTCCTTCAAGACCCGTCGGAGAAGGCCCTTTTTGAACGGTATCTCCAGGTGAAAGGGGAGGTGGAGAAAAGCATAGGGGAGAAGGCTTACGAACGCGCCCTCATGGAGATGATGAAACTGAAAGGTCCTATCGACGATCTCTTTGATTCGGTTCTGATTATGGACGAGATAAGGGAAAAGAGGGAGAACCGGCTGGCCCTCCTGGGGAACATTACAGCCCTCTTCTTTCGCATCGCCGATTTTTCTAAACTGATGACGGAATAGGAGCAGTGTAGGTAGCAATATCGAAGGGGTCGAGCTGCCCCAGCGACTTTCTCGCCTCCTCCTTAATACGAGCCTGTGCGGCCGCCAATCGCGCCACGGGAACGCGATAACCGGAGCAGCTGACGTAATCGAGGCCAATATGGTGGCAGAACTCTATGCTCCTGGGCTGACCGCCGTGTTCGCCACAGATGCCGATCTTCAGATCGGGCCTCGTCCGCCTCCCCCACTCCATGGTGATCTTCATGAGCCTTCCGACGCCCTTGACGTCCAATATTTCAAAGGGATTATCCTGGAGGATGTTTCGCTCATTGTAGAGGGGGAGAAACTTACTTTCCGCATCCTCCCGGGAGAAGGAGAACGTGGCCTGGGTGAGATCGTTCGTCCCGAAGGAGAAGAACTCGGCGATCTCCGCTAGCCTGCCAGCCCTCATGCAGGCCCTCACCACCTCGATCATCGTTCCGAACGTGAAGCGGATTTCTGACTTATGGGTCTTCTCCACCTCCCGTTTAATGTCTGCAAGACGGGAGCAGACCCACCTGAGCTCCTGAGAAGTGCAGACCTGAGGAACCATGATCTCGGGATAGACCTCAACACCCTCCTCCACCAATTCCGCTGTGGCCTCCAGGACTGCCCGCATTTGCATCTCGTAGATTGCCGGATAGGTAATTCCCAGCCGCACCCCCCGATGCCCGAGCATGGGGTTGATCTCGGAGAGATCCTTGACCTTCTTCAGAATCATCTCCCTCTTCGTGATCAATTCCTCATAGAGGCCTTTGCTCTTGACCTCGGATAGCTCTTCCAAGATGTGTTGGATGGGGGATACGTATTTCCGCAACGTGGTTTCATGGGGCAGGATTGTATCCGGAATCTCCTCCATAGCCTTGAGGATGCGATAAAGCTCCCGCAGCCGTTCGATCTCCAAGGTCAGTTCCTCGACGGAGGGGAGAAATTCATGCAGCGGTGGGTCCAAAAGCCTGATGGTCACAGGAAGCCCCTCCATGGCCCTCAATATCTCCTTGAAGTCCGTCTTTTGCATGGGAAAGAGCTTCCGGATGGCCTTCATCCTCTCATCTTCGCTATCGGCCAGGATCATGTCGATAACGGTGGGGAGCCGATCCGCGGCGTTGAACATCCTCTCCGTTCGACAGAGCCCAATGCCCTCGGCCCCGAATTTTCGGGCCCTTGCGGCATCCTCGGGGGTATCGGCATTGGCCCTGACACCGAGGACTCTGATATCATCGGCCCACTCTAAAATCGTCTCCAGGTTTTCATCGAATTCGGGTTCGACGGTGGGAACATGGCCCAGGTAGACGTTCCCCGCCGAGCCATCGATGGTGATGATCTCCCCCTCCGCGATCTTCTCCGAGCCGAGGGTAGCCAATTTCTTCTTCACGTCGATGAAGAGGGCATCGCAGCCGACAACGCAGGACTTTCCCATGGCCCTTGCGACCACAGCCGCGTGGGACGTTTTCCCGCCCCGGCTGGTGAGGATCCCCTTTGCCCTTATGAATCCGTGGACGTCTTCGGGCTTCGTCTCCTCCCTCACCAGGATGACATCCTCCCCGAGCCTTCCCCTCCTCTCCGCTTCATCCACATCGAAAATGGCTCGGCCAGTAGCCGCGCCCGGTGAGGCCCCAATGCCATGGGCTCCCGGCTGGACGCCAGCCTTGAGGTCGATCCGTCGATGGAGAAGCTGTTCAAGTTCCTCCGGATCCACGCGGAGCAATCCCTGCTTCTTGCTAATAAGTCCCTCTTCCATCATCTCCCTGGAGGTCCTAACCTTGGCAGGAGCGGTCATCTTTCCATTGCGCGTCTGGAGGATATAGAGCTTGCCCTTCTCGACGGTGAACTCGAAGTCCTGGACCTCCCTGTAGTGGGTCTCCAGGAGGTGCCGAACCCGTTCGAGCTCGTCATACATGGAGCGCATCTCATCCCTGAGCTCTTGAATAGGCTTAGGGGTCCTAATCCCCGCGACTACGTCCTCCCCTTGGGCATTGGTCAGGTATTCGCCGTAAAAGGTGTTCTCCCCGGTGCTTGGATCACGGGTAAAGGCGACCCCCGTCGCCGAATCCATCCCCATATTCCCAAATACCATGGTGCAGATGTTAACCGCAGTTCCATCGGCGATATCCGGTGTGATCTTGAACCTCTTCCTGTAATCGACGGCCCTCTTGCCCATCCACGACTTGAAGACGGCTTCAATGGCCAACTCCAGTTGTCTACGTGGATTTTCCGGAAAAGCGTCTCGGGTATCTTTTCGAATAATCTTCTTGTACTCACGGCAGATCTCGGCAAGGGCTCCCGCATCCAGGTCCGCATCGAACTCGGCTCCGCATTTCCTCTTCGTCTCCTTAAGGATCACATCGAAATACTGCTCATCCACGCCCAAGGCTACCTTCCCGAAGAGCTGGATGAATCGCCTGTAGGCGTCGTATGCAAACCGTTCATCGCCCGTTCTCTCTGCCAGGCCCTTGACCGCATCGTCGTTCAATCCCAGGTTCAATACGGTATCCATCATGCCGGGCATGGACACAGCCGCCCCCGACCTCACGGAGACCAATAGGGGGTTCATGGGGTCCCCGAACCCCTTCGCAGTCTTTCTCTCCAGATCCTTCAGGTTTGCCTCAACCTCATCCATGAGATCTTCGGGAAGCGCCTTCCCCCGTTCGTAGTAGCTCAAGCATGCCTCGGTGGATATAATGAACCCGGGGGGAACTGGGAGCCCCATTTGGGTCATCTCCGCCAACCCTGCCCCCTTCCCTCCCAGGAGTTTCTTACCCCTTGGATCTGCTTCCTCAAAAGGGAAGACATACTTTTTAGGTGTCATCGCTGTTCCCCCAGAGCAGAAATCCGATTAAGAACATAAGTTTAACATCCTTTTTCGAAAAATCAACCTTGACTTTTTACGAGTCAATCAACCTCTAGACCCGCCGGATTTCCGGAGTCTAAGGAGAATACCATCGTTCATGAGCGACTCGCGGGAGCAGTGGGGCACCCTTCGAGGGTGAGCAGGCTGCAATTCTGGAACCGGTCGTTGACGGGATTCCCCGGTGCGAACATTATTCAGTGTTGCAGGGCTGCGGTCAGGGAAAGGCGAAAGAGGTTTGAGGTTAGAGGCTGGAGGCAGAAAGTAAGAATGTCAAATTTCAATGTTCAAAATCCAAATGACAATGAGTTGGTTGTATTAGTTTGATTGGTTTTATTGGTTAAAAATGGGAAAACGAGCTCAGAGCGCGAAACACGCTCCACGGACACGGGTCACGAGCACGAAGAACGGACACGGACACGAACCACGAGCACGAGCCCGAAATACACGGACACGAAACACGAACACGAAAAGTGAGCGAAGGGACGATGGTGTTCTCCAGCAAAGGTCGAAAAAGGAAAGATCATCAAGGGATTACGGAAAAACATGGTCTGAAACTGCGGAAACGGCGGTTTGCAGTTCCTTGACAAGAGCCGGGAAAACCTATAGAGTCAGTTTAAGCCAACGCCTGCAAAAACCGAGGGGGATCGTATGGGGAGAGGGCCCTTTATCCTCTGGTTTGACGAAATAGGGATAGAAGATCTCCCAACGGTGGGGGGAAAGAACGCCTCCCTGGGAGAGATGCGGAGAGAGCTAACCCCTAAAGGGATAAATGTCCCCAATGGGTTCGCCATTACCGTGAATGCCTATCGATACCTCCTGGAAGAAGGGGCTGTTCGAGATTACCACTACCTCCTCAAGGGTGGAAGCGTGCGGGAGAGCATCCGCGAAATATTCTCCGATCTAGATGTCGACGACTTGGAGAACCTGTCTCAGAGGGCAAGCAAGGTCAGAAGGATCATTCAGAGCATAGAGTTTCCGCCGGATCTTAAGGATGAAATTATCGCGGCCTATGAGAAGCTGTGCGAACAATACGGAGAGGACGCCGATGTTGCCGTCAGATCGAGCGCCACCGCGGAGGACCTTCCCGATGCAAGCTTCGCGGGACAGCAGGAGACATTTCTCAATGTGAGGGGCGAGCATATCGTCTTGGCCTCATGCAGGAGGTGTTTTGCCTCACTATTTACCAATCGAGCTCTCTCCTACCGCGAGCACAGGGGATATGATCATTTCTCCGTGGGGTTATCCATCGGGGTGCAGAAAATGGTGAGATCGGATAAGGCCTGCTCCGGGGTAATATTCACCCTGGACACCGAGTCCGGATTTAGGGACGTTGTGTATATCACGGGGTCCTACGGCCTCGGCGAAAATATCGTCCAGGGTGTGGTGAGCCCGGATGAATTTTACGTGTTCAAACCTACCCTGAAAGGCGGTTACAAACCCATTATTCAGAAGACCTTTGGGCAAAAGGAAGTAAAACTCGTGTACTGGTTAGACGGGGAGAGCTCGACCAAGAACATTCCGACTTCGGCAGGGGAAAGGACCTCTTTCATATTAGATGATGATGAAATCGTTACATTGGCCAAATGGGCTGTGATCGTGGAGGAACACTACTCCGAGAAGGCGGGGAGGTATCGGCCCATGGATCTGGAATGGGCCAAGGACGGTATCACGGGCGAACTGTTCATACTCCAGGCCCGGCCTGAAACCGTAAAGTCCCAACAATCGCAAACCATTCTAAAAACGTATATGCTGAAGGAGAGGGGGGAAGTTCTCGTCGAGGGAAAGAGCGTTGGCGAAAAGATCGGGGCGGGCGTGGCTCATGTGCTCCCCAGCGTGCAGGACATCCACGAATTTAAGGAGAACGAGGTATTGGTGACCCAGATGACGGACCCCGACTGGGAACCCATCATGAAAATAGCCTCGGCCATCATCACCGACCGTGGTGGAAGGACCTGCCATGCGGCCATCATCAGCAGGGAACTGGGCGTTCCCTGTATTGTGGGGACGGGGAAGGGAAGCCAAATAGTGAGAACCGGCAATCCCGTTACCGTCTGCTGTTCAGAAGGCGAGACGGGATACGTGTACGAGGGCCTCTTGCCGTTCACGGTTGAAGAGGTTGACGTGGAACACCTCCCGAGGCCCAAGACCAAGATTATGATGAACGTGGGAAACCCCGAGCAGGCCTTTTCCCTCTCGTTCATCCCCAATGATGGGATCGGATTGGCCCGCATGGAATTCATCTTCAGCAATTATATTCGCGTACACCCGTTGGCGCTTATTCATTTCGATCGCCTGAGGAGGAGATCCGAACGCGAGCAAATCGAGGAGCTCACAACCGGCTACGCCGATAAGAAGGATTTCTTCGTGGATAAACTGGCCCAAGGGACTTCCAAGATCGCGGCGGCCTTTTACCCCAAGGACGTTATCGTCAGGATGAGCGATTTCAAGAGCAATGAGTATGCGAATCTCATCGGAGGTGAGGATTTCGAGCCCGTCGAGGACAATCCCATGATCGGCTTCAGGGGGGCTTCGCGGTATTACGACGAACAGTATCGGGAGGGATTTGCCCTGGAATGTCTGGCCATGAAAAGGGTGAGGGACGAGATGGGGTTGACCAATGTGAAACTGATGGTGCCATTCGTTCGCACCCTGGAGGAGGGGGAGAAAGTTTTGGCAGAGATGGAGAAAAACGGCCTGGCCAGGGGATCGAACGACCTGGAAATCTACATGATGTGCGAGGTTCCGAGCAACATCATCTTGGCCGATGAGTTCGCTCAGATGTTCGATGGGTTCTCCATCGGGTCCAACGACCTAACCCAGCTGACCCTGGGGTTGGACCGAGACTCCGAAACCATATCACACATCTTTGACGAACGGGATTTAGCGGTGAAGAGGTTTACCCAATACCTCATTCACCGGATCAAGAGACATGGCAAGAAAATCGGAATTTGTGGGCAGGCACCGAGCGATTACCCCGAATTCACCCAATTCCTGGTTACGTGTGGCATTGACAGCATCTCCTTAAACCCGGATACCGTTATCAAAACGACCCAACATGTCCTGCAGGCGGAGAAGGAGATGGAAAAGTCCTAATCGCTATCTCCGCCTGAATTCCTTCATCCCTTTCCCGAAAAGCGAAGGGATTTCCCATGAAGGTTTTGCTCCATACGTGCTGCGCCAATTGCGCCATTGTTCCCCTGAAGCGGTTAAGGGAGGCGGGTCTTCAACTCTCAGGGTTTTTCTTCAATCCCAACATCCACCCCTACCAGGAATATCTCAGGAGGAAGGATACACTCGAGACTTACGCCCAGGGGGCGGGATTGGATATGATGTACGCGAACGAATATGACCTTGAGAAATTTCTCCGCGGCGTGGCCTTTCGTGAACACGAAAGGTGCAGATATTGCTATCACTCTCGCCTGGAAGCCACAGCCCAGATGGCAAAAAGGGAGGGATTCGATGCCTTTACCACCACGCTGCTCTATAGCAGGCATCAAAATCACCTCCTCATCAAGGAGATGGGTGAGAGCATAGGGGAACGGATCTCAGTTCCTTTTTACTATGAGGACTTCCGGAAATGGTGGCAGGAAGGGGTTAACGAGTCCAAGGCTATGGGCCTGTATCGGCAGCACTATTGTGGATGCATCTACAGCGAAAAGGAGAGATATTGGCGGAAGGGAAAGTGAACGATACATCATCAGCACTGTCCCGACAGGTCTCTTCGCGCTTTTCAGAAAGTGATCACCAGGCCGTTTGCGGGATTTCACCTTGACAAAGGGAGAGGATTTTGGTAACAAAAACAAATTACTGACCCAAATGAAAGGAGGGAACTTAATGATCTTCTTCAAGAGGTTCTGTTCCAACAGGCTATTTGTCGGCTTCCTCACCCTGGCTTTTTCGGTCCTGTCCTTTGCCAGCAGTGCACCAGCCATGTTCATTCCATCCCCTTATGAAGCGGGTGGAACGAGCCATCGGGCGGCGGACCTCGAGAAAATTCAGAAATTCCTCGAGTCGAAGCTCGTCCAACACAAACTCTCTCAACTCGGACTCTCGAGGGAGCAGATCGAGGAACGCGTTCAGCAACTCGATGACGAACAGATCCACCAGATCGCTAGCCAGATCCATGCGCTGGACGCGGGCGGGGATAGCGGCGCCGCTTGGGTCATTGTGCTCGTTCTCGTGGCGGTTGTCGTGTTCCTCATCCTGGAGCTGACAGGGGTCATAGATGTCCTGAAGTGGTAATCTTCGAGGCCCACCAACGATGAGAAAGGCGCTCTCTCTCGCACTGTTAGTGGGCCTTGTCTCCCTTCATTGCGCGCGGCAAGACCTCACTCCCGCCGAACAGGGCCTCCTTCAAGGCGGTGAACCCAGGTATTACATCACCGATGTCCCCTTTTTCCCCCAATCAAAATATCAATGCGGCCCCGCATCCTTGGCGAGCGTTCTCAGCTACCATGGATGCCGAGTGACACCGGAGGAGATCGCGGAGGCGATTTACGAAAACCAATTGAAGGGAACCCTGAGCATCGATTTGGTCCTCTATGCCCAGAGATTGGGTCTCAATGCTCGAGCCTACCGGGGGAACTTAGCCGATTTGAAAGGCTCCGTTTCAAAGGATCGCCCGCTCATCGTCTTCCAGGATTTGGGCTTCCCTCTTCTCCCCATACGGCACTTTTCGGTAGTTGTCGGGTACGACGATGCCGAGGGAATCCTCATCCTCCACTCGGGAAGGCAAAGGGATAAGGCCGTCTCCTACGGCAGATTCTTGAGGTCATGGAGGGAAATGGACTATTGGACGCTCCTCATCCTCCCCAACTGACGATCTGGCGATTACTTCGACGTGCCGCCTTCATTATGACCATCCTTTCCCTCCTGGCGTTGGTGGGGTGCGGTCACGCCGCCCTTACGGGTCGGGAGGAGGACCCGTTGTCGGCACGGGAACATTTCACCTTGGGGTCCATCTACGAGAAGAGGGGTGAGCCGGAATTGGCCCTTCGGGAGTATACAATGGCGTTGCGGAAGGACTCGCATTTCCTCCCGGCCGTGACCCGCTCCGCAGAACTCTCCTACGTAATGGGCCACTACGACCAAGCGGAAAGCTCCTATCGAAAGGCCATCAAGCTGGCACCACGAAACGGCGACCTTTATAACAACCTCTGCTGGGTCTACCTTTCCCAGGGGAAGAAGCTCAAAAAGGCCGAAAGACTGATCATCGTTGCGATGGAAGTGAACCCGGAACACAAGGGATATTACCTCGATACCCTAGGAGCCATCTATCTTGAACAGCACCGTTACCGAGAGGCCGTCGAGGTGCTGGAGGCGGCCGCCTCCTTTTTCGATGAAACGCAGTCAGATCTCCTCGGCCAGGTATATAGGCATTTGCGTGCCGCTTACGAAGGGATCGGCGAACGATCAAAGGCGGCAGAGGCTTTTAAAAAGGCGAGGGATCTCCTTGAGCGTTGAAATCCCAAGGGCCCGACACTTCTTTGACCATGTCGTATTCAAGCAAAAACGACTCGCCCTTCGATGTTCCCTCTATGCATGTCTCCTCCCTTGCGGACGTTACTCCCCGAAAAGGGGGACGATCCGAAATTGACTCACATTGACCAATCCTCGATCGGTGACCCTCAGTTCCGGGATCACGGGAAGGGACAGGAACGAAAGGGCCATAAACGGATCTTCCAGCCTACATCCCATATCACGGCCCAATTTTCTCATGAGCTTCAGTTGGTCCACGACATGGCCGATGTCTCTATCGGACATGAGGCCGGCAATGGGGAGTTCCAAAGCTCCAACAACCTCATCCCTTTGGGCGATCACCAGGCCACCTCCCATCTCGACTATTTGGGATGCGGCCCTTGCCATATCGACATCGTTATCCCCGATGACGATAATATTGTGAGCATCGTGAGCCACTGAGGAGCCTATGGCACCACCCTTGATCCCAAAACCCCTTACGAAGCCCAGCCCGATGTTTCCCGAAGCAGTATGCCTCTCGAAAACGGCCACCTTGAGGATATCTTGCTTCGGGTTCGCCCCCGCCTTTCCATCCCGTATGGTTATCCGGTCGACGACAGCCCTCGTTACGAGCTGCCCCGGAACGATCTCGATGATCTTGGCAAGCCGTCCTTGAGCCTTTATGGCTATCGCTTCAGGGCTGATGGGCCTCACCTTCATGGTATTTCTCAACTCAACCCCCTTGGGGGATATAATTCCCGGCAAAACCTCTCCTCCATGGGCTACCAACCTCCCGCTTTTGATAACGCTATGGACGATGAATGAGTCTAAATCATCGAGGACGACTAGGTCCGCTCTGAAGCCGGGCGCAACTGCCCCCACGTTCCGTAACCCATAAACCTCAGCCACGTTGATAGTGGCCATCTGAATTGCCGTAATGGGCCTCACCCCCAGCCTCACGGATTTCCGGAGGATGTAATCGAGATGCCCCTCCTCAACGAGGTCGTCGGGGTGCCTATCGTCCGATGCGAAGAGAAATCTTCGAGCATTCTCCGAGGTCACCAGGGGAATGAGATCTTCCAGGTTCTTGGCCATCGACCCTTCCCTGATGAGAATCGCCATCCCGCTTCGTAACTTTTCCCTCGCCTCCTCCGCGCTCGTGCATTCGTGGTCCGATCGAATCCCGGCGATAATATAAGCAGCCAGGTCCTTTCCCCCGAGTCCAGGCGCATGGCCGTTGATGGGCTTTCCGTAGGTCATCTCAATTTTCCTCAGCATATCGGGCATACACCCAATCACGCCGGGGAAATTCATCACCTCTCCCAAACCCAACACCCACTCCTTTTCCCTCAGCCCTTCTAAATCTCGGGCATCGAGCCGTGCACCAGATGTCTCCATCTCCGTTGCCGGAACACAGGAGGGGAGCATAACGTATGTAGTCAGGGGGATATTCTCCGCCATTCCGGCCATGAGGACTATCCCGTCTAGGCCCATCACATTTGCGATTTCATGGGGATCGATGATGACGGAAGTCGTGCCCCGGGGGACCACTGCCCTCGCATACTCGGGGGGCGTCACCATGCTGCTTTCGATGTGCACATGGGCGTCCATAAATCCGGGACAGAGGAATTTTCCTCCCACATCGATCTCCTCTTCCGCCTCATAACGGCCAATACCTACGATGGTGTCCCCATATATGGCAACGTCGGCGGGATAGATCTCCCCGGAAATGACGTTGACCAGTTTTGCATTTTTCAAGAGCAGGCTCGCCCTCCTGTCTCCCCGGGCGGCACTGATCTTATCTTCCACAGTGCTCATCCATGCCTCCCTCTCAACCTCGGTACGGGCTCGATTTATTCCTGCCCGCAAGGAAATGGAATATCACCTTTCCCGTAAAATCTCAAAGGAGTTCTGCTCATTTTCCGGAGCAAAATGGAAGGCGAGCGATTTCGGCCTTTTGAGACCAAAGGGTGGGGTTGCCCAAGAAGCAGGACACAGCCGTTCCATTACCGCGAACGACCTTCAGAAGCAACAAAAGTCTTCTCGATAGTCGAACGGGAATGTGGAAAACACCGTGTCGAGAATTGGCGTGAAAACCGCTTTTCCATCATTCCATCATCCCTCGGGATTCCCCGCTGGGTTAATTTTCTTCTCGGTTTGCGAGGGCGCGGTTCGGACCCCTGTGAGTATCTTGAGCCTATCCCCGGGATGAATCAGGCTGGCGTTTTGGATTCCATTCCAACGGCAGAGGCTTTCCAAGTCAACCCCCTTAGAACGAGAGATCTCCCAGAGGGTATCTCCCTCCCTAACGGTATAGAAAAGAGCCTCCCCCTCCTGGTCGGCCAGGTCCCTCCCCCGATTCAACCGCTTCTCCACCTCTTGCCTCCCGAATCCCGTGCTTCCCCTCAGGGGGATGATGAGAGACTGACCAGCCTTGATTCGATGCTTGCTTCTAATATGGTTCATCCTCATGATAGCCTTAATATCAGTTCCGTGTCGGAGGGCTATGTGAGAGAGGGTTTCGTCGGAGCGAACCACGTGCCTCCGGAACGTTATCCTCTCCGAGGGACGAATTCTGGAGAACTTCCTCAAGAAGATCTCCTTTTTCCCCTCCGGAAGGTTCAGCTCGTAACCGGGGTAATCGGGCGGGGTACACCATCTCCTCAACTCGGGGTTAAGCCGTTTCATTTCCTCATAAGTCGATTCCGAGGCCTCGGCGATTACGTGTAAATCAGTGGCGTGGGGTACCTTCACCGTTTCAAAGCGAATCGGCTCCTCGTAGGAAATATCGGAAAAACCGTAGGTCTCAGGATTCTTTGCGATCAGGGCCGCAGCGAGCATTTTGGGAATGAAATTCTTCGTCTCCCTCTTCAAATACGGATACGTGGTCAACTCCCAGAAATCCTCCGTTTTGTACCTCTTTATGGCTCTCGAGATCTTCCCCTCCCCCGCGTTGTAGCCAGCTGCCGCCAGGTACCAGCATTCAAACTGATCGTAGAGATCCTTCAGATATTGAGCGGCGGCAACTGTGGATTTAACCGGATCCCTCCGCTCATCAATCCACCAATCCACCCTGAGCCCGTACCGTTTTCCCGTATGGTACCTGAACTGCCAGAGGCCCATGGCCTGTCGCCTCGAATATGCATGAGGATTACACCCACTTTCGATCAACGCGAGATAGACCAGGTCCTCCGGGAGCCCCTTTTCCCTGAAGAGCTCTTTCATTAAGGGGATATATCTCCCCGATCGCACGAGCCATCGACTGAAGATCTTCCGCCCCCTGGTCTGGTAGTATTGGATCCACTGCTCCACTTTCCCGTTGACGACGATGGGGATATCGAACTCGGGTTCTCCAACCGCTTCTTCTTCCTGGGGCGGAGACCCATCATGAAAGTCCACTGGGGCCTCACCGAGGGATCGGTCTTCATCTCCCCACGGCAAGCCGGGCGACCACTGGTCTTCCCTTTCTCCTCGGTAGGGTCCTTCCCCCAAAGGGGGTAAATCCGGTTCACTTAAGGCATGGGCCTCGGCATTCAAGGATAGGGGGGGATTGCTCACAGTGGCTTCCGGCACCTGCCCTTCCCTTCCTTCAGATGTCTTATCCGAAGGGGCCAAAACTGCTCCGTAAGGGGGCTCTGTGGGCTCAACATAAGCCATGGGGGAATCGTGCCCGATCTCTAAGGAGGCCTCCGTGGGGAATCCTGGGGGCTTTCTCGTGGGTTCATGATCCGAGGCTTCCTCCTGAAGGTGAACGAAATTCGAACAGGCCATCAAGAACATCACCATTCCTACGAAAACGAACCTCTTCATTCCGCATTTCCTTTCCGGTGGGATTTCCTTGGTGAGAATTCACAAGCAATTTTGAGGCCATATCCGTCAAACCTTTATAGGATCTTTGTCCCTTTGTCAACGGTTTCTTTTGAGGTTGACGAAAACTCATCGTTTTGATATTTGTAAATGTTCTACGTTACGTTCATGGCGTAATTTCGAGCCGTGTGACTTTTTTCCGGAAATCTCACAATAATGCTATCAGGGGAGCCCCACTACTTCCCCGTGGACTGAACTCATGGTCTTTGTGAAGGCCAAAGCCTTGTTTTATTGGGCGGCCACTGTTAGCCAGGTTTTGCTCGCCATTTTCCTGGCCACCCCTTCCCTTGCCCAGCCGGATGTCCTTTCCATCAAGGTCTTCCTATCGAAAAAGGGCGTCCTCCCGGGCCAAGAGATACGGGTTGCCCTCAAACTGGATATCGAAAAGGACTGGCATATTAACGCCCATAAACCCCTTGAATCTTCCCTCGTTCCAACAGAGGTCGTCGTCAAGACCGATCCCCAATTCAGCTTGGAAAGGATCCACTATCCGCAGCCCAAGCGCAAAAAATTCGACTTTGCCCAGGGAGAACTGACGATATACGAGGGCACAGTGGTTATCTTTATGGACCTCGGTGTCTCCGCCGAAGCAGCCGCCGGGGAAGGGAGAATTTCGGGGAAAATCAAATACCAAGCGTGTGACAATCGGAGTTGTCTTCTTCCCGCGGAGGAAGCCTTTTCGGCTTCGATTTCCATTACCAAGGATCCAGGAGAGGCATACCCGACCCATGTCGACATCTTCCAACCCTCCGAAGAGGCGATGCTTTCAAAACGGGGCACCAGTACCTCCGCCGCCCCCGTTCAGGGGGTCACCCTTATCTCTTTCTTGGTCATATTCTTGGGCGGTTTGGGGCTCAACCTGACGCCCTGCATTTACCCCCTCATCCCCATCACCATCGGTTTCTTCCTCGCCCAGGGGACCGGTAGCCCGCGGTGGGTATTCGTCCTCTCCCTCTTCTACGTTTTGGGCATGGCGGTCACCTACTCAATCCTCGGAACGTTGGCGGCCTTTACGGGAAGCCTCTTCGGATCGGCCCTGCAAAACCCCCTCGTCCTCATCTTCATTGCCTGCGTCCTCGTTGGCTTATCCCTTTCCATGTTTGGCCTCTACGAAATCAGGATGCCGGCTTTTCTCACGAGAATTGCCGGGAAGTCATCCCATGGGGTTTTCGGGGCCCTTCTCATGGGGTTAACGGTGGGGATCTTGGCAGCCCCTTGTATCGGCCCCTTTGTCATTGGGCTGCTGTCCTACGTCGGGGAGAGGGGGAATCCAGTCCTGGGGTTCTGGGCCTTCTTCGTCTTGGCCCTGGGGTTGGGAACACCCTTCCTCTTTCTCGGCATGCTCTCGGGAAGCATCAGCAAACTCCCCCGTTCCGGCCAGTGGATGGTCTGGGTGAGAAAGATCTTCGGGTTCGTTCTGCTGGGCATGGCCGCCTATTTCCTCCGCAACCTCTTCTCCACCGGGTTCTATTGGCTCCTCCAGGCTTCGATTGTGGCTGTTGGCGCCATATACTTGGGGTGGGTTGAGGGATCGGGGAAGGGCCTCAGGGTGTTCCGAACAATCAAATGGGGCATGGGTATTCTCGGAATCTTATTGTCCTCCTATCTCGTCCTGGCACCTGGGCACCTCTTCTCTCATCGGCAAGGCATTCAATGGCTCGGTTATGATGAGGAACTGCTCCAGAGGTCACTGACTCAGGGAAAACCCGTTATCATCGACTTTACGGCCGACTGGTGTATCCCCTGTCGGGAAATGGAAAAACGGACTTTTTCATCACCACCGGTAATCGCCAAGGCGAAACAGTTTTCAACCCTACAGGTGGACCTCACCCACTCCACGAGGCCCGAAACCCGGTCTTTCATGGAGAGGTATCGTATCAAGGGCGTGCCGACGGTCATTTTCCTCGACCGAAAAGGCGAGGAGATCGAGGGTCTCCGTTTTCATGAAGTGATTAAGCCCGAGGAATTTCTAAAGAGGATGGAGGAGGCCCTTGAGGCTCATTAGGATCTCCTATTCCGAGGGCGACGAAACCGCCCCTGAACGTGGGGAGAAATTATGTTAAGGAGGGAATCATGTCTGCGAAAATAGACCCAAAGCTTCTCAGCGCTTTTCTTCTCCTCATAGTGGCATCCCTTTCGGCCGGATTGGTTGATTCCCAAGGGAAATCCGACCAACAGACCATCCAGGAGATCAAGGACTACAGGGAGGGGAGGGACGGATTCTTCAAGGAACACCCCCGGTCACCCCTGGATGAATCACAACGGGGTGATTTCAAAGCGCTAACGTACTATCCCATCGACCTGAAGTATCGGTTCGATGGAAAGATCGAGCGATACAAGTACCACATCATGAACCCCAAGTATTACGCCAATTTCCTGACCAACAAAGGGATAAAGAAGAGATACATCCGATACGGGAAGTTTCGATTTCAACTGAACGGTAAGGAACACACAATGGAGCTCTATAAGTCCCCCGGCAGCGATCACCTTTTCATCCCCTTCAGGGATAAGACCAATGGAAGTGCGACATATAATGGAGGCCGTTACCTGGATGCCGAGATCATTATGCCGGGGTATAAAATAGTGATCGACTTCAACATGGCCTACAACCCCTCCTGCGTCTACAATGAGAAGTACACCTGCATCATCCCGCCGGATGAGAATAACTTCGATGTGGAGATTCGGGCCGGGGAGAAGATGTTCCAACAGCCCTAGGATTTTTCCCTTGAAAAAGGGGATACCTTCTGATAATGTAGATTTTAAGGCGTTTGTGAATTATTTTTCAAAATCCGGAGTGCGGCTCATGAAAAGAAGATTAACCATAGCCTTTTCCGCTGTAGTCCTCTTCCTCTTTTGCGTTTCGTCTCTCACCGGAGTGTGTCCCGCTCAGGAACTGAAGTTCCGCGAGGAACTTGAACTGGCCAAGAAGAAGTTTAAGATCCGGGGGAGGGAGTACTGCCTGGAGTGCATCGATAACTCAAAATGCCTGGAGTGCCACGACAATATCGATGTGACTAAATTCGCCAAGTCGGTACACGGGGCCAATGCCTGCAACAGCTGCCACTGGGATATCACCAATATCGAGGAACACGCGGCAAAGGGGGGAAGAATCCAAGCCGAGTCGGTCACCTGCCATCGATGCCACAAGGTCGAAGGGACCGAACACTACGCCAGCGCCCATTTCATCAACGATGTGAGGTGTGCGGACTGCCACGTGAACATTCACGAGCTCACCCCTTGGGGTGGTAATAAGGCCCGTGTGATAGAGAAGTGTACCATGTGCCACAATGACGATGGCTACTCGGAGAGCATCCACGGGGAGGCGGTTTTTGCCGGGAACAAGGATTCGGCGGACTGCTCGGACTGTCATGGGCTCCATAAGATCCCCATCCTGTCGGGGGAAGAGCCCGAGAGAATTGAATTTCGCCGCACCTTCCATACGGAGGTCTGCCAGAGGTGCCATGCAAATGAAGAAATGATGAGACGAAACAAGGTCATACTCATCGCAAACGAGACGTATGAGGAGAGCTACCATGGCAAGGTAGAATACCTGGGTTACCCCACCTTCGTCGCGGGGTGTGCGGATTGTCATGGGTACCACAGCGTCCTGAAGGGCGATAACCCCAGTTCGACCATTTCCAAAAATCGCCTCGTTGAGACGTGCGGGAAATGTCATACCAATGCCAACGTCAACTTCGCCCAGTGGTATGCCCATGCCAATCATTACGACAAGGAGAACTATCCCCTTCTCTATTACGCCTTCGTCTTCATGACGGCCCTCCTTCTCTCCGTTTTCGCCTTCTGGTGGATGCACAGCATCCTGTGGTGGCAGCGGGCCTATCGCGAGAAGAGGAAGTTGTGGGCAGCAGGGGAATACCTGCCCCCATACGTGGAAAAATCGGGGGAGATCTACCAGAGGTTCGACGCTTTCGACATCACTATCCACTTCGTAATGATGGTAACCTTCATCCTCCTGGTCCTAACCGGTCTTCCCTTGAAATTCTCCCACTCCCTGTGGGCCAAGGAACTGTTAAACCTGTTCGGTGGAGCGCATATGGCGGGCTTAATCCACCGGATCTGCGCGGTCATCACCTTCGGCTACTTTGGGGCAGTCCTGGTGAATATCGTCTACTTCGCCTTTTACAGGAAGGACATCAGGGGAAATCCCTTACAGAGGCTCTTCGGCCCGGAGTCCCTGGCGCCGCGATGGCAGGACGTAAAGGATATCAAGGGAATGTTTAAGTGGTTTTTTGGAAAGGGTCCCAGACCCCGGTTCGACCGGTGGACCTACTGGGAGAAGTTCGATTTTCTGGCAGTCTTCTGGGGGATGTTGGCCATCGGGCTGACGGGCTTGATGCTGTGGTTCCCCAACTTCTTCTCGATCTTTCTCCCCGGATGGGTCTTTAATATCGCCTATATCGTCCACTCGGATGAGGCGCTCCTGGCCGCCGGTTATGTCTTTACCGCTCACTTCTTTAACGTCCATTTCAGGCCCGAGAAGTTCCCCATGGACGTGGGAATTTTCACCGGAAGGTTTCCAAAGGTGGAATTCATCGACGATCGGCCGGGGCACTACGACAGGCTGATCGCCGAGGGGAAGCTCGATACCTTTAAGACCACACATCCCGGCATTCTCACCTACCTCTGGGGGCAGTTGTTCGGTTTTGGGGCGATATTTGTGGGGATAATTGCCCTCCTGCTCATCATATGGGCATTCCTCCGATGAATCGCGGGATCATTTCCCAATGGGGCAGCCGATTCGGAGGAGATAGCTCCGGTAATTGAAGGCGGGAGATTGATCCTTGGTATGGCAGGTGCGGCAGACCCCCAGGGTAACCCTCCTGAACTTAGCGCCAAACCCCGGATGTCCCTTGCCCGGACCGTGGCATGTCTCGCATTGAATCCCCCACAGATAGATTGGGATCTCGTCGAAGTCCTCGTATTCGCCGACCTCCCCATATCCCGTGGTGTGGCAGGGAAGGCATTCTCCTGGGAAGGTAGATTTCTTCATGGATTCAACGATGGTCTCGGTCGCCTTTGCGTGCCCGGTCCTGAGCCAGGCATTGTAATTTCGGATGTGGCAACGCTTACACGAAATTGCCCCGCGATAGAGGCTGTCCTCGGGGATGCCGGCGATAAGTTCCTTTTCGGACAACCCCATGGGCTTTCTCCGTTTGATCTCCGATTCCCCCTGTATCCCGTTAGCGCCCTGGCGCTGATATTCCCCAACGAATTGAGCCACGGCGGGGTCATCCTCTACCCGAAGGGTAACCGGGATGCTCTCATTCCTAAAGCTGTTTACAGCACCATAGGACACGGCCTTTGCCTGCAGCTCTCTCTCCCGTCTCTTGAGGATCTCCACTTCCTTCTGTTTTACCTTCTTTTCCCGGGAAGGCAAACCCTCCATCTGATCCTGAATGAGCTGGCATCGGAACCGGATTCTCTCTATTTTCTTGAGCAACTCATCCCTCTCCTCCAGGTTTTGAAACCTGTAGGGGTGCCCTTTCCGGCTTATCTGTATGTCCAATACCCCCAAGTAACCCCCTCGGGGGATTAATCTCGCCATGATGGTGTTTCCCACCTTGTCATACCGTATTTCCCGAGCCTTAACTCCCCCTATGATAATGTCGATATCGGGGGTGGCCTGGACGAGCCTCCTGTCCATTGCTTCCCCCAATTGGGAAAGGGCCACGATGATGTCGCATTTCCCCCTCAGGTCTTTGACGATGCCTCTGGCCTCCTTTACGGGGTCAGAGGCTGTGATCATGGGATCACCGTTCCTCACGGCCCTCTCATCGATTAAGCCAAAGATACCGATCTTAAGCCCCGCAATATCCTTAATGATATGAGATACAAATGGTGGAGAGTTGCCCGTTTTGTCCATCAGATTTGAGGAGACGAAGGCGAATTTCGCCTTTTTTGCGGCCTCAGCGAGGAATCGATATCCCATGATCAAATCCCTCTCCCCGATGTTGACCGCATCATAGCCCGTGGCGTTGTAGGCATGAATCAGGACATCGACCTTCCGAATGGAGTCCTTTTTCTGCGCCTCCTTCTTGGGCAATTTGAGGAAGAAGAGGTTGCCCGCATCGAGGATGAGGAGGTTCTTCCCCTCCGACCTCAACCCCTTGATTAATGTGGCCTTCTTGGCGACCCCGCCAAGGGGATTTTTGTATCAGCCGCAGGGTTCGACTTCTCCCTGGACATCGTTGGTGTAAATGATGGTGAGGTTATATTTTCCAGCGGCCTCTTTCGCCGAGGAACGCTGGGCTATGAACACGATAAGGAATGAAATGAGAAAGGTAAGAACGATTTTTGACCTCATCTCCCCTGCTCCGGCAAAAACGAATGGAATACAGATTGATTTACCTTTACGCGAAGAACGTTAAAAGAGATGTCTGAAAAATTTCTTGACAAACTGCAATGCATTATACTATAGGTTAAAGCCGTGTTTTCCAACAGTCAATGCAAATAATTGGCTTATTTCCGTGTTGTTCGCCATGAAATCGAGAAAAAGCTTGTATGGAGGATGAAAGGTATGTCAAGGGTAAGGTGGGCTATGGTGGTGGATTTGCGCCGCTGTATTGGGTGTCACAGCTGCGCCATTGCCTGTAAAGCGGAACACGAGGTCCCCCTGGGAGTCTGGAAAACCTGGGTGAAGGTCGTGGAGAAGGGGGTATATCCCTCCGTGACCACACTCTTTTTGCCCTGGATGTGTAACCACTGCGAGCGGCCCATTTGCAATACCGTCTGCCCCGTGAATGCGGCCTACAGGAGGGAGGATGGCATCGTGCTCATCGATCCCCACCGGTGTATCGGCTGTAACTACTGCCGGGCGGCATGCCCCTATGACGTCAGATATGTCCACCCGGAGACGGGCATGATCGAGAAGTGCGACTTCTGCGTCCACCGCGTCGATGCGGGGCTGCAGCCCGCCTGTGTGGAGGCCTGTCCGACCGAAGCGCTGATTTTCGGCAATATCAAAGATCCCGACAGCCACATCTCCAAGGTCCTCAGCACGAATCGGGTGACCGTCCTCAAACAGCAGATGGCTAACTACCCCCACGTCTTCTACATCAACCTGGATATGGATGTGGCGGACCCCTTAATGGGGTACGAGGAGTGTGTTTCGTGCTATGAGATGAGGCCAGGCCCAACAACAACAGAACGCCTTAGAAGGAGTCTCTTTCCATGGAAGTGAATGTCCTCCATAACGTTTTCCACCACGAATCGGTGAGCCTGCTCATCGCCATCTACTTCCACATCGTGGGATTGCATGCTGGATGCTCCATCGTCTCCATCTCGGCCACCCTCTTGGGAAAGGAGGCGTACAAGCCCGTTGCCAAGATAGGGGCCATACTGGTAATTATCCTGTTTACCAGCTCCATCTTCTTCCTCATCGCTGACCTCAAGCAGCCCCTCCGGTTCTGGTACCTGTATCTCCATTTTAATGTTACCTCTCCTATTAGCTGGGGCACGGTCTGTCTCACCGCGTATCCCTTGCTCACGGGCCTCTATATCTTCTTCCTCTTTCAAGGGAATAAGCGGTGGTCCAAGATCATGGGGGCCATAAGCCTCCCCTCGGCGATCAGCGTTCACGGGTATACCGGGTTCGTTCTGGGCTTTGCCAAGGCGCGGGTCCTCTGGAACACGGCGGTGATGCCCTCTTACTTCCTCTGCTCGGCCATGATCTCCGGGGTGGCCCTCATGCTCATCGTGGCGATCCTGAGATACCAATTCACGTATCAGGATAGGACCGTGGAGGAAAGGGAAACTGACCGCCATATCATTAAGCTCTTGGGAATCTGGATGGCCGCCTTCATGATTACCAACGTATTCTATGTCTTCTCGGACATTACCGTCATGTACTACCACACGGAGGATGCCTATGAGACGGTGGAACTGGTGAGATTGGGCAAATTCGGCTTTCTCTATATCTGGGTGGATAATATCATGGGAAATGTGGTTCCCACCATCATCATCCTGTTTAGGAGAACGCGGGAATCGCATTTCTTCCTGTTTATCGCCGCGGTCCTCGCATCCATAGGCGTATTTGTCATGCGGTATGTCATCGTTTTCGGGGGACAGTACGTTCCCTTGAGCTGAGGAAGGAGGTTTTACCAACGTGGGTGGAATCGTCAGACGGGATTTCCTGAAGGCCTGTTTATCGGGCGTTGGCTGTTTTCTCTTGGAACACTATTTCTCCCTTTTTTCCTATGCAAAGGAGATCTTGGGAGGAAGACAGGTCTCCCGTTATACCGGGAAGTTCTTGAGGGGTATTCCCAGCACCTGCGAGATCTGCCCAGCCCGGTGTGGGATTATCGGCTTTTTGGAGGGAAACCAGCTGTACAAGATCGGAGGAAACCCGAGACACCCCAATAACCGAGGGCGGATGTGCAGCCGGGGATTGGCGGGAGCCAATATTGAGTATGATCCGGAAAGGATGCTCTTTCCCATGATCAGGAGGGGCAAGAGGGGAAGCGGCAACTGGGAAAAGATCTCCTGGGGTAAGGCCATCGATGAACTGGCCAACAGGATAAGGATCATCCGCGATAGTGGAAAGACCGAGGGAATTTTCTTTCACGCGGGGGGAGAAGAAACGCTGCTGGCCAAAAGGTTTCTCGGTGCCTTGGGCAACCCAACGATCATCGATGAGGAGGGCCTCAACCACCTGAATAAAGTCGTCGGACAACGGCTAACGTGGGGAGCCGGGGTCGAAGTGCCGGACGTGGCCAATAGCCGGTATATCCTCAACTTCGGCTCCAATCCCTATGAAGATCATGAATTTTACGTGGGATTGATAGGCAGGCTCGTGGAGGCAAGGCTGACCAAGGGCGCGAAGTTGGTCACCTTTGACCCCCGCCTCTCGAAGACGGCGGGAAATAGCGACGAGTGGTTTTCCATACGGCCGGGAACCGATGCGCTTGTCGCCCTGGCCATGGCCCATACCATCATGAAATTGGAACTGCATGATCGGGAGTTTTTGGAGCGCTGGACGAATATCTCCCCCCAGAGGCTTGCGGAGCATCTCTCCCCGTACACGCCGGAAAAGGCGGAGGAGATGAGCGGCATAAGGGCCGACGATATCACGAGGATAGCCCGGGAATTTGCCAGTGTGAAACCGGCTACCACCCTATCGGGGGGCGGAGTGGTGAAACACCTCAACGGCGTGCAGAACGAGCGGTGCGTGGCCCTGCTCAATGCCCTTACGGGAAACATCGATACGCCTGGGGGATATTGCCTCCCGAGGACTTACGGCCTCGAACAAACGGACATTCCCGCCTTCGCCTCAGTTCCCGCCCAAAGGGCCCTGACGCTCATCAAGGAAGGGAGGGTAAGTTGTCAGCTCTATTTCAGCTACAAATCGAATCCAGCCTATTCAAATCCGGATAAAAAACTCGTGGAAGAGGTGCTCCATGACGAAAAATCGGTGCCATACCTGGTTGTGATGGATACCCACATGACCGAGACGGCCCATGTGGCAGACCTCTTCCTGCCCGCCGCGACCTACCTGGAGAGTTGGGGCCTTACATCTCCGCCGGCTCTGGACATGATCCCCTTCGTCGCCTTGAGACAGCCCATTGTCAAGCCCCTGGGAAAGTCGAGGCCGGTAGACGAGATCTTTGCAGAGCTGGCTCTCAAAATCGGCGGTGGAATGGAACGATATTTCGCCTTCAAGTCCATAGAGGACCATATCACCCAGGTGATCTCAAGGATAGATGGCCTCGTGAGGATGGGGGGCTTGGATTATCTGAAGGAACACGGAGTCTGGTTTGATCCGGAAGCACGGCAGGAATACAGGGCATACCGAGGGGGGGGGTTCAATACGCCTTCGGGAAAGGTCGAGATTGATTCCGAGGGCTTGAAAAAGAGTGGCTTTTCCTCCCTGCCCCTATACGAACCCATTCCGGGCCACGAAACCCTGAGAGGGGAATTTATCTTGACGACTTTCAAGCCGGGGCTCATGACGGAGAGGACGGGAAACTCGAAGTGGCTATCTGAAATAGTTCACGACAATCCAATATGGATCAATAAGATAGCGGCTGCGGAGTTTCATATTGAAAAGGGTGACTTGGTCAAGGTCACTTCCCAGCTCGGTTCCTTTGTGGCCCGAGCCCATCTTACGCAGGGAATAAATCCCTGGGTAATTGCCATTGCCGCCGGGTTAGGACACTGGAAATATGGGCACATAGCGCGGGCGAAGAAGTTCAAGAGCCGAGACCCTGACACCCAACTCGTATGGTGGGGAAAGGACTGGTTCAGGGTAAACCCCAATACCGCCATTCCCGAGAGGTCCGACCCCATTGGAGGCGGACAAGCCTGGATGGATACTCGGGTCTCCATAATGAAGATCTAGGCCGGAGGAATTACCCATTCTGGGTCATCTCAAAACCATTGGTGAGGAATCGCTGCTATGGAAATCGCTGACCTCATAAAGAGGCCCATCCTGTATTTGATGAAGAAAAAATGGTTTCTCTTCGGCATTCTTCCAGGTGTCATCATTTTGGGGATAGCCTTTGCTATCTCTGCGGGACATGTACTCATGACCTTCCCGGGCATATGTCTCCATTGCCATGTCAAGCAAACCAGAATCATGATGTGGACCCAGTCGATTCATCCCTCCCGCGTGACCTGTGTCAACTGTCATGCCGAGCCAGATCAGCTCTTTCCCAACAAGTTTTTCGCCAGAGATGACTTCGTCAATAAGAACTGCGTCAATTGTCATAGGAATGTCGAGAAGAAAGAGAGACAGATTCACAGGGATATTAAGATTACCCACCGATTGCACATCCAAGAGGCGGAACTCAGATGCGTCGACTGCCATAGGAACATCGTCCACGAGAAGATGATTCCCGGGACCAATAGACCCTCCCATGCGACCTGCATCCAATGCCACGAGGAAGTGGAAAAGGGCGCACCTGAAGATTGCCTGAAATGCCATATCTAGTTTCCGCCGTCCGGATCGGGATGTCCATAGCTAAGCCAAATCTCCTCTCTTTGGGAATGGATAGGTAACACATCCGTATTTACACCTATGGTTCGATTCAGCTTGCCCAAGGGAAAATGGCTCCAAAACCTCTCCGCTGTGAAAATACGGAAGAGGACCATCGCCTTATCCTGCCTTCTCATTCTCATGATTCTCATCAGCTGGGGATTGTGGAGCTATTCCGAAACCCCCTCTTTCTGCGGGTTATGCCACAACATGGAAATCTACGTCAACTCGTGGAAAACCTCCTCTCACAGGAACGTGGCCTGTATCAAGTGCCACTATGAGCCCGGATTCGGCAACCACCTGAAAGCGAAGCTACGGGATATCCAGTTGGGCCTCGCTTATATCATCACGGGCAGGGGGATTAAAAAACTACACCACGAGGTGAGCGACGTCAGTTGCCTTCGGAAGGGGTGTCATGCCAAAGCGGATATCAAGGAGAACATGATTTTCAAGAACGTCGTCTTTAACCACTCGAGACACCTGGAGGAACTCAGGAGGGGAAAGAGACTACGGTGTAATACCTGCCACAACCAAATCGTCCAAGGCGCCCATCTCAAGGTGACAGAAGTCGATTGCTTCATCTGTCACTTTTACAACGCCGGACCGCATGGAAGAGATCAATGCCTTTCGTGCTGGGAATGCGGATCATGCCATATTCAACCGAAAGGGGATATTCTGGTCAGGGGTTCCAGCTTCAACCATAAGCGATACATCGACCGGGGGGTGGACTGTCTCGACTGCCACATGGGCATCAACAAGGGCGATGGCCACGTTCCGGAGAACAAATGCCGGGAATGTCACAAAGAACACGAGCTCCTCAACGTTACCTTCACCTCGGAATTCCTGCATCAGCGGCACGTCACCGAGCGGAAGATCGAATGCTATCGATGCCATACCGCGATCAAGCATGAAGTAGGCGAACCTCCGACGGTGACCCGCCTCATGAGCAGTTGCAACAGATGCCATATCGAGGAGATCCATCTGGGGCCGAGGGAGATGTACATGGGAACCGGAGGTATTGGCGTCGCGGATGATCCCAACAAGATGTCCGTTTTGGGGGTGGACTGCACGAGTTGTCACAAGAGCCGTGAGGAGAGCAAGGTTGCCCTCTATACGACCAGATATGCCGAAAAGGCCTTGGCGAACTCATGTGTCAGCTGTCACGGAGAGGGTTACGATGAGATGTTATTCAATTGGAAAGACCTGTTAATCCGTGCTGAAAACGATGTCAACAGGCGAATCTTTGATGTCCAGAGAAAGCTCTACGAAACGATCAAGACGCAAAGAACAATCGATAATCAAGGGGTTAGGAGGGCTCAAAACCTCGTCAATGAAGCGCGACACAATTTCAGCTTCGTCAACCTGGGAAAGGGCGTACACAACATCGAATATGCCATGAGGTTGCTCAATTATGCTCGGAACAATACGGAAAAGGCCACGGCCTTAATCGAAGACGGGTATCGACCCATTGAGCACCAAACGGATTTCACCTGTATGGGGCTGTGCCACGTTGGCCTGGAGAAGCGCTTGGTTCGTTTCAATGAGATCCAGTTTCATCACGGGAATCACATGAGGATGGAGTTGCAGTGCCTCGACTGCCATTCCCCCCGGGAGAAACATGGAAATACTCACCTGACCAATTGCGCAGGATGCCATCATGGGGCGGGAGCGGGGGAGGTAACGTGCGGGGATTGTCATCTGAACGTAAAAAGGCTTTTCTTTGGGAAGACGGGGATTGGCGTTGAGGATCTCCCGAGCCTCAAGGCCGACGTGGTGGAGTGTATAGATTGTCATCGGAGTGTGACGGAGGGGATAAAGGAATCCTTGGCCTCCATCAAGACATACTGTATTCAGTGCCATGATGAAAGCTATGGGGATATCGCAGAGAGGTGGAAATCCACCGTTGACGCTTTAGTCAAGAAGACAGAACCCAGGCTTGAGAAGGTTAGGGAAGAGATCCAAAAACTAGAAAGGATGGGGAAACATACATTCGCCTTTACCAAGTCCTTTGGTGATGCCGATTATAATTTCACCCTGGTTAAGAGGGGAAAGGGCGCCCACAATGTGGAATATGCGGAGGAGCTCATCGAGTCGGTCACCATGAGGCTGAAGGAATTGGAAGACACGTTGGCCAAGGAGCGCTGATCCCCTTGAGGTGGAAAAAACGGTGCGCAGGGGAATAGTACGATCTATAATGTGGTGGATTTACTACTGCCTCTTTTTGGGGCTCTGTATCTTTATCTTCGTGACCGTTATGCGTTATGGAATCCATATGCTTTTCATGGAGCAGCGGAAATTGAACGGTGCCCAGATCCTTTACGGCGTGGCCGTCGGCGTCATGATTTTCGGTTTACTGTCCATGTCCATCGCCTACCTCACGAGGACCATCTGGTACAGGATTAAAGGCTCATCGTCGGGAAAAGGGGGGTAAGGATCTCGCTTCGGACCGAGTGGGAGGCGATAAAGCGAAGGAAATTACTCCAGAGGGAAAAAAGGACGACCAGAGAGCGGAGTAGCCACAGGAAACTAATTTGACGGCTCTTTCCGAAAGGAATGGCCTCCTCCTCGCCTCAGTCGCTGAATCCAAGAATCACCCCTTCAGGTCCTTCTGAAGAAGAGATCCTAGAGCAAGAAATAAGGGAGAACACGCCATATCCACCGCGGAAAAACGTGAATTCCCGGTTTCTCCCTTGAATTATGGTCCAAAATTTGTTAAGTTATACTTAACATAAATTCGATCACCAAGCTCTATACCCCGCCATTACCGAGAAACGAGATATGTAATCATAATCTCATTGAAAAAACGCCTTTGTGTGGTAAAATTTGTTTTCTTAATGCAGAGTTGGGAGGAGGTTTTGGCTATGGCGCAGGAACGGAAGGCATTCGATTCTGTAATGGATGAGACGCGGAAGTTCGAACCACCGCTTGCCCTCAGCAGGGGCGCCTACGTAAAGAGCTTTGCTGAGTATGAGGGAATCTATCAAAGATCCATCCGAGACCCCGAGGGCTTCTGGGCTGAAATGGCTGAACAACTGGAGTGGTCCAAGAAATGGGAGCACGTTTTGGAGGCTGAATTCCCCAAGGCTTTGATTCGTTGGTTTACGGGGGGGAAATTGAACGCCTCTTTCAACTGTCTCGACCGACACATCGGCGATGGCAGGAAAAACAAAGCCGCCCTCATCTGGGAGGGAGAGCCCGAAGGACAAAACCGGATTTACACGTACCAAGAGCTTCACCGAGAAGTCTGTAAGTTTGCCAACGTCCTAAAGAAAAAGGGAATAAAAAAGGGTGACCGAGTCGCCCTCTACATGCCAATGATTCCCGAGCTCCCCATCGCGATGCTAGCCTGCGCACGGATCGGTGCAATTCATAGCGTGGTCTTCGGGGGTTTCAGCGCCGAATCACTGAGGGACCGGATATTGGACTGCGAGGCAAAACTCTTGGTTACCACCGATGGCAGTTTTCGAGGCGGAAAGGTCATCGACCTCAAGGGCAATGCCGATGCGGCCCTACGGGCATGTCCAAGCGTCGAATCATGTATCGTCTACAAACGAACCAATACCGATGTAACCATGGAAACCGGAAGGGATAGCTGGTGGGATGAGGAGATGGTTGCCGAAGATATCACGCCCCGCTGTGATCCCGAGGAGATGGATGCCGAAGATCCCCTTTTCATCCTCTACACGAGCGGGAGTACCGGTAAGCCGAAAGGGGTGCTCCATACCACCGGTGGCTATCTCCTCTATGCACTGCAAACCACGAAATGGATCTTCGACCTAAAGAATGAGGATATCTATTGGTGCACAGCGGATATTGGTTGGGTCACCGGCCATAGCTATATCGTCTATGGCCCCTTGGCCCTAGGGGCTACCAGCGTCATGTTCGAGGGTGTACCCACATATCCCAATCCCAACCGCTTTTGGGAGATCGTTGAGAAATACAAGGTGAATGTTTTCTACACGGCACCTACCGCCATCCGCGCCCTGATGCGAGAAGGCGACGATTGGCCCCGCAAGAGGGATTTGAGCAGCTTGCGCATTCTGGGAACCGTGGGGGAACCCATCAACCCGGAGGCCTGGATGTGGTATTACACCGTGATCGGAGGGGAAAGGTGCCCCATCATGGACACCTACTGGCAGACGGAAACCGGCGGAAGCATCATCAGCGCCCTCCCGGGCGCAATTCCCATTAAACCGGGATCCGCAACAGTTCCCTTCCCCGGGATTGATGCCGTGGTGCTGCGAGAGGATGGTTCCGAATGTGAGACCAATGAGGGCGGGTACCTCTGCGTTCGGAAGCCGTGGCCTGGGATTATGCGGACCGTTTACGGTGATCCGCAGAGGTTTTACGATACATACTTCTTTCGGTTTCCGGGCATGTACTTCACCGGCGACGGGGCGAGACGGGATGAGGAGGGTTACTTCTGGCTGATGGGGAGGGTGGACGACGTTATCAATGTCTCGGGGCATCGCCTCGGAACGGCGGAGATCGAAAGCGCCCTCGTATCCCACCAAATGGTGGCCGAAGCGGCTGTTGTTGGATTCCCCCATGAAGTCAAGGGACAGGGGATTTATGCCTTTGTGACGTTGAAAACCGGCGTTGAAAAAACCGAAGACCTGAAGAAAACCCTGATTGGCCACGTCCGGAAGGAGATTGGTCCCATTGCCACACCGGATAAGATCCATTTCGCAGACGCCCTTCCCAAGACCCGAAGCGGAAAGATCATGCGGAGGATCTTGAGAAAGATAGCCGCGGGGGATATCGGTGATCTAGGCGATACCTCGACCCTGGCAGATCCATCCGTTGTGGGGGCCCTCATCGCGGGAAGACAGTGACGGAGAGCGCCCCAATGCTCCCGAAGTGACCCGTGATCACTTGGACCGAAGACCGCGGACGGCAGACCGCGTTAGAGGATCGTGTCCGTGATTCGTGCTCGTGAGTCATACTGGTGTTCATTTGTCATTACTCTTCAGCCATTTGGCATTTGAGCTTTGACATTTGACATTTCTCCCGGTCTTGATTCCCTTCTATTCATTCACTGATTTACTGTATAATTTATAGACGTAAGCTGTTTAAGAGAATCTCCGCGCTTGAGGTAGGTCTTTTACATGGTGGAATCCTCTGAGAAAATCCCCTCTACATACCCAGACGAAAGGGAGTTGGCCGATTTCCTCAAGGGAACGGGCCTCTTCAAGGACATATCCGATGAAGCCAGACAAAAGGTAGCCTCGCGGCTCTTGATGGAGGAAATTCCCAAGGGGCTCTTCATCACGAAAAAGGATATCCCCCTTGCCTGCCTCTATATCATTAAGAAGGGACACGTCCAGGCCATCGAGGTCAACGTTGAGGGCGCCGAAATCGCACTGGCCGATTATTTTCCCGGAGACTATTTTGGGGAGATGTCGTTATTGACCGGCGAGCCCAGTGGGGTGACCACAAAGGCGGTCGAGGACACCGAGGTCTTGGTCCTCTATAAGATGCACTTTGACGAGGTTTTGCGTGATAATCCCGCCATTAATCGACATTTCATCACGCTCCTCTCACAACGGGTCCGTAAAGTCAATGAGCAAATCGAGGAGGCCCGAGACAAGGAAATCGCCTTTAATCGGTTTCTTCGGCAAGAGCAGGAGTTTCGTTTCAGTCGGCTGCTGGGAAGCTCGAAAAGAATGCACTCCATCTTGGTCGTCGTCACGGAGGTTTCGGAAAACTCCCGTCCGGTCCTGATTCGCGGTGAAAGGGGAACTGGAAAGGAATTGATTGCTCGGACTATCCATTATCGGGGGGAAAGAAAAGAAGAGCCGTTTGTCGTCATCAATTGCGAATTGCTTGAAAGGGAGGCCTGGGGGTCCGAGCTCATAGGCTACGAAAAAGGGGCCTTTGCCACGGCAACCGCCCGGAGATTGGGTTACCTGGAATTGGCCGACAAGGGAACCATTCTTCTGAAGAATGTCGACAGGCTCCCCTACGATACCCAAAGGCTGCTGGCCGACTTCATGAGGAGCAAACAGTTCCAACGGCTTGGAGGGGATGAAACTCTTTCGGCTGACGTTCGGGTAATCGCCACCACAGAGATGGATTTGGCGGAGATGGCAAAACGGGGGACATTTTTCAAGGAGCTCCTCGACAAGCTCAGCGGCATTACTATCGAAGTTCCCCCCTTGCGGGAACGGAAACGGGATATCCCTGAATTGGTGGAGCATTTTACCGAAAAGTTGGCACGACAAATGGGAAAACCGGTTCCGCGGGTTTCAACGGATGCCCTGAACCTCCTCCTTACCCACGATTACCCGGGCAATGTCGGGGAGCTGGAGGAAGTGGTGGAACGGGCCGTCGCCTTGACCGAGGCGGATGCCATTTTACCCGATCAGGTCTATCTCGGGCTTCCCTCCGTTGAGGGGAGGGGTAAATACAACCTGCTCAGAAACAAATTGGTCTGGGCATACTTTCAGAGCAGTGTGTACCCGTTCCTGGTTCGGGCCTTCACGGTACTGGTATTCGGGTTTATCTTTTACTCCCTCTTTTTCGGATCGAGGGGCAGTTTTGAAAATGTCGGCAACATCCTGGTCTTGTCCGTCTGGTGGCCGAGCCTCTTCCTGCTCTCCTTCTTTTCCGCCAGAAGCTGGTGTGCCATTTGTCCCATTGGAGCCGTCTCGGGCTTCATCCAGAGATTTTTCAGCCTCCAGCGGAAATTGCCCCAAATCCTGAAGCGCACGGAACTCTGGTTACCGGCCATGCTCTTCGTGCTTATCCTATGGGTGGAGAAGGTAGCCAGGGCTCGCGAATTTCCCTTGCCTACCGCCTTTGTCTTACTGTCCATCACGCTGGGGGCTGTGATCTTCAGCCTCATCTTCGAGAGAAAAGTCTGGTGTCGATATTTCTGTGCGCTCGGAAATATGTGCGGAATCTATGCGATGGCATCCATTCTGGAAGTACGGGCAAATACGAACGTCTGCATCAACGAGTGCAAGACCCACGAATGTTTTAAGGGCGGCAAGACCTATGGATGCCCTATGTTTCGTCACCCCCTCTTTTTGGAAGACAACCAGAGCTGCCGGGTTTGCACGTATTGTGTCCAGAACTGCCCCTACCGGTCGGTACAGCTGAATTTACGGCCCCCGGGACAAGAGATATGGACCCAGACAAAACCGGTGAAAGGAGGCGCGTTCTTTTCCCTCCTCTTGGCGAGCCTATTAATTGTTGAAATATTGCCGGATTTGCCCCAGTTCGGAGCTTCTCTCGGATCCGGGGCTGCGCTCCTGAAGTTCTCCACCGACCTTGGTTACACGACCCTCCTCATCCTTATCGTCTTGTTGTCCCTCTTCCTCGTTGAACTACCCCGACTGCTCTTCTATCGGAACGGGGGAGCAACTGAAACCCGCTCGAACGCCATCCGTTATAGCTTCGCCTTTATTCCCCTGGCCCTGTGTGGTCATTTCGCCAATCATCTCCGCTATGTGCCAGGTGGCAGCGGACTGAGGGTACAATTGACCAGGCTCCCATTTGCAGCATCGGCGGTAAGTCCGTCCAAGACACTCATCTCCATCAATTTCATATGGACCGCGCAGATCGTTTTAGCCATCATTGGGATTGGATGGGCCTTCTACGTCTTGTATAAAATCTATGCAACCGAACGGCCAACCGATCCTCGGGGGGCTTTTCGCGTCTTCGCGTATCACGTAATCCTCCTCGGTATATACGGGACAATATATCTCTGGCTTTTCACTTCTTTGGGAACCCTCACGTGAAACAAGCCTCCATCGATTCGCATTGAGCGCTGGCAAAACCCCGCTGTCCGTTCGCTCACTGTTCGTGTTCGTGTTTCGTGTCCGTGTATTTCGGGCTCATGCTCGTGGTTCGTGTTCGTGTCCGTTCTTCGTGCTCGTGACCCGTGTCCGTGATGATTACGACTGAAGACCGCGGACGGATGACCGCGGATAAGACAAGAAAGACGGCGGACGGCAGACTGCGCTAGAGGATCGTGTTTGTGCTTGTGTTCCTTTGTCATTACTTATCAGCCATTTGACATTTGAACTTTGACATTTAGCATTTATCATTGATCATTTGTCATTTGGATTTTGAACTTTGAAATTTGACATTCTTACTTTCTGCCTTCAGCCTCTAACCTCAAACCTCTTTCGCCTTTCCCTGACCGCAACACTGCAGCACCGCAGCATTGAATAACGCTCCATGGAACCCGGTCAACGACCGGTTCCAGAATTGCAGCCTGCTCGCGCTCGATGGGGTACCCACTTCTCCACCAAATTTCGCTCAGGGACACCGGCGATGGAGACGCCGAACAATGGCTTTATCGGTATGGCTGGGCGTTGCACCCTCAAATAAAGTAGCGAAAATGCAACCATCCCCCCGTTCAGCACGTTAACCATTCCGGTGAGAACACGGATGAGTATTGTTGCCCAATTGCAACCCATTACATCTCAGCCTTCTCACAGGGAAGGATTAAAAATCCAATTATCTCAGACAGTTATACACGATATGCCCTTCCAGTCAGGCTTGGCATGGGAAATGTAGTTTCCGATAGTGGTTAGTTTGCAACGGAAAGTCGTAAGACGCGTAAGGAAGGATGATCAACACCGCCGGGCGGCGGTGATTGTAGGAATAGGGAGGCGAAATGGGTTTACCTGGGAGACAAGGGAATAGTAAGGGGAAAATTGCCGTTTGCAGCTTTCGAAAGCGCGTGTGTCCCCGTTTTGATCTCACTCACGAGATGCTTATATTTGAAGGAGAGGGGGCTCACAAGGAACACATTGAAAAAGTTAATGTGTCGCATTTTTCTCCTGAAAAAATCTTGAACATGTTAATGGAAAGAGAGGTCAAGGTTATTATTTGTGGTGGTATCCAGGGAAAATTCCAACGAATGTTTCGCCAAAACGATATTGATGTTATATGGGGTGTGGTTGGCGAGGTGCACGATGTAATGAGGGCTTATGCGAAAGGCGCCCTGCACCCCGGTTTTGGCCCTCTTTCGATGCCGAAGGGTTCACGGTAAACCAGATTTCTTGTCTTTTTACCCAGAGGCAGGCATACATAACGTCAGGTTAACCCTCAGAAATGTACGAAAGGAGATACTATACGCGCCGATGTTAAATCCTTCCACAATTTAGTTGAAGAGGTGCACCCCCCCTCTCTCGATTTTTAGACACGAAAGGAGTTAGCATCAATCTTCCTCGTCCCAAGAAAATTACCCCAGCGAGACATTCAAACCTTGAAGGCAGCGCTAGCAAAAAAGTATTGGCCCGGATCCACAAAAATTCGCAGGCAACAGACCAGGGTTTGGAGTTGCACGTAGAAATATTGTAGCAACATTGCAACATAGCCTATCTTCGTTGGCGGAAAAGGCTTTTCCGAGGATATCTTCTCCTTAGGTTGCCAATCCGCAACTATCCCCCCTACAAATTCCAACCGGACCTGAGAAATTTTCCTATAATTTCAGTACCTTAAACTCTATACAGCCATATACAGGTTTTGGCATGGTTTGTGCTTTTTTTAAATATAGACCGACTTCAATTTAATGACCGGAAGAAAGCTGCAATATGGTAACCTTTCAACCCTAAAAATAAGGAGGACCCAAATGAAGAAATATCCAACATACAACAAAGTGCTTTTCTGTACGGATTTTTCTAAAGCATCAGATTATGCTTTTGATTTTGCCCTTGGCATTGCCAAAAGAGATAAGGGTCTCCTGTATATTTTACATGTCATACCTGATAATCCCTATGAGAAACTTGCGGAGACTTATATGACCGAAGAGGACTTGGGGAAAAAGCAAAAAGATATTGAGGAAGGTGTGAATAATCAATATGAGGAGCACTACGTAAAAAAGATGGAGAATGGGACCAAATTTAGAATCGTTACTAAATCTGGTAGGGAGGCTGAGGAAATAATCAAATTCTCCAAGAACGAGAAAGTAGATCTTATTGTTATGGGCACGAACGGTAGAACAGGAATAGAACATGTCTTTTTGGGGAGTGTTGCTGAAAAAGTCATCCAGCGTAGCCCCTTTCCCGTTTTTATTATCCCGGCTAGGAAAATGCTTGAACGCTCTTAAGACGGATCATAAGAATCTCTTGTAGACAACGATAAGAATGGGAAAAGCAAATGGAGAAGAAGGAATGAGAGCATGGTAGAAGTATGAATCTTGAAATGGCTTCTATTTCGATTGCGGGTATGATTTTTACTTAATTCGTTTCTGCGCTAAATGATCCCACCTGGAGGCCTATCTGGGAAGGTCTCCAACCTTGCGAGTAACCCTTCAATAGGTCCCACGGTACATTAAATCATTTATTTTTTCACTAAGAGCTGGAGTAAAACAAGGCCTCGCGAGTGTCACTTCCGTGGTTGAGTGGTCAATTGTGGTTCCATACGTCAATAATGGTGGAATTTACGGGAAAGCGCTGGTATAGTTAAAACAAATGACACGGATGGAATACAAGAAAACGCTCTTCGAAAAAATAGTTGAAACGGCAGAAAGCCTCATCGTGATCTGGGATCCTGATGGCACTGTCAAGTTTCTTAATAGAAAGGCGCAGGAAGTCACGGGCTACAGGGATGAAGAAGTACTCGGGAAAAAGTGGAAGGACCTGTTCGTCCCCCCAGAATACCAACCGGATTTTCAGGGGCTCTTGAATTCACTCGCCCGAAACACCTCGGTCCCCCGGCGTGCTGAGTACCCAGTTCTTACGAAGGAGGGAAAGGAGGTTCTCATAGCCTGGGACAGGACTCTGATCAAAGATGAAGGGGGGAAAACCGACATCATCCTCTCCATAGGTCACGATCTCACCACAGAAAGAATCCTCGAGCAGGAAAGGTACCGGACTGAAACCATTTTGGATAGCATCGTCGATGGCTTATTTACCGTGGACCAGGATTTCAGAATTACCTCTTTTAACAACGCGGCGGCACGAATTACCGGGTTTACAAAGGAAGAGGCTATCGGACAGTACTGCCGTGAAATATTGCGGTGCAGCGCTTGTATGGAGCACTGCCCTATTAAGGAGGCGATGGAAACCGGGGGGAACATCATAGGATTAGAGAAGAATATTATCACCGAGCAAAACAAGGAAATTCCCGTCAGTATCAGCGCTGCGGTCTGGAGAGACCGAAGCGGAAACCCCATCGGCGGGGTGGAGGTCTTCAGGGATCTCTCCGCTCTTGTCGAATTGAAGAAGGAACTCGAGGAGAAGTATTCATTTCAGGATATCATCAGCAGGAACAAGACGCTTCTGGAGATATTTGGAATTCTGCCGGATATTGCCGAGAGCGACGCCACGGTCCTCATTACCGGCGAGAGCGGAACCGGAAAGGAACTCTTCGCCACGGCAATTCACCACCTGAGCCCCCGCAGGCAAAAACCCTTCGTGAAGGTCAACTGCGGGGCCCTCCCCGAGACCCTCCTCGAATCGGAGCTATTTGGCTACAAGAGGGGCGCTTTCACCGATGCCAAACAGGACAAACCCGGCCGATTTAAGCTGGCCGAGGGTGGAACCATTTTCCTCGACGAAATCGGGGATATTTCCCAGGGGACACAAGTCAAACTGCTCAGGGCACTGGAAACCAAGGAGTACGAACCTCTTGGAGGAACGAGGACCGAAAAGGCTGACGTGCGCATCATTTCAGCAACCAACAAGAACCTCTGGTTCGAGGTTCAGTCGGGCATGTTTCGGGAGGACCTCTACTACCGACTCAACGTGATTACCATAGATATCCTTCCCCTGAGAGAGCGCCGGGAAGACATTCCGCTTCTCATCGACCATTTTCTTGACCACTTTAACAAGATCAAAGGCAGAACTATCTCCGGGTTGACTCCGCCAGCCTTTGAGATACTTCTAAACCACGACTATCCCGGAAACGTTCGCGAGCTCCAGAACATCATGGAGCATGCTTTCATTCTTTGCAAAATGAGTCACATCGGTCCCGAACATCTCCCCACATACCTGAGAAGAAAACCTCACTCCAAGGGAAAGGTAAGGGGACGCCACGCGGTGGCTGAATTTGAAGGGGATTTGATCCTCGAGACCCTCAGGAAACACGGTGGAAAAATACGAGAAACTGCCGAGGAATTGGGTATCCACCGTGCCACCCTGTGGAGGAAGATGAAAAAGTTGAACATCGCCCACCACGCCGAGTAATCCCTTTCTTCGCCTTACATAAACCCTCTCCTTCATATGCTCCTCCCCCGTGGATGCTTTCTCACCATCAACCCACAACGGACTTGCGGTAGCGAAAGGCGCTGCAAAGAGATCTTTCCATGGGACCACGAAGTACAAGGTATGTTGCATACCAATATATAGTAGCAATAATGCAACCAACCCCATTGCAGAAGGGATGGGCATTTTTAAAACGCAGGCAAACCCGGTTGCCCAACTGCAACTTCTTAGACTCTTAGACTGCTCACGGGACGAGACGTAATTCCAAATATTGTAGAGGAATTTCAAAAGGTTATGTGTGATATGCCCTTTTTATTGTGTTGGCATGATAAATGTAATCTTCTATAATTGCCAACTTCCGGTGAAGTCATCTCTCGGAATCGATTTCTTGAAGGCGATGCCCAAATGTCTACAAACCCTCACACATATCCTGAAGGGAAAGAGGTTGTTTGGAAGAATTCTACAGATGAAGGTCCTCTTTGCACGGATCAGGAATTGAGTTCCGAGGATAAAGAAAATCTCCTTCTCATGTATCTTAGAGATATAGCCCGATACTCCCTGCTCAGCCCCGAAGAGGAGGCAGAATTGGCCCGGGAGATACAGGAGTGCCGGGAAAATCTCGTCCGCTTGCTTGTGAAGATTCCCCTTCGCCTTAACGAGATCCAGGAACTCAAAAAAAGAATGGGGAACGATGGTCAGTCGACGGGAAGACCTCCAAAACACTGTCCAGATTTGATGGAACGGATTCTCTTTCGGCTCAGAGAGATCAATGCTGAAGTGCCAAGGGATGTGCACATGAAGGAACTGCTGGAAAGAATTCACCGTCTGGAGTCAAGGCTACGGGACGCCTCCTGTAGAATGGTTCACAGTAACCTGAGCTTAGTTGTGAGTATCTCGAAGAGGTATCTTACCCAAAGGCTCCCTCTAATCGACTTGATTCAGGAGGGCAACATAGGCCTCATGAAGGCCGTGGCTCGATTCGACCCGAATAGACAGTTGCGATTTAGCACCTATGCTGTCTGGTGGATCCGGCAGGCGATGCTCAGGGCCATCATCGAGAAGGGGAGAACAATCCGGATGCCTGCGCATATTGCTGATGCCCTCAATCGATGCCGCCGGGCCATGAACTCTCTTGAGGAGTGGAAGAATGTTCTCCCTGAACAGATCATTGAGGAAGCTCGTCTTTCACGAGGCCAATGGGAAGTGCTCCAAACTCAACTCAAGGAGCCGCTATCCCTTGAGACGCCCAAGGGGGATGAGGAGGTAAGCCTGATCGATGTCGTTCCTGACCGGAAAGGCCGGTGGCCATCCGAAGAGGTTATGCAAAAAGAGCTGTCAGGAAAACTGAGGAAGACCTTGAAGGTTCTTTCACCCCGAGAGGAAATTGTGATCAGGCAGCGTTTTGGAATGGATCAGGGGAGAGAGCACACTCTCGAGGAGATCGGAAAGCAGTTGGGCTTATCCCGAGAAAGGGTGAGACAGATTGAAAAAAAGGCACTCGAAAGACTAAAAAAAGGGAATCTTGGAAAAGAACTGAAGAACTTCAAGGCCCTTTACGGCTAAACATCATACTATGCTCAAACAAGGTGATTTTGCCCGGCATTGATTCGGATAATGCAAGGGGAACTAAAAAACAGAAAGGCTCTCGATCCTAAAGTATGGGCGAGTGAGCGGGGAGGCTCCCAGCATTATTATTGAGCGATGATAAAGACGTGATGAACTCACAGAGATTGGAGAATTGCCTGCAAACAATCCAAGATTCCTTTCAAGAAGTATTGACAATGGCGCATGAAGATATGTTAAGTATTACTTAATAAAAGCATTGACCATTCAAAATGGTTATGCTAATAATAATTTCAAAAAAAGGAGGACTCTGGATGAGAAGTGCAAAAGATATTGTTTGGAGATGGATGGTTCTGCCATTGTTTATTGCACTTCTGCTCACCCCGGGGATAGTCTGGGCGGTAGAGGATAGCCTCTGTTTCGAATGTCATATCGATAAGGGACTGGTCAAGATCGATGAGTCGGGGAAAGAGGTCTCCTTATACGTGGATAAGGCGAATTGGGAAAACTCCGTGCATGCGGACATCACATGTGTGGGTTGCCACACCGACTTAGAGGGCATGGGAGCTGAACATGCCCCGAAGCTCGAACGGGTGACCTGCGCCCAATGCCATGAGGAAGTGGATAAGGTCTACCAGAAGAGCCTCCATGGGGAGGCCATCAAACGCGGGGTAAAGGATTCGGCTCACTGTTCGGATTGCCATGGCTCCCACTACATCTCCCCCAAGGACCACATCCTCTCCAAGGTCAATCCGCTCAACCTCGAGGAGACCTGTGACCGATGTCATGCCGATGTGGCCTTCGTAAAGGAGCATCGGGGCATTCCCGATAGGGTCTTGCCCGGGCTTGTTTATAAGGACAGCGTCCATGGCCGCGCCGTTAAACGGGGTATTAAAGGTGCGGCTACCTGTAACGACTGCCACAGTTCCCACAACCTCAAGGGGCCCCTGGACCCGGAATCCCTTATCTCCCGGCAGCACGTCTCCTCCACCTGCGGGGAGTGTCATCCCCAGGCCTATGAAGAGTACGAGGGAAGCGTCCATGGCGTTGCAGTAAAAAGGGGGGTGGGACGGTCCCCCGTCTGCACCGACTGCCATGGCATCCACAGCATCAAGGCCAAGGTTGATCCCACATCCTCAACCACTGAACAGAAGATCGCCATGACCACCTGCCCCCAATGCCACGGGGCGGAGTGGATCACCAGGGAGTACGGTGTGTCAGCCCTCAAGGTGAAATCCTATTTGGACAGCTATCATGGGTTGGCCAAAAAGGGAGGAGATGTGGTTGCGGCCAACTGTGCCAGCTGCCATGGCGTTCACGATATCCGGCCCTCCAGAGATCCAAAGTCGATGGTCCACAAGTCCAATCTCATAAAAACCTGCGGAAAGTGCCATCCCGGCTCATCGGAGAACTTCGCCAAGTTTCCCGTCCACTTTACGCCTTCAACGACAGCGGTGACGGTGGGGGATAAGGTGGCTTCGTGGGTAAGGGTCTTCTACATCATCCTCATCATCCTGGTGCTCATCTTCATGTACTTCCACGGCGGGATCGATTTTATCCGGAAGTGGTTGGCAGCACGGAAGAAGGCCGGGGTCAAGTACTACGAGAGGCTCACCGTAAATGAGCGGATTCAACATGGTTTATTGGCGGTCAGCTTCACCATCCTGGTGATCACGGGCTTCGCCCTGAAATACCCCGATGCCTGGTGGGTAGGCATTTTCTTCCATCCTCCTGCCAGCCCCATGAGGGGCCTGCTCCACAGGATAGCGGGAGTGGTCACCGTGCTCCTGGGCATTTACCATATCCCGTACATGCTTTCCACCAAGAGGGGGCGGGGCCACATGGTAGCACTGATCCCCACCTTCAAAGACCTGCTCGATGCCTTCAAATTGATTGGGTATGACCTCGGCATATCAAAGGAGAGGCCGAAATACGGAAGATACAGCTATATCGAGAAGATAGAATACTTTGGGGCTTTATGGGGAACCTTCGTCATGATGGTCACGGGTTTTATCCTCTGGTATCCGAAGTACTTCAGCCTCTTTTTGCCCAGCTGGGGCGTGAATGTGGCCAGGGTGATCCACTTCTATGAGGCGATTCTGGCGAGCATGACCATCCTAGTTTGGCACCTCTACTCCGTCATGTTCGATCCCGATGTCTACCCCATGAACTGGTCGAAAATCACTGGGAAGATCTCGGAAGAGGAGATGAGGCATCACCATCCGTTGGAGTTGGAGGAGATTGAGGGGAAGAAGCTGTTCCTGGATAAGACCCAGGAGGAGAGAGTTGCCGAGGAGACAATTGCCAGGGCAGAGGAGAAGCGGGCCGAGGAGAGGACAAAGTACAGAGGCCCGTGGGATCTCATTTCACGTATGAATCCCTATAGCTCGAGGAAATTCAAGTTGGATCAGGCCAAGAAAAAGGCCGTACAAGAGGAAAAGCCAGAGGAGGGGAAAGAATAGATCGGGCAGGGAATCGACTTCCGTATTCCTCGAGCAGGATGTCATCGAACCTTGAGCACAATGAGGGTTATATCATCGGATTGAGAGGTATTTCCCCGATGGAGATTGACCGCCTCTTTCAGCTCTTGAACGATTTCATCAGCTGATGCACCGGCGCGTTTCCGAATGATGGCCCTCAGCTTATCCTCCCCGAAGGGGACGTCATTTCCATCCACCGCTTCCACCACGCCATCAGTGTAGAGGACGACGACCTGCCCCTCTTCCAGCGTGCAGCTCTTGGCCTCGTAGGTGCTCTCGGTCGTTATGCCTAACGGCCTTCCCTCCGTATTGAGGTAGGTGAATTTCTTGAAGATGGGATCGTAGACCATGGGGTACACATGTCCCGCGTTGCAGTATTCCAGTCTCCTCTTCCCCTCGTCGTAGATGGCGTAGAAGATGGTAACGAACATGCCGGATTTTGAATCCAGGCAGATCAATCTGTTGGCCTTTGCCATCACCTCAGAGGCACTGAGGCTCTCAAACCCCTCGGCCCTAATGATGCTCCTCACGATCCCCATGAACATGGCAGCGGGCATTCCCTTGCCCGCCACGTCCCCGATCACGATATTGGTGTAACCATCGCCGATCGTGAGGAGATCATAGAAGTCCCCTCCCACCTCCAGTGCGGGAAGGCACTCCCCCGCGATCTCCAGTCCCTTCACCGCGGGGAATTCCTCGATCAGGAGCCTCTTCTGCACGTGGTAGGCTATTTCCAACTCCCTCTCCATCCTCTGTTTGGTGAGGATCTCCTCCCTGTTTTCCAGTAATTTGGCGCTCATGGCGTTGAGCGCCTCTGCCAGCTCCCCCAACTCATCCCTGCTCCGGACGTCGATCTTGGTGTCCAACTTCCCCTGGGCAATGACCTTCGTTTTATCGATAATCCTCAGGATGGGTTGGGTGAGGGTTTTAGAAATCTTCAGAGAGAGGAGGATTGTAAACAGAAGCGCTCCGATCACGATGAGATAGATACGCCTCAATATGGATTCGCTCAGAGGTGTGAAAAAAGCCTCCTTGGTCCCCACATAGAGGATGCCGATTCGATCGCCCCAATAGTTTTTAATGGGCTCATAGGAGGAGATGTACCAATCAGTCACGACGAATGCCCTGGAGTTCCAGGGTTTTCCCTCCTTGATCACCTGATTGTACACCTCCTCGGAAACGCGCGTGCCCACTGCCCTGTTGCCCTCCATATCCCTGACATTTGTTGAGATCCGAACATCATCTTGAAAGATGGTCGCCGTTCCCTCCCCCACGCTCTCGACAATCTTATCAACGATCTTATAGTTCCCCGCCAGAAACTGACACGCCATCACTGCCCCGATCACATTTTCCTCATCCATCACGGGCTTAAGGGTCACCAGGGCCATGCCCATCAGCTTCTTCTCAATATTGAGTGGCCTTGCCTTGGGGGTAAAGCAGTATCTGACGGTCAGCTGTTGGGCATACGTTTGCCTCATATCATCCTCGATATCCACCTCCTTGGGGGTAAAGACCTCCGTGGAAATAATCTCCTTCCCCTTGAGCACCTCTCTCACCAGATGCTTGAGGGCGTAATCGTTGAGATCGTTGTTGGTTTTGCAGAGGACATCTCCGAACCGATCTATTACGTTAATGAGGTCGACGTTAATGATTCGCTTGGAGATGGTGATCTTTTTCTTCAGTCCACCAATGTCTCGCTCGATCAGCTTCTCCTTGACCTCGGGTGAGGAGGAGAGGATCCGAACGCCGTCGGCGATTTTTTCCAGTTCGGCAGTATAGATCCCCCAGGCTGTTTTCAAGTTTGTTGAAATCTTTGCCTGATTGTATGAGCTCATCGTCTCCCCTAAGCGCCTCAGCGTTATGGCGGTAACGAAACCCAGGGGAAGCAGGGCTACGATAACGAAGAAGATGAGCAACTTTCTGGAAATGGTAAAGTGAAACTTCAGCCGAAAGGGATTCACATTCATTGTTGAAAGGCCCTGTACGGTAAGGTGACTACGATCTGTTCTTGGCCTCCAGTATTGCCATCGCCTCTTCGAGCGTCTTCGCCTGGGTCAGAATATCATCCAGTTCAGCGACCTCGATAATCTTCTTGACGACTTCTCGCAGATTGACCAGAACAAGGCCGCCTGCGTCCTGAGTTTGCTTATTAATGGAAAGCAAAACCCTCAGCCCACTGCTGCTCAGGTAAGTTACGCCAGACAAATCCAGAATGATACTCTTCGCGTCGTGTTCCAACAACCTGTCGACCTCATCTTCCAATTGGAGGGAGAAATTGGCATCCAAGCGACCCTCAATCTTAACCAACTGGATGCCGCCTCTTTGGGTATCGATTATTTCGATCTTCATTGCCCGCTCCCCTTTGACTGAGAGATCTTCTTAATCAGTGTCAAATAATTCCCCTCGTTTGGCGAATACCGATAATGAACATCGTCCATCACTTTCTTCATGATGTGGATTCCAAGGCTGACATCCCTCTCCTCGGCCTCTTCGGTGATACCTTTCATGTGGGGGCGAGGGATTTCCAAAGGGTTAAATTCCTTCCCTTGATCAAGGAGATCGACTTGAACCAGTTCGTGGTCAATGGAAATCCTGACCCTGAAGTAATTGATGGACCCGACCTGATAGGCGTACTTGATGATATTACTACTGGCTTCATCCACGGCCAGCAAAATATCCTCGATATCCTCTTCGGGAACCTCATGGATCTGGCAGACATTGCCAACAAATCCCGCTATTGTGGAAAGATACTGGAGCCGGTTGGGCAAACGGATTTCGACGACTTCTTTGGAAGGGGAGAGTTCATCTCGTTCAGCCTCCAGAAGATAGCTCGTCGGGACATCCAGTGCCTGCGAGATCTTCCGGAGTGTTTCCAATGAAGGTTGGCACCTATCCTGCTCAACTTGGGAAATGAAGCTTGCCGAAACCCCCACCTTTTTCGCCAAACTTCGGAGTGATATTCCCCTTACCTTCCTCAATTCCCTCACTTGAAAACCGATATTCATGGCCTCAATCCCATTTCAGGTCTCAAGGTTTTTTGCCGTCGACTGCACGTTGCCCACATTCCCCTTTATTCGTTCACGGAAAAGCGAATACACCCGTAAAAGCCTGGTAATCCTTAAAATATCCCATATTTAACACGAGAACGAGCTACGTGTCAACCATTGCTGAACGAACATTCTCATCATAAGGGAATGGGAGTACCTCAGCCGAAAGCAAGGATTTGCAACATCAGTAGCAGCGGGATGGCTTTGTGAAAAAATTATCTTTTTCCTTGCATTATCGCTTCAATATGCGATATAGTTTCCTGGTCAGGAATTCCCAACGCCCCGAAAGGGCCTTGAATTCCGGTGCAGAGGGGGCAAAGGGTTGAAGTTCTCCAAAGTTCCAGAGGCGACTATCAGGCGACTATCTAGATATTCAAGGTGTTTGGAACAACTCCAGGCCAAGGGCGAAAAAGTGGTTTCCTCCGCACAGGTAGCCACCATGTGCGCGGTCAACGCGGCCCAAGTGAGAAAGGACTTGGCGTACTTCGGGGAGTTCGGCATAAGGGGGGTCGGATATTACGTCAGTGATTTGCTCTTCGATATCAAACGGATCCTCGGACTGGATAGAGAATGGAGAATGGCGATTATCGGGATGGGAAACCTTGGCTCGGCGCTCCTATCTTACAAGGACTTTCTGAAACAGAACTACAAAATCGTTGCCGCTTTCGATATCGATCCGCCGAGGGTTATCGGGAGGATATCGGAAAAGCTTGGGAAGCCCGTTGAAATCCTTCATCCCCATACCCTAAACGAAGTAGTGAAGGAGAGAAACATCGAGATCGGAATTATCACAACCCCGGCGGATCAAGCCCAAAAGGTGGCAGATCAACTGGTGGGAGCCAATGTCCGAGGAATCCTCAACTTCGCCCCCGCCCAAATAGAGGTTCCAGAGGGGCACACCGTGAAGAACGTATTCTTCACGACCGTGTTGGATAATCTCGCCTATCTCCTATCCATTTAATGTCCATTTAACTGGTTATTTCGTTACGATACGAGGGCTACCGAGCGTTCCCCTTAAGGAGAAGGAATAAATGTTCTCGGTCTGCCCGCGCCGACCGAAAAGGGAGATGAGCATCCGATGTTTGGGATCGAACTTCCCGGAAGGTCTAATCGTGACCCTCAGGTTGAGGGTGCTTTGGGAGATCTTGGGATTGAGGAAAATGCTTCCCAGCACCTCGCCGTTGAAATCGCCTCCTGAGAAAGCAAGGCGCTTGATGATGGCACTCCCACCCCTTAGTTCCGTGCTACCCTGAATGAGACCAACGCGGAGAGGAGCGAGCCCGGGCAAGGGTAATCGGCTCAACATTGCCCCGCTGATGGTGAATTCGGCTACCCCGGATTGTTTGGAGATACCCCCTTCGCTAAGAGTTAGCTCTGTCTTTCCCTCCATGATTCCTGCCATCTCCACGCCCACGACATCGCTCAGAATGTGGATTCGCCGGAGGTTTATATCCCTTCCCGAGAGCCTTATCTCACCCTGACCTCCTCTCTTGGAGGCCCCTCCCTCCACTATGCCACCTAATATCTCTCCCCATAGCCGAAGATAGACCTTTCCCCTGAGAAGTTGAAGGAGGGAAATGGCAACCCTAAATCGCTCGACCCCCATCACCTTAATCTTTTTTGGGCCCACCATGGAATAGATGACCACGTTCTTAAGGGTTAAGCCCACAAGTGGATAAGGGATGACCTCCTCAATTTCGTAGAGGAAGGGGGTTTTGGTCTCCAACTCTTCTATGATTCTCATCTTAAGGGATTCGTATGGGAACCCGATATGGAGGAAAATGATGAAAAGGAGCATAACAATGAGGACGAAAATGACGGCGTGGAAGGCCTTCTTCCCCTTTATCCCGATGGTCAATGGTTTCCTCCTCGAGGCAGGGAAAGGATCAGTTTCTCAACGCGTCCAGGAGAAATGCCTCCATCTCTTCCAGCGTAGGCAATCCGAGGGGGAGGGAATGGCCCATCTGATCCAGGCGGAGGGAGAGCTCTACAACTGGCGGCAGAGGACGTCCCTTCTCCATCAAAACGCTGCGAGGGGAGGAAATATCAGCGGGAACATATCCAGTAATCAACTTTCCATTCTCCAAGGTGAGAATGAAACGCGCATAACGCGCTTCTTCAATGGAAGTTGTGAAGTGGATGATGGCCATCTTCCTCCTGGCGTTCAGTTTAGACAGAATGGACATGAAACGGCCTCTCCAACGGGAATCGAGTGTTGATGTAACCTCGTCGAGGAGAAGGTAATTCGGTTCCAAAGCGAGGACTGCTGCAATGGCTACCCTTTGTTGCTGACCTCTGGAGAGGAAGTGCAAAGGGACGTTCAGAAACCGCTGCGTTCCGAGCAAACTCACATATTTCCGTATCCTCCTCCGCATCTGCTCCCTTTCCACTCCCATACATTCCAGGCCAAAGGCTATTTCCTCCTCCACCGTGGGGAACAGGAGTTGGTCTTCGGGATTGGAAAAGATGAGCCCTACATCGGACCTTCCCTCACCTGGGTAGCTTGGTTGCCCATCGATTAAGATTTCACCCAATGAAGGATGGAGTACGCCTTTGATCAACTTGGCTAGTGTGGTCTTCCCAGCGGCATTTCTCCCAAGGATGGCGAGATACCCTCCCCTCTCAACTCTTAGGCTCAGGTCAGTTAAGAGGAAAGGTCCACCCTTGTGATCTCCATAGCCGAAACAGACCCTTATCAATTCAAGCATCGCGTGGGTATCCGGGGGAAGAAAGGGAGAAAAAACGGACCGGCCCTCTGCACGGGCGAGGTGGGGATTACTTCTCCTTTTGGTCTTGCGCAGTGCCTTTTTTCGCTGAGGCTCCTACCTTTTTTTCTCCCCTCGCAGGGGGTGTTTTGCTGCGTCCTTTCCTTTTGGTGGCCGGTTTGGACGTTGGGACCTTCTCCTTTTTTTCTGCCTTTCCCTTTTTGCGGGGGGATGCCTTGGAAGCCAACTCGATCACGCTTAAGAAAGCACCATCGCCAACACGATTACCCGCCTTGAAAATTCTCGTATACCCCCCCTGTCGCTCTTGAAAGCGTGGAGCAATGTCTTCAAAGAGCTTTTTGACAACTCTCCTATCCCTGATAACGGCCAGCGCATGCCTCCTTGCGTGGAGGTTTCCTTGTTTTCCAAGGGTGATCATTCTTTCAGCGAGTTTTCGAAGTTCCCTTGCCTTGGCATCGGTAGTCTCTATCCTTTCGTTGTTGAAAAACGACGTCACCATATTTCTCAACATCGATACCCTATGACTGGAATCACGGCCGAGCTTTCTTCCCGCTTTTTGATGTCGCATCGGGAAAATCTCTCCTTATCCTTCTGGGGCTGTCGACTCCTCTTCGATCTTTTCCTCGGCTTTAGGGGGAAAGTCCTCCAATTTCATGCCGAAATGGAGGCCCATTTCTCCCAGTATCTCCTTGATCTCGTTGAGGGATTTTCTACCGAAGTTCTTAGTCGCCAGGATTTCTGATTCCGTCTTTTGAACAAGTTCCCCGATCAACTTAATATTGGCATGTTTGAGGCAATTAGCAGACCTGACCGAAAGCTCCAATTCATCCACGCTCTTGAACAGGTGCTCGTTCAAACTCTCCTGCTCCTGCTCCAATCCCTCATCCTCCTCCTCCGTCTCGGGCTCTTCCTCGAAGTTAATGAATATACTGAGCTGGTCCTTCAAGATCTTGGCCGCATAAGCGACGGCGTCTTCCGGATGCACACATCCATTGGTCCAAACCTCCAAGGTCAACTTATCATAATCGGTGATCTGTCCCACCCGTGCATTGGTTACCGTATAATTCACCTTCTTAATGGGCGAGAATATGGCATCGATAGGGATGGTTCCGATGGGTTGTCCCTCCTCCTTGTTCCTCTCAGCAGGCACATATCCTTTTCCCCGTTTAACAACCATCTCCATATTGAGCTTTCCATTAGGGAGCAGGGTGGCGATGGAGTGATCCGGGTTCATGATTTCAACGGTATCATCAGCGATAATGTCACCCGCCTTGACTACCTTTTCACCGTCCGCCTCGATTCGTATGGTCTTCGGGCCGTCGGCGTGAAGTTTAACCTTAACCTCCTTCAGGTTGAGGATAATATCCGTAACATCCTCCTTGACGTCAGGGATACTGGTGAATTCGTGTAGGACGGCGTCAATTTTTACTGAGGTGATGGCACCCCCCTGAAGACACGATAGCAAAATTCGCCTGAGGGAGTTACCTATGGTAACTCCGAATCCACGTTCAAAGGGTTCGGCGTAGAACTTCCCATAGAACGGGGTTAAGGTTTCCCTTTCGACATCCAACTTCTTAGGTTTTATCAGATCCTTCCAATTCCTCTGCATGATTTCCCCCTCGACTAGAGGTTACGGGAAAACCCAATGACGATCTTCCCCATGAGACGGAAGGGCAAATATCGACCGAGGACTATATCGCAAGCTTCCTATTTCGAATAGAGTTCGACGATGAGTTGCTCTTCAATGGGCATCGTCACATCTTCTCTCGAGGGGAGGCTTTTAACCGTTCCCCTTAGGTTGGTCTTGTCCAGCTCGAGCCACTGGGGGATTCCCCGTCGGGCGACGGACTCGAGAGCCTCGGATATCCCGGAGATGTTCTTGCTCTTATCCCTGAGCTGAATCGCATCTCCGGGTTTGATGGGGTATGATGGTATATTCACCCTCTTACCATTTACCAAAAAGTGGGAATGTCTCACCAATTGTCTGGCCTCATTTCTGGAGTTGGCAAAACCGAGCCGGTAAACTGCATTATCCAGGCGCCTTTCAAGAAGGATAAGCAAGTTTTCACCCGTAATTCCCTTCTTACGCTCCGCCTTCTTGAAGTAATTGCGGAATTGTCGCTCTAAAACTCCGTAAATCCGCTTAACCTTCTGTTTTTCCCGCAACTGATTCCCATATTCCGAAAACTCGCGCCTCGATTTCCCGTGCTGCCCAGGGGCATATGGTCTCCGGTCAATGGCACACTTATCCGAATAACACCGATCCCCCTTGAGGAAAAGCTTGAGGTTTTCCGCCCTACAAAGCCTGCATTCAGAACCTACATACCGAGCCAAGGTACACCTCCTTAAACCCTTCTTCTCTTAGGAGGCCGACAGCCATTGTGCGGAATCGGGGTCACGTCCTTAATGAGGTGGACTTTAAATCCAGCTGCTTGTAGCGACCTCAACGCGGCCTCCCTTCCACCTCCAGGTCCCTTTACATAGACATCGATACTCCGCATGCCGTGCTCCATTGCCTTCTTGGCTGCATCCTCGGCAGCCACTTGGGCCGCGAAGGGAGTACTCTTCCTCGATCCCTTGAAGCCTTGTGTCCCCGCGCTGGCCCATGAGATAACGTTCCCGTCGGGATCGGTTATGGTCACAATGGTATTGTTAAAGGTCGCCTGGATATGGGCAATACCGCTTGGGACGTTCTTCTTCACCCTCCTTTTTCTTGTTCCTTTGCCTGTAGCCTTCGCCATGCGTCCTCCTACCTTTTCCTCTTACCCACTACCGCCCTGCGCGGTCCCTTCCGAGTTCGAGCATTGGTGTGGGTCCTCTGCCCTCGAACGGGAAGGGACTTTCGGTGCCGGAGACCCTTGTAGGAGCCAATATCCATCAACCTTTTGATGTTCATGGCCACCTCTCGCCTGAGGTCCCCCTCTACTTTATGTTGCCGCTCGATGACCTCCCTGATCTTCACGACTTCAGATTCGGTGAGTTGGCCTACCTTTGTGTCCGGACTCACCTGGGTTTCTGCAAGGATTTTCTGCGATGATGATCTGCCAACGCCGAAAATATAGGTCAAGGCGATTTCGATCCGTTTATCCCTTGGTAGATCCACGCCCGCTATTCGAGCCATCCCCATCCCTCCTTAGCCTTGCCTCTGCTTATGCTTTGGATTATCGCAGATAACTCTAACGACACCCTTACGTTTTACAATTTTGCACTTATCACAGATCTTCTTTACCGAAGCCTTTACTTTCATCCCGGCTCCTCATTTCGTCCTGTAAATGATCCTTCCCCTCGACAAGTCGTACGGGGAAAGTTCCACCGTCACCTTATCCCCCGGAAGGATCTTAATGAAGTGCATCCGCATCTTCCCGGAAATATGGGCCAGGACTTTGTGTCCATTATCCAATTCCACCCGGAACATGGCGTTGGGAAGGGTTTCTAAAACGGTACCTTCAACTTGGATGGCTTCCTCTTTTGGCATAAGCCTCCCTGCCTTCCATAACTTCGAGAATTCGATCAAAAATACCGCCTATGGGACCGATGCCATTTATGCCCCTTACGAGCCCCTTAGAGGCGTAGTACTGGATGACTGGTCCGGTCTGCTGGGAATAAACGTCGAGTCGGGACCGAATCGTCCCCTCCTTGTCGTCATCCCTTTGATAGAGGGAACCCCCGCATTGATCACAAATCCCCTCCTTCTTCGGCGGATTGAAGAGGACATGATACATGGCGCCGCATCCGCCACACGTCCTTCTTCCCATCAATCGCCTGATCAATTCTTCCCTCTCGATCTCGATACTGAACACGTGATCGATTGCCAATCCCCTTCGGCCCAGCATCCTCTCTAATGCATTGGCCTGGGCCACGGTTCTAGGGAAACCGTCCAGGATGAATCCCTCCCCGCAATCCCCTTTCATGAGCCGTTCTTCAATGATCCCAATAACCACCTCATCGGGAACCAGCGCTCCCTTGGCCATAGAGGCCTTGGCCTTTAGGCCAAGAGCCGATCCGTTTCTCACCGCTTCCCTTAAAATATCCCCCGTTGATATTTGTGGAATTCGGTACCTTTCCGCGATAAGCTTCCCCTGGGTTCCCTTGCCCGAGCCAGGAGGACCTATGATTATCAGGTTCACGGCCCCACCCTTAACGACGTCTAACCTTCAATCTCCCCTTCCTCATCAACCCCTCGTACTGTCGTGTCAGCAGATGGGACTCGATCTGTTGCACCGTGTCAAGGGCGACCCCGACAACGATGAGCAAGGCCGTTCCTCCAAAGTAGAAGGGAACGTTGAATCTCCGAATCAGGATGGTTGGGAGAACGCACACCGCCGAGACATAGAGGGCTCCGCCCAAGGTGATTCGGGATAGTATTCGGTCTATATGTTCCGCTGTCCTTTTGCCGGGTCGAATTCCCGGTATATATCCTCCGAACTTCTTCATATTCTCGGCAACATCGTCGGGATTGAAGACGATCGCGGTGTAGAAATAACAGAAGAAGATGATAAATGCCACATACAGCACGTTGTACAAAATGGTCCCTGCGCCCATGCTATTGAGGGCCTTATTGAGCCAAGGATGAGCCTCCGTCCACGCCTTGGGCATGAACTGGGTGATGGTCAAGGGGAACATCAAAATGGAGGAGGCAAAGATGGGGGGAATAACCCCTGAGGTATTGATCTTTAAGGGCAGATGTGTGCTCTGTCCCCCGTACACTCTCCGTCCCACGATCCGTTTCGCATATTGGACTGGCAACCGCCTCTGACCCGTCTCCATGAATATGATAAACCCAACTACCACGACCATGAACACGAGCACGGCCATCATTAACAGGATTTGGAGCTCCCCCGTCCTAATCAGTCGGATGGAGTTGCCAAAGGCACCGGGTAACCTCGCCACGATCCCGGCAAAGATAATCAGGGAAATCCCGTTGCCGATCCCCCTCTCCGTAATTTGCTCCCCCAGCCACATGATGAACGCGGTCCCGGCGGTGAGGGTGATCATGGTCATCGGGATGAACGTCCAACTGGTTTCGGTAACAACGGGCATGCCCCCGGATTCCATCTGTCTGAGCCCAACGGCGATACCAAAACCTTGGATGAGGCTCAAGAGCACCGTTCCATAGCGGGTATATTGAATGATCTTCTTTCTTCCCGACTCCCCCTCCTTCTTCAACCGGCCGATATAGGGAATAACCACGGAGAGAAGCTCCATGATGATGGAGGCGCTAATGTACGGCATAATGCCCAGGGCAAAAACCGAAAACCTTTCCAAAGCCCCTCCGGTAAACATATCGAAGAGCCCGAATAAGGTCCCCCTTGCCTGGGCGAAGAACGCCGCTAAGGCACCGCTGTTGATCCCAGGGGTGGGAACATGGACTCCTATTCGATAGACGGCTAGGAGCAGAAAGGTGATGACGATACGCTTCTTGAGCTCCGGAATCTTGAGGATATTTGCAAAACTACCGATCAATTCAGATACCCTCTATCTTTCCTTGCGCGGCCAAGATCTTCTCAGCTGCGCCCTTGGTCACCCGATGAACCCTTAAGGTGAGCGGAATGGTGATCTTCCCCTTTCCCAATATCTTTACCCCATCATGAACCCTTTTGACGAATCCGGCCTTCCGCAAGGTCTCGACGTCGACAACGCTGTTGGGTTCGAAACGGTTCAAATCCCTCACGTTCACGGTGGCGAATTTCTCCTTAAAGATGTTGGTAAACCCCCTTTTGGGTACACGTCGTTGCAGGGGCATCTGGCCACCCTCGAAACCAGGAGGGATCCCCCTCCCGGACCTGGATCTCTGTCCCTTCATCCCTCGACACGCGGTCTTGCCGTGACCCGAGCCGATGCCTCGCCCGATCCTCTTCTTCCTCTTCTTGGAGCCGTCAGGGGGCTTTAATGTTCCCAGCTTCATTCTCCAACGATCTCCACCAAATGAGAAACCTTCTCGATCATTCCCCGGATTTCCCGCGTATCCCTCAGGGTGACTGTTCTGTGCACTCTGTTGAGGTTGAGCCCCTTGAGCACCTTCCGCTGTTTTGGGGGTCTGCCGATTGCGCTCCTGATCAGCCTAATCTTGATGGTGTTGGAGGATTTTGCCATCAGGCCTCCCTTCCACTCTTAGAGGATTTCCGCAACCTTCTTTCCCCTCCTTTCGGCAACTTCCTCCGCGGTGCGTATTCGACTCAATCCCTCGAAGGTGGCTTTAACCACATTGTAAGGATTCCGCGAGCCCAAACACTTGGTCAATATATTGTGAACCCCTCCGCACTCCATGATCGCCCTGACCGCAGCACCGGCAATCACTCCTGTCCCTTGGGAGGCCGGCTTTAACAGTACCCTTGCAGCACCGTATCGACCTATGATCTGATACGGTATGGTTTCGTTAATAAGGGGAATCTGGATCAAACCGTGCTTGGCTTGTTGGATGGCCTTTCTGATGGCTTCGGGCACTTCGTTGGCCTTCCCAAGGCCGCTTCCCACGATACCCTGCTTATCCCCAACCACCACTAATGCACTGAAACTGAACCTTCTCCCCCCCTTGACCACCTTCGCGACCCGATTGATGTGAACCACCTTATCGACCAACTCCAGCTCTTCCGGATCAATCTCATGCAATGTCCTTCCTCCCCTAAAGAATCAAGCCATTTTCCCGGGCCGCCTCAGCCAGAGCCCTTACTCGGCCATGATATAAATATCCATCACGATCGAATACGACCGTCTTGATCCCTCGCTCGATGGATTTCTTGGCAATCAACTCGCCCACCTTTTTCGCGGCCTCCGTATTGCCAGTTTTCTTTAGACTTCCTCTAATTTCCTTGCTCAGGGTTGAAGCACTTGCCAGGGTCTGTCCGGTGGTATCCACGATTACCTGAGCGTAGGTATGCCTCAAGCTTCGGAAAACACTGAGCCTGGGCCGCTCGGTAGTCCCCTTCACCCGCTTTCTCACCCTCTTTCTCCGCCTCCCCCGAGCCTCAACCTTCCTGCTAGCCACGCCGATCCCCCTTAAGCCTTTGCCTTGCCCACCTTCAGTTTTATGTACTCACCGGCATAACGAATTCCCTTCCCCTTATATGGATCGGGAGGTCTGATGGACCTAATCTGAGCGGCCACCGAACCAACCAACTGCTTATCAATCCCCTTTACCGCGATATTGTTCTGCCTTTCAACCTCAACCTTAATCCCTTCGGGGAGGGAAAACAATACGGGATGCGAGAACCCAACGTTCACTCTGAGGACACTCCCCTGCAGGTCAGCCCGATATCCAACTCCCTGGATCTCAAGCCTTTTCTCAAAACCCTGTGTGACCCCTGTAACCATGTTGGCGATCAAAACTCTGGTCAACCCGTGTAATGCCCGGTTCGTGCGATGATCATTGGGCCTCGTCACCACTATTTGTTCTGGCTCGATAGAGACCTGGATTCCCGATGGAACCCGATGGGTCAGTTGGCCCTTGGGTCCCACGACCTCCAAAATCGAATCGGTCAGTTTTACTTTCACGTCCTTCGGAATGGGAATAGGAACTTTGCCGACTCGAGACACTTTACCTCCCGCTTACTACCAAATATAGCAGAGGACTTCTCCTCCCACGTTGGCCCTTCTCGCCTCCTTATCGGTAAGGATGCCTTTGGAAGTGGAAAGGATGGAAATGCCCAATCCCTTCAAAACCGATGGAATCTCATCCCTTCCCACATATACCCTTCTACTGGGTTTGCTGATCCGTTTCAAATTGATAAATCCCCTGCGCTTCGCATCATATTTGAGGGAAATCCTTAAAATGCCATGCTTCCTCTCATCCACGAGTACCTTGAAGTTCTTGATATATCCTTCGTCCTTGAGGACTTTGGCTACAGCCTCCTTGAGGCGGGAAGTAGGGATATCGACTTTCTCGTGCCTCGCCGAACTTGCATTTCGAATTCGAGTTAACATATCAGCCAAAGGATCGGTCACGGACATATTGAGCCCCTCTCCCTCCTGACTCTCGATATCTCGGTTACCAGCTTGATTTGATTACCCCTGGGATTTCACCCTTCAAGGCGTATTTTCTCAGGCATATTCGACACATATTGAATTTTCGATAAAATGCCCTTGGTCGTCCGCACAACGGACACCGGTTGTACTCCCTCACCTTGAATTTACTTGACCTCTTAGCCTTCTCCATTAACGACTTTTTCGCCAACCTCTCCCCCGCCTCTCAATTCCTAAAGGGCATGCCCAACAATCTCAGCAGCTCCTTTCCTTCCTCGTCACTTTTGGCCGTGGTGACGATGATGATGTTCATTCCCTTCACCTTATCGATCTTATCGTAGTCAATTTCCGGAAAGATAAGTTGCTCCCGGACCCCGAGGGCGTAGTTCCCCCTTCCGTCAAAGGACCTTCCGGAAAGGCCCCTGAAATCCCTCACCCGAGGAAGTGCGATATTCACCAGCCGATCGAAAAACTCATACATCCGATCCCTCCTCAGGGTAACCATACAACCGATGGGCATCCCCTTCCTGAGCTTAAACTGAGCAATGGATTTCCTTGCCTTGGTAATAACGGGCCTTTGGCCCGTTATGAGGCTGATCTCCTCAACAGCGGAATCCAATATCTTGATGTTTTGTATGGCCTCTCCGAGTCCCATATTAATAACAATCCTATCCAGCTTCGGCGTTTGCATCACGTTCTTGTACCCGAACCGTTTCATTAACTGCGGGATGACCTCCCTCTCAAATTTTTCCCTTAACCTTCCCAACGGGACCTCCCATCAAAGAATCCGCCTAACGGCTATTTGTCCAACAATTCTCCGCACTTTTTGCAGGCTCGGACTTTCTTCCCGTCGTCCAGGACCTTCTTGCCAACCCGAATTGGAAGATTGCACTTTTCACAGATGATCATTACATTGGAGACGTGAATAGGGGCCTCTTTTTCGATGATTCCCCCCTGTCTCATCTGGCCGCTCGGACGACTATGCCTCTTGATAAAATTGACCTTCTCGATAAGGACGCGATTCTTCTGCGGAAATACCCTCAAGATGCGACCGCTCTTCCCCCTTTCCTTTCCGGCTATAACCATTACCAAATCGTTCTTTTTTAGGGAAAACCCGTCCCTCATCATTCCCTTCCGTCTTTTCCCGTCATAACACTTCGGGGGCCAGTGATACGATCTTCATAAAATTCTTCGCCCTTAACTCGCGAGCCACGGGGCCGAAAATCCGAGTGCCGATAGGATCTCCTTGGGGGTTAATCAGCACTGCGGAATTATCATCAAATTTGATATAGGATCCATCGGGGCGCCCCACTTCTTTCTTGGTGCGCACGATCACCGCCTTCACTACCTCTCCTTTTTTGATCTTGGAATTTGGAATGGCGTCTTTTACGGATACCACAACCACATCCCCGACGGTGGCATACCGCCTCCTCGTCCCCCCCAGAATTTTTATGCACCCCACCTTCTTAGCGCCCGAATTGTCCGCCACATCGAGGATAGTCTGCATCTGAATCATCTGTGTGCCTCGCCGTTCCGCTAACGGGGTTTCACATTGCCCTCTTGATGATTTCCCTAACCCTCCACCTCTTGTCTCGGCTCAGTGGACGAGCTTCAATAATTGATACAGTATCACCGGAACGGCACTCATTCTTCTCGTCATGGGCCTTGTACTTGGCCCTCCTCTTCATATATTTGTTATATCGCGGATGTCTTACCAGCCGCTCTATCATAACCACCACGGTCTTATCCATTTTATCGCTACACACGGTGCCGATCAAAGTCTTCCGAATTCCCCTCTCCTTCATCTCGGTAACCCCACATATGATCAGTGTTTCGAAGGGTCGCCAGAGGCCTCGCGTTTCCCCTCCGCCGACAGCTCCCTCTGCCGGAGGATGGTCCTCACCCGGGCGATGTCCTTCTTCACTCGAACGAGGGCCATGGTGTTTTCCAGTTGACCCGTCGCGTGCTGGAACCTCAAATTGAAGAGTTCCTCTCTCAGCTCCCTCTCCTGCTCCATTAGTTCGCTATCGCTCTTTTCTTTTAGATCACGAGCCTTCATGGCTTCCCCTTCGGCTGACAAATCGCGTTGCCAGGGGGAGCTTATGGGAGGCTAATCGGAAGGCCTCCATAGCCTTCTCCGGCGGAACGCCCTCCATCTCATACAGAATGCGCCCTGGTCTAATCACCACCACCCAGTCCTCAGGGGCCCCTTTCCCCTTTCCCATCCTCGTTTCAGCGGGCTTCTTGGTTATGGGCTTATCGGGGAATACTCGAATCCACAGTTTCCCGGTCCTCTTGACGAATCGCGTTATGGCAATGCGGGCGGCTTCAATTTGGCGCGATGTTATCCATCCACACTGGGTCGCCTGGAGCGCATAGTCACCGAAATTGAGGACATTTCCCCGAGGAGACCTCCCCCTCATTCTTCCCTTTTGCATCTTCCTGTGCTTAACCTTTTTGGGCGTTAGCATGGCAGTTTATCTTCCCCCCATGGAATCAGGCTGCTGCTTCCTCCTCCCCAGCGCCAAAGATTTCGCCTTTGAATGTCCAAACCTTGACGCCGATAACTCCGTACGTCGTTTTCGCTTCCGCAAACCCGTAGTCGATATCAGCCCGAAGTGTATGGAGGGGTACCCGTCCCTCCCTGTACCACTCCCTTCGAGCCATCTCCGCGCCTCCAAGTCTTCCCGCACAAGCGATCCTGATTCCCTTTGCTCCCACCTTAAGGGCAGAGGTCACCGCCCTTTTCATGGCTCTCCGAAATGAAACCCTTCTCTCAAGTTGAAGCGCCACGTTTTCCGCCACGAGCTGAGCGTCCATTTCGGCCTTCTTGATCTCCTTGATGTTGATAATCATCTCTTTTTGGGTCTTCTTCTGAAGCTCCCTCCTCAAATTCTCCACCTCGGCCCCCTTTTTCCCGATGATAATTCCGGGTCGGGCCGTGAAGATGTTGATTTTGGCCTTCTTCCCCTTATCGGCAGCCCTCTCAATTTCGATCTTGGAGACCCCCGCATGGTAGAGCCTTTCCTTGAGAAATTGGCGAATCCGAATATCCTCTTCCAATAACTCGGGAAAACTCCTCCCGGCATACCATCTGGAATCCCATGTTTTAATAATTCCTAGTCGAAAACCCGTAGGGTGGACTTTTTGGCCCAATGTCGCCTCCTCCCGTAATTGGTCTAATAGCTCTCCTCCAAGACCACCGTGATGTGGCTCATCCTCCTTCGAATTATGGTAGCCCTCCCCATGGCCCTCGGGCGATACCGCTTCATTGTTGGCGCCTGATCAACGGCGATCTGCTTTATGAAAAGGGTATCGACATTGACGCTTTTCATCTGGTCTGCGTTGGCAACGGCGGACTTAAGCAATTTGGCAACGATCTTAGCCGGGGCCTTCCCCGTAAAGGCCAGGATATTTAAAGCCTCTTCAACTCCCCTTCCCTTCACCAGATCGGTCACCATGCGGGCTTTCCTGGGCGAGGTTCTAATGAATCTCGCCCTCGCTTTAACCTCCACAGCTCACCTCTCCTTACTTCCTCGTCCCTATTCTCGTCTTCTTATCCCCGGCATGGCCGTGAAAGGTCCGGGTGGGCGAAAAATCCCCCAATTTATGCCCTACCATCTCTTCGGTAATGAAGACGGGAAAGAACTTCTTTCCGTTGTGAACGCCAATGGTCAGGCCTACCATCTCGGGTATGATAGTAGAACGTCTTGACCACGTTTTAATGATCTTCCCGCCTCCTCCCTCTCTCACCTTCCTCAAAAGACTCCCATCCACAAAGGGACCTTTCTTAACTGACCGGGCCATCAATTCCCCTCCGTCATCTGAGAAGAATTACCTCCTCTTCTTGACAATATATTTATCCGTAGCCTTATTTTTCCTCGTCTTGAAGCCCTTTGTCGGAACACCCCAAGGGGTAACCGGATGTCTTCCCCCCGAACTCTTGCCCTCGCCCCCGCCCATGGGATGATCGACCGGATTCATGGCCACCCCTCTAACCCGAGGCCTGCGCCCTAACCACCTTCTCCTTCCCGCCTTTCCCAGGGAGACATTTTCATGATCGATATTACCCACTTGTCCAATCGTCGCAAAACAGTCCAACAGCACGAGGCGGACCTCCCCCGAAGGAAGCCGAATGCGGGCATATTTTCCCTCTTTGGCCAAGAGCTGACCATTGGAGCCAGCACTTCGAATAATCTGCCCTCCCTTTCCCGGTTTCAATTCGACGTTGTGAATAAGGCTCCCGGATGGGATATTTCGCAGGGGAAGGGCATTGCCGGGCTTGATGTCGGCCGATTCACTGGCAAGAATGGTCTCTCCCACTTTCAAGTCAACAGGAGCGATGATATACCTCTTCTCCCCGTCCGCATACTGAAGGAGGGCAATTCGCGCAGAACGATTCGGATCGTATTCAATGGATGCCACCTTCGCCGGTATGCCCCTTTTATCCCTCTTGAAGTCAATAACCCTGTATCTTCTCTTGTGTCCCCCGCCCACGTGGCGGATGGTCATCCTTCCATAGGTATTCCTACCCCCGCTTTTCTTCAGGGCCCTGAGGAGCCTTTTTTCGGGCCTCTTCCGGGTGATCTCCTCAAAGGTGGAGACGGTCTGGAACCTCCTCCCCGGTGAAGTAGGGTTGTATTTCACAATTCCCATGGGTCAATACCCCCAAGAAGGAGTCGGAGCTAGGCGCCTTCGAAGAAGTCGATCCGATCCCCCTCTTTCACTCTCACAATGGCCTTTTTCCAGTCAGGCCTCTTCCCGGACCGTCTTCCCAGCCTCTTCACTTTCCCCCTGATGGTAGCAGTCCTGACATCCCTCACCTTTACCTTGAAGAGGCGTTCAACGGCCTCTTTGATCTCGATTTTATTGGCCCTCTTGTTTACCTTAAAGCTGTATTGGTTTTGGCCCTCCCGTTGGATCGTGCTCTTCTCCGTTACCAGTGGGCTGATAATAATATCGTGGACTTCGCTCATGATGCCAATCTCTCCTGGATTTTCTCAACGGCGTCTTTGACTAGAATCAAATTTTCATGATTCAATATGTCATAGACATTGAGCCCTTCAACCCTCAAGACTTTGACCCCCGGTATATTCCTGGCCGAACGCTCCAAGGTGAAATTCTCCTGGCTGATGACGATAAGGGCCTTTTCCATACCCAGCCTCGCGAGGATCTCCACGAATGATTTCGTCTTAATCTCCTTCAATTCGAACTGGTTGAGAACCAGCAACTTTCCCTCCGCTGCCCTCGCGCTTAAGGCCACCCTCAGGGCCTGTTTCCTCATTTTCTTGGGAAGGTTAAAACCAAAATCCCTCGGGGCGGGACCGAAGATAACCCCTCCCCCCCTCCAGAGAGGAGAGCGCCTTGAGCCAGCCCTGGCTCTTCCAGTTCCCTTTTGCCTGTAGGGCTTCCTGCCTCCTCCTCTAACCGCGGATCGATTCTTGGTCGAGGCCGTGCCGGTCCTCATGTTTGCCAACTGCATTCGGACAACATCGTGGAGCAGGTGGTCCTTGATCTCCACGTTGAAGACCCGTTCGTCCAGTTCCATCTCCGAGACCTTCCTTTTGGCCGTACTATAAACCTTCACCAGGGGCATCCCGTTCTCCGCGGATTACGATTCTTCCTTCTTACCTTCTTCTTTAGGTTCTTCCTCAGCCTCTTCCTTTACCTCAGCCTTAAGCTCCTCCTTAGCCTCAGCCTCAGCCTTAACCTCTTCTTTAACCTCAACCTTAGCCTTAAGCTTAACCTCCTCCTCTCGAGGAGGTATAGGGCGAGGAGGGACTATCCCCTTTGTGGCTTGTTTTATGACAACGATTCCATTTCGCCAGCCCGGTATGGCTCCCTTCAAGAAGATGAGGTTCTGCTCCGGTCTAACCTCAACCACCTCGATGTTTTGAACGGTCACCTTTCGGTTCCCGAAATGTCCCGGCATTTTTTTCCCCTTAAAGGTCCGACTGGGATCCGCGGCCGATCCGATGGATCCGCCATGCCGGAAATATTCATGGGTACCGTGGGAACCCGGGGCGCCCCGAAAGCCATGGCGTTTCATAACGCCGCTGAACCCCTTTCCTTTACTTGTTCCCGTGACATCCACCAAATCACCGGGTTGGAACATATCAACGGCGATCTCCTGGCCCAGTTCGAACGAGTCCACTTCCTCCACCCTCAACTCCTTGAGGACATAAAACGCCCCCATACCGCACTTCTTAAAATGCCCCATGAGAGGTCGATTTACCCTTGTGGGTTTTTTCTTTAGGAAACCCACCTGAAGGGCAGTATATCCATCGTTTTCCTTGGTCTTCTTTTGGACAATAGGACAAGGCCCCGCCTCAACGACGGTTACCGCCACGATATTGCCCTCTTGGGAGAACACCCGAGTCATTCCGAGCTTCTTACCTATGATTTCCCTTACCATTTCAGCGGCCAACTCGTCTCGTTGTCGTCAGTAATAGGCTACAGCTTTATTTCCACATCGATGCCGGCGGCTAAATCCAATTTCATGAGAGCATCCACCGTCTGTTGGGTTGGTTCCAGGATATCGATAAGCCTTTTGTGCGTTCGAATCTCAAACTGTTCCCGCGATTTCTTGTCGACATGGGGGGATCGAAGCACACAGAATTTGTTCACTTTCGTAGGCAATGGAATCGGCCCGGCGACATTGGCGCCCGTTCGTTTAACCGTATCCACGATCTCCTGAACCGATTTATCCAGGAGCTTATAATCGTATGATTTCAAACACACCCTTATCTTCTGCGTGGCCATAGAGCGCTCCCATTTCCCGGGTCCACTCAACCCTACTCCGTGACATCGCTGATGACCCCTGCGCCCACGGTCCTACCACCCTCCCGAATGGCAAACCGTAACTCCTTCTCCATGGCGATGGGCGTAATCAACTCCACCGAT
>Ga0209636_10000104_pt1 | contig 65977 bp, 52 predicted proteins | sample DeeMarSWOR152_54_FD_187464 | JGI IMG/M metagenome (GOLD analysis project Ga0209636, IMG submission 187464) | Marine sediment microbial communities from White Oak River estuary, North Carolina - WOR-1-52-54 (SPAdes) (version 2) | ecosystem: Environmental > Aquatic > Marine > Intertidal zone >...
CGTTGATGGTGATAAGGTCTTTGCATTTGGCCATTCTTTATATAATTTGGGCCCAGTTGATTATATCATGAGTAAAGCCAGAGTTATAACTGTGGTTCCGAGGCTCTCCACCTCTTTTAAGATGTCTTCCGCAGACGCCCTTGTGGGGAGCTTTGCTCAAGATCGGATTCCTGGAATGTTCGGGAAGATAGGGAAAATACCCAAACTCGTTCCTGTCAATGTCCAAATGATGGATAAAGAAGGTAGCATAAAGAACTTCAAGATAGAAGTAGTCACTGATAAAATATTGACTCCTGCTCTTGTCAACCTCTCGCTGGCGAGCATTTTGTCAGTGGAAGAGAGAGCTTTTGGTGATCTTTCCCTCGAGCTCAGGGGCGATGTCTACCTGGAAAATGGTATGAGCGTTCATCTTGAGGATCTTTTTTCCGGGAGTTTTAATACTTCAGGGACGAGGCTCTCGAACCTGATTGCTGCAGTTGTTTATTTCTTGATCAATAATGAATTCACAGAATTAGGCATCCATCGCATAGACTTGAGTGTTCGTACTTCTGAGGAGGCCAAGTTCTCGTACTTGGAAAAAGTTTGGCTTGATAAATATGAGGTCTCGCCCGGCGAGAGGATAAGAATAAAGGTTTATCACCGCACTTTCAGAGGAACAACAATGCTTCAGGAGGTGGGGATTCTTGCCCCTCAACTCCCATCCAGTTCTGAATTTCAGCTTGTTATTGGCGATGCGGCATCGATGGCTCAAGTAGAAATGAGTCAGTACAAAAGAGGGACCTTTGTTCCCCGAAGTTTGAACCAGTTAATAAGGGTTTTAAATAATCTCAGGAAGAATAACCGCATTTATTTTAAAATAATCGCTTCTAAGCCTGGTATTTTTCTGAAGGGTGAAGAAATGCCGAATTTGCCTCCGACGATGAAATCCATGTTTTCTTCTCCGCGGGCAGCAGCTTCTGCCCCTACCGAACTTAACAAATCCACTCTAAGCGAATATCAATTGCCTCTTGATTACGTTTTCAACGGAGCTGTCATGATTCCGATTAAAATAAAGAGATAGGAGAGAAAGGGAATGAAAAGACTATTGGTTGCAGTGTTCGTTACTTTTGTCTTTTTGGCTCAGGCTCTTCAAGGAGTAGTTCCTCAAAAATGGGAAGTACGAAGTAAGGATGACTTTTTGAAAGGCAAGTTTGATGGGATCTCGGTATCTTATGATGGCATACTTTCCCTCTCTCCTGAGGAAGAAAAGATTAGTGGGCCTGAAGAGGAATTCTATTTATCCCTCCTAATTACTCCGGATGGAACCTTATACCTTGGAACAGGTCACGGAGGGAAAATATATAAAATTAGAAAAGGACAGGAACCAGAATTATATTTCCAGGTGCCGGAGATGGATGTCTACTGTCTTGCCCAGGACAGAAAAGGAGATCTTTATGCAGGAACATCGCCTAACGGGAAGATCTGGAAAATTACAGATAAGGACAAAGGAGATATTTTTTTCAATCCACGCGAAAAATATATCTGGGATTTACTGTTTGTTGATAGAGATGTATTGCTCGCTGCAGTTGGTGAGAGTGGAGGTATTTACGAGATAAACAGCGAGGGAGAAGGAAAGCTAATCCTGCAAGCAGAGGAAAATCATATTCTTTGCATCAAAGGAAGCACGAATGGAGACCTTTTAGCTGGAAGCGGTGGTAAGGGTCTTGTTTACCGAATTACTAAAGCAAAGAAGGCTTCCATTCTGTTTGAATCCTCATATGAGGAGATAAAGAGTATTGCTCTCGATAGGGAGGGGAATATTTACGCTGCAGCCAGTGGGGCTGTTATCAAGCCAAAAAAAGAAGAGAAACCAGTTTCCTTAAAAGGAGAAACAGCTATTACTGTTAGTGTGTCGCCTCCTACACCGGAAACGAAACAGGTTCCGTCTTTGGTCCGAAAACAACCAAGTGCCCTTTATAAGATAGATAAACAGGGAATAGCTAAAAGACTCTGGCATTCCAGCGATGAGTTGGTATACAGCCTTCTCTGGAATGAAAGAGAGGGAAAACTCATTTTTGGTACTGGAGATAAAGGAAGGATCTATTCTGTCGATAAAGATGAAAAGACATCTCTTGTCGTCCAGAAAAAGTCGGAACTGGTTTATCTCCTCCTTCCTTATGATTCACAAACTTATTTTCTTGCTAATAATCCCCCCGATTTGAGCATCTTTTATTCTGACCAGAGATTTAGTGGGGAGTATCTAAGTCGAGTTATGGATACGAGAACAATTTCGTCATGGGGGAGAATAGAATGGAAAGCCACAATTCCTTCTGGATCAACTCTACAGTTTCAAACGCGCAGCGGAAATTCAAGTAATCCTAACGAGACCTGGAGCAACTGGTCCCCGCCTTATCAAAAGAGACAAGGAGAGCAGGTTTTAAATCCCAAGGCTAGATACGTCCAGTTTAAGGTCATGTTTAAAACTCAATCTGGCAAGAGATCTCCTCTTCTTCAAGAAGTTTCTCTTTTCTATCTTCAAGCAAATGTTGCCCCTGCTATCAAAAAGCTAGAAATTCTTCCTCCTAACGAAATCTATCTAAAGCCGCCAGAACAGGAAGAGATTATTTGGGGGGCGGATGTGAAGGTCTCTGAGCGGGCTGTTAGCAAAGACAAAGAAAAGTCCTTATTTGAAGCAAAGAAAGCTGAAAGAAAGGGATATCAGACAATTATATGGGAAGCGGCAGATGAGAATGGAGATGCTCTCCTTTTCTCCTGCTACATTAAAGGAGAAGATGAGAGTCAATGGAGAGTTTTAAATGAGAAATGGATAGATGCCATCTATGCCTTTGATACGCTGTCTTATCCTGATGGGGTTTATTTTCTGAAGCTGGTGGTTTCTGACATTCCTTCTAATCCTATGGGGACGGAGCTTAAGTCGGATAAAACGAGCGGTCCCTTTATAATCGATAACTCTCTTCCCATAATCAAAAATTTCAAAGCTGAGAGAGAAAAGAGTAACCTGAAAGTAACTTTTTCTGTTGAGGACTCCCTGTCATACATCAAAGAAGTCAAATACCTAATCAGGCCCGATGATTGGCAAAGCATTTTTCCAGTGGATGGAATTTGTGACTCAAAGTGGGAAAATTTCAGTTTGACTATGACCTTACATCCAAGATTTGACAATCTCCTTACCGTCAGGGTCAAAGACCGCCACGGCAATATCGGTGTTTACAAGTTCACTTTTTAAGCCAGTCCAAGAAAAATGCTCCACCATCCAACCGCAGGAGTTTGATCCATCTTTTGCAGGCGCTTGATTCATCTACTCTTTACTCTCTCCAGATACTTATCTTCTCTTGTATCGATACGAACGATTTCCCCCTCTTTTATGAATTGTGGAACATTGATAGTAATGCCAGTTTCAAGCAAAGCGGGCTTTGAGCTGGCAGTTTGAGTAGCCCCCTTTAGGAACGGTTCAGTTTTGACCACTTTTAAATCTATGGTCAAGGGAGGCTCTATCCCCACAGGTTTCTCTTGATGCATTTCTATAAGGAAGACCACATTGGGAACAAGGTAATTGATTCCATCGCCAATTATTTCTGAAGAGAGTTTGATTTGCTCGTAGTTTTCAAGATTCATAAAGACATATTCCTCACCGCTTTTGTAGAGATATTCCATCTCGACCGTTTCAAGGAAGGCTTGTTCTACCTTGTCCTTTGAGCGGAACCTGTAATCAAGCAGAGATTGATCCTTTAGGTTTCGAAGTTTTATCTGCATTAATGCCTGGCCTTTGCCCGGAGTGACGTGAGTGGCCTCGAGAACCTTGTAGATTTCTCCTTCAACTTTTATGACCATTCCTTTTCTAATTTGAATAGCGTTTATCAATCTTAACTCCTTAATTCTCTTTTCTTACCCCATCATCTATACGAACGATATACACTTTAGCTCCTATTTTTTCCAAAGCCTCAGCTATGCTTTCCGCCTTATCACAGGCATAGGCAAAAATGCAGCCGCCCCCTCCTGAACCGTTAGTCTTTGCTCCAAGAGCTCCGGCTTTAAGGGCTGTTTCTATCATCTTCTCGATTTTGGGCGTGGAAATACGGAGATAGTCTCTAAGTACTTCATGTTGGGAGGTAAGCAACTCCCCGAATCGCGCGTGATCAAAGACATCCGATCCAAAAAGCGTTTTTCCTTCAGCAGCTAAGTCCCTCGTGAGAAGAGTCCCTTTTAATAGTCTTCTCGGATCAGGAGAAAGCTTTTCAATCTCGTCTTCTACTTCCTGAATAGGAGAGCTTTTTAGGCTGAAGCGTTCTCTTTTCTTTCTGAGGTTGGCTACTCCCTGAAGAACGTGGTTTTTGACGTAGCCAAGCATTCCGGTTGTATCCTTTTTCTGGAGGGAGTCGGCCAGCACAAATTCCTTCAGGGGATTGTTGAGTTTTCTGACTTTTAATTTTTCGCCAAAATTTATGGAAACCACACCCCCAAAGGATGAGGTGTAATGATCCATTTTGCCTCCCGGCTCTTTGAACTCAGCCACTTCTGCCAGGAAGCCCAACTCTGCAATTTCATCGGCCATTTCGGCTCTCTCGTCCTTGGCTGTTTCCAGCAAGAATTTTATCCAGGCAACGACAAGGGCAGAAGAGCTTGCAGAGCCTGCATTTATCGGGATAGTGCCTTGAATAAGGCAGTCCCATCCTACTGGCAAGTTTATACCTTTTCTTTTTAGTAAGTTGACGGAGCTTTTAAGGTAATCTCTTTCTTTGGTATACTCCAGCTCTTTTTCAATGGAAAATTCTTCAATATCTTCGATATCAGGGAGGTTGACCTTAAACGTCCTGTCTTTTCTTTTTGTGCCGCATATGGAAATTCTCAGGTTTATTGCAGCAGCGATAATGGATAAGCCGAAATAGTCCTGGTGTTCCCCAAAGAGGCAGATCCTCCCTGGCGCAGATACGCGAAGTTCCTCTTCTTTCATGACTTCTTTTTATACAAACTGAGCTGAAAACTGTCAATGGGTTTCGGCTATATGGTTCAAAAACACGTTGCTTTTGCCCCAGCGAGTCAAAAGCAACTCGGATCAAGGCTTCGCTCTCCTCTCCTTCAGAGAGGAACCATGCTCGCTCAGCCTTTCTCACGGTTTTTTCACCATACAGCCTTCACCGAGCAACCGAAGAGACTAATAAGGAAGATGGAGATGCTTACCATTGAAAAGGAAGAGTTGATTTTAGAAGCATTTTTTTTTATAAAGGAGTCTCACCTTTAAAAGATAGAAAATGACTGAGATATGCTTTTTAGGGACAGGAGGAGCGGTTGCAACCAAAGAGAGGGATAACATGTCCTTTCTCATTGATCATGATAAGACCTTGATTTTGGTCGACTGTCCAGGGAGTGTAATCCAGAAGATAAAGAAATTCAACTATGATCCCCGCAAGGTAGTTTCGATCATTGTGACGCATATTCATCCTGACCATATTTATGGTTTACCTTCTTTTGTCCATAGCCTGATGCTGGATAAATGCCTTATCCGGCTTTTTGGCTCTAAAGAAGCTGTTCATTTTTGCCAGAATTTCCTTGATTTGTTTCACTTGCGGGATGAGAAAATAAAGGCAAAGATTGAGTTTGTCTCCCTTGATCCGGGAGAGAACTTCAAATTGAAAGAATCACTGCAATGTGTTTCTTTCAAAGTTGCCCATAGTTCTTCATCCTTGGCCTATCGTTTTCGCTTCGAGGAGGAAAAGAAAGAATTGCTTTATTCAGGAGACACACCGCTCAATCCTTTGCTTTTTAAAGAAGCTACAGGAATAGATTATCTCATTCATGACTGCAGCGCTCCCTCTCGCTTTTTTAAGAAATATCCTTCCCTTCATACCATGCATACTCATTCGCTTGGGCTGGGGAAGCTTTCCCAGCAGGCAAGGGTCAAATGTCTTATTCCCTGTCATTTTTTTGGAGAATTAGAATTTCCACTTTCTGAAATCGAGGATGAGATAAGAGAGAACTACAAGGGGAGGCTGGTTATTCCAGAGGATTTTAAGAAAATAACCTTATGAGCCCATCTTGAAGGAAGGACTCGCTATTATTTTGATAATGACAAGCAGGAGAAATGAATGAAAGGATTCGCTATTATATCAATATTGTTTTTTTCTTTAGCTCTTACCTGGCAGACAAATCCCAGGAGAGAAGTAGCTGACCTTGTTCTTCTTAACTGCGCAGTCTGGACAGTCAATCCCGCTCAACCTTGGGCGGAGGCAGTTGCCATAAAGGAAGATAAAATTCTTGAAGCAGGTTCCTCCCAGGAAATAAAGAGGATGATCGGGGATAGCACGCAAGTCATCGATTTAAAAGGAGATATGGTCCTTCCTGGCTTCATAGATAGTCATACTCATTTCCTTGATGGGGGTTTTTCTCTCTTGGGCATTCGTTTAAGAGATGCGGAGAGTCGGGAAGAATTTATTACCAAAATCGCTGATAAGGCTAAAAAAATCGAGAAAGGAGTTTGGATTCTTGACGGTGACTGGGATCACCAGTCTTTTGATCCCCCTGAGTTGCCGAGGAAAGAATGGATTGATCCTGCTACTCTCCACAATCCTGTTTGTGTGAACCGCTATGATGGTCATATGGTTCTTGTAAACAGCCTGGCACTTAAACTTGCCGGAGTCACGAAAGATACTCATTCTCCTGCGGGAGGAGAAATTCTCAAAGATTCTGAGACGGGAGAGCCGACAGGAATTCTGAAAGATGCGGCCATGAATCTGGTAACCAAGCATATTCCTGAGCCTTCTTTCAGAGAAAAGTTAAAGGCCGCTGAGGTTGCTCTAAAGCATGCTGCTGAAAAGGGCGTAACCTCTATCCATGATATGGCTAATGCCGATAATTTTGAGGTATACCAGGAGCTCTTAAGGCTAAATAAACTGACGGCTCGCCTTTATGTGTACATTCCCATAACCGAGGTAGAGCTTTACGCGCGACTTAAATTAAAGACTCCTTTTGGAAACAATTTATTAAAGATCGGGGGATTAAAAGGATTTGTTGACGGATCATTAGGCTCATCGACCGCCTTATTTTTTGATCCTTACACAGACAATCCTCGTAAAAAAGGCCTGCTCCATTCTCAAATGTTTCCTGAGGGAATAATGGAGAAGAGGATTATCCAGGCTGAAAAGGCTGGTCTTCAAGTGGCCATCCATGCTATCGGGGACAGGGCCAATAGCATTCTCCTTGACATATTTGAGAGGATAATCGCTCAGAGCGAAAAAAGAGACAGGCGCTGGAGAATAGAGCATGCCCAGCATCTTCTTCCCGGGGATATTGAGCGCATAGCAAGCCTTGATATCATTGCTTCTGTTCAGCCTTATCATGCCATTGATGATGGTCGGTGGGCAGAGAGAAAGATCGGTAGAAAGAGATGCCAGTATACGTATGCCTTTAAATCTCTGCTGGAAAAAGGAGCAGTCCTGGCCTGTGGTTCAGATTGGACAGTCGCTCCCTTAGATCCTATCGGCGGGATCTATGCGGCTGTTACAAGACAGACATTGGATGGGAAGCATCCCGAGGGCTGGTTTCCGGAACAGAAAATTTCCTTGGAGGAAGCTGTAAAAGGCTATACGCTGAATGGAGCATATGCAGAGTTTTCTGAGAATATGAAAGGTTCTGTAGAAAAAGGGAAGGTGGCTGACCTGGTTGTCCTGAGTCGAAATATTTTTAAGATTCCGCCTGACGAGATTCAAAAGACTGAAGTCAAAATGACTATCCTTAACGGAAAAATAATTTATAAAAAATAGCCAGATTAGATGATTTATATTTACTTCGCTGTTTTAATCGTTTCTTTTGCAATCCTGTTCAAGTCAGCAGGCTTTTTTGTCGAAGGAGCCTGCAGTATAGCCAGGATGTTGAATATATCCAAAATGGTCGTGGGGATAGTGCTTGTTGGCATGGCCACAACTGCCCCAGAATTCGGAGCTTCAGTCATTGCAGCTATTCTAGGGCATCCTGAGATCGCCTTGGGTAACGCAATCGGCTCTGTCATTTGCGATGATGGAATCGCTCTTGCCCTGGCTGCGATTGTTGCTCCCACGGCAATCTTAATCAACTGTCGAATCTTAAAGACCGCTGGCCTTTTTCTTATCTCGATTGACATTCTGGCTTATGTTTTGGCAAGAAACGGAACAATTGGCCGGATGGAGGGAGTTTTTTTCCTAGCTATCTTATGCCTTTATCTTATATTCATGCTCAGAAAACAGAGATACACTACAAGAAAAGATGATAAGGAAGAAGATGGCTTAAGCCAGAAAGAAGAGAATCTTCCTGCCTCGAAGCTAACCATGCTGAAGAAGCCTATTTTCCAATTTTCCGTTGGTATTATCGGAGTCATCCTTACCTGCCGGGCAGTCATCTGGGCATCTGTTAACATCGCTGGATATTTTTCCGTTTCTAAGGCAATAATTGGATTGACGATAATTGCCATCGGGACATCTCTTCCTGAAATTAGTACCTGTGTGACCGCAGCGCTAAAAGGAGAAGGGGAGATTGCGGTCGGAAATATTATAGGGGCTGATATTCTTAATGTTCTTTGGATTATCGGCGTTTCCTCGGTTGCCAATCCTATAACGGTTGAGCTGAAAATTATAAACTTTGCCTTTCCTTTTATGATCTTAATAGTGATAGCCATGCTTGTAGCTATGAGAATCGGCTGTCGATTAGGAAAGATGAAGGGTTTTATTCTTTTTGGGCTCTATATCCTCTATTTATTTTTAACTCTAAAATTATTCACATAGAGAAAGGGGGACAGGCATACTAGGTCAAGAATTCGGCAACACTTTTATCTTCAATATCACTAAAGAAAGTTTTACCTAATTACTGAGCATAAAGACCTGTTTACTTATTATTCGCTTTGTTTTGATTGCGCTTTTTTTTGATTATTGTTGTTCCTAAAGAATATATTTGTTATTATATCTTGTTTCTGATTAACGGGAGGAAAGATTGAATGTTGGTGTTATAAACGAAAGTTCCAAAATAGAAAACAGAGCTGGTTTGACTCCGAGCAGTGTTTCTTTGCTTGCGGAAAAAGGGCATAAAATCTATGTGCAAGCTGGAACTGGGTTGAAAGCTGGATATGCGAACGAAGAGTATGCTGCTCAAGGGGCAGAAATTGTTTTTACTAAAGATGAAGTTTTTGGGCGCTCAGATATTGTACTCAATATATCGCCCCTCGATGAAGAGGAATGCAAACTCGTTAAAGAAGACCAGATTTTGTTCGGGTTTCATCATTTAGCTGTTGCCCGAAAGTGCGATATTGAGGAACTTCTCAAGAAAAAAGTCACAATCATTGGCTATGAAATAGTCCAAGAAGAGAACGAAGTCCTTCCTTTTATCGAGAGTTTAAGCGAGATTGCCGGACAGATGTGCCTGGCCATATCAAGTCATTATCTTCAAACCAGTCAAGGCGGTCGAGGCGTTATCATCGGGGGCGTGGTAAGCGTTCCTCCCGTAACTGCTGTTGTGATCGGAAGTGGCGTCCTGGCCAGAAGTGCTATTAAGAGTATGCTCGGAGCCGGAGCGCATACTATTGCTTTGGGCCGAAATATGGACAGGCTGAGAAAATTAGAGGAGATAACTTCAGGGAGATTGATCACTCTCTTTGCCAGCAACTACAATCTGGCGCGAATGACAAAGGTTGCAGATATCCTTATAGGAGCGGTGCTCCGCCCTGGAGAGAAAGCTCCTATCATGATAACAAAGGATATGATCAAGACGATGAAAAAAGGTTCAATCATCATTGATCTGGCCATCGACCAGGGAGGGTGTATTGAGACAAGCCGTTTAACGACACTAGAGCAGCCAACTTATGTTGAAGAAGGAATAATTCATTACTGTGTTCCCAACATCACCTCGTCTGTGAGCCGGACTTCAACAAAAGTTCTATCCAATTTAGTTGCTTCCTGTCTGCTCGAGATAGGAGAATTAGGGCTTGAGAAGTGTTTGAAAGCGAACGAATCTCTAGCGAGGGGTGTTTATGTTTTCCGTGGAAAAATAGCCAAAAAGAATATAGCGGAAAGATTTGGATTAGATTATAAAGACATCCTTTCATCTTCATGAAGGCCGCAAGAAATGGAAAAGATTGTGAGTGAATCTAATAAGGATCAAAGAGAGCTAATTCATCTCCTCCATGATACACAGAAAAAGTTTGGGTATATCCCTGCCCAGAGCATTTCTCAGATCTCTAGGGAATTAAAAATCTCTGAGAGTGAGATATTCGGAGTTCTCACATTCTACAAAGCCTTTACGCTTAAACCTAGAGGCAAGCACCTGATAACCATCTGTATGGGAACAGCCTGCCACGTGAGGGGAGCTCCGGTGATCCTTGATGAATTCGAGAGAAAGCTGGGAATTTCAGCAGGAGAAACATCAGAGGATAATCAGTTTACCTTGGAGACTGTGAACTGTGTTGGGGCTTGTGCCCTGGGGCCCATCGCGATTGCCGATGGAGATTATCATGGCCAGATGAAAACGAGAGAAGTCGATGAGATCATTAAGAAATTAAAACAGGAAAAAAGCAATAATAGTGAATGATGGATGAATTTAACGCTACCAAACTGGACAAAATAAGAGCTAAGATTTCCGAATCCCGAAAGGAAAAGAAAACATGCATTACTGTCTGTGGCGGAACAGGCTGTCATGCCTATGGCTGTTTAAAAGTTGCAGAAGCCTTTAAGGATGAGATTAAAAAACAAAATCTTCAAGATTTAGTCGATGTGAGAATCACCGGCTGCCATGGCTTCTGTGAAAGGGGACCTATTACTGTCATTCAACCGGACGGGATTTTCTACCAGAGGATTCAACTAAAAGATATCAAAGAAGTCGTCTCTGAAACGATAATCAATAAAAAAATCGTAGACCGGCTCCTTTATACTGATCCCAGGACAAAAGAAAAAATTGTTTATGAAGAGGAAGTCCCTTTTTATAAAAAGCAAAGACGTATTATTTTCGGGAATAATGGTTTCATAGACCCTACTGATATAAATGATTATATAGCCTTGGATGGGTACAAAGCACTGGTTAAGGTGCTTTTTGACATGACTTCAGAGGAAGTCATCGCTGATATTAAAGCTTCTGGTCTCAGAGGGAGAGGAGGAGCTGGTTTTCTCACAGGGAGAAAATGGGAGATTTGTCGTGAAAATAACTCTGATGTGAAATACATCATCTGCAACGCAGACGAAGGAGACCCGGGAGCCTATATGGACCGAAGTCTTTTAGAAGGCAACCCGCATAGTGTCATAGAAGGGATGATCATCGGTGCCTATGCTATCGGAGCATCGTTGGGTTTTATTTACGTTCGAATGGAATATCCCCTTGCCGTGAAGAATGTAACCATGGCCGTAGAGCAGGCAAAACGTCTCGGTTTGCTAGGCGAAACTATCCTTGGATCTGAATTTAAATTTGATATTCATATTTTTAGAGGAGCAGGAGCCTTTGTTTCGGGTGAAGAGACATCTTTAATGGCTTCTATAGAAGGAAGAAGGGCTTTTCCCAGGCAAAGACCTCCCTATCCTGCTCAAGAAGGATTGTGGGGAAAGCCTACCAATATCAACAATGTCGAGACATGGGCTAATGTCCCCCTGGTAATAAATAAGGGAGCTGAATGGTATTCTGGGATAGGCACTAAAAATAGCAAGGGGACAAAGATTTTCTCTCTTGTGGGCAAAATAAACAATACTGGCCTGGTGGAAGTGCCCATGGGGATCAAGCTGAGAGAGATTATTTACGATATCGGCGGCGGTATTAAAGAAAATAAAAAGTTCAAAGCTGTCCAAACTGGCGGGCCTTCTGGGGGATGTATCCCGGCTGATAAGCTTGATTTATCCATAGACTTTGAGTCATTGACAAAAGCTGGATCAATGATGGGCTCAGGCGGCATGATTGTTATGGATGAGGATACCTGCATGGTCGATGTTGCCCGGTATTTTCTCAATTTTACTCAGGAAGAATCCTGCGGTAAGTGTGTTCCCTGTCGTGTTGGAACGCGTCAACTTGTAGATATTTTAACACGCATAACCAAAGGGAAGGGTGAGGAAAAGGATCTTGAAAAGCTAAATGATTTGTCCAAGTCCGTAAAGGATGGATCTCTCTGTGGCTTAGGACAGACTGCGCCTAATCCAGTGCTGACAACCATCCGCTATTTCAGGCATGAATATGAGGCCCACATCAAGGAAAAGAGCTGTCCGGCTTTGGTTTGTAAAGATCTGATCATTTACTACATCGAGCCGGAAAAGTGTGTCGGATGTCTTTTGTGCTTGAAGAATTGTCCGGTCGATGCCATAAGCGGAGAGAGGAAAAAAGTCCATGTGATTGACCAGGAATTATGTATTAAGTGCGGTGCTTGCCTTGATATCTGCCCTCCAAAAGTCAGTGCTGTTTCTAAATATACGGGCAAAAAAAGAGATAGAATTCTCAAGAAAGCTTCCAGGCAAAGAGCATTGTCCGAAAGTGATAGGATGAAGTAAAGTGCATTTCCAATGACATTTAACCTTGTCACTTTGGGACAAGCTTAAACAAAAATAAAAAAAATGAAAATTACTATAGACGGAAAAAAGATTGAAGTTGAGGGAAAAAGAACTGTCTTAGAAGTTGCTCGAGAAAAGGGCATCTTTATTCCTTCTCTTTGCGACCATTCTCAATTAACTCCCTTTGGCGGTTGCCGACTTTGCATTGTGGAGATTAAAGGAAAAAAGGGCTATCCACCCTCCTGTAGCACCTATATCGAAGAAGGGATGGAGATAAAGACAAAAACTCCCAGGCTCCAAGAACTAAGAAGAGAAATTTTAGAGCTCATTCTATCTGAACATCCGAATGCTTGCCTTATTTGTAGCGAAAAAGAGAATTGTGATGAATATAAATCAACTATCCGGAAGGTGGCAGAAGTAACCGGCTGTGTCCTTTGTTCAAATAATGGACGCTGCGAGCTTCAGGATGTTGTTGAAGCTTTAAAGATAGATAAGGTCAGATTCCCATCTCTTTATCGGGATTTTGAAGTTAAAAAAAATGACCCCTTCTTTGATCGAGACTATAACCTCTGCATTCTGTGCGGAAGATGTGTAAGGGTTTGCCAAGAGCTGAGGGGAGCATCCGCGGTTTCCTTTGTCTGCAGAGGTTCTCAGGCTATAGTGGGAACTGTGCTTGATTTGCCTCTTTTTGAGTCGGGCTGCCAGTTCTGTGGAGCCTGCGTGGACGTTTGCCCCACAGGATCTTTAACTGAGAGAGGTATAAGGTATGAAGACTTGCCGGATGAGAGGGCAAAGACGATCTGTCCTCTCTGTAGTATGGGATGTGAGCTAAAAATAGAGCTTAAGAGGCAGAAGATATTAAGCTCCAAGCCTTCAGACGAGGGTGCAGTGAACGAAGGGCAGGCATGTGTTAAAGGACGATTCTTGATAAGGGACGTTATCCACAGCCCGCGCAGGATTCTAAAGCCGCTCGTCAGAGTGAATAAGGAGCTTGAAGAAGTCGATTGGGAGGAAGCTCTCGATTTTGTTGCTCAAGGACTCAAAAAATTCAAGGAAAAAAAGATTGCTTTGATTGCTTCTCCCCAGGTCTCCTGCGAAGAATATTTTCTACTCCATAAGTTTGCAAGCGAAGAATTAATAACAGAAAACGTGGACAGTTCTTATCGTTTTTCTCCTTTAGCCAGTTTAGACGAAATGGCTCAAGAAAATGGATTCGAGTTAGACCTAAATTTTGAATTTAAAGATATCTCAAGAGCGAAGACTTTATTTCTCATCGGCGAAGATATCCCAAAATCTCACCCCATCATATGGCTTGAGGTATTAAAGGCTGCTCAACGGGGTGCAAAACTCATAGTTGCCAGTCCGATAGAGCTTTCTATAAATCGCTACTCATCGCTATGGCTTCAGATAAAACCGGGGACTGAGTTCTATTTATTCAGTTTTCTATCTAAGCTCTTCTTTCATGATGAACAGAAAGAAGAAAATCCCGGAATTGAAGGATTTGACTCTTTTAAAGATTCACTTGGCGAGTTTGATCTATCCAAGGTTTTTGAGAAGACAGGCATAACTCGAGAGGGATTAGAAGAAGCATTTGGGCTTCTTTCAGAAGCAGAGGATGCTGCCTTTCTTTTCGGTATGGGACTGACTCAGCATCCCTGGGGAGCTCGGAATGTGGCCGCACTCTGGAATTTGGCCCTTCAAACCAAGGCTAAGATCTTTCCCCTCGGCCTTGAGAATAATCTGAGAGGCGTGTTCGAGATAGTGCGGAATTCTTCAGATAAAGGGCTAAATTTGAATCAAATCTTCCAGGCAGCTTCATCCGGGGATCTAAAAGCCCTCTATCTGGCAGGTCCAGCTCCTCCTCTAAAGAAAGCTAATCTTGAGTTCTTGGTTATTCAGGATAGCTTTGTAAATGAGAATTTTGATCTCGCTGATGCAGTTTTGCCTGCTTCAACATTTGCAGAGACTGATGGCACGTTCATTAATGGAGAAGGCAGGCTTCAAAGATTTAATAAAGTCATCGATCCTCTTGGAAATGCAAAGCCCGACTGGTGGATAATCTCTCAATTAGCCCGGAGGATGGGGAATAAAGGTTTTCCGTTCAAGAATCCATCAGAAATCACAAAAGAGATGATTAAGGTTATTCCCGGTTTTTCGAAGATTTCCTACGCTGATCTGGAAAAAGGCCATAAAGTTTTTACTCAGAAAAAGACGAAGAAAGCGAAGTCATTTATCCCTGTAAAGTACGTTGATTTAAATCATAATAAAAGCGAAAAATATCCTTTTCTCATGTCCCTGGATTACAGTTTGGACTACTATAGGAGTCTTGCCCTGAGTTATGAGAGTAAAGGTCTGAGGGCTATCAGGGATTCCAGGTGGATTAAGATCTCTCCTGAGGATGCAGAAAAATTGAATTTGGATGAAGGTGAGAGAATAGTGGTTGAATCCTCCTCAGGGAAGTTTAAGGGATTCGTCAAGATAACAAAATCATTGCCCAAAGGAGTTTTAGGAGCCAGCTTCCTTTTGAGCGAAGATTCTGACTTTTCTGTGAGCGGCCTTATTCCAAGCGTTTTTCAGGATTCACATTCTTTGGGAATGCTACCTGTAAAAATAAAAAGAGAAAAATAATGGCAAAAATTTTACAAAGAGAGCGTTTAGTTCCTAATATTCATCTTCTCGAGGTCCATGCGCCTGAGATAGCCCAAAAATCGAAGCCGGGTCAGTTTGTCATAGTCATGCCGGATGAGAAAGGAGAAAGAATTCCTTTGACAATCGCTGATTGGGACAAGAGAAAAGGCTCTGTCACTTCGATTTTTATGGTAGTAGGTACTTCTACCCATAAGCTTTCGCTTATTGAAGCCGAAGACGAAGTTCCTGTTTTTGTCGGTCCTTTAGGAAAGCCGTCGGAAATAAAAAAATATGGAACAGTTCTTCTGGCGGGAGGCTGTTTTGGGATTGCAGCCATATATCCAATAGCCCGTGCCTTAAAAGAAAAAGGAAATAAGATCATTACATTATTAGATGCTAAGGCGAATTATCTTATTTACTGGGAAGAGAAGCTTCGGGCTGTTAGTGACCAATTTTTTGTTTCAGCTCGGGACAGTTACTATGACTGTAAGGATTATATTCCCATTACTCTCAACAATATTATCAAAAAGGGATCCAAAATCCATAAAGTGATCTCAATTGGCTGTACTTATCTGATGTATACCTGTTCTGAGGCAACAAGGCCCCATGGAATAGAAACCTCTGTCAGCCTTAATCCGATTATGGTAGATGGAACAGGTATGTGTGGAGCCTGCCGGGTGACAGTAGATGGTAAAACAAAATTTGCTTGCGTGGATGGACCTGATTTTGACGGTCATTTGGTAGATTGGAAAGAGCTATTCTCACGGCGAAAGTCGTATTTTGAGGATGAAATCCAATCTCTGTGTCATTGGGAAAAGAATAATTTTCCCTCTTAATATAAACGCATTATGCGACGTGTCGTTGTGAGGAGCGAAGGAGATTGTTCGAATGTCATGCGAGGAGCGAAGGAGATTGCTCGGGTGTCATTGCAAGCCCAGAAAGAGCGAAGCAATCTCATGAAAGAAGATTGGGATTGCCGTGTCGCTACGCTCTTCGCAATGACATATCGTACGGGATTGCCGCGCTTCCTTTGGTCGCTCGCAATGACTGGCAGCATTTATTGCGTTATTATTAGTTTCATAACATAAGAGCAAAAGATGGCTGAGAAGAAAGAAATGCTACCTGAGCTTAAAGAGACGCTCAGGGCAGAATTTAACAAGGACTGGCGGAAAGAGTTACGGAAGTCTATTCCAGCAAAAGAAAGGATGAAAATCCCCCCCCAGAAGATGCCGGAGAGAGGAGCAGAAGAGAGAAGCAAAGATTTCAACGAAGTTAACCTTGGTTTAGATGCTAAGCTGGCCAAGAAGGAAGCGCAAAGGTGCCTGGATTGTGTCAATCCCGGGTGTGTCATGGGATGTCCAGTAGGAATCGATATTCCCACTTTCATAAAACTTATTGAGATAGGCGATTATGTCCAGAGTGTTCGGAAAATAAAAGAGACCAACAGTCTCCCCGCTATTTGTGGCCGTGTGTGTCCTCAAGAAGTTCAATGCGAAGAGACCTGCAACATAAAAAAAGCAAAAGGCGAGGGTGTGAAAATAGGGAATTTAGAGAGGTTTGTTTCAGATTATGAGAGCCAGCAAGGAGAGGTTTTTATACCTCAAATCAAGCCAGCAACAGGTCAGAAGGTGGCTGTTATCGGAGCTGGTCCAGCAGGTTTGACTGTTGCCGGTGAGATGGCAAGAAACGGCCATAAGGTTACTATTTTTGAAGCCCTTCACGTTTCCGGTGGAGTCTTAGTCTACGGGATTCCAGAATTCAGGCTGCCCAAAAGTATCCTCAAGTCAGAAGTAGAGTATCTGAAAAAATTAGGTGTAGAGTTGAGGGAAAATTTTGTAGTGGGCTTAACAGCAACGATTGACGATTTAAAGAAGGATGGGTATGACGCATTTTTCATAGGAACAGGGGCCGGATTGCCGAATTTCATGAGGATTCCTGGGGAAAACCTGGTTGGGATCTACTCGGCCAACGAATATTTGACCAGGGTAAACCTGATGAGGGCCTATGAATTTCCTGATTATGATACGCCTGTATTTTTGGGGAAGAGAGTTGCTGTTATAGGTGGTGGGAATGTGGCCATGGATTCTGTCCGAACAGCCAAGAGACTGGGAGCAGAATTGGCGGCCATCGTCTACCGTCGTTCAAGAGTTGAAATGCCGGCAAGAGTGGAGGAAGTTCACCATGGGGAAGAGGAAGGTATCGAGTTTCACTTCCTGACAACTCCAATAAGATACATCGGGGATGAAAAAGGCCGGGTTAAGGCTATGGAATGCTTGAGGATGGAGCTAGGAGAACCTGATTCTTCAGGAAGACGTCGGCCAGTTCCTATCAAAGGATCAGAGTTTATCATGGAAGTGGATATGGTAGTGGTTGCCATCGGTCAGAGTCCTAATCCTTTGATTCCCCAGACTACCCCTAAGCTCAATGTAGGGAAATGGGGAAATGTGGAAGTAGATTGGGACACTATGGCTACAAGCATCGAAGGAGTATATGCGGGAGGAGATATCATTCGGGGTGGAGCAACCGTTATTCTTGCCATGGGCGACGCCCGGGTCGCTGCAGCTGAGATGCATAAATACCTTAGTAAAATAAAGAAAAAGCCTAAGGCGCAAAGCGCCAGGAGCAAAAAATAAAAGGCAGGGCTTTGATTCATCAAGCGCGCGTTTATTGTAGGGGTTTGATTTATCAAACCCGCTTTATTAATATTGTAGAGGTTCGATTCGTCAAACCTTAACTGAATAAACAGCAAGGAACAAACATAGCTGGTATAAAAGTAAATAAAAGTATAATAAAGTATAGATAGGTAAAAGATAATTATCTGGTTTTAAGGAACGAAACAATAATTAATAATTTATTCAATGCTATTTATTGACACTTGGAGATCCAGATGAGCTGGGTAGACGACTATAAAAAAAAGCTGGTAACTGCTGAGGAAGCAGCATCTTTGATTAAGAGTAATGATCGGGTTTATATCAGCGGCAATGCTGCTACTCCTTATGTCTTGATGAATTCCTTGGCTCGAAGGAAGGATAAGCTGGAGGATGTAGAACTTGTTCATGTTCTTCTTTTAGGAGAGGATCCTCTCTCCGAGCCGGAGATGGAGGGTCATTTTCGTCATAATTCCCTGTTTGTCGGTCCTGCAGACAGGAAAGCTATAAACGAGGGAAGGGCCGATTACATGCCTATCTTCTTACACCAGATTCCTGACCTTATTTATTCCGAACAAATGCCTCTCGATGTTGCTATGCTACATCTTTCCCCTCCTGATGAGCACGGATTCATGAGTTTTGGAGTTGAAGTGTTGGCTTCCAAAGCTGCCGCAGAGAAGGCAAAAAGAGTAATAGCTCAGGTGAATGAGAAGATGCCTCGTGTTTTAGGGGATTCGTTTATCCATATCTCCCGAGTCGACAAGATTGTTGAAATGTCCGAGGAATTGCCTGAACTTGAGAGAAAGCCTTTTAGTGAGGTGGAAAGAAAAATTGGCCATTCTATTGCGGAATTGATCGAGGATGGATCAACCCTGCAGTTAGGAATAGGAGGAATTCCAGATGCTGTCCTTTCTGCTTTGAAAGAAAGACGGGATTTAGGTATACATACCGAAATGGTTTCTGACGGAGTTATGGAAGCCATCGAAACAGGAATAATCACCGGAGCCAAAAAGACATTTCATCCTAACAAAGTCATTCTAACCTTTATTTTGGGCTCCAAAAGACTCTACGAGTTTGCTGATAATAATCCTGTTCTCGAAGCTCATCCTACTGATTATACTAATCACCCTTTTAATGTTTCCCGAAATGATAATATGATAGCCATCAATTCTGCCATAGAAGTTGATATAACAGGTCAAGTCTGCTCTGACTCTATCGGCACCTATATCTATAGCGGCTTCGGGGGGCAGGTTGACTTCATAAGAGGAGCGGCTCATTCAAAAGGAGGTAAACCTATAATTGCTCTTCAGTCTACTGCAAAGAATGGGGAAGTCTCGAGGATTGTTCCTTTTTTGAAAAAAGGAGCAGGCGTAGTCACAACCAGAGCTGATGTCAAATATATAGTAACAGAATACGGAATTGCCTATCTTCATGGGAAAAACTTGCAGGAGAGAACCATTGCCCTGATAAATGTTGCCCACCCTAAATTCAGGCCTGATTTAATAAAAGAAGCTAAAGGCCGATATCTTCTGCGCTAAGAAATTATGCTGGTTTGATGCGGCAAGCAAAGTTGTTTCCACCAGAGAAAGGACGTATTGGGACGGATGAGTCTGGAAAAGGAGACTATTTCGGTCCTCTCGTGGTTGCAGGAGTTTTTGTTCCCGAGGACCAGCAGAATGTCCTTAAGGAGCTGGGTATAAGAGACAGCAAAAAGATCTCTGATAATCGTGTCCGTGAATTGGCAGGTCTCCTGCAAAAAGGATACAAGCATTCCTTGGTCGCTATCGGACCTGAAAAGTATAATGAGCTTTATGCCAAGCTTAGAAATCTTAACAGAATCCTGGCTTGGGCTCATTCACGCGCCATCGAGAACATCCTGGAAGAAGTAAACTGTTCTGTTGCCGTCACTGACCAGTTTGGAGATAAGTCTTTTGTGTTAAACGCTCTGATGGAAAAAGGGAGGGAGATTGAGCTCATCCAGAAGCCAAAAGCCGAGGAGGACCTGGCCGTGGCCGCGGCTTCGATTATGGCGAGAGCTGAATTTCTGAAACGGCTCTATTTTCTCTCCCAGGATGTGGAGCTTGACCTTCCTAAAGGTTCATCTTCTCTTGTCGAAGAAGCCGGGCTAAAGCTCGTCAAACTCCACAAAGTGGAAATTCTGGATAAAGTTGCCAAGAAGCATTTTAAGCTTACTCGCCGTATCCTGGCTTCATTGAAAGAGTGAAAATGAAACAGGAAACAAAACGGCTATATCTTGAAGATCCTTACCAGATTGAGTTTGAGGCTCACGTCGTAGAAAAAGTGATCTGGGAGAAAAAGCCTGCCTTAGTCCTTGACCAAACCTGCTTTTATCCAGAATCGGGGGGGCAGCCCTGCGATAAAGGAGTGATAAACGGAATTGAGATAATCAAAGTTTTGGAAGATGAGGCAAGGATTATTCACCTCCTAGCTGGGGGCATATCCTCCGATAAAGTAACGGGAAAGGTTGAGTGGGAGACTCGCTTCGACCATATGCAGCAGCACTCGGGTCAGCATATTCTTTCCCAGAGTTTCCATGAGCTCTTGGGTGCAGAGACTCTCGCTTTCCATCTGGGAGAAGCTTTTTCTACCTTAGAGATGGATTTAAGGAAAATTTCAGAAGAAGAGATTGAGAATATAGAAGAACGGGCTAATGAGATTGTGTATGAGAATAGAGAGATAAAATGCTACTTCATTCCTGAGGAAGAGATAGAGAGTGTTCCGCTGAGAAGACCGCCTAAAAAAAAGGGGCTCATTCGAGTTGTGGAGGTCTCGGATTTTGATTTTTCTGCCTGCGGAGGAACACATGTCCGTAGGTCAGGTGAGATCGGCTTAATAAAAATTCTCAGGTTGGAAAGGATAAGGAACAATATCCGGTTTGAATTCATCTGCGGAAGAAGAGCTTTAGAAGACTATTTAAGGAAAAGCAGAATTGTTCGTGAGCTCTCCACCAGGTTTACTGTTAATGAAGGGGAGATTCTCAATACTGTTGAGAAACTTTCTTCAGATTTAAAGTCACAAAGAAGAGGGGGAAAGAAACTTCAGGAAAAAATTGCCCGGTACGAAGCTCAGGAAATCATTCAAGAAGAGAAGGAAAAGATAATAAAAGAAGTTTTTGTGGATAAAACACCAGAAGAGGCGAGGTTTCTGGTATTAAACATCATAAGAAAAGGTGATTTTGTTGTCCTTTTTGGCCTAAAGGGAGAAGAAAGGGGACATCTTATCCTGGCCTGCTCTGATAGTATCAACATCGACCTGAGAGAAATTGTTCCTATTGTGTCTCCCTTGATAAAAGGAAAAGGGGGAGGGAGACCTTCTTTGGTCGAGGTCGCTGGAGAGGAAAAAGAGAATCTGGAACAGGCCCTGGAAAAAGCCTTTGAATTCATCAAAAAAAAGATGGGGTCAGACCTTTAAAACTTTTATAAACAAAATCCCTTCATTAAGAGTTTAGGTGTCTGACTCCACCGCTGGCCCCGTTGCTCATTCGTATCTTAAAGAAACAATCGGGTCCAGGTTGGCTGCCTTTCGGGCAGGGAAAATACCAAAGAAAAGACCCACAGAGATTGAGACAAATAATCCTAAGATAATTGACCAGGAGGTGACAGAAGTCGGAAGAGGAGTTGCCGCTCTGACCAAGAAAGCAATACCGAATCCGATAATTACGCCTAATGTCCCTCCCGTGCCCGTCAGAACAATTGCCTCGATAAGAAACTGCTTCAAAATGTCTGCTGAGCGAGCTCCGATGGCTTTTCGTATTCCTATCTCCCTCGTTCTTTCTTTGACTGAAACGAGCATGATGTTCATGACTCCTATTCCACCCACCAGAAGACCTATGGATGAGATGACAACCATGACCATGTAGACAGCTCCAGTGATCTGGTTATAAAGTTCAACAAAGGTGCCCTGGGTGGAGATTACAAAATCGTTGGGTTTTCCAAATCCTACTTTTCTCCTTTTTCTGAGCACATTGGTTATCTGGTCGATGGTTTCTTCCATATAGCCATGTTTTTTAGGTACGGCTGTGATCTCAATTTCTGAAAGGTGGTAGGGATAATACTTCATTAGGGTGGTGATGGGGATGCCTGCAAAATTGTCCTGACTCTGTCCGAAAATGCTGCCCCTTTTTTCAAGAATGCCCACGACGGTGAATTTTTCCGGACCGATTCTTATATCCTTTCCCAGAGCATTTGTATGGGGAAAGAGAGTATCATTTAGTTCAGAGCCGAGAACACAGACTTTAGTGCTATGGATAATATCTGATTCTATCAAGAATCTCCCTTCTTCCGGAAGATAGGCAGAAATAACCTGGGGGAACTTTTCGTTCATTCCCAATATTATGGAATCAAGACTCTTAATATTCTGGTATTTTATAGGGATGCTCTCCCAATAATCGGCAACGAGGTCTACAGCCACAGCTTTAACCAATGAACATTCTTTCTCTATGGCCATCGCATCTTCGAAGGTAAGGTCTTTTCTCTGTCTTTCTTCCTCTGAACGGTGGCCCATTTGAATGGGCTCGTGTTTGCTCACAAAGATCAAATCCGAGCCCACAGATTCAAGCTCACCAATAACGGAACGGTTTAAGCCCTGGATGATAGAAACCATCCCGATCACCGTCATCACGCCAATCATGATTCCCAGCAAGGTTAAGAAAGATCGGAGTTTATGGTTCCTAAGGGAGTCAAGAGCCATCTGGATAATTTCTTTAAGGATTCCTAATCTCATTGTTCTGTCCTTAAAGCTTCGATGGGATCAAGCTTTGCGGCTTTATTGGCAGGATAGATGCCAAAAAAGATGCCCACCGAAGCTGAGACAAAAATAGCCACTGCGATAGAGACAGGATCTATGCTTGAAGGCCAAGAAGTAGCGGCCGTGAAGATCTTGGCAATCACAAATCCAATCAGGATACCTACTATTCCGCCAGTTGTGGAAATGGCAGCAGCCTCTATCAAAAATTGGACTAATATGTCGTTACGGCGAGCGCCTATTGCCATACGAATTCCTATCTCCTTTGTTCTTTCAGTTACAGCAACGAGCATGATATTCATAACCACAATACCTCCCACTAGTAGGGCAATGGAAGAGATAGCAATCATGGCAAAATAGATGCTTGAAGTCAGTGTTTTGTACATTTGAATAAAAGTATCTGAACTCGCAAAAGAAAAGTCGTCAGAATCTTTAAATGAAAGATGGCGTTTGGATCGAAGGATTGTTCTCACTTCCTCTTGAGCTGTTTTCAGCTGTTCCTGTGAGAAGGTGTGGATATTGATGTCTATGCTTCTTCTTGAGCCATATATCTTATGGAAAGTCGTGATGGGCATACGGACGTAATTGTCCTGACTAAATCCTATAACTTTTCCTTTCTTCTTCCCAAGGCCGACAACCAAAAAATTGTGGTTGCCAATTTTTATCCGCTTACCCAGAGGATCCAGATAAGGAAACAATTTCTCTACGATATCTGCTCCGATGATACAGACATAGCGGGAGTGCTCTTCATCCTCTCTTTGGAAATGCCGTCCTCTTTCCAGTTCCACCACTGATCCTATTATGTGGTCAAGATGAGTAACTCCTCTTATTTCCACATCTTTAAGGTATTGATTCCTGAATTTTACGGTCCTGGTAGTACTGACAGATGCTCCTACAAGCTCACATGATTCGCACTGGTCGCGGATAAGCCTCATGTCATCCAAGGTCAGATTTTTTCGTTTGAGCATTTCCCGCCATTCTTTTAAGGAACCTCCGGTCATGGAGAATTTAGAGACAGAAAAATCGTTGGCGCCAAAAAAAGCAAATTTTGTATAGACATAGTTATTCAGACCCTGGATGATTGAGACAACCGCGATAATAGTAAGGACGCCGATGATGATGCCCAATAAAGTCAGGAATGTCCTTAGTTTATTTGACCAGAGAGAGCTCATGGCCATAGAGACAGATTCATTCAGGTTAATTCTGGCCATCTTCCGTATTCATATTCTACATTATTTGATACGCAACAGGAAGGCAAAGGTTTATTGGGGTCAGGTCTTGCTTTTTGCCTGTCTGTGCAAATTGCATTTGTATGAACAAAAGCAAAAAGCAAGACCTGACCCCCTCTTTGCCCCCTTCTTGACAACTCTTTGTGGAGAAAACAAAATAAGCGGAGAAATGATGAAGACTCTTTTTTTGGAAAGGAGAATCATAAATGTCAGCAGAAAATAAAAGCGATTCGTCTGTATTGTCTGGTTCTTGTGTTTATTTCAAAAAGACTGGTAAGGAGAATACTGGCAAAACTCTGGAAGTAGCAGCAAAGAGGGCCGAAGAGTTGAGGATTCAAAATGTTGTTGTAGCCAGTACATCGGGAGAGACTGGCTTAATGGCAGCCAATGTTTTTACTTCGAAGAATTTGGTCATAGTTACCCACTCTACGGGTTTTGTGAAGCCAGATTACCAGGAATTTCTGCCTGAATTTCGCAAAAAGATTGAGGAAGCTGGAGCAAAAATTCTGACCTGTCAGCATGCTATGGGAGGAGTAGGGCGAGCAGTCAGGAAAAAACTGGAAACCTATGAGCTGGAAGAGATAATTGCTTATACTTTGCGAATTTTTGGCGAAGGAACAAAGGTTGCCGTTGAGATTGCACTCATGGCTGCAGATGCAGGACTCATCCCTGCACGCGAACCCTGTATTTCTGTAGGGGGCACTGGCCAGGGGGCTGACACAGCTATCCTTATGAAGCCGGCTCATGCTCAGAATTTTTTTGACTTGAGGATCATGGAGATTCTTGCCAAACCTCGACTGGAAGAGCTATAAGAGATTAGGGATTTGATTTATAATATCGGAGAATACGAAATTCGCATAACAGTATCGAGCTAAGCGGACACCATTTTCTGGCCGAAGGTCGGACGTGGCGATGGACATTGCGTAGGCCGGACGCCGACATGTGCAATCTACTCGCCGCGAATAGCGGTCCGCTTGAGCGAGTTGTTAGTCCGCCTCTGACGCAAGATTTGGAATTCGGTTGCGGTAGCGGCAAACCAACCAAACGATGAAGGCTACGGGGAGTATCACGAGGGCTCCGAACTCGCCTACGACATATTCTGTGGCGCCGGTGTCAACGGTCAACGGATGGAAGATCTCTTGGAACAGCACGTTGTGGGCGCCATGCAAGAGTGCGGCGGTCCAAACGCTACCTGACATCAGACGCAACCAAGCATATGGAAAGCTCACCAAGACCATAGCAATCGAGGCGCATGCTAAGCCGTACCAAACCGGTGCCTTTGAGTGGTATCCAAAAAACAAGATCACCGGGAAATGCCATAGTGCCCATATGCCGCCACTCAGGAGCGCCGTCTTCTTAAACGAACTGAACCTCGCGAGCTCGTGAACCAGCAGACCGCGCCATCCGATTTCTTCACCGAGCGCTAGGACACTGGCAAACAGAATGCCAACTGTTCCGTAGATGCCACCACTTATGGCGATGACCTGAAAGGGGGAAGCAGAAGTGATGTTGAAGGTGTCGCGAGCATTCGTGACGAAGGATTGATTATAGAACCCACCGAGTCCGGTGAGCCAAGCCGTTCCGTAGACGGTTACAGCAAGGAACCAAGCAAGACCGATGCTGAGCAATAGAAATCGAGGCCGCGATTTTCGGAATCCAAGGTCAGTCAACTTGCCGCCGGTAGCGAGGATGGTTAAAAACGCTGCGGCCGCTGGTGACCATCCGAGGGCAAAGAATCCCATGGCCTCGAAAACATCGCTCACGGACATCATCACCAGAACGATCACCGTGAAAGAGAACATTGTGACCAAGAAAATCGTAACTCTCTTTCTAGCTACCAGTCGTCGCTGCATGCCGTCCTCCAAGACGAATCATTTTTGGAATCACATGGCCTCTTCATCCTGTACGGCGTTGGCTGTGATAGGATTTCGTCCGGCCTAACAATTAATAGACGAAGCTTGTAATTTATGTAAAATTACTTCCTTTCTACAAAACAATATCATTTTACTGGAATAAATTTACAATGATTCTTCCTTTCACGTCAATAATAATCCGTAGGAAAATCAGGCCTAAATCAAAGTCAGTTATCAAAAAACAAAATTAATGATCTATACCCACCTGATTCGAGATAAATATGGGGATGTCGAAAGTCTCCTAGATAAGATTTAAAAAGAGAAGGAAATATAAGAATTTGGTTTTGGGGGGAACATCAAATATCGTCCGATTTTTCACAATTTCCACCCACTGACATCGTGAAATAAGAGTATCACATCCAGAACGACAAGGTCAACGACTGGAAAAGCGAAACAAATCAGCCGAGACCTCCAAACGATCGAGTTTGATATAGACTCGGTCCTCAAATTAGTTAGAAGCAACCAGGGAGGCCCTCAAAAATATTCCCCGTGCTCCTCGGCTGCTATCAGGAGTTCCTGTTGGACAATTTGAGGCGCAGGCGGTCGTTCAGCCTGTATCGGTATCGGTAAGATATCTTGCCTCACATTAACCAAGCTCGGCTCTTGACAACTCTTTGTGGAGAAAACAAAATAAGCGGGGATGTGATGAAGGCTCTTGTATTGGAAAAGAGTAAATAATAATCATGGGTAAATGCATCAATTGCGGCAAAGAGCATGCTGCCGTCTCTAAGTTCTTAGGCTTATGCCGCGACTGCATTCTTTCCGATTTCAAAGGCGTTGAGTTTCGTATTCACAAGGCTCATCAAATTTCAAGAGAAGCCTTTAACCTCCCTCCATCTCCGCCTCAGGAGAAGGGTGGAATATCCTGCAATTATTGTTTCAACAAGTGCCGGATAGCAAGAGGTGAAATAGGTTACTGCGGAGTAAGGGAGAATGCAGACGGGAAAAAAATCAGCCCTACTCCCAAGCAAGGGTTTTTTTCGTGGTATTATGACGCGCTGCCCACAAATTGTGTCGCGGATTGGGTATGTCCTGGCGGGACCGGTGCCGGTTTCCCCCGCTATGCTTATGCCCCAGGTGCTGAATATGGGTATAAAAACCTGGCCGTATTTTATCACGGCTGCACCTTCAACTGCCTTTTCTGTCAAAACTGGCATTTTAAGCAAGAATTAAAAGTAAAAAAGCCTCAATCGTCTCTTGAATTGTCCCAAGCTGTAGATGAGAAGACTTCTTGTGTCTGCTACTTCGGGGGAGATCCTTCGCCCCAGCTTCTCCATTCCCTGCATGCCTCCCGGCTTGCCATGGCCCAAAAGGATAAAAAAATATTGAGGTTCTGCTGGGAAACAAACGGAACCATGAACAGCCGATTCTTGGAAGAAATTCTTGACGTTGCCTCAGAGAGTGGCGGCTGTGTGAAATTTGATTTAAAAGCGTTTCATCCCAGCCTGAACATTGCTTTATGCGGAAGGAGCAACGATCAAACAAAAATCAATTTTGAGCTGGCAGCAGGTTGGATAAAAAAGAGAAAAGATCCGCCTTTGGTCGTGGCCAGTACCCTCCTGGTTCCAGGCTATATAGATAGAGAAGAAGTTTACCACACGGCAAAATTTATAGCCTCTCTCGATCCCGAAATCCCATATTCCCTCTTGGGTTTTTCCCCTCATTTTTATTTTCGTGATTTGCCTCCAACATCTCGCCGCCACGCAGAGGAATGTAAAGAGGCTGCTGCAGAAGCTGGCCTCAAAAGAGTAAGGATTGGGAACATTCATCTCCTGGGAAAAGACTACTGAAAATGCAGATAAGGCTGAATAAGTTCTTGGCACAGGCTGGGGTTGCTTCAAGAAGAGAAGTGGATAAGATGATTGCTGAGGGAAGAATTAAAGTAAACAGTCAGGTGGTCCAGGTGCTGGGCTGCAAGATAGATGATGAGAAGGACAGAGTAGAAGTTGATGGTAGGAGAGTAGAGAAAGAAGAAGGGCTGGTCTATTTGATGCTGAATAAGCCTCCAGGGCATCTGGTAACCCTCAAAGATAATTTCAAGAGGCCCACGATTCAGCAGTTGCTTCCTTCACTCAAGCAGAGGATCTTTCCGGTCGGAAGGTTGGACTATGACAGCAGCGGCCTTCTGCTCTTGACGAATGATGGAGAATTAGCTTATCGTCTGACTCATCCCCGCTTTAAAGTCCCAAAAGTATATTTGGTTAAAGTCCTGGGGGAGCCAGACCATTCAGATCTTGCAAGACTCGAAAAAGGAATTTACCTTGACGGCAAAAAGACAGCTCCAGCCAAGGTTGCTAAGCTTAAGGGAGATCCAAAAAAGAGTCTCTTTAAGATTGAAATATTTGAGGGCAGAAAAAGAGAGGTGAAAAGGATGTTCCAAGCTATCGGCCACAAGGTTCTTCATCTGCAAAGAATAAGTTTCGGAAGCCTAAGATTGGGGAGTCTTAAAACAGGGAAATGGCGCTATCTCACCAGAAAAGAAATTGACACTCTGAAAAAACAGGCAGCATTGAAGCAAACGGAGAATTAGGAGTTAGACATCTCAGGAAAAAGGTTTTGGGAAATAGTTGCAGCGACCATTGAAGATTTAGCCTTCGGAATTCGTTCGTCGAGGGAATCCGACGGAGTCGGGCGGCGAGTATGTCGGGGTCAGGCCTTATCCAAATGAATGTCTTAGGATCAAAAGGCAAGAAAAGTACATTTCCAGGTGGCAAGGCCTGACCCCAGGGCCGCCGAGAGGAGCGAATGGAGAATGGCGTTAAAAATCTGAAGGGAGCTAGGCTTTTTCCCAAAACCTTATCCAATCACGGATTTGGAGATGCTTCCAGACCTGAACTCTATTCTTCTTCTGATTCTTTTTCTTTTCCTTTTTCGGGTTCAGCGGCGAATGTCTTCCAGCTTTTAGCCAATCTCTGGAGTTCCTGATCAACAAGATAATTCACCGTGTCCTCTTCAAATGCTCCATCCTTCTTTCTTTCTCCTGCTTTAACTTCTGTCAGGATTTCAATCCCCTCATCTATAGATTTAACAGGATAGATGTGAAATTTAGCTTCCTTAACTGCTTCAACCACATCATTGTGAAGCATGAGATTTTTGATGTTTTGATGGGGAATGATAACTCCCTGGTTTCCTGTAAGGCCTTTAGCTTTGCAGACCTCGAAAAAACCCTCGATTTTTTCGTTTACGCCACCTATGGGCTGAATCTCTCCCTTCTGGTTGAGCGATCCTGTGACAGCTATATCCTGTCTTAAAGGCAATTTAGAAAGGCTGGAAAGAATGGCGTAAACCTCGGTAGAGGAAGCGCTGTCTCCTTCGACTCCAGAATAGGACTGTTCAAAAGCGAGGCTTGCCGAAAGGGAAAAGGGTTTTTTCTGAGCATATTTTCCTCTCAGGTATCCTCCTAAAATGAGGACACCCTTGTTGTGCGTTCGGCCGCTTAAATCGGATTCTCTTTCAATGTTTATGACTCCTGCTCTTCCAACGGCTGTCCTTGCTGTGATTCGTGTAGGTTTACCGAAAGCAAATTCGCCCATAAGATAAACTGAAAGACCGTTGACCTGACCTATGACTTTACCTTCGGTATCGATCATGATAGTTCCTTCTTCGATGAACTCTTGAATCTTATCCTCCACGAGGCTTACCCGTTCGAAGCGCTCTTTGATGGCTTTTTCGACATGCTCTTTGTCGACCGTTTTTTTCTTGTCTTTTTGAGCCCAGTAGCTGGCTTCGCGCAGGACATCAGCGATAATATGGAAGCGTGTGGATATTTTTTTCTGTCTTCCAGCAAGGCGTGTTCCGTATTCGATGACAGCAGCGACTCCACTCCTATCAAATGGTACTAGCTTGTCGTCATCGCTTATTTTCTTTATAAAGGTGCAGTATTCTTTGGCAGTTTTATTGTCCTTCTTCATCTCTGAGTCAAATTCAGCTTTTACCTTGAATATTTTCTTAAAATCTTCGTCCATGTAGTAAAGGATGTTATATATATAAGCATCTCCTATCATGGCAACTTTGACGTTGCATTTAACGGGCTGAGGTTTGAGCCTGGTAGGGGAGATGAGGAAAAGCGAAGCGTAATTTTGGATTTCCAAGGTTTGATTCCTCAGGGTTCTCTTAAGCGTATGCCAGACACCTGGTTCAACCAGGGCATCCAAGGCATTCATGACCAAATAACCTCCGTTGGCTTTGAGAAAGGAGCCGGCCTTGATTTTCGTAAAATCAGTTTGGATGATGCCAAATCTGGAAGAGACCATTTCTACAGAGCCAAAGAGATTGATATAATTCGGATTTGTTTCCATGATAACAGGAGAACCTTTCACATCTGAATTATCGATAAGGAGATTCACTCTGAATGCTGAGAATGGGTCGATGGCCTCAATCTCCTTCGCTTCCTTTTTTTGGCCTTTGAAGAGGTCAATGTTCCTGATCAGGTTATTTTCAATTCCATTCAGATAATCAGAAATTTTTGGATAGTCAAATTTTGACCTTATCTCATTGATAGCTCCTGTGATTAAAGGTGTTATTGACTCGGCATCCCACTTTTTCAAGAGCTTTCGGGTTTCCTCCTCTATATCTTTCATCTGCTCGAATATTTCTTCAAGTTTGTCCGTCAATTCTTCATACTTTTTGCTCAGCTCTTCCAATCTTTCTTTTGGGAATTCGCCTTTTTTGACCAGGTCTTCGAGTTTGTTAAAAGGAGTTGGCTGTCCTTCGATTAAAGGGACGAGGTCAGGCTTTACAAAAAGCCCCATCTGAACCTGGATGACAGAAAAACCTCGCTTGGCCACTTCTTTTTCAAAATTTTTAAGGATTTCCTTCTGCTTTCTTTGCTGGGATTCGACTATGCTGTCCCTTTTTTCAGAATAATACTTGCTTTTGAGCATTTCGGGAATGTTTGTTTTTAACATTTCAATAAGACTATCTATGGCTTCTTTAAAAAGCTTTCCTTTTCCGGCTGGAAGGGTTACGAGCGTCGGTTCATCAGGATTCTTGAAATTATTAACATAAAGAAGATCATCTGGAGTTATGTCCCCTTTTTCCAGTTTTTCCAAGAGTTGTTTAATAGTGGTGGTTCGACCTGTTCCCACCATGCCAGTTATAAATATATTGTAGCCGAGGCTCTTGATATCTAAGCCCGTCTGGATGGCCTTGAGCGCTCTTTCCTGACCAATTATTCCTTCGCAAGGTTTGCACTCATCGGTGGTCCGGAAAGGAATTTTTTCAAGATTGCAGCTCCACTTCAGCAGGTCTGCGGGAAGTTCTTTAAAATTTGATGCTCTTTTCATCATATCCTCCTAAAATTCAACGGAAGTTTTATCTGAATTATAAAAAATTATCATAAAACTGCTTCAAATACAAACCCTATCACGACCTAAAGGCATTTTTGGGATCAGGCCTTATCCTCAGGAATGCCATTAGGGCTAGATGAAAGAAAATATCTTTTCTTATTGGCAAGGCCTGACCCCATAGGCCTGGCCCTAGTAATGAGGAAGTAGTAATCCAGGAGGTACAAGTTATAGAGATGGGTGATGCGACCTGATATAATACGACCTGATATAATACTAGTGCAAAAAAAACTTTTATCTGTTAAAATAGGTAAAATTTTGGAGGGAGGAGCAAGAATGATAGCTTTCCTGATTGAAAATGCAAACAGTAAATCGGAGTTAATAAATTTTACCCATTTTCCCTGGAAAGCTTACAGAAGCGATCCCGATAGAGTTCCTCTCGTTTTTGGAAAAGAGAAAAGCTAACTTTCAAGGATGTTAAAGGGAGATAAAAATGAAAACATACCAAGGAAAACTTCAGGCAAAGGGTTTAAAGATTGGAATCGTAGTCAGCCGCTTTAACCAATTTATTTCAGAAAGACTGCTGGAAGGTGCTCTTGATGCTCTCCATAAGTTAGGAGCAGCAGAGCAAGATATATCCGTTTACAGAGTTCCCGGTTCCTTCGAGGTTCCGGTTATAGTTAAAAAATTGGCCCGGGGAAAAAAAGTGGATGGAATTGTCTGTTTAGGCGCCCTGGTTCGAGGGGATACGCCGCATTTTGATTTTTTAAGTGCTCAAATAACCAAAGGGTTAGCTCAAATCTCTATGGAAGAGGGTATGCCTGTTTCCTTTGGCATCTTGACGGTTGATACGATTGAGCAGGGAATAGAACGCGCGGGCACAAAAGGAGGTAATAAAGGGTGGGATGCAGTGTTTTCAGTTGTGGAAACACTCAATTTGATAAAAGAATCTGGGCTTGAGTAGAGTGGAAAGTGCTTCATGGGCCGAAGAAGGAAAGCCCGAGAGGAAACCCTCCGTATTCTTTTTAGACTAGAATTCGAGAACAAACAAATTGAAAAGACTCTGAATCAATACTGGGAGAGCAAAAAAACTACTGAGGAAATAAAAGAATACAGCACCTGGTTAGTCAATGGCATAGTTTCTGATCAAGCGAAAATCGATAATATCATTCAACAGTTTTCTGAGCATTGGCGCATCTCTCGCATGGCTATCGTGGACCGCAATATATTGAGAATGGCAGTTTTTGAGCTTCTCAACGAAAAAAATATAGCTCCGGCTATAATAATCAATGAAGCGATTGAAATAGCCAAAAAATACAGCGGAGATGAGGCTGCAACGTTTGTGAATGGAATTTTAGATGCCGTACGAAAAAATCTAAAGGATATAATGAAATCGTTGAAGGAAAAAAAACATGCCTGAAAAGAAAAACCCACAAGGAAAAGAAAGATTGGATCAAGCCCGGGACCGAAAAAAGGGAGATCAGGAAATTGCTCGCCAGGCTAAAATGGAAAAACTTACCCAAGAAAAAATTGAGCTTTTTCCTCGCAAGGTAAAGACAACTCATACTGTTTTTGAGGTGATGGAAGGTTTTTCTTCGGCTTCGAAGGAAGATCTTGAAAAGAAAAAAATGAGAGTCATCCTAGCCGGTAGAGTTATGTCTATCCGAGGGATGGGTCGGGCCACTTTTTTGCACCTAACGGACAGTCGATCTCGAATTCAGGCTTACTTGAAAGAAGATAAAGTGGGCAAGAAAAATTACAAGCTTTTCTCATTAATAGATATAGGTGATTTCCTCTCTGTTGAAGGAGATTTGTTTAAGACCAAGACAGGAGAGTTGACTGTATTTGTAGATTCATACACGTTTTTGGCTAAATGCCTTCATCCTCTTCCGGAGAAATGGCATGGCTTGCAGGATGTTGAACTTCGTTACCGAAAAAGATACCTGGACTTAATCATGAATCCTGCGGAAAAAGATGTGTTTAGACTCAGAAGCGCCATGATCTCTCATATAAGAAAGTTTTTTGATGAGAAAGGATATATCGAGGTTGAAACGCCTATGATGCACAGCATCCCTGGGGGTGCTTTGGCCAGGCCGTTTAAAACCTTTCACAATGCCCTAGGTATTGACCTCTATTTGAGAATAGCTCCAGAGCTTTATTTGAAGAAGTTGATTGTGGGAGGCTTTGAAAAGGTCTACGAGATTAATCGAAACTTCAGGAATGAAGGAATCTCCTCCGAGCACAATCCAGAGTTTACCATGCTGGAATTTTACGAAGCTTACAGCGATTATCATGATATGATGGACTTGACCGAAGAGCTTATCCACGGCCTGAGTCTCTCTCTTCTCGGAACAGATAAGATCGCTTTTGCGGGAAAGAAGATTTCTGTGAAAAGGCCCTGGAAAAGGATTAAGTTCAAAGAAGCACTGGTTTATTACAGCGGCCTCGCTCCCGATCGCATTGATGACAAGTCTGGAACCATAGAATTGGCTTCGACCTTGACTCCTGATAAAAAGGCCCTTTCCTACGGGAAGGCATTGGATATAATTTTTGATAAATATGTCAAGCAAAACCTTGTTGAGCCGACTTTTGTGATCGATTTTCCTAAAGAAGTCTCACCTCTTGCCAAAGCCTTGAAAGAAAATCCGGAGGAAACCGAACGGTTCGAACTCGTCATGGGAGGCATAGAAATTGCCAATGCTTTTAGCGAATTATCAGACCCTGCAGAACAGAGAAAGAGATTTGAACAGCAGGCAGAAGCAAGAAAAAAAGGAGACGAGAGCGCGCACTTGGTTGATACTGATTATATCCAAGCTTTAGAATACGGACTTCCCCCTACCGGGGGTGAAGGGATTGGGATTGATCGATTAGTGATGATTTTTGCTGACAGAAAGTCCATAAGGGATGTTATCCTTTTTCCTCTCCTTCGCCCCAAAAAGGGATAAGTTGAGTTTTTGCCATGAGCTTTGAGTCGTTCATTGCCAGAAGATACCTGACAGCAAAGAGGAAGCAGGCTTTTATCTCTGTCATCACCTTCATCTCTATTTTGGGCATAACCATCGGAGTTATGGCTCTCATTATAGCTATAGCTCTAATCACGGGTTTTCAGGATGATGTTCAGGATAAAATTCTTGGGGCTACCTCCCATATTATGGTCTCTGATCTTTCCAATGAAGGATTGAAAGATTACGCTCAACTTATATCGAAAATAGAAAGTCTCAAAGGGGTGAAATCTGTTTCTGCTGTTGTTCATGATGGAGTGTTCCTGATAGGATCATCTGAGAATAAAGGTGCTCTGTTCAAGGGAATTGATTTTGATTTAGAGAAAAAACACTCGCAGTGGCTTCAGGAATTAGAAAAAGGAAATATTCCTGCTCCTGACTCTAAAAGGGAGGGTATCCTTCTTGGTAGTGAAATAGCCGCAAGCATTGGAGTGGGAATTGGAGATGTGGTGACTGTTATTACTTCTTCTTCACGTTTATCGCCGATCGGACCCATTCCTAAAAGAAAGAGATTTATCGTGACTGGCATTTTCAACACGGGCTTATATGAGTTTGATTCCTCAACAGCTCTCGTCTGGCTGGAATCAGCGCAGAAATTTTTTGGCCTCGGGGAGGGAATAAGCTACATTCAGGTCAGAATAGATAACATTTTTGATGCTCCGAAAATAGGCAATAAGATTAAAGAAATCATCCCTCCTCTGGCCTATGTGACGACTTGGATGGAGTTGAATAAATCACTCTTCTCTGCCTTGAAACTCGAGAAAAACATCATGTTTCTCACAATTGCCCTTATTGTTTTTGTCGCGGCCTTGAACATTATCGCCACTCTTATCTTGATGGTTATGGAGAAGACAAGAGACATAGGCATTCTGATAGCCATGGGTGCCACTTCTCAAAGCATAAAGAAAATATTTTTTCTCCAGGGAGCTATGATAGGAATCGTCGGAACAGCTGCTGGAGTAGTCCTGGGATTGCTTTGGTGTCTGCTGGCAAATACTTTTGAGCTTATCAAGGTGCCAGTAGACATCTATCAGATCTCTTTCGTTCCCTTTCATATCAAACTTGTTGATTTAATCTTGATTGTGGCAGTTGCTCTTATAATCAGTTTTCTCTCGACATTTTTTCCTTCGAATCGAGCATCAAAAGTCGATCCGGTTATTGCCTTAAAATATGAATAGTTTGCTCAAAACCTTAAATCTTGGCAAAGAATATCCGTTGCCTAAGGGAATTTTGCGTGTTTTTGAAGGAATAAATTTTGAGCTGCTTGAGGGCGATCTTGTGGCCATAATGGGAGTTTCTGGAGTTGGAAAGACAACTTTCCTTAATTTACTAGGAACTCTGGATAGGCCGAGCGAAGGGAAAATCCTGTTTGAGGGCGACGACCTCCTTTTTCATCGAAGTAAAAAAGAATTGGCCGAGATAAGAAACAGGAAGATTGGCTTTATCTTTCAGTTTTACCACCTTCTGCCCGAATTTACAGCTTTGGAAAATATTGCTCTCCCTCTTTTGATAAGAGGAGCGGAGAGGAAAGAGGCTGAGAGGAAAGCTCATGAATTCCTCGAGGAAGTATCTTTGGAAGAAAAAGCTCATATAAGACCGGCGCAGCTTTCAGGAGGAGAACAGCAGAGAGTAGCAATCGCCAGAGCATTGGTCAACGAGCCCAAATTGCTTTTGGCCGATGAGCCTACAGGAAACATGGATTGGAAAACAGGGCAGATGATTCTGGCGCTCATTCAAGAGCTACACAAGAAGAAAGGACTATCATCTATTGTTGTTACACATAATGAAAAGGTTGCTCAATTCTGTAACAAAGTGTACTTGATGGAAGGAAGGGAATTGAAACTTTTATCCCCGTCATAGAGTTATTATTAATGCAATAAAGAGAACGTTAAAGTTCGCAAAGAATAAAACAATAAAAGCCAATGGAAGGGTATCAGCCACCGGCATTGGACAAATCGGTCTTTTCCGTCTGTTCAGTCAATGTGCCTGGATTACATATAGGGTATCCTAGATATTTAGAACAAGATTCCTTGATATACCAGCCCCTTTCCGTGATAATTGATTGCTATGTTAAAGACAAAGGTTTTGTTAAATAGTCGAAGCGACCATTGAAGATTTAGTAAAGGAGCTAGGCTATTTCCCAAAACCTTCTCCAATCACGGATTTGGGAATGCTTAGAGTCCACGGATATCGTTGAAATAAAAAGACTAATATGTTATAAGGAAAGAGAAATGAAAAAAATCCTATTATGTTTTATTATCTTGTGCGTTGCGCCCTATCTCTTCGGGCAGGAGATGGTAGAGAAGATTGAAATCGTCGGCAACGAGCGCGTTACGCGGGAGACGGTTCTTTATTATCTTTCTTCAAGAGAAGGAGACTACTACAGCGAGGAGTTGTTAAGAAGAGACTTTAGAGTTTTATGGTCAACAGGATTTTTCTCTAATATCAGAATAGAAAAAGAAGATGGGACAAGAGGTAAGATAGTGAAGATCATCGTTGAGGAGAATCCAGTCGTCAAGGATATCATCTATAAAACGGGAAAGAAGCTAAAGGAGAATGATATTGTCAATAGACTAAAGGAAAATGATGAATACATCCTCCCCTATTCTTATTACAACGAGTTCAAAATAAATAGAATCCGGAAGACGATCGAAGATTTACTTCTCGAGAAGGGGCTTACTTCTGGCAAGGTTAAGGCTAAAGTAGACAAAAAAGGAAAGAACGAGTTAGAGGTCGTGTTTGATATCAACGAAGGGCCAAAGGTTCGAGTTGGCGAGGTCGAATTTGAAGGAAGCACAAAGTTACTGAAAAGTGTTGTTAGAGGAGCGATGAAGCAGAACAAGAAACACGGAGTTATTCCCTGGATAACAGGGAAGGATGTCTTTAAGCAGAACAAGCTCAGTGAAGATCTAGAAAGCATAAAAGAGAAGTATCGTGAATACGGATACATGGAAGCTACAGTAGGCGAGCCCAGGATTGAAGAAATCACAAAAAGGACAGTTTTGTTTAAAAAACAGAAGATGAAGAAGATCATTATTCCAGTCAATCCTGGCTATCGTTATACTGTAGGAGAGGTTAAGATCGAGGGGAATGAGATTCTTTCCACTAAAGGCCTGCGCAAACTCATTAAATTCAAAGAAGGCGATGTTTATAGCACCAAAATAAGAGAAAAAAGTATTGAAGAGATAGGAGAAATTTATAGAAACATTGGCTACATTCGTTCCGCAGTATTTCCTGTAGAGAAGCTGGATCCCAAGAGAAAACGTGTAAATGTGACTTTCAATATCATTGAAGGAGATGTGGTCTATTTAAACAGGATTGAATTCAAAGGCAATACGTTCACCAAAGACAAAGTTATCAGGCGCGAAATGCTCCTCAGAGAGGGTGATAGGTTCAGCCTGGCTTTGTTCAAAGACAGCATTTTAAGGATGAGCCAGCTTGGACTGGTTGAGCCTGTCGGGGAGCCTGAAATAAGGCCTAATTCTGAAGATCCTAATAGGATGGATATCGTTCTGAATATTAAAGAGCTTCAAAGGAACAACATCCAGTTTTCGGCTGGCTACAGTGGTTATGAAGGTACTTTTGTTGCCCTAAGCTACTCCACGGTGAATTTCTTAGGCGCCGGAGAAAAATTAGAACTTATGGTTCAGCATGGAAAAAGAATCAAAAACTATATGTTTGGCTTTTCTGAACCCTATTTTCTTGATTATCCGGTGAGTTTGGGATTTAATGTGCATAATCGTAATATAATATATCCATTTCTGTTCAACCAAAAAGCAAAAGGAGTTAATTTTACAGTAGGAGGAAGGGTCAAAGGATATTTGAGATCAAATCTTACTTATGCCTATGAATACATCGATATCGACGCCGAAGAAAATAGCTATTATTACAATTTTCGGGGAGGTTACGGTGTAAGCAGTATAACTCCTATGATATATCGTTCAACAGTAAACAGCCCCTTGACTCCAACAAGAGGTTCCTTGTATATGGTTTCAAGCAAGTTCTCAGGTGGGTTTTTGGGAGGAGATATAAGCTTTATCAAGCCCCGCTTTGAGTGGAGTTTCTTCCATCCATTAGTCCTGAACCATGTCGTGGGATTCCATGTAGAGTATCAGTTTATAAAGGTTTTAGGAGGCTCACGCGTTCCTATCTGGGAAAAATTCTATCTCGGAGGAGAGAGATCTATCAGAGGCTACGAAATTTATTCCATCAGGGGAGACGAGAATATCGGAGGCGAAAAATCATTTGTTTTCAACATGGAATACATAATTCCAGTCGGCGGCCCCCTGTATGCTATATTCTTTTATGATATGGGGAATGCTTTCACTCGAGGTCAGAAAGTAAATTTTAGCAATTTGTATTATTCGACAGGTCTTGAGGTGAGGATATTTGTTCCTGCCCTCAGAGTTCCTTTTAGACTAATTTTTGCTTATAATAACCGAAAGATACATGCTGATGATTCCAATTTCGCTTTTCGTTTTGCGATTGGAACCACTTTTTAAGCGATAAAGAGTGCATTTAATATTAAGGAGGCATAAGATGTGGAGAAGAAGTAGCAAAATTCCTTTACTCGCTCTTCTAATTACATTTCTGGCCTTTGCAGGCTTCGCTCAGGAATCAAATAAGATCGGTATCGTCAACTCAAATGAAGTAATCCAAAAATCTACGGAAGGAAAAGCGGTAATGGCCCAACTGCAAGACAAAGACAAGAGCAATTCGTCTAAAATTTCTGCAATGGATGAAAAAATCCGCGAGTTGGAGACGAAACTAAATACCCAGCGGCTTACACTCACGCAGGAATCTATCCTTCAGCTAAATTCTGAGCTGGAAAGAAAGCGGACAGAAAGGAAGCGGTTTGGAGAAGATTCCTTAAGAGAACTACAGGAGCTCAGGTTCAGGCTTTTCACTAAAGTCCAGGATGAGGTAATCCCTATTATCGAGGGATTAGGGAAAGAAAGAAACCTGGATATAATTTTTGACTTAGCGAATAGTGGAGCTGTCTATATCAATCCGACAATCGATCTCACCGGAGAAGTCATCAAAAGATACGATGCCTCAAAGGCCAAAAAATAATAAAGGCTTTCTCACTATCGAGAAAATCCTCAAGATTCTTCCCCATCGCTATCCTTTTTTATTAGTGGATAGAGTATTAAAGCTGGACAGGGGGAAGTCAATTACTGCCATCAAGAACGTTACCTATAATGAACCGTTCTTCCAGGGCCATTTTCCTAGCTTAAAGGTAATGCCTGGTGTTTTAATTATCGAAGCCTTAGCCCAGGCAGGAGGTATTCTTCTGTATCATTCAGTTCCAGATCCTGAGAAAATTCTTGTATTTTTAACTAAGATTGATAAGGCAAAATTCAGAAAGCCGGTTGTTCCTGGTGATCAGCTGAAGTTTAAAGTGGAAATCCTAAGGCTCAAATCAAAATTTTGCCATATTTCTGGAAAAGCGTTTGTAGATGGGAAAATTGTTGCCGAAAGCGAGGTAATGGCCTCGCTTACAAATCTTGAGGAATTGAATGAGAGAGAATGATATTTTTATTCATTCCACAGCCACAGTCCATCCCAAAGCCCGGTTGGATTCAGGAGTCTGGATAGGACCATATTCTTTTATCGGGGAAAAAGTCAGCGTCCATAAAAATACTAAAATTGATGCTAGTGTTTTCATCGATGGCAATACAGAAATAGGAAAAAACTGCACGTTTTCTCCATATTCTTCCATCGGAACAGAACCTCAAGACATAACTTATAAAGGGGAAGACACGCTGGTTAAGATCGGAGATAGAAATATTTTCAGAGAATTCATGACTGTTAACAGGGGAACAGTCAAGGGTGGGGGGCAGACTGTTGTTGGGAATGATAATTATTTCATGGCTTACTCTCATATAGGCCATGACTGTTTTGTCGGGAGCGGAACCGTCTTTATAAACGCGGCTACTCTCGGAGGACATGTCACTGTTAATGATTTTACTACAGTAGGGGCGTTCAGCGGAATTCATCAGTTCTGCCGGGTGGGAAAACATGCCTTTATAGGTGGTTTTACTGTGATCACTCAGGATGTTTTCCCGTTCTCCAGGGTAGCTGGAAGTCGCCCCAGTATCCTTTTCGGATTGAATGCCCTCGGCTTGCGACGGAGCGGCTTTTCCAGGGAGAGGATCAAGGTTATTAAGGAAATTTTCAAAATTTTCTTTTATTCTGACTTGAACACAACTCAAGCCACAGATAAAATTAAAGAAAAATTCCCTCCAGGGGAAGACAGAGATGAGATCATCAACTTCATCCAGTCCTCCCAAAGAGGAATCGTAAAGAAGACAGCTGAAAAATGGGACGTCGAATCGGAATAATCGCAGGCTCAGGAGAATTTCCGTTTTTACTGCTTGCAGAGGCTCAGAAAATGGGCTATGCTTGTATAGTTGCTGGCATCAAACAAGAAGCCGAAACTGACCTTATGGATAAGGTTGATATATTTGAGTGGGTTGATGTTGGAGATATTTTAAACCTTGTATCTTTTTTCAAAAAGAACGGAGTTAAAGAAGCAGTGTTCGCGGGGAAAGTCGATCATCGGAAAATTTTTAATAAAGAAAAATTCAATGAGGCATCTTCGCGCCTTTTGGCTCAAAGCAAAGACAGAAGTCCTGCGGCAGTTTTAAAGACAATTATTGATTTTATGGCTAAAGAAGGAATCCAAATCATGGACCCGACTTCATTCATAGCTTCCTCTTTTTGTCAGGAGAGTGTCCTGACAAAGACAAAGCCTTCCCCAGGTGCGGAAGATGATATAGAGTTTGGCTTTAAAATTGCCAAAAATATTGCTGACTTGGATATCGGGCAAACTGTGATAGTCAAGGATAAGGCTGTTGTAGCCGTGGAAGCAATGGAGGGGACAGACGAGGTTATAAAAAGAGGGGGCCGGTTAGCGGGAGAAGAGACAGTCGTTGTAAAAGTAGGCCGGTCTTTTCAGGATCCAAGAGTGGATTTGCCGGGCGTGGGGCTCAACACTATAAAAAGTCTTGTCGAGGCGAGAAGCAGAGTTCTTTGTATAGAAGCTCAGAGTATACCTTTTTTTCAAAAAGAGGAGGCTATCTCATTGGCTGACGCTCACAGAATTTCAATAGTTGTTAAGAAGCAGTGAGAGAAAGAGAATAGGAAGAGGCATTTATAGCATTTTCTGGAGAAAGTTCGATGGATAAAGTAAGAGTAGGAATAATAGGAGTGGGATATTTGGGAACCCAGCATGCCAGGATTTTATCTTATCTGGAAGAAGCCGAGCTTAAAGGAGTTGTGGATATAGATTTTAAGAAAGCAGTTGAGATTGGAAATCGTCATAGAGTTCAGTACTATCAGAATTATGAAAACATGCTGGATGAGATTGATGCAGCGATTGTGGCCACCCCAACATCTGAGCATTTTTCTATTGCTATGAAATTATTGAGCAAAGGTAAGTCTGTTTTAGTTGAAAAGCCCATAACAGAGACAGTGGAACAGGCGGAGAAGTTAGTAGCCAGGGCCAATAAGAGTGGAGCAATCCTTCAGGTTGGTCATTTGGAACGATTCAATCCTGCCGTGGAAGCTGTGGAAAACGTAATCTCTGAGCCAAAGTTTATAGAAGTCCAGAGATTGGGATCTTTTTCGGCTCGCTCTTTGGATATTGATGTAGTGCTTGACCTTATGATTCATGATTTGGATATCATTTTGGCTTTAATCAAGGATGATGTTAAATCTATCAGGTCTTCAGGAATACATGTCCTTTCAGAAAAAATTGATATTGCCAATGCCAGGTTAGAATTCAACTCGGGCTGTGTAGCAACCCTTACAGCCAGCCGTGTCCACCAGGGAAAGGTTAGAAAGCTGAGGATATTTGAGCCAACGTCTTGCTATACCATCGATTATATTGACCAGGAAGTTAAAGTTTTCCCTTTAAACGGGATGCAGACTGATATAAAAAATTTGAGGATAGAAAAAGAAGAGCCTCTTAAAAAGGAACTTAAAAATTTTTTCAGCTGTATTGGAGACGGGAAAAAAGGCAAAGTAAGCGGCGAAGAAGGACTTCGTGCCCTCCAACTTGCCTACAGCGTCCTGCAAGAAGCAGAAACATAATTCAATGGGGTCAGGTCTTGTTCTTTTTTATTCATACAAACGCAATTTAATTTGTGGGGTCAGGCCTTGCCATCGGGAAAAGATACTTTCCTACGTCTTGTCCCTATGGCATTCCGTTGGATAAGGCCTGACCCCGAGGATTAACGGGCGACACCGCTCTTTTTATATATGGGGAGGGGAACGCGTTAAGATCTCATCCTGAAGATAGGAGATATCTGTATCGCTTTGATCCTTGTATGAAATCTTAGTGCGTTTTTATGAGATTTTTGAGATAAGCAAAAAACAAGACCTGACCCCTAATTAAAAGAGTCTTATTCACCCATCTTGAATAAAGAATCCTCTAAGCCTGAGTTGAAGGTTATATCTGTGAGAGTAAGTTTCATAAATTCCTCGCTGTCTTGAAAAATAGTTATAGAGTAGGCTATTGTCATCCCGTCGACTTTTTTAAAATCAGACTCGAAGGTTTCTTGTTCAACCTCAACTCCCATTTGGTTCACAGTGGTAGATTTGGTTTTATAAGTAAGGTAAGTTTTAGGGTCAATATAAAGAGTAGCTTTATGGCCGTCAGAAAAAGTTTGCTCTAAAACCAAATATTCTTTCTCTTCAATTTTTTCCTTGCCTTTGTAAGCAAAAGAAATGCCGTATTTTTCAGGATAGAGAAAGGCATCGGCTCCTAAGGCCATCCTCTTAATGTCTTCTGCTTGCTGTTCAGGTACTTCTTCTTTACTTCCGGTCTGAGGATTAACCCACCATGCTGTTTCTCCATCAAATGCTTGGGTTATTATCATTCCCATCACTTCAATATCCATACGTACTTTGTTTGGCTCTTTCTTATACATGGTTACCGACCCGCTCATACCCATCTGTATCATCTCCAAGGTGCCTGAGGAAGTCATGTCTTCGATTTTCTCGAGAACTTTTTTTCCTCCCTGGGCCTCGACCATTTTTTTCAGGATGTCGGAAGCTTCCTGACTAAACCCGGTAGAAGTCATTAAACTCAAAAGAAAAAGGCTTAAAAGACAAGCGGAAAAGATTTTTTTCATGAATACCTCCTATTTAATGTAAGGTAAATTCTAATAAGAAACTATTAAATAGTAAACATATTTATTTTATTTTTTTAATAGGGAGACAAGAGGCAATGAATTATTCTTTATCTGTGTTTTTTACCTTTCCCGGGCGGCTTCTGATGAACCAGATGTGGATTCTGTCCTGGCTTTCTTCTTCTAAGCGGGCGGTTTTGAACTTAGCCTGAGAAAGATACTTACTATGAGCTCTCAAGTAGGCCAATCCCTGCTCACAGAGAAATTCCAGCCAGTTTCCGTGCGCTGTTTCATCCATGAGCTCCGGTGTTTCCTCCACAAAAGTAATCCTACGCCGCGTTGACAATTTATTCTCGCTGGAAGATCGTCTCTTTGAGTAAAGGTTAACTCCATCGTATAGTTCAAGATAATTCATATGGGGCTGCCAGCGTGAGGCCCAGCGGTAATAGCGGTCATAAAATTTATTGTTGGAAGAACTTATTTTTTCATTCGCTGTAATTTCTTCTATGATAAATTTCCTCAGTTCCTCTCCCGCTTCCTTCCATTTTTTGTAAATAGGAAGAGAAAGGCTCCTGTAATAAGAAAACCAGCCACGAGGAATCCAGTAATCGCGGAAGAGATAGGGAGAATAATTGGAGAATTGCTGAACCCATTCATGGGAAGGATAGCCGTGGAGGTTGAGGTAGACATCGGGAAGCCAGCGGTTATAAAGATTTCGCCTCACTTTTGCTTCGGGAAGGAGCGGCTTGGGTGCGTTGACCTGATAGCCGACATCCATGCCGAGAGCACTGTATCGCCCGGCATGAAGGCTGTGGAAAGGAGTTAGTTTTTGAAGTTCATAGGCCAATTCAGCGCCATCAGGATTTTCCATCGGATGAATCACAAAATTAATCTTTTTTACATATTCCTGGTGTGTTTTATCTTTTGCCAGAAGCTCAGCATATTTTAGCGAGTAATTTGTAGCGGAGACCTCGTTGGCATGCTGCCGAGCGCTCATGTAAAGCGTGGGCTTAAATGTGATAAGGCGTGGAAGGGATGTGTATCTTTCTAAAGGAGTGAATATCTCCAACACAGGGATTTTTCTATTCTCGTAAGACCTGCCAGCAAAATAGCTAAGGATAGAATTGAAGTTGCTAAGACGCTGGACGATATCCAGACACATCTGGGGTGATATGATCTTGTCTGTGGGGACTATTAACTTATCTTTTAGCTGGGTTAAAGGAATAATTTTTTTCCCGGACTCTTTTCCAGGAGATACGGGAATAGGTTCTTCTTTTTCAAGCTCCTTATATCTGATTTTTATGGTTATCCTCTCGAGTTTTGGGTAACTAAAGGACTGGATAATGCCTTCACTCAACAGGCGTCTGTATGAATCCATGAGATCAATGAGCATCAGGTATTCGGCTTCTTTTTCAACCTTCACTTCAATAATCAAATTTTCGATTCTTTCTTTTTGGCCGTTATAAACAAAAGACGGGACTTGGAGGGGTTTAGGTTTGATTGAGGGGAAGGCAATTTTTTTGCTGTATTCTTCTTTTCCTTTCTCTTTCCATTTCAGGATAAGCTGGGGGCTTTTAGCCCGCCAGTCTTCAAAGATAACCTTTATTTTTCCCTTCCCACCTTCCAGGGAAGGGTGAATGAGAGGGAGAACATTCCCTGGTGCCGAGTAGCGGGAGGTGTCCTCTGGAGCATCCTTTTCCTCTATCTCAACGTCTGTGATCCCGCGTAAAAAGTCGAGCGTGTCAAAATAGATTTCATCATGAATGGCCTCCAGGCTGCTTACAATTTCTTCGTCCAGACCTAATTTATAATCAGGCTCGCTGAACCACATCTCTATCAGGATTTTTTTGAAGTAAGGCTGTTTGGAAAATTTGGGCTCGTTTCCTGTCTTTTTCATCACGTAGGAATAGACAGCAGGAAGAATTTCATCCTGATAGTATTCCCAGAATTTTTCGAGGTCGCATTTTATAGATTCATTCAGCAGAATTTCTTTCCCTTTTTCAATTTTTAACCAGCCTGTGGTGAGTTTGACTTTTCCCCATTCAGGAAGCACTTTGAGGAAAGCTGCTTCTCGTATTCGAGGAGAGAAGCTTTTGTTCAATAAGACTCTGTTTTTTTCATCGAAAGCCAGGACTTCGTAGATAGGATCTTTTTCCTTTTTTAGCTCAAATTCAATCCTTTCAAGAGGCAGATTGACTTCTTTGGAGATGATTTCATCAACAGGATAAAGCTCCTGGAGCCAACGACAGGGCTCGGCATAAAACCGCTTGGGCTTGCTCAGGTTTTCTTTTTCTTCAGCAAAGCGGATTGTCAGGCGGCTGACATTTTTGCCTCTCAAAGAGGGGAGGACTTCCTCTAAAAGCCAGAAGAATCCCTGCTTATAAGCCGAAAGAACTTTAACTTCGAACCCATCGATGTTACTCTGGCCGAGTAGCTTCTCGATCTGCTTTTTTATTTTTTCTCTAACCTTTGGTGACTCGCTTAGACCTAAGCTAATTTTCAGAGGAAGCTTGGAACTCTTGTATGTTTTTATTTTCTGTTGAATCAACTTGAGTGCCTCATCTCCCTCCCAGAGAAACTCCTTTTCTTTTTCAAAAATTGTTTTACTCTCCCTTAGTTCGAAACTCTTGATTTCTAAACTTTCCGGACGAGCTGAATCTTCGAAGAATTTCCTGGTAGATTCATCAAAATTTCGGTTCTTTTGAGGCAGATAGATTTCAGCTTTGATAGACTCGAAAATTTTGCCTTTGATATCGTCGCTAAGTTTTTGCATCTTTTGGTCGAAGTACGCTTCAGCGCTTCCTCTTTCTCCCTTGAAGAACCCCTCCAAATCAGAAGGTACATCATTAATTTGAGGATTGCCTTGTTTGTAGTCATCAAAATAGGGAAAGGTCTTGCTCAGGAAGGTTAAAATTTTTTCCAGGCCAAATCTATCCTTTCCGACGATTGCTAATGCATTGGATTTATTGAAAGCTTCAGGAACTACTTTTGCCACTGCCCAGCTTTTCTGCAGAGGTGGCATTTTTAATTTTCCCTTTTTGATCAGCTCAATATTAAGAATGTTATCGTGACCGATAAGGACCGGGGAGACTAATGCTTTTTGCTCTTCTATTTCTTTGTCTAAGAATAGGATAGGAAAGGAAGCTCCGGTTGTGTTTAGAACCAGCCTTGATGCCAATCGGGCTTGGCCCAAGAGGCCTGAATTTTGAGGAATGATGAGAGATGTATCAAGCTTATCTAAGATACTGTCATTATCAGTATCAGTATAGAATCCTTTGGCAGAGAACAGGCTGAGCAGGTCAAAATTTTTTCCTGTAGAGCGCGGCTTGATGGGAGCTTTAAAGGAAGGAGTAAGGATTCTTTTAGGGTACCCCAAACGGCGTAGAAAGGTTTTGGAGATTTCATGCTTAGAGCGAAGCATAAAAGTTATCTGGGCACAGCCTGGATAAGAGAGAACATCCGGGCTTAGTCCTTTTTGGTGCTGGAGGCGGAGAGATTCAAAAGCTTCGAATGCCTTATCTTTTTGTTTTTTGTCCGGAAAATCTATCTCGACTAATAGGTTTCTTATCTCGCCTGAACGAAACTTCAGTCTTCTTAAGGATTGATGAGGAGATTTTGTTTGCGGGAATTCGTAAAAAGCCTCTTTGATAGTTATCCTTTCAGGTTTTACACCTGGTTTTTCCAGGAATTGAGTTAAATCCTTCTCCAGAGAGAAATAGGTTATTCCTTCCTGTTGTCCCCAGATTTCCCAGAGATAAGGCCATCTGAGAAAAAAAGAGCGGCCTGCATACAGGAGCGCTTCTTCTGACCCAGCAGTCAAAACCACCAGCGGCTTATTTTTATAGTAGAGGAGTGAGACGAGGCCCTGATCTTTTTCGAGCTGGGGAAGATTTATATTCTTTTCCTTTTTCAGCCTGTTTATCAACTTCAAGTTTGTGCCTATAAGTATCGGATTCTCAAGATTTTGTATGCTTTTAACCTCTGATTCTTTTTTCACGAGGGAGAAATCAATGACTAGACTCTCCAGATTAGCCCTGGCAGCAATATCTCCAGCTACTGCAAGCTCACAAGCTGTAGGAGCGTCTGGGATGATGATGTGGAGAGAGACCTTATCTCCTAAATTATCCTTATCCAGATCCTTTATTCCTTTGCCGAGAAGAAATATTTGAGAAAGGCTGGATGTTTCCGCCATACCGCGAACACAGAAGGCAAGCATAATCGAAAAGAATAGGACTTTTTTTCTCATTTTTTCTCCTTTAATCCCGTCTATTATTTATCCTGAATTATTAACTAACCTGAATTATTCATAAAATATGCCGACATTATACATTAATTTCAATGATATTAGCTCCTTAGGTAGGCTTTTCTCAAAATAAAGATTCAAACTTTCTTTTATGTCCATGCATCCACTCTGTGTCGGCATCTTTTGCCTTTCAGGCGAGCCGATCTCACTGCATCTGCTTCGTTGTGGCCCATTCGCGGTGGACTACCACAGCTTCATGGGCCAACGCCTCGCATCTACAGCAATCTCGACTCGTGAATTATCCAGGCAAAATAAAAGTATCGGCAGTTTTTATGAATAATTCAGGATACGTATTTCACCTAAATTGTGAGCATTTGACCTGTACAAGTCAACAGAAAATGCCAATGTGCCCGTCTTCTCGTCTCCTTGAGGTCAGGCCTCTGGGGTCAGGCCTTGCCACTGTGAAAAGATATTTTCTTCCCTTTAGCTCTTATGCCATTCCAAGGGATAAGGCCTGGCCCCGAGATATTTTCCTACTTCTCGCCCTTGTTACATTCCCAAGGATAAGGCCTGACCCCAAAGATGCATCCAACTTAGAAGGAATCGTTGACTTATTCTTACTAATACGATAGAATATATATTTAATAGTTGGAGATAATACTAGATGTTGTATAAAAAAATAAAAAGGCTATATATATTGATTTTTTCTTCATATCGTGATACATTTCTGTATACGCATTTATAGGAAAAAGCCAGCAAATGCGCCGCGCCTTCGTCAATCCCTTGAAGTACATTATTATAATCGTTCTTTTTTTGTGTATTTTTTGGGGAGCACCAGTTGAATTCGGAAAAGAAAAGATTTTTTTTCATGGATATCTGATCAAGAAACCTGTAGTAAAAATAGGGCTGGGGGTAAATCTGCGAAGCATAAACATTCGTTCTTCTTCTGGAATGAAGGTTTACGAGGTCAATTCAGATTACAAACTTTTGGCTGATGATGCAGATGAGGTCTATATAAAAGGCAGGAGTGAAAAATTAACTGAAAAATTTGTTATCCAGGTTGCCCAGAGTAAAGAAAGAGAAGAGGCAGAGCTAACAGCTCAAGATCTAAGGCAAAAGATTGATGTCAGGGTTTATGTTGCTGAGAATAATGAGAATGAAATTTATGGAGCTTTTTTAGTCAAGGTTGGAGATTTCTTAACGCGAGGCGACGCATTGAGCTTCATCAAGAAGCTGAATGAAATAGGAATAGAGGAAACCTGGATTTTGCGAGAAGAAATCACAGAAGAAGAGTCAGAACTTCTCTGGATTCTTGTGAATGATGAGCTGAAGGGCTTAAGTGATAATGCGGCTCTTTATTTTATTCCCAGTAATCCTCAGAGTTTTCTCACCTTTAACGGACGAGATTACCGAGGTATATTTGTTCTCAAAGCCACTCCCAAAGGCATTGTCCTCATCAATACCTTAAACCTTGAGGATTACTTAAAAAGTGTTGTCCCCAGCGAGCTTTCTCCCTATACATACGGCGAACTTGAAGCCCAAAAGGCCCAAGCTGTAGCCGCCAGAACCTACGCAGTCAGAAGCTTAGGGCTGAATAAAGAACTGGGCTTTGACCTTGGTGCTTCGCCGAGAGCCCAGTTTTACCAGGGAATGAGCGCTGAGCATCCTCTGAGCAGCAAGGCTGTAGAGCTAACGCGTGGAGAGGTAGCCCGTTATAGAGGGAGGGTGATCAATGCTCTTTATACAAGTACTTGTGGAGGAATGACAGAAGATGTGGAAAACATCTTCACCGGTCCCGCTCTGCCCTATTTGAGAAGCACAGAGTGTGTTTACGAAAAGAAGAATGAGTGGCTGCTGAAGAGCAGAAATATAATAGAGCCTATTCATATGAACGGAAAAAATATCAGTCCAGAAATTGCCTTTCTCATAAGTTTAAAAGTGATACCTCCAGAAATAAATCCTGATTATTACAGAGAGAAGGCTTCCTTTAAAGAAACGACAGGCTGGATCAATAATGCTCTGGATCTACTGGGAAGAAAGAATGGAAAGTTCACTCCAGCAGCTTCACCCCTGAATTTTGTAACTCTTGGGAATCTTATTATTAATGCCTTTGATTGGCATAGCAGAGTGGAAAATCTGCTGTATGACACAGAAAAAGATTACATCATGAGAAATTTTGAAAACCTGAAGGGCGAGGAGAGAAATAATCTGGCTTATCTCATGCAGGCAGGGATATTCCCTTCCTCGGAGGAAATTCTAAATTTGGGAAAACTCCTTTCAAAGGGCGAGTTGGCTTTTTGCCTGGGGAAGGTCGTCCAGAATTATCAGAATATAAATCACCAGGGGACGTTCAAATCTCTCAATAAAGATACGATTGAATTGGAGGAAGAGAAAGAAAAGAAACAATTCCTGATCTCCCCCGACATCTTTCTATTAAGAAGGGACGGAAGTGATTACTTTTTTGCCTCCCATGTTTATATCCTGGCAGGGGATGAGGTGAGGATAATCGAAAGGGATGGAGAGGCTCGGCTATTGGAAGTTATGTATCATTCATACACAAATGTCATGGACAGGAGTTCGCCCTTCAACCGCTGGGAGTTAAGAATATCACACGAGGCGTTAGAGAAAAGGATAAACGAGTATTATCCGCTTGGCGAGCTTGAGGATATTTTTCCTCAAAGGAGAGGAAAGTCCCAGAGAGTAGTTGAGGTTTTGATCAAAGGCGGGGAAACTCAGACTGTTGTCAAGGGCTTAAGAATTCGGAGAGTTTTGGGCCTCAAGGAAACGCTTTTTGTAATAGACAGAGAATATGATAAGGAGGGCGGTATCACGCATTTCACATTTTATGGACGAGGGTTTGGACACGGAGTTGGCCTCTGCCAGGTAGGAGCTTTTGGGATGGCGCAGGCTGGAGCTGACTATAAGAAGATATTGAAAAAGTATTATCGTGGTATTAAAATAAGCAAAATTCATTAATCTGGGATGAGGAGTGACCGGTTGCATAATAAAAATTTGAAAGAAGATCTTATTGAATTAGTCAAAGATAAGTCTTTAACAACAGGTGTTATGCGTGTCCTTACTTCTGGGAGGACGAGCAATTATTATATCGATGCCAAAATGACAACACTTGATCCAAAGGGAGCCTTACTTACCGCCCGGTTGATCCTGGATATACTCGAGCCTTTTGATATAGATGCTATCGGTGGCTATACTTTGGGGGCCGACCCTATTGTCAGTGCTGTAGCGGCGCTGAGTGCTGAAACAGAACGACCTTTGCCCGCCTTTATAGTTCGCAAAGAGGCAAAAAAACACGGAGAGCGAAAAATGATTGAAGGTCCTTTCGAGAAAGGCTGGAGGGTGGCTGTGGTTGATGATGTGGTGACAAGCGGAGGATCAACATTAAAAGCATGTAAAGCAGTGGAAGAAGAAGGAGGGAAGGTAGTCTTAACTTTGACTTTAGTTGATCGTCTCGAAGGAGGGAGGAAGAACTTGGAAGAGAAAGGTTATAAGTTTATTTCCCTTCTTACCCGGGATGATCTCCTGAAATAACAGTCTCCAGCAACACGTCTCTTTGGGGTCAGGCCTTGTCACACGGAAACTTGAGCAATAAAAGGAAGAGATACACCTTTGCCCAATGGTAAGGCCTGATCCCGGTTCAGATTATCGAGGGTAGCAAAGTTTCTTTTCTCGAAGGCATGGCCTGGCCCCAATTATTTGCTTTTTTCTTTCTTTTCGCATAGAATTCCATAACTTTGCTGGAGAATATTAAGGCGTGACAGATAAAAAGAAGAAAATAGGGCTAGGAACTGCCCTTATTCCTGTTATTTTCTTAATCGTTGCTTTATCTTTAACAATCGGTGTTTTCAAACAACCGCCTCACATCCCTTTAATCGGGGCAGCAGCTGTGGCTGCCTGCATTGCCATTATCTTGAAACATCCCTGGAAAGAAATACATGAGGGGATGGTTCAAGGAATTACGCTGGCCATGGGCGCAATTCTGATTCTGATGGTAGTAGGCACGATGATCGGCACCTGGATTATGGGAGGGATTGTCCCTTCTATGATTTATTACGGCTTAAAGGTTCTCTCTCCAGGAATTTTTCTTGTAGCTACTCTTATCATCTGTTCGATCGTTTCTCTGGGAACAGGATCTTCTTGGTCGACGGCTGGGACAGTCGGAGTTGCATTAGTCGGTGTGGGCCAGGGCTTGGGAGTTCCAGTTGCTATGGTAGCCGGAGCCATTATTTCAGGGGCTTACTTTGGTGATAAAATGTCACCTCTCTCAGATACAACCAATCTCGCTCCTGCTGTGGCAGGAACAGATCTATTTTCCCACATAAGGCATATGGTCTACACTACCGCTCCAGGCTATATTATTTCCATCATTTTATATGGATTGCTCGGAACTAGATTTTCAGGAGGAGGCCTCAAGGCAGAAAATATAGAAGTAATTCTTACTACTATCAAATCAAATTTTTTCATTCACCCCATTCTTTTGCTTCCTCCCGTTCTGGTTATAGTGATGGTAGTAAAAAAGATTCCTCCTTTGCCTTCCCTATTAGGAGGAACTGTCTTGGGCGGAATTTTTGCTATTATCTCCCAATCAAAATCTGTAGCTGAAGTAATCCAGGCTGCCCAATCTGGGTATGTTTCTCAGTCAGGAGTAATGATGGTAGATGACTTGCTTACCAGAGGCGGTCTTGAGAGTATGATGACAACAGTGGCCTTGATTATCTGTGCCCTTTCCTTTGGAGGCATAATGGAGAAAACGGGGATGTTAGAAGTTTTAGCCAGATCCCTCCTCGAAAGAGTAAAGAGAACAGGGTCGCTTGTGGCAACTACTATTTTCAGCTGCATCGGGCTGAATGCAATTGCCTCAGACCAGTACATAGCGATTGTTATTCCAGGAAGGATGTACAAAAATGCATTCGACGAGCGAGGCCTGCACCCTAAAAATCTTTCTCGCTGTTTAGAAGACTCCGGAACTCTTACTTCTCCTCTTATTCCCTGGAATAGCTGTGGTGCTTTTATGGGCGCGACTTTAGGAGTAAACCCTCTTCTCTATCTTCCTTATGCTTTTCTGAATCTTTCGAATCCCCTCGTTTCCTTGTTTTATGGCTATACCGGAATCACTATGGAAAAGGTAAAAGAGCCAGACGAGGAAAAATAAAAAGGGGCAGGCTACTTTTTAATAAAACAATTAAAAAAGGAACAGGCTCCAATAAAAAAAGGACAAAAAAAGGGAAGGGCTTTTTTTCACCTGCCCCCTTTTTTCTCTTGGGATCAGGCCTTGTCACCGGGAAAAGATACTTTCCTAACCCTTGCCATGGGGTCAGGCCTTGTCACCGGGAAATGTACTTTTCTTGCCTTTTGATCCTATGACATTCATTTGGATAAGGCCTGACCCCGAATATGATAAGACCTGACCCCAGATAGAAATATATCTAACGCAGCTTATCTAACTAACCTGGATAATTCACGAGTCGAGGTTGCTGTAGATGCGAGGCGTTGGCCCATGAAGCTGTGGTAGTCCACCGCGAATGGGCCACAACGAAGCAGATGCAGTGAGATCGGCTCGCCTGAAAGGTAAAAGATGCCGACATAGAGTGAATGAATGGACATAAAAGAAAGTTTGAATCTTTATTTTGAGAAAAGTCTACCTAAAGAGCTAATATCATTGAAAATAATATATAGTGCCGGCATATTTTATGAATAATTCAGGCTAATTAGTGCTAGGGAATAACGTTATATTTCTTTCCGACTTTGGTGAAGGCTTCTATGGCTTTATCCAGATGATGTCTTTCATGAGCTGCCGAGAGCTGGACTCTTATCCTGGCTTGGCCTCGAGGGACAACCGGATAGTAGAATCCGATGACATAGATTCCATCCTCAAGGAGATCGCGGGCCATATCTTGAGAAAGCTTGGCATCATTTTCAAATTTACCGAGCATTATAGGAACAATAGGGTGGACTCCCGGCGTTATATCAAATCCGGCGTCTTTCATTTTTTCCCGGAAGTACTTTGTGTTTTCTTCCAGCTTATCCCTTAGTTCTGTAGTTTCAGAAAGGAGGTCAAAGACGGCAATAGATGCACCAACAACAGCTGGGGCTAAGGTATTGCTGAAAAGATAGGGCCTTGAGCGCTGTCTGTAAAGTTCTATGAGCTCTTTTCTTCCGGAAATAAATCCTCCTGAGGCACCTCCGAGGGCTTTTCCAAGAGTCCCTGTGATGATATCTATTTTGCCCATTACTCCTCTGTATTCAGGGGTACCTCTTCCTGTTTTACCAATAAATCCTGTTGCATGAGCATCGTCAATCATGACCATGGCGTCGTATTTATCTGTCAGCTCACAGATTTCATCGAGTTTTGCGATATCGCCATCCATGGAAAAGACACCGTCAGTGACTACCATCCTGTATCGGGCTCCTTGTGTTTCTTTTAATTTTTCTTCCAAATCAGCCATGTCAGCATGCTTATAAATGAATCTTTGAGCTTTACAGAGACGGATTCCGTCGATAACGGATGCATGGTTGAGCTGGTCGGTTATTATGGCGTCTTCTGCTCCAAGAAGCGGTTCAAAAACTCCTCCATTGGCGTCAAAACAGGCTGCGAAGAGGAGGGTATCATCTGTCTGGAGAAACGCTGATATCTTCTGCTCTAAAACCTTATGAATGTCTTGAGTCCCGCAGATAAAACGAACTGAACTCATACCGTATCCCCATTCGTCAAGAGTCTTATGAGCTGCTTCGATGACTTTGGGGTGGCTCGACAGGCCTAAATAGTTATTGGCGCAGAAATTCAGGACTTCTTTACCGCCTTTAACTTCGATCTCTGCTCCCTGGGGAGTCATTATGATTCTTTCTGATTTGTAGAGGCCTGCATCGTGAATAGATTGAATTTCTTTTGTCAAATCGTCCTTTATCTTGCCATACATTAAACACCTCCTTTAAGTTTCTAGACTATATCAAAAATCCAATTTCAGGTCTATCTTTTTTAGCTGCTTGCTGTTTATTATTGCGTTTTACTCTTTATTTTTTAGTTGCTATAATCTTTGCCATGGCAGACGAAGGATCTTATTTTTTTGAGCCGTTCACAGAATCATTTGGCAAGCGGATAAAAGTCGAAAAATTATATTATCAAGGGAAGACAAAATATCAGTTTGTCCAGTGCTTCTACAACAAGTTTCTTGGCAAAGTTTTGTTTTTGGACAAGAGGATTCAATCGGCGCAAATAGATGAATATATTTATCATGAATCCTTGGTTCATCCAGCCCTCATCACTCATCCTTCTCCTCGAGAGGTGCTGGTGATTGGAGGTGGAGAGGGTGCAACCATAAGGGAAGTGCTCAGGCACAGCACGGTTGAAAAAGTGATAATGGTGGATATTGACAGTGAACTTGTGGAACTGTGCCAGAAATATTTACCAGAGTGGTCGGAGGGTGCGTTTTCTGATCCAAAAACAAGTCTCATTTTTGAAGATGCCCGTCCGTTTGTTAAGAAAACAAGAGAGAAATTTGATGTCATTATCTCTGATTTGACTGAGCCCATAGAGCATGGACCATCTGTTTTCCTTTTTACCGAAGAATTCTTTTCGATAAATTTTGAAGCTTTAAAGGAAGATGGCTTGTTCGTTCTTCAGGCAGGGAGCGCTGATCCTTCTTATAATCAATTTTTCTGCTCATTGGTGAAGACATTAGAAAAAGTTTTTCCTTTAGTTCGGCCCTACTGGACCTTTGTTCTATCATTCAGCATGCCCTGGGGTTTTGTCCTGGCTTCCAAGACAAAGGACCCTCTTGACCTGGATGAGAAAGACATAGCTCAAAGAATGCGCGAGCGTTCAGTACAGAAGCTAAAATATTATCATCCTGGCTTTCACCAGAGCTATTTTGCTTTGCCTCTCTATTTGGTGAAAAATCTAAAACAGGGGAAAGTTTTAACTGATAACAAACCGTTCATCTGGAAACTATGAGCACTAAGAAAGAAAACAGGGAAGTAGATCCTTCGGAGGAAAGAGAATACCATAGCCCAACGAGTGGTATTTTTTTTAAGTTAAAAAGACTTCTTTACAGGGATAAATCCGATTATCAAAAAATAGAGGTAATCGAGAACGAGTATTTTGGAAGAGTCTTACTCCTTGATGATCTCGTCCAGACTTCAGAAAGAGACGAATTTTTCTATCACGAGATGCTTGTTCATCCGGCTTTTGTTTCGCATCCTTCCCCTCAGAATATTCTCGTAATCGGCGGGGGAGATGGGGGAGCTCTTAAGGAAATTCTTCGCTGCCCGATTAAGTATGCGTGTCTTGTGGAGATCGATCAGCAGGTTATAGATGTCTCCAAGGAATATTTTCCTTGGCTTTTACCCTCTCTTGAAGATGACAGAACTGAGCTTGTCATCGCCGACGGCATCGAATTCATCGAAAAAACAAATAAGAAGTTTGATATTGTTTTCGTAGATTCCTCTGATCCTGCAGGGCCGTCTGCTTCTCTACATGAAAGGGATTTTTACGAGAAGCTGAAGAGGTGTCTTAATCCTGAAGGCATAGTGGTCTCACAGGCTGGATCGCCTTTTTATCACCTGGAGTCAATTAAAAAGAAAGATGCTTTCCTTAAGAAACTCTTTAAGAATGTCTGCTTCTACACAAGCCCTGTTCCCACTTATCCTGGAGGAAGTTGGTGCTTTGTTTTTCTATCAGATGAAATCCAACCCTTAAAGATAAAAAGAGATCCTCCCCGGAGACTTAAATATTTTAATCTTGATATTCATCAAGCAGCATTTTCTCTGCCCAATTTTTTAAAAGACTTAGGCTCTGGTGTTTGAAATTACTTAGTAAATCAATTAGTTTTTTCTGGAGAGTCAAATAATTTTATTCCTATAATTCAGTTTTCCCTCTGCGTGGCGCTTACTGAGAACTCAAATCAAGTTTTCTAATTAGTTGTTAATAAGGAAGTTATGTTTCTCCTTACTGGCTCTTGTGACTGAATTTTGCTAACTTTTTCTCCACTAGGCTTAAAAATCGAAGCAAAATAGTAAGAGTGGCTTGGCTGGCTCGGTCTGTTCTTTGAGTGAATTTCCTAATCCTAACTTCGACAATGAGGCAGTAGTTAAACTTTGATGGCTAAGAAGATATTGCTGTTACTCAAAATCCCGATAATCTCCTTACCATCGAAAACAGGCGCTCTCCTAATGCCAGCCTGATGGAACAGTCTGGCGCAGTACTTCAGCTCGAGATCCGGGGGGACCATGACGAGCGGCTTAGTCATGATCTCAAAGACAAAGGCTGCATGGGGGTCCCTCCCCGGACTGACGACCTTGCTAACCACATCCCTGCGGGTTATAATCCCCCACGTGTCCTCGGGGTCCCTTCGGTTCACTATTAAGCTGGAGATCCCTATCTCCTGCATCATCCCGATAGCAGTGGCTACTGTCTCGTTTCCGTCAATGTATGCCACATTCCTGGTCATTACATCAGCAGCTTTGGCAAGCCTGACTTCTTTCAGAGCTTTTTCCTCCATTTTGCTGCCTCCTTTTTATCAATTTTATATTGCTTTGTCGATGTAGCTTCAGTAATCCATTAGGTGGCCCGTGCCACGTTTACAACAATTTCATTTCGTCTAATGGCTTCGGTTTAAGCGAAGTGCCGATTGTAAGCTAAATTATCAGAAATATAAAGAGCAGAACAGAAAGCAGGCATAGCAGTTTAACTTAGACCTATCCACTTCTGCCCGCTCGATCGTCTCTATTATGAGGTGCTAATAACGCCCAGCTATCTTTTTCCAATCAAGGGAAGCCTGGGCTTTATGGTCTTTAGATTCCACCCGCCTCACATTTTTATTTTTCTTCTTCTCTTTTCGCTCATGGCTCACCTCTTTCTTTACTTTCCATGAGCTCTGTGCCAAGTGTCCACCCTTCTTCTGTTAATTTTAAACCAGATTCTGTAGGTTCAATCAATTTCTGCCCAATCGGATTTTTAACAATTTCAGTAAATCCTTCATGACTTAGCGAATATGTAATCGGATAATCTTTCTCCGCATCCGTCGAAACACTATCACCAAGCTGAGAAGACTTTATTCTTAGATACCAGATTAAATTTTTTAGCTTCTCTCCAGCAGTCTTGCTTTTATACTCTTCAATTATCTCTTCAAAATCCTTTGGATCTCCCAACCTAGGTGGTTCCTCTCCAAGCTCAAAACGCTCTCTCGAGTAGGCAGAGATCATCGCTTTCTTATCTCTCGGCATTTTATTGTATCTAACCTCGTTTTTCCCGTCTAAAAAAATATATTTGCCGCATATCTCGCAGTTCACTTCATACTTATCGCCTGCTATCAAAGATATCCCTGCGCTTTCTTCACAAAGATAACATTTCTCTTCTTGGCTCATTTTTACCTCCCAGCTGATGATTAACTGATATCACACAAAAAAGTTGATGTCAATAAGAGCCGTATATGCCATAAAACATGATCTGTATTTAAGAGTAGGTAATAATAGTTAAAAAAGGTGCTTGACGGGAAACGGGTAGAATTCTACGCTTAAATCCCCAGTTAGTTATTCGGTCAGTAAAATCATACTAAAATTAGCATAAAATGGTTAATTCTCGCTTAATCTGATTAAGCAGACCAAAACTACCTATAAACTGTAAGTTGTTTATTTGGATGCAAGAACAGGGGGTAATTAAGAATGACCCGTGAAGGACTCGAACCTTCAACCCGCGGATTAAGAGTCCGCTGCTCTACCAGTTGAGCTAACGGGCCATAAAAATCATTTTAAGTTTAGAGAAGTCCTCAAACCTTGTCAAATTATGAATTGCTTTTTTACCTACTACAAAATAGTCATTTTATAGTAGTGAATAAAAGGTGGGCTTGATGAATCAAGCCCCTACGAACAAATCAAGCCCCTACAATTAATCAAACCAGTACATAAGATTTGCACAGGGGAAAGGTTTTCTTTTATAATGGCAGCAAAGAAGAAGACCCTCAATGAGTTTAGACATCTTCTTGATCATATTCGCAACTGCGCTTATCCTTCTCTTTTTCTTCTTTGTTATCTTCCTTTTCCTGTCTTTGAAAAAGACCTCTTCCAAAATCGATGAGATTAAGCATTCTCAAACAGAAAATCAGGCTCTTTCTCTCATGCAGCAGCAGATCGGACAACTCACTCAGAACATAAACCAGCAACTGCAGAACATGAGCACTCAGTTCCAGAAAACAACAGGAAACATCGGCTCCACTTTAGGTGATGTTAAAAAAGACCTGGGAAAAATGGAAGAAGTAACCCGAGAAGTCCTGGAAAAGTCGAAAAACATCTCAAGCCTTGAAAATCTGCTCCGCGCCCCGAAATTCAGGGGTGGCTTTGGAGAACTCTTCCTCGGAGACTTGCTGGCTCAAATCCTGCCTCCCGCCCACTATAAGCTCCAGTATAAATTTAAAAGCGGAGAAAAAGTAGATGCCATCATAAGAATAGGAAACAATCTTATCCCCATAGACTCCAAATTTCCCCTTGAAAATTTTAAAAAGTATCTTGCCGAAGAAGATAGTAAAGAAAAAGAAGGCTTGAGAAAAAAGTTTATCATTGATGTTAAAAAACATATCGATGAGATATGCGGCAAATACATCCTCCCTGATGAAGGAACTTACGACTTTGCCTTGATGTACATCCCCGCCGAGAATATCTATTATGAGACCATCCTCAAGGATGAAAGCCTGGGCGAGGAGCGGAGTATTTTCTCCTATGCCCTTGAGAAAAGAGTAATCCCCACCTCTCCTAACTCCTTTTTTGCCTATTTGCAGGTTATAGTGCTCGGACTTAAGGGCCTCCAAATTGAAAAATCAGCCCAGTATATCTTTCAGTCTCTGGCTCGGCTTCAAGGGGATTTAGGCCGTTTCAAGAACGACTTTCAGATTCTAGGAACTCACCTGGTCAATGCTAAAAGCAAATTTGATGATGCAGAGAAGCGCCTGGACAAATTCTCGGGTAAGCTGGAACTCGCGAGTGAAGAAACCCCTGAAAAACTTCCGGAAAAGACTGCCAGCAAGAAAACTTCTTAATTTTCGCTGCTATTCTTTATGCTTTTCCTTATACACTTTCACTTTTTTCAAAGAAATAAGCACCTAACAAAATCATCACTGAAGAAAATATCACCATGAATATGAAATTTGAAAAAATTGAAAACGAGGACACCCCGATCAGTGCCGCTCTTAAACCGTCAACGCCGTAGGTGAGCGGGTCTAACTTGGAGATAAATCTCAACCAGGAAGGAAAGTTTTCCAGAGGATAAAGGGCTCCAGATAAAAAGAAAAGAGGGAATATCACAAAATTCATCACAATGCTAAATCCCTGCATGTCTCTCATCTTCGAAGCGAATATCAATCCCAGCCCCAGGAACGTAATCGCAATCAGGATCATGAAAAGAATCGCCAGGAAGATCGATGATAAGTTGATAATCTTAAATCCCATGATATGGGAGATGCCAAGAATAAGAACTGCTTGAATCAACGCCGTCGTTGCCCCTCCTGCAATTCTCCCAAGCACTATAGAAACTCGACTCACAGGAGCTACCATAATTTCTTTAAGAAATCCAAACTCTCTGTCCCATAAAACAGATAATCCCCCAAAGGTCGATGAGAAAAGAATGCTCATCCCGATTATCCCCGGGACTAAAAACCGGATATAACCTACTTCTCCGTCCACTCCTGGAATAGACATTCTTCTAAATCCCAAACCCAGAAACGCCAGAAAAAATAAGGGCATAGCTAAGGCTCCGACAATTCGAGACTTCGCTCTCCAAAACCGCTTCATTTCCCTCACCCACAACACATAAACAGCGGTTTTGTTTATCATATTTTCCTCTCCGCGAGCTGCATGGAATTCTTAATTATAAAGACTATAAATATAATCCAAGAAGTTATTGTTACTAATAGAGGCCAGTAGTCAATAACAATGATTCCCACATTTTCCTTTTCCATGACAAAAAAGGAAAATGCAAGTAATAAAAAAGCCACAACTTTTAATGCCCATTTTTTACTTTCTTTAATTATTTCATAAAGGGAATAATAAAAAATCGGCAATAAAAAGATAAAAGAATAATCCTTAAACCGGGGCATAATAATCGGAAAAACTAAGCACCAGAGGAAAAATAGATATTTTTCCTTTCTATCGGAAGAAAAATCCGTTTTTGATATATGTCTTGAGACAATAAAGGATACGAGAAAAACTGAAAAAATCCATAGAAAATAAAGTATCAACTCCAAGGCTCTTCCGCCATTTCCTATAATTTCCCTTATAAACGGTAATATCGCAGGATTGTTCTTCCCCACTTCTGGAGGCATAAAGGAAATTAATTTCAAAAAATTGGACCATTCTATAAATTCAGTGGGCATTATTAATATGCCTGCTCCCCACACAACCAAACTGATTAGGGCTATAATCCCCAATTTTTTTATCCTGTTTTTTATCTTTCCTGTCCCTGCCACAAGAACTAAACCAATTAAAAAAATGGGAAGCACTTTAAAAAATGATGCAATAAGCAAATACAAACCAAATATTAAATATCTCCCTCTAAGCAATAAAAACAGCATCCCACTCCATATTAAAAATTCCTCTATAATAGATATATTCCCGGCATAAAGGTCTGTATAAATAGTTCTGTTAAAAGCGCGTAATGACCAGACTAAGAACAAACAAAAGAAAACCCAACTATTCCCCTTGTCAAAATAATCATAAAAAATTCTTTTCCATATAAAAAACAAAACAATCAAAACTCCAACTTTTATGCCCAACCATAAAAATGCTATTTTCTGGAACGATCCCACACCTAAAAAAAGCAATAAATAGATTGCATAAGGAGAATACCCAAAAGGAAGTGGACTGCCTTTTTCTTTTAAGAGCTCGAAATCATAATAATTTCTTCCTTCAAAAAAAACTTTTACGGCACTTTGATACAGTTTAAGGTCCCACTGAATATCAGGAATCGTAGCTACTTTTGCAACATAATATGCTATCATGACTCCGCATACCAGAAGCAAGATTGCTGCCACCAACTTTTCATGTTTCCTAGCGTAGTCGCATATCGCTCTTAGCTTTTTTTTCATTCTCTTGCTTATAAGAATTTCCTTCTTGAGTGCAAAGCGATCTTTCTTCTTTTTATGTCACTCATCTCTCTTACTCTCTTCATGGCGAATATCAAATTTGAAGGCAAAGCAAAAATTTATGGCAAATTAAGAAAACATATTAAATCGCACGAAGGTCATGAGAAAATTTTAAAATTGATAAGGCCAGTTTTTTGAACTATGTACTTGGCCATAACCGATAGGGTTTGGAGCCCGTACTTTGTGCTTCTTATAAAATTAATCGATGATGCTTCTTCAAAATAGCGGCAAGGAATCGGAATATCGCCAATCTTAAATCCAAAGAAAACGGCCTGGGCAAGCAACTCTGTGTCAAACACATAATCATTTGAATTTTTTTTATAGGGAATAGTTTCTAAAACTTTCCTCGTATAGGCTCTAAATCCAGAATGAAAATCCCCGAGATTCTGGCCCAAAATGATATTTTCTATTATTGTTAGAAAGCGGTTGCTGATGTATTTATAAAACGGCATTCCGCTCTTGAGAGCTTCACGACGTGTTCTGATTCTTGAGCCCATAACAACATCACAGACTCCCATGGAAAGAAATCCTAAGGCGTAGGGAATCACCCTGCTGTCGTATTGGTAATCCGGGTGAATCATAACAACTGCGTCTGCTTTCTTGTCCAGTGCCGCATCATAGCAAGTCTTCTGGTTTGCGCCGTAGCCTTTATTTTCACTGTGACGTAAGACCGTAATCCCTAAGCTTTTAGCAATTTCAACAGTGCGGTCAGAGCTGCAATCATCTGTAACTATAACTTCATCTACACTTCCTTTAGGAATATCACGAAATGTCTTCTCAAGAGTAAGTTCGGCATTATAGGCGGGCATCACGGCAATCACTTTTTGGAATTTCCGTTCGTAGCTGTCTGTCATCAGAGATTGATTGATCATCTTCTCCTTCCAAATCTTCTTCTAAGTATCTCTCTGTTTCGCTCAGCCTGGCTGGCCTCTTCTTCTCTTATAGTCCTTCCAGTAAAGTGGAGAAAAACATCTTCGAGGCTTGGTTTGCGCAAATGGACGCAGGTGACGTTAACCCCGTTTTCTCTTGCGACATTAATCAATTCTGGAATTCTTCTCTCTCCCTTCTCCATCGTCAAGCTCAGATTTTCATCGTGCCTCGTTATATTCTTAATCCAATCCAGACTTTTAATTTGGTTAACAAGAGGAGCAGCATCTCCTTCAATTTCAAGGAAAACAACGTCTCCTCCGAGTATATCCTTTAATCGACCCGGGGAATCCATGGCAACAAACTCCCCTCTGTCCATGATGGCAATCCTATCACAAAGGAAGTCCGCTTCTTCCATGTAATGAGTAGTCAGAATAATCGTGACCCCACCCTCTTTATTCAACCTTTTTATATAATCCCATATGTGACGTCTCGTCTGTGCATCAAGGCCGAGGGTAGGCTCGTCAAGAAACAGAACATTAGGCTCGTGGATAAGTCCCCTGGCAATCTCTAATCTTCTTTTCATGCCCCCAGAATATTTTTCAACCAACACTTTCTCTTTCTCTGTCAGCTCAACGAGCTCGAGGACTTCCTTAATCCTTTCTTTTCTCTCTTCTTTCTCTATTCCGTACATCATCGCATGAAATTCCAGGTTTTCCTTTCCTGTGAGCTTTATATCAAGGGCAGGCTCCTGAAAAACAACACCTATGGACCGCCTAATATTGTCTTTATTCTTGGAGATATCATACCCAGATACATCACCGTATCCTGAAGTTGCCTTGAGCAGGGTGGAAAGCATGTTTATGGTCGTAGTCTTGCCAGCACCATTTGGTCCAAGAAGACCGAAAAGCTCTCCGGTTTTTACTGCGAATGATATTTGGTCAACAGCAGTAAAGCCGTTAAATATTTTGGTTAAATTCTTGACCTCAATTGCGTAATTACTCATTTCACTATGGAGAGATGATTGTTCTTAAGCAAAATATATTATATCAATTCTTCACGAAAATCTTCTTTTTTTTAAACCCCCATGAACCTAAGGAACGAAAGAGGAATCATACAAAAAACTATGGAATTATTTCCAGGATAATGGAATTTTTTCCAGGATATTAATTATGAATATTTGTCTTGTTCGTTTTATTTTATAAACGCCAGGAAAGGACTTAAGATTTTTATCAGTAAAAAACTGACAATCCCCACTGAAACGGCGGCACAGAGTCCAACCCAGAAAGGTTTGGCTCCAAGCTCCTTCAACTTCTTAATATCTGTTCCAAGCCCCACCCCGGCCATAGCAACGGCGAGAAGATATCCTGCCCATTGTTTGACTATTGAACAGAGGCTGCTCCAAGCCTCTGCATTCCATAAGAAGTTCTTGCTCACAACAAAATAGTCACCCATGGACCTGAGCACAGCCATGGCAATGAATCCAAGGATGAAAACCGGAAAGAGAGAAAGAATGTTCATTTTTTTTCGGGAGGTTGAAATATGCCTCCTGACATATGTATAGGCCATTAACGGAATGACCAGGGCCATAAACGCATTGCGCACAAGTTTGGTTACTATGGCCACATCTGCTCCTGTGGTAGTTATCGCCTGGGATTGACCAAGCCAAAGCTGGTCATAAATGATACCAGCTCCTGCCACCTGGGCGGTTTCATGGATGGAAGTTCCCATGAATATCCCTGCTTCCACATGAGAAAGGGATAGAACCAAATGACTCAGGTAGGGATAAAGAAACATGGCCACGACACCGAATATTGTTATGGTTCCAACAGCGTAGGCTACTTCATCCTCTCTGGCTTCGATAGCTGGACCTGTGGCCACAATGGCGCTCGCCCCACAGATTCCTGTGCCGACTCCAATCAATGTACCCAGTCTCTCCGGAAGACCTAGTTTTCTAGTGACAAAAAGAGTCAAAAAAATCCCTGCTGAAATGCAAGCAGCGACTATACCCACACTCAAGGCTCCTATCTTGAGCACATTAAAGATGCTGAGTCGTATTCCCATGAGTATAATGCCCAGCCTGAGGAGCTTCTTTAGACCGAAACCAACCCCAGGCTGGAAACTCTGGGGAACACCGATTGTGTTCTTGACTATTATGCCTAAAACAATAGCCATCATGATGGCGCTCACCGGACTTTGTTTTAAATTGAGAAGCACTTTTATCCATTTAGTAAGCTGGATGCCGACTACGGCAATTGCGACTGTAAGCGCAAACCCAGGGATAATTTTTACAGGATTCTGCAGGCCAAAAAGAAGGTTCAAAATTCTTGAATTTTTTCTCATACTCATCTTCTATTCTATATTTCTTCAGATGAACTCATATTTAGATGTCAATGTCCTGGCTCGGCCAAGACACCGCTAGACACGGATTATTTCACAGCCTCATCCATGGAGAGAGATGAACAGCGAATTATAGCCTTATTTATATAAAAAAGAAAGAAATTCTCAGCTCCGCTTACCTCTTCTTTCCTTCCTCAAAACTTTGGAACCATATTTATAATAAACTCCCCAAAAATCATCAAAGTGTTTGAAGTTCCGTTTAAAGAGGTGTTCTATCTCGATAAAGACAAGACCAAAGGTTAAAATTATAGAGTATTTAAATTGCTAATTGAGCTTTATTTAGGCTTTTCTTATTAAATTAAAGGAGCACGCGAGGAGATCGATATGAAAACTAAGATCCTTATTATTGCCTTAATTTGTATTTATCTATCAAGCTGTGCTTTAGTCTTCAAAGGAACCAAGGAAGAAGTAAGCTTTAGAAGTGATCCACAAAGGGCAGAGGTCTATGTTAACGGAATACGTATGGGAGAAACACCACTTACCTTGAAGCTTGTAACTAAACAAACATATGCAATCGAATTTAAAATAGAAGGCTATAAACCAAAATCGTTTCAAATCAATAATAAAGTCGGTGCTGGATGGGTAGTTTTAGATATCGTGTTGGGTTTAGTCCCTGTCGTCGTTGATGCTGCAACAGGCGCATGGTATTCACTAGACCAAAAAATATTGATGCGGTTCTTGAAAAACAACAAAAGAAACCAATTGATCCAAAAGACTTAGAAAAGCACTTATATTAAAAGAATATTTAAATAAGAATTGACATAACCTCACTTAGACGACACACGGAAATAAAGTCGATTATTGCCTCGTCAACCCTGCCAACCTCCTCTTCGCATCCCAAGCTTCAGGTATACCAGAGCTTCACTTTGTATCACTAACATATAGATTGAGAGGGATTGCCTGGCAAGTACGAGTGTGAGGTGAGCCTGCCCGGATTTACGACTCATGTATCAAAAATATAATCTTTCCATATAGCATTCCGTATATATGTGTATGAACTAATAAAAATAATTGGGAGCTTTCTAACATGCTATTTAACAACAAGTTGATTGACAATCCTTTTATCAGCTTTATGCAATGGATGGGATCAATTATTTGCTTTCGAAAGGAGGATTAAGATGATTAAATTGCATAACCTTAAGATGAAACACAAAATAATTGGGTTGCCTATTTTGGTCGGATTGATCGCGCTGGTCAATTTTTCTTCAGTCTGTTTCAGACAGGAAGAGCACACTCTGGCC
>Ga0209636_10000105_pt1 | contig 65306 bp, 54 predicted proteins | sample DeeMarSWOR152_54_FD_187464 | JGI IMG/M metagenome (GOLD analysis project Ga0209636, IMG submission 187464) | Marine sediment microbial communities from White Oak River estuary, North Carolina - WOR-1-52-54 (SPAdes) (version 2) | ecosystem: Environmental > Aquatic > Marine > Intertidal zone >...
AGGGACGTCTCAGTCCGTCTGAGGAGACACCGCCTCGCTTGTGAATAGGAAGGACGTCCTACAAACAGGGTCCATTTGCCATGGTCAAGAGTTCTGGTAACATACGAAACTTCTGCATAATTGCACACATAGACCACGGTAAGTCCACTCTCGCGGACCGTTTCCTCGAAATCACAGGTACCATCGCTCGCGAGAAGATGAAGGAACAGGTTCTGGACGACATGGAACTCGAGCGTGAGAGAGGCATTACCATCAAGTCTCACCCCGTTACGATGCGGTACTCCGTCGGGGGAAGAGAGCACGTTCTGAATCTGATAGACACACCCGGCCACGTCGATTTTTCCTACGAGGTTTCCCGGAGTCTTGCCGCGTGCGAGGGGGCATTGCTCCTGGTGGACGCCGCGCAGGGCGTCCAAGCACAGACGGTGAGCAACCTCACAATGGCAAGAGAAGTGGGGCTCACTATCGTTCCCGTCATAAACAAGATTGACATTCCCTCTGCCAGCGCAAACCTCGCCGCCAAGGAGCTCTCATCTCTGCTGGGCAGCGACGTCCAGATCCACCGCTGCAGCGCGAAGACCGGTGAGGGCGTTGAACAAGTTCTGGAAAGGATCATAGAAGACGTACCGCCACCACAGGGATCGCCCAAAAGCAGCTTGCGGGCCCTAGTGTTTGATTCAGAGTTCGATCAGTTCAAGGGAGTGGTGACGTACCTGAGGATCGTAGAAGGAGTACTGAACGTGGGGATGCGTATCAGGCTGCTTTCCGCGGGTAAGGAGTTCGAGGTCACCGAGCTCGGCATCTTTGGGCCGTCCATGGTTCCGCGCCGGAGCCTGAGGGCGGGAGAAGTCGGGTACATGATGGCCGGGATAAGAGAGGTGTCGGACGCCAAGGTGGGCGATACTGTTGCTGACGCCGGTGCAGACGGTGTAGTTCCGTTGCCCGGTTATCGCCAGGTCAAGCCCATGGTGTTTTGCGGAATACACCCTGCCTGGAGCGACGAGTACGAAGTTCTGAGGGATTCACTGGGTAAACTTCAGCTTAACGATGCTTCTCTTACTTACGAACCGGAGAGGTCCACGGCTCTGGGTCTGGGTTTCAGATGTGGGTTTCTGGGATTGCTGCACATGGAGATTGTCAAGGAGAGGTTGGAGCGAGAGTACGGTGTCTCCCTCATAGCGACTGCGCCAAATGTCAGAATGCGCGTTACGTGCAAGAATGGAGAATCCCTTTACATAGATAATCCGAGCAAGATGCCCCTGGCCGGGAGAATCGCAGTCACCGAAGAGCCGTACGTCCGTGCCGAGATTCTGGCCCCGGCCGAATTCCTGGGTGGTGTTATGAAACTATGTTCCGAAAAGAGGGGTATTCATTCTGGGATGCATTACCTGAGTGAAACAACCATACAACTGGCGTGTGAGTTTCCGCTTTCTGAAATTGTGTTGGACTTCTATGATAGGTTAAAATCAGTATCCAGAGGCTACGCCTCCTTTGACTATGAATTCTGTGGATTCAGAGAGTCAAAACTGGTAAAGGTGGATATACTTCTCAACGGCGAGCCGGTCGACGCCTTCTCATCGATTGTCCACCAGGAGAAGGCCTACGCGTGGGCCAGAAGAATGACGGCCAGGCTCAAAGAGCTCATTCCGAGGCAGTTGTTCCAGGTCGCGATCCAGGCTTCCGCCGGGAACAAGGTTATCGCTCGAGAGACGATCGCGGCTCTCAGGAAGAACGTCACCGGGAAGTGCTATGGCGGAGACGTTACGAGAAAAAGAAAGCTGCTCGAGAAACAGAAAGCCGGCAAGGCGAGGATGAAACAGCTCGGTCATGTCACCGTTCCTCACGAAGCTTTTCTTGCCGTGCTGAAGGTTGGCGACAAGTCATAGACCTGTGGGGGTTTCAAAGATGAACGAGAAGAAGTGGAAAAGGAAGTCAGTAGTCAGAGAATATGTAGAAGCGATAGTGATAGCTGTGCTTCTTACACTGGTTGTGAGGGCCTTCGTTATACAGGCATTCAGAATCCCTACAGGTTCGATGATGGATACCCTGCTGGTCGGTGATTTCCTCTTCGTCAACAAATTCATCTATGGCGCCAAAGTTCCCTTCACGGATTGGCGACTTCCGGGTCTGAGGGGTCCCCAGCCCGGCGACATCATTGTGTTCAGTTATCCCGGCGACCCGAAGAGAGATTTCATCAAGAGATGTGTTGCAGTGGGCGGTCAAACTGTAGGAATAAGGAGCAAGGTGGTGTATGTTGACGGGGTCCCACTGGATGAGACGTACGCAATTCGAACGGACAACAAGATATTCCCGAAGGAAGTATCCCCGCGGGACAACTTGGACCCGGTGTACGTCCCGGAGGGATACATCTTCATGATGGGCGATAACCGGGACAACAGCCATGACAGTAGATTCTGGGGCCCGCTTGACGTGACGCTGGTCAAGGGAAAGGCCATGATTCTATACTGGTCGTGGAACAGTGAGAAACACCTTCCTAGGTTCAGCAGGCTCTTCCGCATAGTGGACTGACTGGGGCTGTCCGCCCGTGCATACCCGGCACGCCCCGGGTGTCTCCGGAGTCCGCGACCGCCTTCTTGGCCGACGAGCGTTGACTGGAGGCGGACTTTACAGCACGGTCTCAAGTAGTGTTGATTGGGATCCCTCTCATGAGGCGGAGCGGCTCATCGGAGTCCTCTCGAGAGGGAAGATTCTGATTACAGTATGGCAGAGAAGAGAGACTACTACGATATTCTAGGAATCTCCAGAGACGCCTCGAACGACGAGATAAAGAAAGCCTACCGCAAACTCGCCCTCAAGCATCATCCCGACAAGAACCCCGGAGACAGGAGCAGCGAGGAGAAATTCAAGGAAGCCACTGAGGCTTACGAAGTCCTGAGGGACGCGGAGAAGCGAGGGCTTTACGATCGCTACGGGCACGCCGGACTGGGTCGAGCAGCCGGATTCGACTTCGACTTCGGGGCCTTCGACCTGGCTGACGCGCTTCGCGCCTTCATGAGAGATTTCGGCGATTTCGGTTTCGGCGACCTTTTCGGAACGGGCAGGCCTGGACGATTCACGGAAACGCGAGGCAGCGACATACGCATCAGACTCAAGCTGTCTCTCGAGGAAATCGCGGACGGAGTGACGAAAACCGTACGGGTGAAGAGGCTGGTCAGGTGCGAGGCGTGTGACGGCTCCGGTGCACGCGAGGGCACATCCAGAAGCACATGTCCCGAATGCGGCGGCACGGGGCAGATCAGGCAGGTGCAGCGCTCTCTGTTCGGGCAGTTCGTCAACATCACCACCTGCCCTAGCTGCAGGGGTAGGGGCGATGTCGTCGGGAGTCCGTGTACGACGTGCAACGGTCAGGGTAGGGTGGAAGGGCAGGAAACCGTGGAGCTCGAAATACCCGCAGGTGTCTCATCAGGAAACTACATCCCGAGAAGAGGGCTTGGGAATGTTGGCCCGCACGGAAGTCCCGCAGGAGACCTGGTCGTTGTCATAGAGGAGAGGCGTCACAAGTCACTGGTGAGGGACGGTGACAACGTGCTGTGTGACCTTGAGATTTCATTCAGCGAAGCGGCACTCGGTTGTCAGCTGGAAGTTCCGGGCATCAGGGGACCGGAGAGGGTCAGCATACCCCCTGGAACGCAGCCCGGGAGCATAGTGAAGCTCTCTGGGAAGGGAATCCGGGGACTTCGCAGCGGGAAACGTGGGGACCAACTCGTGCGTATCCAGGTTAGAACGCCGACCAAGCTTTCGTTGAGGGAAAAGGAGCTTTTCTCCGAGCTGGCGGAATTGGATAAGGAGAGAGCAGGAAGGCGCGGGAGTATCCTTGGAAGGATAAAGGAAGCACTTGGGGGCCAGGAGGATCGAGGCTGATGCGGGAACGGAGTCGATTGTTGAGATTGCCTAAGCCCCGGTGGTGAACATGAAGAGATTCGATGATTGCTTCTTCGTGGCCCCCGAAGGGGTCAGTGAGAACAGCGTCACTATCTGCGGAAGCGAGGCCAAGCACATCGCCACGGTGCTGCGGCGACGCCCAGGAGACTTCGTCACGTTGGTCGACGGCCGCGGCCGCAGATACCGGGTCGAGCTGACAAGCTGCAGTGCAGCTGAGGTTCTTGGAGACATAAGAGAGACGGAAGAGTTCTCACAGGAAGGACCCGAGCTGTGGATTGCTGTAGGCCTCATCCGAACGCCCAGAATGGACGTTCTGGTTGAGAAGTGTACCGAGTTAGGTGTGCACGCGGTCGTGCCGTTGAGGACGAAGAGGTCCCTGTCGTCGAAGGGAGTGTCGGACTCGAGGCTGGCACGATGGGAGCGCATTGCGACGGCTGCTATGACTCAATCGGCTCGACTGTTTCGCCCGCGCGTACTGGAGCCACTTTCAGTGGAGGGGTTAATCCAGAGGGTCGGAGGTGGTGCCGCCGTCTTTCTTGCTGACCCTCTGGGCAGGGGCCTGGTGTCTGCTCACAGGAAGCTCTTGTCCGCTGGGAGGGTGGTCGGTTGCGTAGGTCCTGAAGGAGGCTTCTCGCCTGAGGAGATGGGGATTCTCGTGAAGGCCGGTGCCGTTCCCGTTTCGCTGGGCAAGGCCCGTCTGAGGGCCGAAACCGCTGCAGTGGTCTTGCTGGACAGAGTGAATCTCCTCCTAGAGTGGGGCCCCTCCTGAGCGCGCAATCCGGGAGGTATAGTAGAAATGGTTGGATTTGGCCGCGCCGGCCGTACGACCGCAGCGTCCCGTGCCCTGAGTTCTGGAGCGACGAAAAGCGCATAACTTACTGCACTTCTGTAAGATATGGCCATTGAGAGGGATAAGGAAGCGCTGAACGAACCGGGAGACGTCGTCTCAGGAGAGGTTTTTCTGGGTGGAGGGGTTGACAGGAGCTAATTTAAGTGTTATATTAGATTTGTAGACTGTCGCGGTCTTATTTTTTTGCGACAGAGTGAGTCTGGGTGCTTTAGTGTTGTTCTGCCATCAGAGGAGGGGATGCAGAGCATGGCGGGGATTCGGCTTAGGGACAATGAATCCTTCGAGAGCGCTTTGCGACGCTTCAAGAAAAAGTGTGAAAAGGCGGGGGTCTTGTCAGACCTCAGGAAGCATCAGCATTTTGAGAAGCCGAGTGAGAGACGCAAGAGAAAGCTGAACGCTGCAAGGAGAAAAGAGAGCTCGAGGCGCCAGGAATTTTAGAGGGGAGCCACTGGAGGCCGGAACGGGACACCTTGGTCAGGGGTTCTTTGCTGACGATTCATTCAGTTTTTCCTACTGGGTACGGCAAGACGGATTTTTCTTTATCTGCAGAGTAGATTCTCTGTAGGCCCGGGATGTTTTTGTCCCTGGCGGAAAGTAGTTGCTCCTCGATGCTTATTCCACAGGGGACCGCGCGTGTTGTATATAGAGCACCGTCGATTTCGCTTCTCTGGCTGCTGGCTCTCGCATTCTCAAAAAAAGTCTCTCGATCCGACAATTTCCTCAGTAACGGCGCAACACGGTGTTGCGACCTCTCATTCGTACTGGCAGTAGCCGCGACCGGAATACTGCCTGCTCTTTTTGAGATCAGCACGAACAGGCCGGCGCGATTTCCGTTGGCAAGCTAGGTCAGCGGGGCCGGTGTCCGTTTAGAGTTTTCTAGCTGCAGCGGGAGTGGCTTCAGTTTGCAGCAAAACGTCAACGGAGTGGACAGACACTCTCTCGAGGTGCTCGAGCTCCCGAAGATAGTGGCACTGACTGCAGCAAAAACCCAGTCAGTTCCGGGGAGGGAGCTGGTGGAGCGCATGAGACCTCTCCTTGATGCCGAGGCAATAGAGAGGGAACTGAGGTGGACCGCGGAACTGAGAGAGGTGCTTGCTGTCGGCATGGGCGTTCCTTCTCTGAGTTTTCCGGATGTGAGGCCTCAGCTTGAGAGGGTGAGAGTGGAGGGTTCCGTTCTGGAACCCTTGCAGCTGCTTGACATCGCGCGATTTCTCTCTGCTGTGGCGGGCGTGTCGAGCTTCGTTAAGGAGAGAAGGGATACGTGTCCTCTCTCGTGGGCGTGCGCCGGTCATATCCGGCTTCACCATAATCTAACAGAAGAGATAGAGAATTCCATCGACCCCTCGGGTGAACTCCTTGATTCGGCCAGTCCCACTCTCAAGAGTCTCAGGCGGGAAATCGAGAGAAACAGGGAGAAGGCAAGGGGTCTGCTTGCCGATTTTCTTCAGTCCATGGGTTCCCCACCCGATTCGTTTTCGACGCTTAGGAATGACAGGTACATGGTTCTCATTCCGGCTCACACGAGAAAAAAACTCAAGGGCATCGTCCACGACCAATCCTCTAGCGGTGCGGGCATCTACTTTGAGCCTCTTCAGGCCGTCGATGTCAACAACGCTCTGAGCGGGCTGAGCGCGCAGGAAAAAGAGGAGAAGCTTCGCATAATGCGGCACCTTTCCTCGCTGGTCAGAGGCTGCATCGACGAGTTGCGGGAAGCACTCGAGAAGCTTGCAATCCTGGATGGCGTCTTTGCGCGAGCAAGCTTGGCAAACCAATTAGGCGCCGTGTGTCCTTCGGTATCGGCCGACGGGGCAATCAGGATGAGAGCCGCTCGGCATCCGATCCTCTTGCTACAGGGAAAAGAGCGCGGTTTTGACGTGGAGCCGCTCGACTTGGAAATGGGAAGCACCTTCAGAGTGCTTCTCATCAGTGGTCCGAACATGGGCGGGAAGACAGTGGCCCTGAAGACGGTCGGACTTCTCTCCTTGATGATGAAGTGTGGCCTTCATGTCCCGGCGGCTGAGGACACCGCACTTCCGATCTTCACCAGTCTATTCTGCGACATCGGCGATGAGCAATCCATCGAGGAACAGTTGAGTACGTTCGCGTCGCACATCAGACAGGTAGCGAAGGCACTGGATCAGGCAGAACCGACGTCGCTGGTCCTCATAGATGAGCTGGGGGCAGGAACTGACCCGGTCGAGGGAGCTGCTCTCTCGCAGTCTGTTCTAGAAGAATTGGAGCGCAGGGGCGCTCTCTCTGTAGCGACTACCCATCTTGGCTCGCTCAAGAACTTCGTGGCGGCCAGAGAAGGAATGAGGAACGCTTCGATGGCGTTTGACCCCCGTACGGGTCGTCCGCTCTACAGGCTTGAGGTTGGCATACCGGGTCAGAGCAGGGCGCTTGACACGGCCCTTCGTATGGGGATTCGTGGGGACGTCATCGACCGGGCTCGTGCCTCGCTGAGCAAGGAGGAAAGAGACGTGAGTTCGCTTCTCTCCGAACTCGAAGTGCTTCGTAGAGACGTCGAGACGGAGAAGGAGACTTTGAGAAACGGGAGACGAAGGCTGAGTGAGCTTGTCGGTGAGTACGAAGAGAGGATCTCCCGGTTTGACCAGCAGAAAAGAGACATGAGGGCGCGCGCGGCACGGGAGGCAAGAGGCCTCCTCGCAGAGGCCATGGTCTTGGTCAGAAGCGCGAAGGAAGAGCTAAAGGGGATAAAGAAGAAACCCGCTAGACTGAGTGAGCTCAGACGTATCGTGGAGGAGGCAGATGCGAGGCTCGCTGAGGAAGAGTATTTGCCACAGGACTTCAGTTCTCTGGAACCCTCGCAAGTAAGGCCTGGTATGACAGTTTGGGCACACGACATCAACTCGGCTGCTACTGTGATCGCTGCTCCTGATAGCGAGGGCAGGGTGAAGGTGGAGAGAAGGGGTGTGAGGGTCGACACACACGTATCTCGCCTCGGAAAGGCACCCGAGAGGGACGAGCCCACGCGCCACGCGACCGTTGTCCGCTCAGAAGGGGACGACGGCTTCTCCTCCTCTCTTGACATTCGAGGTTCCATGGTGGAGGACGCGCTCGAGTCACTGGAAAAGTATTTGGATGGGGCTCTTCTGAGAGGGCTTTCCCACGTGACAATCATTCATGGAAAGGGAAAGGGAATCCTTAGACAGAAAGTCCAGGAAGCCCTCGACGATTATCCGTTCGTGAAAAGCTACAGGTTGGGTGAACTCAGCGAGGGCGGCGTGGGCGTAACCGTAGTGGAGCTTTCAACGTAACTTATAGGGGTGGCGAGAGTCAGAGATGCGATTCTCCGAGGAAATACTCGAGAAGGTTAGAGAGGCAAGTGACATCGTCGAGGTCGTTGGCGAACACGTAACGCTCAAGAAATCCGGACAGAACTTCAAAGGACTTTGTCCTTTTCACTCTGAACGCACGCCGTCTTTCACAGTGAGTCCCGCGAAGCAGGTCTATCACTGCTTCGGATGTAGAGCCGGAGGCAACGTGTTCTCCTTCGTAATGCAGATGGAAAATCTCTCGTTTGTTGAAGCAGTGCGTTCCCTGGCGAAACGAAAGGGCATAGAACTTCCTGTTCCGCGAAGCGACGTAGAGAGTGCTAATGCCAGATTGCTGTCGGCCGTGGCTTTTGCCTTGAGCTTCTACAAGAGGCAGTTGAGTTCCCCTGCCGGGAAGAAGGCGCGGGACTACCTCAATGCCAGAGCAATGGGAGCCGAGGTTCTAGAAACGTTCTCGATTGGCTATGCACCCCTGGGCTGGGACAACCTGATGCGGGCCGCCAGCAGACATTCGAGCGAAGCCGTTCTTCGACAGGCGGGGCTTCTCGTTCCGCGAGAAAGCGGTTCCGGCGCATACGACAGGTTCAGGGACAGGCTAATGTTCCCCATATTCAGCCCGGGAGGAAGACCTATCGGTTTTGGAGCCAGAGCGTTCGATGATGCGCAGCCCAAGTACCTCAACTCCTCAGATTCCCCGATATTCCAGAAGGGCTCTGTGCTTTATGGACTCTACCAGAGCAAGCAAGCGATCAGGGCCAAGGAGTCAGCGATAGTGGTGGAGGGCTACACGGACCTTCTCTCGCTTTTCGAGAATGGATTTCAGAACGTCGTTGCCAGCTGCGGCACGGCCTTTACGGCCGAACAGGCACGGCTGTTGAGACGGTACACGCGGGAGGCGGTTCTTGTCTACGATGCCGATGAGGCAGGTATTCAGGCTGCAAGAAGGGCCCTTCAGGTATTCTTGGAAGCGGGCATTAGGGTCCGCATTGCCTGTCTGCCTGCGGGACACGATCCCGACAGCTTCGTGAGAGAAAAAGGAGCTGAGGCATTGGAACAGGCCATCCAGCACTCCTGGAGTCTGAGCGAGTTTCTTCTTAACACCAGTCCACAAAGTATGCGCCGTGAAGAGAGGATAAGATCCCTTACGGAAGTTTTTGCGCTGATAGATGACCCCATATATCGCAGAGTGAGCATTCAAGAGGCCGCCGAAGCGCTGAGGTTTGACGAGAACACGATGGCCTACGAGGTAGGAAGGATCCGAAAGAAGGGGAAATCCCGTGGTGAACCAGTTCACTTGGACTCTTCTGGCGTGGATAGAGTTGAGAAGGAACTCGTCAAACTCATCTTAGAGAACGAAGCAGTCTTGGTAGCGGCCTGCGGGTCTCTGAATGAGCAGCACTTCAGTTCCCAGGCGTGCAGGGAAGCGTTCCGGATTCTGAAGAGATTTGGGGGACAAAAGGAAACGAAACCTGCAGAGTTACTGGACGCGGCCGGGACGCCGGAGGTGAGAAACCTGTTGTCCTCAGTTCTTCTGGAGGATGAGTACGAATTTGAGGAACCTCTTACAGTTTTTGCCGACTATGCCAGGAAGCTCAGACAGAGGTGGTTGACGGAATCGATTAGAGCTCTCGAGGAAGAGATAAGGAAGAAGGAGGCGAGCGGGAACAGTGAAGAGCTTCGAGCCCTCTTTGAAAAGCTTCAGGCTCTGGCCTCAGAGAGGAGTTCTCTGAATGGCGAGTACCAGGAACTATCGGGTAGTTCTGTTCAGTTGAAAAGGGGAGAGAATCGATGAAGAGACGGAGGAGGACGCGGAACCTCGAAGAAGTCAAATCCCTTGCTGCAAAGCAGAAGTTTTTGACTCACGAACAAATCGAATCTCTGCTGGACGAGGATGCTTCTCCTGACGAAATGGACGAGATCTACATAGCCCTTGCAGCTATGAAGATTGAGGTCTTTGACACTGTTGAGGAGGCCGAGGAGAAGCTCAAGAAGGTCAAAAGGAGGGAGGAAAAGAAAGCCGAGAGCCGGCTTCTTGCAGCCCAGCCGGTGCGGTTCGATGATCCGGTCCGAATGTACCTGCGAGAAATGGGTAGGGTGCCTCTGCTTGACCGAGAGGGAGAGGTTGAGATCGCTAAGAGAATAGAAAGCGGCGAAGGGATGGTCGTGAACGCAATGTTTCAGACCGCGACTTCCATAAACGAGCTTGCTTCGATGTCCAAGAGGCTTGCAGGTGGCAAAATCAAGGTTGAGGACTTCATCCAGATTGATGTGGGAAGTTGGAGCCCGGATTTCTCCGCTAAGAGAGAGAAGCAGAAAGTGCTCAATGCCGTGAAGAAGGTTGTCCGATATCAGGCTAGTTTGGACAGGTTGAGGAACAAGCTCAGTAGGAAGCTGAGTGAAAGGGTCCGGAAGACAACTCAGGCGAACATCGATAAGTACAGGGAGAAGGTCCTGGCGGAACTGAACAAGTTGACGTTCCATCCCAGGCTGGTAGAGAGATTCGCTGCCAGATTGAAGGGTCTCGCCGACAGAATGAGCGAAGCCGAAAACGAGATCGCATCTACTCTTCAGGAGATCGGCATGACTCAGGAGGAGCTGAACGCTTACGCACGGCAAATCCGTAAGGGGAAGAAAGACGCAAACCGTGCGGCGCGCAAGGCCAGGAAGTCCGCTGAAACAATCATGACGGCCGCGAAGAGAATCAAGAATAGCAAACGCAAGATAAGAAGGATCGAGCTCGAGGCGAAGATGTCGAAGGATGCCCTGCTGCTTGTCGTTGGACAGATAAGGGACGGCGAGTATCGAAGGGACAAGGCAAAGAAGGAGATGATAGAGGCGAACGTTAGGTTGGTGATCAGCATCGCGAAACGATACACTAACAGGGGGCTTGAGTTCCTGGATCTCATCCAGGAGGGAAACAGCGGGCTGATGAGGGCGGTGGACAAATTCGATTATCGCAAGGGGTACAAGTTCAGTACATACGCCACGTGGTGGATAAGGCAGGCCATCACGAGAGCGATCGCCGATCAGGCCCGAACCATTCGTGTGCCTGTGCACATGATCGAGGCCATCAACAAGGTGATGAGGACCTCCAGGCGGCTTGTACAGGAGTTTGGAAGAGAACCTTCCCCGGAGGAGATCGCCGCAAAGCTGGAGTTTCCGCTGGACAAGGTGAAGAGCATTCTGAAGGCCTCCCAGGAGCCCGTGTCTCTCGATAGACCTATGGGGGAAGATGACGACAGCAGCCTTGGAGACATAATAGAGGATACAAGCGTGGTCTCGCCCGCTCGCTCAGCTACCTACTCTATGCTGAAGGATGAGGTCAATGAGGTACTCGAGACTCTGAGCAAGCGCGAGGCCAAGGTGATCAGGCTGCGCTTTGGCCTGACGGAAGACGGTTGCCCCAGGACTTTGGAGGAAGTGGGAGCTTTCTTCAACGTCACGAGGGAGAGAATAAGACAGATAGAGGCGAAAGCGCTGCGAAAACTCCGTCATCCCACGAGAAGCAGAAGGCTGAGGGGCTACATGGAAATGGCAACCTAGGAAGCTCTTGACGAATCTGGAGGTGGTGTGCTAGGCTAAACGGCTAGGTCATTCCGGGCCCATAGCTCAGTTGGTCAGAGCTACCGGCTCATAACCGGTCGGTCCTTGGTTCGAATCCAAGTGGGCCCACCAGGGGCGGATAGCTCAGTTGGGAGAGCACCGGCGTCACAAGCCGGGGGTCACAGGTTCAAGCCCTGTTCCGCCCACCATATCCGGAAGCGGGGGTTGTGCTATTCTGGATCAGATATATTACAGAGAACAGTCCGGCTCTCAAGGAGAGAGCTGCTGCAAAGAGAGGTGTGCATCGGGATGCACACCTCTCTTACTTTGGGGAAGTTTTGCACGCTGAATCGTTTCCTCGAGGGAAGGAGCTGATGGCATAGATGACAGACGAGGTCGCTGCTCTAGTGAAGCTGAAAGATGTCGACTTGAGGTTTGTTACGTTGAGAAAGACTATCGCTTCAGTACCCGAACAGATTGCTGAACTCACGAGGAAAGTAGAGCTCCTCCGGGAGGACTTTGCGAAGAAGCGTGCCCGATCGGAAGAATTGCAGGCAAGCAGGCGGCAGAAAGAGCGGGAAGTGGATGATTTCTCCGAGAGGATCAAGAAATTCGAATTCCAGCAGTTCGAAGTGAAAACAAACAAGGAGTATCAATCGTTGTTGCATGAGATAGCTCTGCTGAAAGAGAAGCGGTCACACGTGGAGGGAGAAATCATAGAGCTCATGGAGCAGGAGGAGAACACTAGCAGAGACATAAAGGAGTTCGAGGGCAGGATCTCGAGGGAGGAGATGACTGCGGCCGAAGAGAAGCGACGACTGGAGGAGGAGCTTGAGAGGGCACGGCGAGAGATCAATGTGCTGGAAGAGGAGAAGGAGAGTCTGGTCGAAAGACTCAGTTCTACAGTGCGGTCTCGCTACAAGAGGGTGGCGGGCGGCAAGGGCGGAATAGCCATCGCGGGAGTGCGGAATCGAGCCTGTGGGGCGTGCTTCACCAATCTTCCGCCGCAGACCCTGAACGAAATCCGAAAGGGCACGAAGATCATAACCTGCGAGACCTGCGGCAGAATACTTGTATGGTCGGACGGGGACGGATAATCGGGCAGGGCGAGCTGCTGGAATCGACCAGCCCCGAAGGGACGGCATCGGAATGCTTGGCCGTTGGGCCAGAGCGAGAGCCGCGGAGGCGGGATGAAGATAACAGGGAAACTCTGGGAAGAAGGGCCTCGGAAGATATCTATACTTATTGACGGATGTGCCAGAGGCAACCCGGGTCATGCGGGATGTGGAGTTTTGGTTAAAGACAGCGCGGAGAGAGTTCTGCTCAAGAAGGGACGCTACGTCGGTAAGACCACCAACAATGTTGCGGAATACATGGCGCTGATCGACGGCCTGTGTGAGGCAGTGGACATGGGAGCACAGGAAGTGACAGTGCGTACTGACAGTGAGCTCATCGTTAAGCAGATGACGGGAGCATACAGGGTGAAGGATGTGAAGCTTAAAGAGCTCTATGCAGAGGCTCAGAGACTCTCTAGGAGTTTTTCGCGTTCTGAGCTTGTGCACGTGAAGAGAGCAAACAATCAGGACGCTGACTCACTGGCAAACGAGGCCGTGGATAGCTACTTGAAGGCAGGTGTTGAGAATAAGTTGGCTGCGCCTGGTGAATCTTGAGGCGGAACTTCAATATACGAAGCGCGCATGCCTTGAGATGCCCGAAGCCGTCGGGTGACCCTGACCGGTCGCTCTCTGAGTCTCATCCCCGTTCTGCTTGCGGCAACGGGGTCGCTTCTTTGCCTGGAATGACGCGCCTGTTGCCCTCTCAAGCCTCCCGTGTTAGAATGGAATTGCCGGCGGAAGCCAGGTGGCCGCGAACGGGCCAACGGCCTGATCGAGGAAAGTCCGGGCTCCACAGGGCAGGGTGCTGGGTAACGCCCAGTGGGAGAGATCCCAAGGAAAGTGCCACAGAGAACAGACCGCTCACGATGTCATCGTGAGCAAGGGTGAAACGGTGAGGTAAGAGCTCACCAGTGCCGGTGGTGACACCGGTAGCTAGGCAAACCCCACCCGGAGCAAGACCGAATAGGAGAGGAGAGGTTGCCCGCCTCGCTACTACTCTCGGGTAGGTCGCTTGAGGCGCGTGGCGACACGCGTCCCAGATAAATGGTCACCGCGGCTCCGGCCCGATGCATCGGGCTGCACACGGAGCCGACAGAACCCGGCTTACGGTTTCCCCGGCGCTTGGATATTCTAACGAGTCGATAGGAGAATTGCTTGCCTTATACTTCGCGAAATGCCAGTGCACGGGGTGGTGTCAGGCCGCGATGGGTAAGACCGTCCGAACCCTCGGACCAGAGAGTGAATGAGCTGGCATCCTCAATGTCCTTCCCTCGAGCTTTTGCGGCAATTCTGGCTGCCAGAGGGATAGACTCCCCTGAGAAGGCAAGGCGTTTTCTCAACCCCTCTATCTCTTTCCTGTGCGATCCGTTCCTTCTGCCTGACATGGAAAAAGCAGTGCTTAGAATCTTGCAGGCCGTGCAACGCAAGGAGAAGATACTTGTGTTTGGCGACTACGACGTGGATGGGATCACTTCAGTTTTCCTGATCACGTCGTTCCTTAGAGAGCACGGCGGAGAAGTGGATTACATGATACCTCATCGTCTGCGCGAAGGTTACGGCCTTTCACAGCGGGGGGTGCTTTCGGCCAGGAAGATGGGTGCGACCCTCATAATCACGGTGGACAACGGCATAACCGCGCTCGATGAGGTTGCTGAGGCGAACTCCCACGGAATCGATGTCATTATTGTGGATCATCACGAGCCCGCTTCGAAGATTCCCGATGCCCACGGCGTCATCGATCCCAAGCGTGCTGATTCCGCCTACCCCTTCCCTGACCTCGCAGGAGTGGGCGTCACTTACAAGCTCATTCAGGCGCTCGCAGAAGCGGCAGGGCGAGAGTTGCTACGCGATATCAATGAGGACCTAGACGTGGTGGCCTTGGGTACTGTTGCCGATGTGGTCCCTCTGGTGGAGGAGAACAGAATCCTTACCAGACTGGGCCTGGAGGCGCTAGAGTCAAGCAGCAAGCCCGGTATCGAAGCCCTGAAGGAATCTTCCGGCCTTGCCGGAAGAAAGATACAGAGCGAGCACATCGCCTTCATCCTGGCCCCGCGCATCAACGCCGCCGGGAGAATGGGAGATTCTGATTCCGGTATAAGGCTTCTTCTCTCGCAGGACATCCACGAGGCGAAGGCGATCGCGGAGGGACTTGAGGACGATAACGCTCGCAGGCGACAGGTGGACGAGGAAACACTGCAGCAGGCTCTGGCGAAGCTTGAGAAGACATACGCAGGGGATCTGCCTCCTGGCATTGTGCTATGGTCCAGAAAGTGGCACCCGGGCGTACTCGGAATAGTCGCTTCCCGGTTGGCGGAAAGATTCAGACGACCTACAGTTCTAATCTCGGTGGAGGGAGATGCGGCGAGAGGATCCTGCAGAAGCGTAGCGGGATTCGATGTGTACGAAGCGCTCTCGCGGTGTGGCAACCTTCTGACGGGATACGGAGGACACAGTCACGCTGCTGGGATAACCCTTGACAAAAGCGATCTCGATACTTTCAGGGAGATCTTTGTTCCCATGGTAGACGAGAGTCTGAGAGGTGTAGACGTAACGCCACGATTGCATCTCGATTATGAGCTTCATCTCTCCGAGATGAACGAACAGCTGGCTACGCTGCTTGAGCAGCTAGCTCCTTTCGGAGTGGGAAATCCGGAACCTGTTTTTGTGACGACAGGCGTTCAGGTTCTAGATCGATCCGTGGTCGGAAGAGGATCTCACCTGAAGCTTTCCGTCAAGCAAGGCAGTTTTTTTGCAGAATGCATCGGGTTTAACCTTGGGTATCTCGAGAAAGAGATCGCATGCTCAGAAGGGGATGTCTCCCTGGCGCACATACCTTGGCTCACTAGCTGGCAGGGAAAGAGCAGGCTGCAGCTGAAGCTTAAAGACGTTAAGGGTCAGTGACGCCCCGTAAGCCGATATCCTACCGCCATGTCCTCCTTGCCCGTACGACATCGTGAAGAGCCGATGACGTGCGCGAGGGCTCCGCGTTTCGCAGAGAGAACCAGCGATGAGTAAGAGTCCTAGCAACACAGAGCATCTTCTGGATTCGCTGTTGGGGGTGTTGAGAGAGAAATGCCCAAGGGTCAATCTGGAGGCCGTTGAGAAGGCATTCAGATTCTCTGAAAACGCCCACAGAGATCAGCGTCGCAAATCGGGCGAACCCTACGTGACGCACTGCGTGGAGGTGGCGAAGATACAGGTTGACCTGTTGGAGAGGAGAGCCGATACCCCCTTGATCTGCTCAGCGCTGCTGCACGACGTTGTTGAGGACGGAAACGTAACCGTTCGGGAGGTCGAAGAGAGGTTCGGTCACGAGGTCGCTCACCTCGTGGATGGTGTGACCAAGATAGGAGGCTTCAAATTCAGAAGCAAGGAGGTGGCCCAAGCAGAGTACTTTCGAAAGATGTTGCTTTCAATGGTGACCGACATACGGGTGGTCCTCATCAAGCTGGCGGATAGACTTCACAACATGCGCACGTTGAACTCGCTTGACGAGGCAAGGATTGCTGCGACGGCCGAGGAGACGAGGGACATATATGCTCCACTGGCCCACAGGCTGGGGATCTGGAAGCTGAAGTGGGAACTAGAGGATTTGTCGTTCAAATACCTGAAGCCTGACATGTATCGCGAGATATCGGAGAAGGTGGCACGCGCAAGAGAGGATAGAGAACGCTTTGTAGAGGAGATAAGGGACACGGTTTGCAAGAGGCTAACCGCGGCCGGGATAAAAGCTGAGGTCGTGGGCAGGCCGAAACACTTCGCCAGTATCTACAGAAAGATGGAAGAACACGGCTACCCCTTCGAGAAGATCTATGACCTCACCGGCTTGAGAATCATAGCGACAGGCAAGGTCGAATGCTACAGGGTCCTTGGTATCATTCACGACCTCTACGCTCCGGTCCACGATAGGTTCAAAGATTACATTGCTACCCCGAAGAGCAACATGTATCAGTCCCTGCATACGACGGTTTTCGGACCCAAGGGCGAAATGATCGAGTTTCAGATTCGAAGTAGGGAAATGCACAGGACATCAGAACTCGGGATTGCCGCGCATTACTCATACAAGGAAGGGGTGTCAGTCGGAGGAGAGCTTCAGAAGGTCCGAGAGCTGCTGCGACAGGCGACAGATTGGGACGAAGCCGAGAGCGATCCGCAGGAGTTCATGAGTCTCGTCAGGCAGTCCCTCTATCACGATGAAGTGTTTGTCTTCACTCCTAAGGGGGATGTGAAACATCTTCCCAGAGGTTCTTCTGCACTTGATTTCGCGTATGCCGTTCATACGGAGATAGGCCATCGTTGTGTGGGCGCAAGAGTGAACGACAAGCTTGTTCCTTTGAGGCACGTTTTAGAGAGTGGGGACACTGTCGAAATCGTCACGTCCGCTTCGGCACGGCCTAGTGAAGACTGGCTGCAGATTGTCCAGAGTTCCGGTGCGCGCAGTAAGATCCGCCATTGGCTCAGACTTGCGAAACGCCAGGACAGTATTGCGCTGGGCAAGGAGATACTGGAGAGGGAACTCAGGAAAAACAGACTCAAGATGCCGAGTGACCTCACCGAACTGGCACAGGCCATGGGCCTTCACTCCGAAGAACAGCTTCTCGCCTCTATCGGTACCGGGGACGTGCGTGCTGAGAGCGTTGCCTCGAGGTTCTCCAAGAGGCCCTCAGAAGTCGGGATTCAAAGGGCTCTCCCGCTCGAAAGGCTGCGCGAGATGGCAGAGAGACGGCGCCACTTCGTCAGAATCCACGGGATCTCAAACCTCATGGTTTCCTTTGCTCGCTGCTGCGAGCCTATCCCGGGGGACAGAATAGTAGGCATAATAACGCGTGGGAGAGGAGTTTCGGTTCACCGGATAGACTGTCCCAACACGTTTGACGAGCGCGTGGAGCCGGGGCACCGAATCGACGTCGAGTGGGATGTTGCAAAGGACGAGGTATTTCTGGTCAATCTTCTAGTTACAGGAAGTGATAGGCAGAATCTTCTCGCAGACATTGCAAAGGCGATATCTGAGACGCAGACGAACATCAGACGCACCGACTTGGGGAGTGTGGAGGGGCAGGCAAGGGGTAGATTCGTCCTAGAAGTGAGAAACCTGAAACACCTGGCGAAGGTGATCAAGGCCGTCTCAAAGGTAAAGAACGTGATTCGAGTCGAGCGTGGGCAGCTTTTCACGGGGGTGGCAGGAGACGGCGAGGCGGCTGGCCAACACGGCAAGCCCCGGGAGTAATCGTCGCACCGGTCGGTGTGCATGGTTTTTCTGGATACAGGGAGCAGCCCGAAGATCAGAGAGTTGCCGGATTGCAGGTGCGCCTGTGGGAAATGTGTTCTGGGAGCGGTGGCGTTGCCGGAAGTGGTCGTGCCACTTCAGGGGTGATGTATGATCGCAGTAGTACAGAGAGTATCGTCCGCGTCGGTGCACGTGCGAAGGCGCGACGTGTCAGAAATAGGGGCAGGGCTGTTGATACTGCTGGCCATTGGAGAGAATGATGCGGAAGAGGAGAGCCGGTGGGTCGCAGAGAAGTGCGCCGAGCTGAGGATCTTCGAGGACCAGCACGGCAAGATGAACAAATCGTTGCTTGAGACCGGAGGGTCGGCGCTGGTAGTATCGCAGTTCACGCTCTACGGCGACTGTTCAAAGGGTCGCAGACCCAGCTTTGGCTCCGCAGCACCCCCGGCACGAGCGCAGAGGCTCTTTGATGTTTTCTGTGAGTTCATGAGAGCAGCCGGCCTACGTGTGGAAACCGGGGTCTTTGGAGAGAAGATGGCCGTGAGGCTGGAGAACGATGGTCCTGTCACCCTCATAGTTCAAAAGGAGGGCAGGACAAAGGGTGAGGCGGCAGGCAGGTAGGGGATAAGCATTGATGGTCGGCCCCGTCTGTGAGAGAACCAGGGGCACTTGAAGCAGTCGTGCAGCTGTGGCACGTGAGGTAGACGTCGGCATGGAGGAGCCATGGATGGTTCCGGACTCGTGCCCTGTCCGCGAGAGAGGATCGTGCTCGCCTCGGGATCGCCAAGGCGACGCGACCTGCTCAGGATGATAGGACTCAAGTTCGAGGTGGCTGTTCCGGAGGTGGATGAGGCCACACTCCCGCAGGCCGACCCTGCGGGCTTCGTTGTGAAGCGGGCTCTGTGCAAAGCTATGTCGCTCACCAGTAGGTTCCCCGGGGCACTCATGATAGGTGCCGACACCGTCGTGATTCTGGACGGGCGGGTGCTCGGGAAGCCGGTGGATTCCTCTGACGCGGAGAGGATGCTTGGGGCTTTGAGTGGGAGAACCCACGCCGTCTACACGGGCGTTGCACTTGTTGACGTCAAGACTGGATTGACGGAAACGGGCTACGAAAGAAGTCTCGTGACCATGAAAGAACTCAGCGAAGCTGAGATACGCAGCTACCTTAAGACAGGTGAGCCCATGGACAAAGCCGGGAGCTACGGCATACAGGGTCTCGGAGGAATCTTCATAAAGCACATTAATGGATGCTTCTTTAACGTTATGGGACTTCCGATTGGCAGATTATACGAGATGTTGACCGCGTTCTCTGGAAGGCTGGCACAGGAGGGGGAGACGCCAGGTGAATGACGAGACGACCGGCGTGGGACGGCACCTTGACCCCAGGATTCCACGGACGATCGAGTGGACGGGTTCGACGGTAAAGATCATCGACCAGACTCTGCTTCCTGAGGAGCTGCGCTACATAGAGCTGCGTTCTCTGAAGGAGGTGGGAGATGCGATTAAGGATATGAGGATAAGAGGAGCTCCTGCGATCGGGGTGGCGGCAGCTCTGGGGGTGGCCCTGGCCACACGAAATTGCGGCGAGGCCGAAGTTCGCGAGAAGGCTTTGGCAGCGGCCGAGTATCTGCGCACTACACGCCCCACGGCCGTCAACCTGTCCTGGGCACTTGAGAGGATGGAGAGAGTGGCAGAGACGGCTGGGGAAAGGGCAGACGGACCTTTAAAGGAGAGGCTTCTCTCCGAGGCCGTGGCGATCATGGAGGAGGACAGGGATCTCTGCCGGAGAATAGGAGAAAACGGAGCAAGACTTATAAAGGACGGGTTTACGGTGCTCACCCACTGCAATGCGGGAGCACTAGCCACTGCCGGGATGGGAACGGCTCTCGCCGCCGTGTACGTGGCTGCGGAGCAAGGGAAGAGGATAACTGTGGTAGTTGATGAAACTCGACCCTTGCTGCAAGGGGCGAGACTTTCGGCTTGGGAACTGGCGACACGGCAAATCGGGGTTACTGTGATATGTGATTCGGCTGCGGCTTGGCTCATGAGCCAGAGAAGATTGGATTGCGTGCTTGTGGGTGCGGACAGAGTGGCGCGGAACGGGGACCTTGCCAACAAAGTGGGGTCATACTGCCTGGCCATCGTCGCCAAGGAGCATCGCGTGCCCTTTTACGTGGCGTGCCCGTACTCGACCATCGACTGCTCCCTGGCAAACGGCTCCGGCATCCCTGTGGAAGAGAGGGGGGAAGATGAAGTGAGATTCGTTGGAGGACGCAGGACGGTGCCTGAGAAGGCTGCGGTGTACAATCCGGCTTTTGACGTTGTCCCGCACAGGTATGTGTCGGCCATAATAACGGAGAGGGACGTTTTCAGGCCGCCTTTTGAAGGAAAGCTCTGCGGAGGGTGAGAAAGCTGCAGTATTCTGTTGACAGGCCGATACTTGAGAGTTAAGATGATAATTTTAGGGAGAACTGTGCGGGAGTTAATCGCATGAGAACGTCTTTCGTAAAAAGAGAAGAGTGCCCCGCTGAATGGTTTTTGGTTGACGCCGACGGCCTCACCTTGGGGAGGCTTGCCAGCCGAGTGGCTTACGTGCTGATGGGCAAGGGCAAGCCCGGTTTCAGCCGACATCAGGACGTCGGCGACCACGTCGTCGTGGTCAACGCAGAAAAGGTACGTGTGACGGGTACGAAGGCCGAAACGAAGACCTACTTCAGGCACACTGGCTATCCGGGCGGCGGGAAATACACGTCGTTAAGGGAGCTCATGACCCAGGAGCCGGAGGAGGTCCTTAAGCACGCCGTAAAGGGTATGCTGCCGCATACGAAGCTGGGCAAGCAGATGTTCCGGAAGCTTCACGTTTACAGAGGTCCGGAGCACCCGCATGTGGCCCAAAGCCCGAAGCCGTGGAGCCCGGGCAAGCTCATGTGAGTTCATGGAGGTAGGAATGTCGGTTGAGAGGTTTTATGGGACCGGGAGGCGGAAGGAAGCCGTCGCGAGAGTAAGGATCTTTCTTGGCTCGGGCCGAAGAGTGGTGAACAATCGAAGTTTCGAGGACTACTTCAGAAGGCCGACGCTCGTAGCTGAAGCACAGCAGCCGATGACGGTGACGGACACGCTGGGTAAGTATGATGTCCTGGCGATAGTCGACGGCGGTGGGGTCAGCGGTCAGGCCGGCGCAGTGAGTCTCGGAATCGCTAGGGCACTGAAGGCCGCCGAGCCGGAACTGGGTCGTCTGCTTCGAAAGGAAGGACTGCTCACCCGGAACCCGAAGATGAAGGAGCGCAAGAAGTACGGCCAACCTGGAGCACGGAAGAGATTCCAGTTCTCCAAGAGGTAATTCACAAGTACACACGTCTCTGATGAAGTACGCAGTGGCTTGCAGCAAGACTGAAAGCCTTCAGGAGACGGCGGACCACAACTGCGGTACAAGGAGGAGTTGATGGCTGAGGTTGGAATGAAAGAACTGCTCGAGGCAGGTGTTCATTTTGGACACCAGACGCGTCGCTGGAACCCGAAGATGAAGGATTACATCTTCATCGAGAGAAGCGGCATTTACATAATTGATCTTCAACAGACCCTCAAATGCATCGACATCGCCACAGAGAAGATTAAGGAGGTCGCTCGAGAAGGTGGCAAAGTTCTTTTTGTGGGAACGAAAAAACAGGCGAAGGAGACAATCGCCGAGGAGGCACGAAGGTGCAGTATGTTCCACGTGTCCGAGCGCTGGCTTGGGGGTATGCTTACCAACTTCAGGACCATTCGTTCCAACATCAAGAGACTCAAAGAACTCGATCAGATGAGCGAAGACGGTACCTACCAGAAGCTCTCGAAAAAGGAAGTTGCACAGCTTGAGAAACAGAGGCAAAAGCTTGAGAAGATATTCAACGGTATAAAGGAGCTGGATAATCTCCCGAAGCTCGTTTTCGTCATTGACACGAAAAAGGAGAAGATTGCTGTTGCCGAGGCGACCAAGCTCAAGATTCCGATTGTCGGCATTGTTGACACGAATTGTGATCCGGAGGTCGTAACGTATCCGATACCTGGAAACGATGACGCCATCAGGGCGATAAAACTGTTCTGTCGGATAGCAAGTGACGCCGTGGTCGAGGGACTTCAGGAAGCCAAGGAGGGCGAAGACGTTGCGTTTGCCGAGGGTAAGGACGCCGAGGCAGAGGCGGGTGAAACCGTGGAGCAGGCAGCGGAGAAACCTGTCCCTTCTGGCGCCGCAGCAGATAAGCGTGGAAGTCCTGGTGTGGACAGGGACGAGGATTCAAGTTTGGACGTCGAGACAACGCAGAAGAGGCGGTTGAAGAAGCGAAGAGATTCGGAGGACGATGATGGAAATCAGCACGGAGCTCATAAGGCAGATTAGAGAGAGGACGGGCGCGGGAGTGATGGATTGTAAGAAAGCTCTGATGGAGTGTGACTGCGACCTGGAGAAGGCAATTGAGCTCCTCCGAAAGATGGGAATCGCCGCGGCGGCAAAGAGATCCTCGAGGGACGCTTCGGAAGGCCTGGTGGACGGGTACGTACATCCCGGAGGAAGGGTCGGCGGATTGGTGGAAGTCAACTGTGAAACTGACTTCGTGGCCAGAACGGAGGCCTTCAGCTCTCTGGTTAGAGACATTGCCATGCAGGTGGTAGCGAGTGAGCCCATTGTGGTGTCCCGTGATCAGATGCCTGCTGATGTAATAGAGAAGGAAAAAGAGATACTGGCGGCCCAGTTTGCTGATTCGGGTAAACCCCCCCAGGTAGTCGAGAAGATCGTGCAAGGTAAGCTGGAGAAATTCTATAAAGAAAACTGCCTCTTGGAGCAACCGTTCATAAAGGATCAGAAGAGGTCTGTGGAGGAGATAATCAAGGAGGCGGCGGGGAAGTTCGGAGAGAACGTGGTTGTCAGGCGATTCTCACGTTTCCGACTCGGTCAATGCTCATAGCAGGCGGCATAGATGCCTGAGATTCGTTATCAAAGAGTCCTCCTCAAGCTGAGCGGGCAGATCCTCGCTGGCGACGAAGAGCACGGCATCTCCCCGGCCCGGCTTACCACCCTGGTCTCAGATATTCACGATATCGTGGAGATGGGCGTTCAGGTGGGAATGGTGGTTGGCGGTGGGAACATCTTCAGAGGTTCCGAAGCAGAGCGGCTCGGAATGGACAGGGTGAACGCCGATCACATGGGAATGCTGGCGACAGTAATTAATGCTCTTGCCCTTCAGGATCGTCTCGAAAGAGGCGGCCTGCCCACCCACGTGCTTTCTGCGATAGAAATGGAGCGGCTGGCCGAGCCGTACGTTCGGCGAACGGCTGTCAGACATCTCGAGAACGGGCACGTGGTCCTCATGGCAGGAGGTACGGGTAATCCCTGCTTCACAACGGACACCGCAGCCGTACTGCGGGCAATAGAGATTGACGCAGAGGTCCTCCTCAAAGCCACGCGAGTCGAGGGCGTCTTCACTGCGGATCCCATTACACATCCAGAAGCCGTTTTCCTCGAGAAGGTGGGCTATCTCCGGGTTATTAATGAGGGCCTCAAGGTCATGGACTCCACGGCTATTTCTCTTTGCATGGAGAACGATCTTCCTATAATTGTATTTGACATCAACGTGAAGGACAATCTCAAGCGCGTGATTCTCGGTGAGAAAGTGGGAACCCTAGTGGGAGAAGGTTAGCATGGAAAAGGAGATTCTCAAGAACGCCGAGCAAAGAATGAAGAAGGCCTTGGAGCATTTGAGACAGGAGTTGGCATCTGTCAGAACCGGCAAGGCAACGACTGCCCTGCTCGACCCGGTGAGAGTCGAATACTACGGATCTCAAGTTCCGTTGAACCAGGTCGCGGGAGTAAGCGCCCCTGAGCCGAGATTGCTGGTCGTACATCCCTGGGAACGGACTATGGTTCCGGAAGTGGAGAAGGCCATTCTCAAAGCCGATCTCGGTCTCAACCCGGCCAGCGATGGAACCGTAATCAGAATACCCATTCCCTCATTGACTGAGGAGAGGCGTCTTGACCTTGTGAAGCTTGTGAAGAAAATGGTGGAGGAGGGACGCGTAGGCGTGAGAAACATGAGACGTGACGGGAACGACGAGATAAAGAAGGCCGAGAAGGATGGGCGAATTTCAGAGGACGTCTCAAGAAAGACACAGAATGAGATGCAAAAGCTCACCGACAGATATATCGAAATGATGGATGAGCTTCTGTCTAAGAAAGAAGCGGAAATCATGGAAGTGTAGAAAGATCGAGTTCTTGTAGCGGCACGGCTGTTTCGAGGGCCCGATGCGGCTGGCGATGTTGAGGCCAGCCGCATTTTGCCACCGACGGCGTGGCGGAAGCCGCGCCGGGAGCCAGAGGAGTGACGAGGAATTGGCACGCAAGAAGGGATCGCAGCTTCTCGAGGATGTCAAGCGGGCAGGAAATCTCCCCGGACACGTCGCCATCATCATGGACGGAAACGGGCGTTGGGCCAAACGCCGAGGACTGCCTCGCATACAAGGCCATCGGGCGGGGCGTAAGGCAGTCAGGGAGGTTGTGGAGGGTTGCGTCGAGCTTGGCATAAAGGTGCTTAGTCTCTATACGTTTTCCGTCGAGAATTGGAACAGACCGCAAAGGGAAGTTTCGGCTCTCATGCGTTTTCTGGAACGGACTCTGTGCGAGGAGAGGGAAGAGCTGAAGAGGAACAATGTGGCTCTCGGTGTCATCGGACGAGTGGCAGACTTGCCCGAGAGTGTGCGAAAGACGTTGGACGAAACGATCAGGTTTCTGGAGGGGGGCAGTGCACTACTCCTCAATCTGGCCCTAAGCTACGGGGGGCGAGCGGAGATCGTGGACGCGGTGCGCAAGATATCGACGGACACGTCTGGACGCCGGGTGAAACCAGAAGAGGTTGACGAGAGGCTCTTTGAACGGTATCTCTATACGGCAGGGCTTCCGGATCCCGATCTCCTGATTAGGACGAGCGGAGAACTGCGCATCAGCAACTTCTTGCTGTGGCAACTGGCGTATGCGGAGATATGGGTCACGGCGACTTTGTGGCCCGATTTTCGGAAGAGACACCTCTTTCAGGCGGTCAGAGATTTTCAAACGCGGCAGCGACGTTTCGGGAGGATAGATTGACCTGGAATAGTGGGAACGCCACGCGTCTTAAGGAGAACAGATCCTTTCGTCTCAGATTGCTCATGGGTCTCGCCTTCATCCCCCTACTGGTCTATCTTGCACATCTGGGTGGCTACTACTTCCTTGCTTTCGTAGATTTCATACTTTTTCTAGGAATCTTTGAGTTTTATCGGATGATGGGGAGAATCGGCTATCGACCTTACAGGGCCATCGGAATAGGGACCACGCTAGTGTTGACGTGGTACATTTACTTCAGAAGCGAACTCTATGCTGATTTCCTCCTGACTGCCGCGCTGATTCTAATTGCCACACTTGAGCTGTTTCGCGAGGGAGAGAGATTTTCAGTATCGCACATGGCCGTGACCATCTTTGGGGTGTTCTACGTAGGTTGGCTGGGCGCACATTTCGTCTACCTCAGAGAGTTGCCCCTGAGGGTGGGGACGGACTACAGCCAGGGGGCCAGATACGTTCTTTTGCCCTTTTTTCTTGGATGGACGTCGGACACCGCTGCCTACCTTGGGGGACGACTCTTTGGCAAGACCAGGTTTCTGCCCAGGATAAGTCCCAACAAGTCCCTGGAGGGCTCTGCATCGGCTTTGATTGCTGCTCCGTTTGTGGCCTGGGCGGCGAAAGCGATCTTCGCCCCGTTTCTGAGCATGGTAGATGTCATTGCTCTAGGTCTCATCTCGGGTGTGGCTTCCCAGCTCGGTGACCTGGTGGAATCGATGATAAAGAGAGAAGCGGACGTCAAGGATGCCTCCAACGTTATTCCGGGACACGGCGGCATGCTCGACAGATTCGACAGCCTCCTTTTTGCGGCACCGGCTGTCTACTATTACCTCGCAATTGTCGTCTTTTGAGACCTCCGAACTGGAAACCTATGAAACATGTAGTACTGCTCGGAAGCACAGGTTCGATTGGGAAGAATTGTCTGAGGGTGGTGAGAGAATTCCGCACGCGGTTTCGGATCGCGGGGTTGGCCACCTGGTCCAACGTCAAAGCGCTTGCGGAGCAGGTTGAGGAATTCGAGCCGGTGGCGGTTTCCATCGGTGACGAGCGGGCGGCGGAGGAGTTCCGCCAAGGACCCCAGGCGCGCGGACTTGAGGTCCTAAGCGGTGAGGAGGGACTTATTGAGCTTGTAAGGCTGGGGCAGGCGCAGATGGTCGTAAACGCTCTCGTAGGCGCCATAGGTCTTCTTCCCACAGTCGAGGCCGTCAAGTCAGGCAAAGACGTAGCACTCGCGAACAAGGAATCCATGGTGCTGGCTGGCGAGATCGTTATGCGTCTGGCTAAGGAACACGGCTCCAATCTGCTTCCCATAGACAGCGAGCACAGTGGAATACATCAGTGCCTGGCTGGAAGAAGCGTTGGCATCAGGAAGATCGTACTGACCGCCTCGGGCGGCCCCCTCATGGGTCGAAGCCAGGAAGAGTTGAGAAACGTCACTCCTGAGGAGGTCATGCGGCATCCTGTATGGAGCATGGGAAAGCGAATCTGCGTGGACAGCGCCAGTTTGCTCAACAAGGGACTTGAGGTGATGGAGGCAAGGTGGTTCTTTGGAGTCGAATTATCAAGCATAGGAGTGCTACTGCATCCGCAGTGTGTTGTTCACGGGATGGTCGAATTCGCCGACGGTTCCACTCTGGCTCAGATCAGCAGGCCCGACATGAAGATTCCTATCCTCTACGCGTTGAGTTATCCGGAGAGAGTGGAGGCCTCTTTCGAATCGTGCAACTTGGCCGACCTCCACTCGCTCACGTTCGTGGAGCCGGACCTTGACCGGTTTCCGTGTCTAAGACTTGCGTACGCAGCTGCAAGGGCAGGTGGTACGGTTCCGGCCTATCTCAACGCCGCGGATGAGGTGGCCGTCGAGGCTTTCTTACTGGGGACAGTTCGATTCACTGATATTCCTCGTATTCTGGAGAGTACTCTTGAACGGCTCACGTGGAGGCCCGCCACGTCGATCGAAGACACACTCGCAGCTGACGCGGAGGCACGCATCGTGGCAAAGGGCATCGTCTCTGAGGTGCGAGTTGGCTGAAAGACGCCTTCGGGTCGTTGAAGCAAGAGGTTCTGATGAAACTTCGTGAGCCCGACAGAAGAAGACTGAAGAAGATTGTGCGTGATTTCTCGCGCAAGAGGGTCCTTGTAATAGGTGATCTCATGCTGGACGAATACGTGTATGGAAGCACGGATCGCATATCCCGTGAAGCCCCTGTCCTTATCTTGGCTTTCAATGGGAGCATGCTGATGCCTGGCGGTGCGGGTAACGCGTGTGCAAACATAAGAGCTCTGGGAGCAGTTGCGATGCCCGTGGGACTGGTTGGTGAGGACGAGCCCGGAGAGAGGCTCGTAAGTTTGCTGAAAGATTCCGGAATCGCCACCGAGTCCATCGTGTGTTCCGCGGAGTTTGAAAGCATACAGAAGACTCGCATACTGGCAGGAGGCTTTCACTGCGCCAAGCAGCAGGTGATAAGAGTAGACAGAGGAAAGAGGGTCGGAGTGAGAAGAAGGGTGGAGGACTCTCTGATCGAAAAGGCCGCCGCCCTTGTACCTTCTGTCGACGCGGTGCTCTTTTCCGATTATGGGTACGGCGTGGTATCTAATCGACTTCGGACTCGCGTGACCGGCCTCGCCAGGGAAGCTAAGAAAGTGATATGTGCCGACTCTCGCTTCGAACTGGCCAGGTTTCGGGGGGCCACCGTGGCTACCCCCAATGAGTCAGAAGCAGGGCCGGCCGTGGGGGAGGAAATCAGGGACACTGAGAGCCTTCTGTCAGTTGGAAGAAGGCTGATGAAGCGTTTGGGACTCAGGTCACTGATACTAACACAGGGCAGCTCCGGGATGACGGTGTTCGAAGGCCGAGGCGTTCCCATTCACGTTCCGATTTTTGGCTCGGATGAGATTGCTGACGTGACTGGCGCCGGCGACACTGTCGCGGCAGCCGTGACACTCTCTCTTTGCTCAGGCGCGACGGCGGTGGAAGCTTCGTGCATCGCTACTTACGCGAGCTCGGTCGTTGTGATGAAGAGAGGGACGGCAGTCGTGGGACCTGACGAGCTTTCTGCGGCCATCTCGAAAGGAAAGATAGGCCCCCTGAGTGCACTGGAGTGAGCCCTCCGGACTGAAATGGATTCTCTCCTGCAGGCACTCTGTTAGAATGCACATAGGAAACGCGAAAGGCCCCCGAGACTTGACCTCGTCGTGTCACAGGGGCTTAGAACGTCCCTCTCGGTGAAGGTGTCGGGCGATCCTATTTCTCGATTACGTCCACAAACTCGGTAGTGTCCAAATCCATCAGATCGCCGACGGTTCCAAGTTGCTCAAGTTCGAAATCCCCGACAATGTTTGCAAACACGGCCTCTCCGTCTGATTCCACGACCATGATCAAGAGGCCTTGAACGCGACCCTCATTCTGTTTCACGCTCAGGATAACGAATTCCTCTTCGCTCTTCACCCTAATAAGGCTCTCCCAGCCTTCGCCTTCAAGTCTCGTCCCTATCTTCCTCATGATCTGACGGATCTCTTCCGTGTCTTCATCGTCGATGTCAAAGACCTTCACCTGAATGCACTGGAGATTCGAAAGAGTCTCCGTCAAGTCCTCGTCGCCGTTTTCAGCGGATTTCTGGGCCATCTTAAGCAGCCCCGGTCCCAGAGATATCTCAGTGATGTTCTCCGCGTCACTGGGAATCTTGATGTCGTCAAGATTCACGTAGCCCGGGAGGGTCTTGACGTCTACTTCTTCGGCCTGAGCCGCACTCCAGATCAGAAAAACTAGCATCACCACTGCCAAACAACTTGCCTTCCTCATTGCCTACCTCCTTTTTGGAAAGGTGCTGACCTCTTTATACTTCTTCTCACCGTGCGAGGCAGATTGTCCTTCAAAAAACCTCTCACCGCCTTTCTTTCTGTCTTGTTGATCAGTCCTACGATTCGGCCGAGATTTTCTCTTGCCAGGGTTCTTGCCCGGAGAGCCTCTTCCGCTGTGTATGCGGGCTGAATCGGCCTTTCCTTCTCGGGCGCGGTAAGGACGATGAGGAGCACGATAGCAGCTCCGGCCAAAGCGATAGACGCTGTTTTCCAGAGAGGGAAGTCACCAGGATAGAGTATCCTTTCCAGAAGTGACGCCCGGGATTTTTCCTTGAGCGTGGCCTCCTCAATCGATCGGAGCGCGGGCTTAGAGCATTTGACCTGAGGCAGAGTGCTCAGCGTCTTCACCACGCTTCTTGCGGCCTCCAACTCGAGACGGCAGGCAGGGCACTCATTCAGGTGTTCCCTTACAAGGGCCCGTTGTGCCTCAGAAAGGCCGCCGTCTAAGAAATCCTCCAACAAAGGAATTATCTCACTGCATTGCTGTTTCATCTGAATACGCTCTGAGCCCTCCGCCAAATTTGTCTGCGAGCGCCCGTCTCAAGAGGATCCTCCCGCGATGAAGGGTGACTTTGACCGTGCCGACCTTCATGCCGAGAGTTTCGCCGATGGTTTCGAGCTTGAGCCCCCTGAAATAGTGCATCAGCAGAATGCCTCTCGTTTTCTCTGGCAGCGTCTGTAGGGCATCGAGAATGGCTTCTTGAGTTTCCGTGAATTCCAGGTGCAACTCGGGGTCCACGTTGGTGTCTCTGTCCGCCGGAACGGATTCCACGTCCACCCAGTCCGACGCCCTCATGTGATAGCCAGACGTCTTCCGTCGTCTGGCCAGGTCTATGCACTTGTTGTGCGCCGTACGCATTGCGAAGCCCACTCTGCCATTGCGTGTTATCCTTGACCAGTGCTGCCATAACTTGACAAACACTTCCTGGGTCACGTCCTCAGCGTCTTCACGGTTGCCAAGGAAGTAGAAGGCGTACCCGAAGATCAGGTCTCCCTGCTCTCTCAAGAATGTCTCAAACGCCGGCTTCTTCATTCCTATGAAAAAGACGCAGTCCTCCGAGAAAGGTTACAGGTTTCTGGCCCGTGGTGACACTTACGGCCGGGCCTGAGTCGGGATACCTCAATCAGAAGGTGAAGGAAGTGCCGTATTACTTTGCGATATCATGGCTTATAGGACTCACAAAGAGGAAGACCCGAATCGATCTACAGCCCCGGAGCGCCCACATTCGCTTGAGGTTTGCGCCCGAGCGCAGTAGAATGAGACGGAACGACGTGAGCGTATCTTCCGGACTAGGGGTTTGAGGCACGGGGGGAACTGTGGATGCTCCTAAACTGAAGAGCTTGCCAGAGATTGAAGAGATAGCTTCGCAGCTTAGAGCTGAGGGTAAGCGGATCGTACTCGCGAACGGCTGTTTTGACCTTCTCCACGTGGGTCATGTGCGCTATCTGGTGGCGGCAGGGAGACTCGGAGATTGTCTGATTGTCGGTATCAACAGTGACCGAAGTGCAAGCCTGCTGAAGGGAGAGGGCCGTCCTATTATGCCTGCAGAAGAGAGAGCAGAAATCGTCAGCGCGTTTGAATGCGTGGACTACTGCTTCATATTCGACGAGCCCACTCTCGATGCTTCGATCCGCCAGCTGAAGCCCGATGTCCACGCCAAGGGTACGGATTATACCGTAGAGAGTGTGCCCGAGCGCTCCAGTGTTCTCGAAATCGGTGGCGAAGTGGCCATTGCAGGAGATGAAAAGTCACACGCGAGTAGAGACGTTGTGGAGCTTGTTCTCAGAAGATTTTCAAGGCCGGATGAGCATTGTGTCTGAGAGGATCCTTCTCACGCGACTGAGATACATCGGAGACGTTGTCCTTACCACCCCCTGCATTCGCAGACTCAGAGAGAGCTTTCCGAAAGCAGAAATAGCGTACCTCACCCAGGCTCCATACGGTCAGATTCTGGACAATCACCCTTTTCTTTCGAACACGATCTCTCCTGATCTGGCCACCCTGGGCACTGCAGGGACGATGAAGCTCATGTGGGAGCTTAGAAGGTCGCACTACGATATAGCGATAGATCTCTTCTCTAATCCCAGAAGTGCGCTATTGACGGCCTGCACCATGGCCAAGAAGAGGGTGGGGACTCATCACTTTTGGCGCACCTGGGCCTACAACGTCAACGTGCGCGTCGGGTCGCACATTCGGAGCGCCGTTGAGCATCACCTGGAGCATCTGAGGAGCATTGGCCTGGACGCGACTCCTAGTCAGCCTGAGCTCTTCGTGACCAAGGAGGAGATGGAGGACGGCGAGCGGCTCATGAGGGCCGCGGGCGTAAGTGAGGCGTCGAAGACGATACTGCTACAGCCGGGTGCGAAGTGGCAGGCTAAGAGATGGCCCGTGAGGCGTTTCGGAGAACTGGCCGAACTCATCTGCGACGAGTCTCTGGGTGTGGCGTTTCTGGCCGGCCCGGGCGAAGAGACAGTCGTCGTAGAAAGCAGAATAAGAGTACCGCAGACCCAGGTAATCTCGGGCCTCACTCTGAGGCAGCTCATGAGGGTGCTTTCGGTCTGCGCCGGCTATGTGGGCAACGACGGGGGGCCTGCCCATATTGCAGCTGCACTGCGAAGACCGACCGTTGTCGTCTTTGGTCCGAGCGAACCCGATATCTGGTTTCCGTATGAGGAAGGAGGGCGGGCCGTCTGTGTTCATGAGGAAGTGGAATGTAGACCTTGTCACCTGCATTTTTGTGAACACGTGAAGTGCCTGGAGAGAATACCCGCCACAAGAGTTTTCTCCAAACTTATGGGGCTGCTCAGCGGATGAAAAGCGAGTCCACGCTTGCCGACAAAAAATCTGATGCGAACGCTCCACTCTTCCCGGAAGTCGCCCGGAAGCGCCCTCGTTCCATGTTGGTCCTGAGACCTGGTGCTATGGGAGACGTGCTTCTGACGACACCGGCCCTCAGGGCACTCAGATTGGGTTTCCCCGAGAGTCGGATTGCGGCACTGGTTACCGGCTCCGGAGAGGCGATCCTGAGAGGAAACCGGAACGTCGACGAGACGATCGTTCTGGATAAGTCTTCGCTCCGCTCACAACTTGGCATAATTTGGCGTGTGCGACGAGGGAGATTTGAACTGGTTATCGACTTCCTCTGCAACCCAAGAACCGCGCTAATCTCTGCGTGCTCCGGCGCTCCGTACAGATTGGGATACGACGTTCGAGTGAGAAGAGTAGCCTACAATCTGAAGAAGCCGAGAGACGAGTACAGAGAAGGAAGGAAGGTAGTGAAGTATGCTGCCGAGGTCAATGTTGACATGGTAAGATGCCTAGGCATCAACGGCGCCGGCACACGGCTTGACTTTGAGGTCAGCGAGCGCGCAAGAAGCAAGATAGACGAATTCCTGCGTTCTCACTCTCTTGAGACTGGGAAGCTGGTCGGGATTTCTCCTGCGGGTTCGTGGCCCGCGAAGACCTGGGGAGTGAGGAAATTCGCTGAGCTGGCAGATCAAATCGGGGGGGAGACTGGCTGCGCCGTTGTTATAGTCTGGGGTCCGGGAGAAGAAGAGCTTGCAAAAGAGATGGTGGGTGCGATGAAAACTGAGAGAGTGATGGCGTGTAGAACAGACATTGACGAAGTAGGTGCGCTTCTCGAGCGCTGCGCGGTTTTCATCTCGAATGATTCAGGACTGAAGCACATTGCCGTGGCTGTTGGCACTCCAACGGCTACTGTCTTCGGACCCACCAATCCCGTCACCTGGAGCCCCCCTGATCCCAGGCACAGGGCCGTCTATGCTGACGTGGACTGCCTTTTTTGTGACAGGAATGAATGTGAGAGTATGGTCTGCATGAAAAAACTAGAGGCCTCCGATGTGTTGCCCATCGTCAAGGAGCTTCTTGGAGAAAAGGAACGGGGTCTCGCATGAGGGCGAAGGTCACTGCCATTATCCCTACGTTCAATGAAGAAGCCAACATTCGTGAGTGTCTGGAATCGGTATCGTGGGCAGACGAGGTAGTCGTGGTTGATTCCTTCAGCACCGACTCCACGGTAGAAATCTGCAGGGAACATGGAGTGACGGTTGTTCAGCACGAGTATCTTAATTCGGCCTCTCAGAAGAACTGGATCCTGCCTCGAGTGTCAAACACTTGGGTCCTGATCGTTGATGCCGACGAGAGGGTCACGGAACCCTTACGTAAGGAGATCCTTAGTATTCTCGGAAGTGAACCAGAATGCGACGGGTACTGGATCCGGAGGAGAAACCGTTTTTTCGGTAAAGAGATAAGATTCTGCGGCTGGCAGCGCGACAAGGTTCTCAGGCTTTTTGACAGAGACAAGGGCCGTTACGAGGAGAAACACGTTCATGCCGAGGTCAGCATTGACGGCAGGACAGGTGTCCTCTCCGGTCATCTTCTCCACGACAGCTACAGGAGCTTCTCGTCGTACCTCACCAAGCTGGACACGTACACGGACTGGGGAGCGCAGGATGATGCTCAAGGGGGAGGGCGTTTCGTGACTGCTCGCCTTCTTCTGAGGCCACCTGCCAGGTTTGTGAGAATGTACGTTCTCCAGCTCGGCTTTCTGGACGGCCTTGAGGGATTCATTCTGTGTGTGCTGGCTGCCACGAGTGTGTTCATCAAGTACGCTAAGCTCTGGCGGATGTTGCACCTGAGCGCAGGGCAGAAGCAAGGGTCATGAATCCATGCGAATTCTTTTTGTGGACAGCGGTTTTGACTGGCGTGGAGGGCAATATCAGGTGCTGAATCTGGCGACCGAGCTACGCAGCAGAGGCCATGAAATGCTTCTCGTTTGCCAACGAGGCGGGGCCCTGGAATCCAGATCGAGGGCAAGAGGTCTTTCAGTTGAGCCTGCCCGTATGCGCGGTGACGCCGATTTTGTTGCCTGGTCTCGAATCGGAGGCATACTGCGCGCATTTCAGCCCAATGTCGTCCACGCTCACACGGGCCGCGCTCACGCGGTGGCACTGGGCGCCACCTTTTTCCACGACGTGGAAGCGCTTCTCGTGACACGCAGAGTCGCATCGCCGATTCGTAAGGCGTTCGTCAATCGTCTCAAATACTCGCGCTTGGTGAGTGCCTTTGTGGCGATATCAGATTTCGTGGCCGAGACACTCGTGAATGCCGGTGTTCCCCGGGGTAGGATTCGGGTCATTCCGAGCTGCGTGAGGGTGGAGGACTTCGCAAGCCCTGAACCAGCAGATGATGCGCGTCGTGAGCTGGGACTCTCCGACGACGACCCGGTAGTTTTGAACGTCGGTTCGCTCTCTAAGGAGAAGGCGCAGGAAGATATTCTTTCCGTGGCGAGGATTGTCTCAGGGCAGATGCCCAGGGTTAGATTTCTCATAGCAGGGGAGGGTCGGCTTCTCCACAAGCTGAAGGGGCGTGCCAGAGAGCTGGGAGTGGACTCGATCGTAAGCTTTCTGGGTTTTAGAGACGACGTTCCCCGATTGATGAGGCTCTCGCAGGTTTTCATCTTTCCTTCCGAATCGGAAGGTCTGGGTACGTCGGTGCTCCAGGCTATGGCGGCCCGACTTCCGGTCGTGGCGTGCCGTACGGGTGGAACGAAGGAAATCGTCAAGGAGGGTGCGACGGGGTTTCTTGTGGAGACGCACGACGTGTCGCACATGGCAGAGGCGGTTGTGAACTTGCTTCGCGACCCGCAACTGGCTTCCAGTTTTGGCGAGGCAGGACGCGCAGTAGCACAGGACTTCTCGTTTTCGCGCGCCGGCGCCTTGCACGAGGAACTCTACCAGGAACTCGCGGGGTGAGCCGTGGCGCTTGACCGGAGGGATTGTGGGCGGTAGAGTGAAATACTAGATGAGTGGAGCTGTGGTTACGACGTGTATATGAAGACGAGGGGACGTCAATGTTGACAATCTTGATGGGTGTAGTGGTTCTGGGAGTTCTGGTGTTTGTGCACGAATTGGGGCACTACACTGGCGCTAAGGCATTAGGAGTTCGCATCTTGAAGTTCTCGCTCGGGTTCGGTCCCGAGCTCGTTGGATTTACTGCGAGAGGGACGCGCTACGTCATTGCCGCTTTGCCCCTCGGTGGATTCGTGAAGATGGCGGGCGATAGCCCTGAGGCGACCGACAGGACGGGGGAAGGAGACGAATTCTACTCGAAGCCTTGGTGGGCGCGGCTGATAATAGCTGTTTCGGGACCGGGAATGAATCTCTTCTTTGCGTTTCTAGCCTGTACCGCAATGTACCTGGTCGGCATCAGGTTCCTGGACTTTGAGAGTGTGGTGGGACGTGTAGAACCTCGTTCTGTTGCAACTCAGTATGGCTTCGCTGATGGTGACAGGATTCTGAGTGTGGACGGTGAAAGGGTTCGAAGCTGGAGTGAGTTCATTGCAGGCGTAAGCAGTGCGGCGACTGACTCCTTTGTGACCATAGTCGTTCAAAGAGAAAACAGCAGGATTACCATCCCCGTGCACCTGGCAGACAGAGAAGAGCTGTTAGATGAGATAGCTCCGCCGTCCAACCCTCCGGTGATTGGTTCGGTGAGCGTGGGGCTACCCGCCTACGAACGCGGGCTGAAAGTTGGCGACAAGATTGTTTCAGTTGATGGGATAGACGTAAAAACCTGGGATGAGCTGGCAGAGCTCATACATGAGCGACCGGAGAGAGAAGTGATTCTGGTCGTTGAACGGGAAGCAAGGAGTTTTGAGCTCAGCATCACTCCTCTGAGTCAAAAGGTGGAGGGAGTGGGAGAGGTGGGTTTAATAGGCATTTCTCCGCCGGTTACGGCATACGGTACGCTGAAGGCCCAAGGTTTCGAGGTCGTCAGCCTCGCCGCCGCCAGCACCGGCCGCATGTTGGCTCATACATACTCGGGTCTCCTCAAACTCGCTCTCAGGCCGAAGCAGCTAGGGAAGAGCATCGCTGGTCCTGTCACGATAGTGCAGATGTCGGGTGATCAGGCTCGTAGAGGATTGGGGAATCTTCTGTATTTCGCGGCCTTCGTTAGCATAGCTCTTGTGGTTGTGAACCTTCTTCCCATTCCCATCTTGGATGGAGGTCACGTCATATTCTGTATAATCGAGGGCGTGCGGGGCAGAGCCTTGAGCACATCCAAACAGATGATACTACAGAGAGTAGGCCTTACCATTGTCGGGGCACTCATTCTCTTCGCGTTCTGGGTGGACTTCGGTCGAATCATCCAGAGGGGAAGGGCAACCCTCGGAAAAGAAGTAGAGTTGAAAGGTGGGAGCCCTGGTGAACGTGACACAACGGGGGCGATCTTATCTGAATAAGAGTCTCACCTTACTGACGATCTCTTGTGCACTCCTCGTCCTGCCCGGGATATCTTTCTGCGCCGACGTGTTCAAACCTCCCTACGTCTCAAAGATTGAGATTGAAGGCAATCGTGAGTTCTCCGACGGTAAGCTGAAGGGCGTTATGAAAACCAAGGAGCGCTCTATCCTGAGGCCTTTCAGAAAGAGCGCCTACAGAATGGATTTCCTGCAAACAGACATAGAATCCATACTTGGGCTTTATAAGAGACACGGATTCCTGAAAGCAAAGATTGACTCGCAGAGAGTGGATAAGGTCAGAAGAGGAAGGGCGGTGCACATCTATCTGGGACTTTCCGAGGGCCCCAGAACCTTGGTGGAGTCAGTCAACCTGGAAGGAATCTCAGCGCTCGCCGAGAGAAGGGTGAAGAGGGGGCTACACCTTGAGACAGGAGAGCCTTTTGATCCTTATTCGCTCGAGGATGACAAGCACAAGATTCTTGAGAGGTACGCTGAGGCCGGATACATATATGCATCGGTATCGGATAACACTGTGTTCGATGACAATCGCGCACACGTTTACTACATCGTTAAGGAGGGAATCCAGGCCAGGGCCGGTGAGGTCCGCGTAGAAGGAAACAAATTGACGGGTCGATGGCTCGTGAGACGGGAGGTGACGCTGAAACCGGGCGCTATTCTGCGCCGTTCAGAGCTCATCAGGACGCAGCAGCAAATCTACGACACTGGGCTTTACTCGGACGTACGACTCACTCCGGTTACGGCTGACAGCCTCTCGGCAGTTGTCGACCTGCTGGTACTTGTCAAGGAACGCAAGATGGCCTGGGTAGGAACCGGTATAGGCTACGGCTCGAGCGATCAGCTCAGAGTGTTTGGAGAATGGGGACACAGGAACATACTGCGCAGCGGACAACGGTTCTTCACGTCCGCGAACTTCGCGTTCGGGAGGTGGTTGTTCAGCCAGGGTAAGGCAGTACTGGACGAATCTCGGTTCGAGGTGGGCACAGTTGAACCCTGGCTTTTCGGCACGAGAACTGCCGGACAGCTGCTTCTTTATCATAAATACAAGAAGGAGGCCGCCTTCTCCGAGGAGTTCAACGGCTTCACCTTCACGGCCAAGAGAGATCTCTCGTCTTTCTCAAAGGTCTTGATCAGCTATGATAACCAGTGGGTACACACTACGGATCCGGCAGCCATCTGGGGAGAATACACGACTCGAAGCCTCTACCTGTCTGCTCTCAGGGACACGAGGGACGACCTGTTCGACCCCAAAAGGGGTTCGTCCCAGGACCTTTCCTGGAAGGTCGCTGGTGGCGTCCTGGGCGGTAACTACAGCTTTCACAGGGCCTCATTCTCTTCAAGCTGGTATTCTCCAGTCTGGGGCGTGGTGCTGGCGACACGCTTTAAAGTAGGTTTTGCCGAGCCATTCGGAGAAACGAGAGGTATAACACCTTTAGAGAGGATTCCTTTTGAGGAAAGATTCAGAACGGGGGGTGCGACGTCCGTCAGAGGATACGTGGAAGACGACGAACTGGGTCCGCGAGACGCGCAAGGGACCGTTACGGGCGGGAGATTCATGGTTCTTACTAACGTGGAGGCGCGGTTTCCGTTGTTCTGGAAGGTATCGGGAGCTGTCTTTCTTGATGGAGGCAGTGTCTGGAGGAATCCTTCGGACGTTCGGCTCCGCTCTTTCGACCCGGGAATATCGATCGTCACAGATTCCGACTACAGGTATTCTTACGGCGCGGGCCTCAGGCTGGAGACACCCGTGGGGCCGGTCAGGGTGGACTACGGCAGGAAGCTGAGGCTCTCCGCGTACGATGCTGACGACAGAGGACAGTTTCATTTCAGTCTGGGGCAGGCGTTTTAGCCGTTTGGAGCGTAAAGGAGCGAACTGATTCGATGCTACCCAGAGCAATCAGGATTACGGTCGTTGTTCTGGCACTGCTGGTGACCATCGGCCTCATCGCTGCTGTTGTCGTATGGAAGACTCGGCAGGAGGCCGTTGCTGATACGGTTGAGAGTTTTGTTCAGGATTTTCTCATAGCAAACGATTCAACCAAGATAGAAATCTCGCGTGTGTCCGGCAATCCACTTGGCTCTGTCACTCTGCACGATGCAAGGCTGCTCGTGAGGGACGGCGATGAGTGGAGGACTTTCATGGAAACCAGGGCCGCAACGGTGAAGTACAGACTCTCTCAGTTGTCGCGTGGGGGAGTCAGACTGGAGTCCGTTCAATTCGTGAGGCCCGTCGTTTCATTCTCTCGAGCGGCAAACGGAGAGTATTTGTGGCCCCGCTTTGGCGACGGCTCCACGTCAGAATCTGAGGACGTTTTTGCCGTCGCAATAGACCGAGTGAGTGTTACGGAAGGAAGGTGGACGATCGAGAGCGGAGACGAGCAGCTTCTGCTCCAGGACATCAGTCTGGAAGGGGCCTTCAGCAGTGACGAAGATGGTCTCTCACTGAGCGGGCTCACCCTCAGCTTCTTCGTCGAGCCTTGGGAATACATGGTGAGAGAGTGTACAGGTGCGCTTGCGTTTCGCAAGGGAAACGTAGAGGTGCAGAACGTCGATGTCCGCACGACAGAATCGTCCTTCACCTGTGATGGAGTTGTTGGAACGGGTCCGGGTGGTGCCATGAAGCTCGACGCCGTCCTGAGGGAGTTCTCTATCTCTGAAGCACGATCCGTCGAGATGCTCTCGTTCCTGCCGGAGCAGGGAGCGGTGACCGGTACGGTAAGAGTGAGGCGCGAGGAAGGTGGAGCTACGAGAGTCGAATCCTCGCTTCGCGGGACGTACGGAGCCCACCTCGTAGAATCGTTGGACCTGATCAGTACCGTGGAAGGGAGCAGGTGGAGAAACGAGTTCCGTGCGAAGTCTGACGGAAGTGTTGTGGAGGGGACGTTTCATTTGGGCCGAGGAGAGTTCCAGGAGTGCAGTATTGACTTCATGAATCTGGATCCGGGTTCCTGGCCGGAACTGGTGGGAACGTCGGACGTCCCCCACGGGTCTGTGAGTGGAAGATTCACGTTCTCCGGGAGACTACTTACCTCTCCAAAGAGAGAGGGAAGGGTCGGAATGTTCCTATATGGAGGCCAGTACGCAGGTGTCTCATTTCTGGAGGGAAGTGCAACGGGAAACCTGACGGGGGACGGTGGACTTGTCTTATCTGAGATCAATCTGGTGGGCGCGGGCTACAACCTGAGCGGGCAAGGATCGGTCGGAGGAGAGGGCGAGATCAGTGTCTTCTTCAGCGGCTCACTCACAAGTCTGTCCGAAATTGCGGCTCTCGAAGACGCCCTCGGTCTAGAGGGAAGTCTGGCGGTAGGGGGAGAGGTGTCGGGTTCCGGCCAAATGCTGAGTGTGGACGTTGGCCTGGCGGGAAACATCCGCGATACGTCACCGTCTGTCGTCTCAGGTCAGGTGAAGGGCATTCACGTAGAAGGTTCTCTGATCCCATCTGTGCTGCTCAACGCGACCGGCGTCCTTGGGCCGGTAGAACTGGCAGGGATTGAGTTCGATTCGCTGGTGATACAGTCGGTCCTGAAAGCGGGTATCGAAGAAAGCGAGACCTCGGGGGGGAAGGCATCGTCAGAATACGGCTCGACCGTGGCAACACTTGAGGCTCATATGCGGGGTGCGCGGGGTGACACCTCTTTCGCGGCGGAGGCAACGGCTGCCTTCTGTGAGGAAGGAACTGACGTGGCCATTGAGAGATTTGTAGGCCGACTGGAAGAGCTGACTTGGAAGAACGAAAAGACGATTCGCGTCGGGTGGCGCGGAGGTGTGCTTCGTGTTGAAGATTTGGAACTTTCTTCCGAGGAGTCCAGAATTGAGCTCACCGGTTCATACAAGCCAGAGACAGACCTGATCCGGGGAACGTTGGAAGTGACCTCGCTGGATGTAGGGAGATTACTAGGCCAGCTTTTGCCTCTCGGCGGAAAGGTTGACGCCCACGTGGTCTTCAACCAGGAGGAAGCAGGGCCAGCCGTGAGCGCAGAGATCGATTGGCTGGATGCGAGTGTGAAGGACAAACTCGTTGACAGAGCGTCACTCTCGGCTACTGCGTCGGCAAACGAACTTCGCATTGGCAAGCTGGAACTTGCGAAAGGTGAAGGCATTTTCAGAGCATCAGGACGCGTGGTTCTTCCTTCGGAGATCCGAGAGTTTGTAGATTCTGTTCTGAGTCACCGCTTTGTGCCGAGTGGGGTAGGCGCAGACTTGGATGTCAACTTGACCAAGCTCGATCTATCCGACTTCTCCAGTTGGCACCCGTCTCTTTCATCAATTGGAGGGGTGATTGACAGTAGAGCTAGAGTGGAGGGACTCCTTGAGAACCCAAGCATAGCTCTCAGGCTGAATGCGAAGAACCTCCAGGTGAAGGAATACACGCTCACTGATCTATCGGCGGACGTAGTGCTGGCCGACTCTGTGTGCACTGTGTCAAGCGTTGAGCTTCTGGAGCGGGACGCAAGAGGAGAGATCAAGGGGTTCTTTCCGGTGATTCTTGATCTCAGCACGGCTCGTCTGAGCTTTCCCGACGCTCCCTTGCATCTGACCGTGCTGGTTTCGGAAAGTGATTTCGCCGTGGCGTCGCTGTTTGTGAAACAACTTGCGTCCTGTTCAGGTGTCACGAGAGGGGAAGCGGAGTTGACCGGAACGTTGAAGAATCCGACGCTAAGGGGAGGTTTTGAGCTCAAGGACGCAACGCTAAGAATGGCGGGTCGCGAGGAGAGACTTGAAGACCTAGACGCTCGCGTGGTGTTTAGCGAGGAAGCCCTAGAACTCGTTAGTTGCACTGGCAGGCTGGGTGAGGGTCGTGTGGAAGCGAACGGCGGTATCTTCCTCAGCGGTGATAGAAGAGGTCAGTATGAGTTTGATGTGAAGGCCAGGAAGGTCACCATGGGTGATCCTCAGGACATAGCTCTTAAGGCGGATTGCGCATTGAAGATTTCATCGGTCGAGGTCGCGGATAGAGGAACGTACGCACAGATCACCGGAAGGGTGGATGTCAGGCAGGGAGTGATAGCACGTGAGTTTCAGGCCAGTAGCGGTCCTCGTCAAGAGCAAAGGTGGCTCTGTGATATCGAGCTTGAGATTCCGAACAATCTGTGGCTGAAGAACACAAACGCTGAGATAGAGTTGGCCGGTTCTCTCACCGCGAGAAAGGATATCTCTGGACTGGTGCTGCTGGGTTCTCTTAGAATTCTGAGAGGGAAGTATTACGTCTTTGACAACGAGTTCAGGATTAGCTCCGGTACGCTGGAATTCAAGGACGTGTGGACCATAGATCCAGTGATGAACATCGAGGCGGAGACGAGGGCTTCGGGAAGGAGGATATTCCTCGCACTCACTGGCAAGCTGAGTGAACCAAACATACGCCTCTCCTCCGAAGATCCCAATCTTTCACAGACGGAGATCGTCCGGCTTCTGACCGTCGGGAAGTATGTGGCTACTGAACCCGGAGAGGGCGGAGAGGGAGGATTTGTGCCTGGTGTGACCGGTTCGGTGGGAAACTACTTCCTCAGACAGGTCGAGCGAAGGCTGGCCAGGGACCTAAGGTGGGTGGACTCCATCGAATTGGGAAGTGGAATGGAGGGGACCGGCTCTTTGAGCGAGCTTCGATGGGGAGTGGGGAAGTACATCACACCGGAGATATATTTACGATACTCGCAGGGACTGACGAAGACGTCGGAAAGAGACGTCTCGGTGGAATACAGGCTCAGTGAATTGTTCTTTCTGCGTGGTGAGGTCGTCAGTCGAGACAGACTCGTCGGAAGGGAGAGAGACGAATACAATTTGGATTTGAAGCTTAAGTATGAATACTGAGGGCTCAAGCGCCGAGGATTGAGTAGCGTAGACAGACTCTGAGCACTCGGGGTTGGGGAAGGATTGATGCGGATGCCAAAGAAGCTAAGAGTGAAAGGCCTGGCTTTTTGGTTGACGGTGGGTTCCGTTGTCTTCTTAACGTTGGCATCGGCTACCGGAGCCATAGGGCAGACGTTTGGGAAAAACAAGGTTCAATACAGGCAGTTTGAATGGCGCGTTGCCTCGTCGGATAACTTCGAGGTCTACTTCTACCCGGGTGAAGACACGCTGGCGAGCCTGGTGTTGGATCTTGCCGAGGAATCAGCTGTCAAGCTCTCTGAGGACCTCGGACATAGGCTTCACAAGAAGATCCCCATAATCGTGTATGAGTCTCACTACGACTTTGAGCAGACGAACATCACTTTTGAACTCATAGAAGAGGGAGTCGGAGGCTTCACGGAGATCTTCAAGAACCGGGTCGTAATTCCCTTTACCGGATCGTACGAGGAGCTGCGACACGTTGTGGTCCACGAGCTGACGCACGCGTTCATGTTTGACATGATGTACGGGGGCATCTTGGACTCTATATTGAGCGCACAGTATCTCTTCCAGGTGCCACTCTGGTTCATGGAGGGCATGGCCGAGCACGAGTCGCTGGGCTGGGACGAGAACGCTGACATGATAATGCGTGATGCCGCAATAACGGGATACGCCATGCCCCTTGAGATGCTGGGAGGAGGCTATTTAGTATACAAACAGGGTCAGTCGGCCGTCGGCTTTCTGGTTGACAGATACGGCGAGGAGAAACTGGTTGACATCATTCACGGCCTGAAGATGAGCAAGAATCTTGACCGCGTGTTTGAGACGACTCTCGGGATGGACGTGCGCAAGTTCAGCGAGACGTGGCTGGAGGCAGTGCGTAAGCAGTATTGGCCGGAGGTCGCTCTTCACGATAATCCAAGCAGGTTCGGCAGGCGAATAACGGATCACACGGAGGACGGTTCTTTCATGAATCTCAGCCCTGCGGTTTCGCCGGGCGGTGATAAGCTTGTTTTTCTCTCGGACAGAGACGGTCACATGGACATATATCTGGCGTCCGCCATAGACGGCAAGATACTCCGCAGACTCGTCCGCGGAGAGAAATCGATGAGATTTGAGGTAATCCCCTCGTTCAGGACCGCTCTCAGCTGGTCGCCAGACGAACGACAGATTGCCTTTGTGGCAAAGAGCGGGCGCGGAGACGTATTGTATCTGCTTGACGTTAGACGCGCCAGGGTGGTGAAGAAGTTTCCCCTCGACCTTGGAGGTGCCTCGTATCCAAGCTGGTCTCCGGACGGTACACGTATTGTGCTCACGGGCTTGAAGGACGGTCAGGCCGACTTGTATCTGCTGGACCTGGGCACCGGGCATCTGGACAGGTTGACCGATGACCTCTATGACGACATCGAGGCAAGTTGGTCACCGGACGGCAGCCGGATCGCGTTTGCCTCGGACAGACACTGGCCCTTCTTACTTACCCCTGAGAGAACCAAGGACGGCATTGGCACTTATTCCATCTTCGCTGTAAACCCTGCCACGAGAGAGATTGAGCGAATCGTTCACACCGGGGCAGACGACAGAAGCCCTGCGTGGTCGCCGGATGGGGGCAAGGTTATTTTCACTTCCAGCCCTGAGGGAACCAGCAATCTCTATTCGTTTGACCTCACCGACTCGTCCTTGACCCAGCTAACAGATGTGTTGGGGGGTGTGTTCTCTCCCGACTGGTCAGGAAGCGACAGGCTTGCCTTCAGTGTGTTCTCTGAGGGCGGCTGGGACATCTACGTTGCCAAGGAGCCTCTGTCCCTGGAGGCAGTCATGGAAGAGTTGGCTGCGGAAGGGCGGATCAGACACGTTGCTCTTGATACAGAGGAACCAGCAAGCTGGGTCGGCCCGCTTCTTCCGCCTTCCTCACGTGAATCCATCTCCGGCGGCGCGGACACGCTCACCATGAAGGAGGATTCGGCTGCTGTCGCGCTGCTACCGGGAAGTCTAGCCGTGGCCATGGCGAGACCATACAAAGTCAAGTTCTCGCCGGATTGGATCACGGGAGGATTCCAGTACACCTCAGCCTTCGGCTTCGGCGGAAACACAGAAATCTCGCTCAGCGATTTCCTCGGGAATCATAGATTCTATATTGCGTCGGATTTCTTCTCGTCCGTGGAGGAGACCGACGTGCTTGCCATTTACTATTACCTGCCCAGGCGCCTGGATTTGGGTGTGGGGGCTTTTCACTACAAGAGTTATTACTATTCACGAACGACTACGCTTGGCGAGGAGTTCTCTGAGGAGAAGTACTTCTCAGACAGGAACTATGGTTTCATGCTACTTGCCAGTTACCCGTTCGGGAAGTTTCAGCGGGTCGATCTTGACCTGACACACTTGTCGGTTGACAGAATATTCTACGAGTACGATCCCAATTTCGGGGTGTTTTACGAAGTCTCTGCCAGGACGAGACGTATGCTCTCTCCCGGCATCACCCTTGTGGGCGATACTGTCAAGTGGGGTATCTACGGTCCTGCCTCCGGCTCCAGATGGGCCATTTCGTATTCATCCGGTCTGGACATTTCGAATGAGAGTATGGCCTTTCACACCGCTTGGGCTGACTTGCGCAAGTACGTAAGAGTTGCCCCCGGCTACTCGTTTGCCTTTCGTCTCGTGGGTGCGTTCAGTGAAGGCAGAGATGCGCAGCGCTTCTTCACGGGAGGACCGTACACTTTGCGCGGGTACGAAGATTTCGAATTCGTCGGCACGCGGGTTCTGTTCGTGAACACCGAGTTCCGCTTCCCCTTCATTGACAGGCTGGGCCTCGTCTGGCCTCTCCCCATAGGTTTGCGGAACATAAAGGGCATTTTGTTCTTTGATATCGGGGCGGCCTGGAGCGACGATGAGATTTTCAGGCCGTTCTCTAGGGCTGGCGGCTTCCACATGGATCCAGCCTTTGGAGGGGCGTCCATGGGAACGGGTATCAGAACCGGACTCGCCTTTGTGATACTCAAGCTCGATTTCGCGTGGCGCACAGATTTCGACAGTGTATCCGGATACCGCGCACACATCTCCATAGGCGGGGAATTCTAACACATGGAGGATGAGCTCAATGCCGAACAGCGCGAGGCTGTACGATACTTGTCTGGTCCGCTTCTCGTGCTGGCCGGAGCAGGCAGCGGAAAAACGCGCGTCATTGCCTACCGAATCGCTTTCCTTGTGAGGCATTCAGGTGTTTCGCCTCACGAAATCCTAGCAATAACCTTCACGAAAAAAGCCGCAGGCGAGATGAGGCGCCGTGTTGAGCAGTTGCTCAAGACCGACGTCGCCGGGATGTGGATTGGCACGTTTCACTCAGTGTGCGCGCGCATCCTCCGGCTGTACGCAGGTAGGCTGGGCTACAGGCAAAACTTCTCCATTTTCGACGAGGAAGACCAGCGTGGCCTGGTCAAGGAGCAGATAGCGGAGCTTGAGATCTCCGATCGCCAATTCCCGCCTGCAAGGGTGCTTGAGAGGATTAGCGCTCTCAAAGCAGAGATGGTCGGGCAGGAGGAGATGAGCCGGCTTGCGATGTCCTATTATGACAAAGCGGTGTCGCGCATATACACGGCCTACCAAGAAGCACTTTTTAGAAGCAATGCCATGGATTTTGACGACCTTCTGGTGAATACAGTGCGGCTGCTTTGCGATTTCGATGACGTGAGGGAACGTTACACAGATAGGTTCAAGCACGTGCTGGTGGATGAATACCAGGACACAAATCACGCCCAGTACCGAATCGTCGCGGAACTCTGTCGTGAAAGACGGAATCTTTGTGTCGTTGGTGACGACGATCAATCCATCTACGGCTGGAGAGGAGCTGACATAAGGAACATCTTAGAGTTTGAGGAGAGCTTTCCCGAAGCGAAGATAATCAGACTCGAGCAGAACTACAGGTCTACCGGTCTCATTCTGGAAGCAGCCAACAACGTGATTGAATGTAACAAAGGACGTAAGGGAAAGACTCTCAGAACGTCAAACGAATACGGCGAAAACATCGTTCTGCTGCTGCTATCCAGCGAGGAGGAAGAGGCTCAGGCTGTTGCAGAAGAAATTCTGTGTGAAAGTCTGGAACGTGGCACCCCGCTTCCTGAGATAGCAATTCTCTATAGAACCAATGCGCAGTCGCGAGCTCTGGAAATAGCACTGAGGCATTCGGGAGTCGACTATCAGATTGTGGGCGCAACCTCATTCTTCGAGAGAAGAGAGATAAAGGATATCCTGGCCTATCTGAGACTGTGCTTGAACCCAGAGGACGAGATGAGTGTCAGGAGAGTTTTGAATGTTCCTCCGAGACGCATAGGCCGTTCTGCGCTGGAAAGGCTTCAGCAGGCAGCCTCTTCGAGGAAGCTCTCTCTGTTTGAGACGCTGAGAGTTTCAGAAGACATAGAAGGGATCTCGCCCGGCGCACGGAGAGGCATAAGAAGCTTTCTCTCAGTTATCGATGAATTCTCGGGCCGCCAGGACGACGACGTTGGTGATCTGATCGAGGCCATCGTCAAGCGAATAGGATACAGGGAGTACCTTCAGGCCGGTAGCAGCAATGTTCAGGAGAGAATCGAGAACGTTGAAGAGCTGGTGGGTGCCGGAAGGCAATTCGCCGAGGAAGATGCTTCCCGCAGAGAAGGTGAGGAACCGACACTGGCGGCGTTCCTGAACGACGTTGCACTTCTCTCTCAGATAGACAGCTGGCGTTCGGAGTCGGAAAAGGTCACGCTCATGACTGCACACAACGCGAAGGGACTCGAGTTCACGTCGGTGTTCGTCACAGGTCTGGAGGACGGACTCTTTCCTCATTCGGCCAGCATGGAGGACGAAGAGCAGATCGAGGAGGAAAGGAGACTTTTCTACGTCGCTCTGACTCGGGCAAGGCGTAGAGTCGTTCTGACTGCAGCGGCAAGAAGAAGACGCTTTGACCAGCGAGGGAGCACCGGTGTCTCGAGATTCGTCCGAGAGATACCGGAGAATCTCATGAACACGAGGGAACTCTGGGAAATCGGCGGGCAGGGTTCGATGGTCGGAAGGCGTGTCTTCCATGAGGAGTTTGGGACGGGCACCGTCGTCGCCCAGGAGGGCCAGGGTAACGCGGCAAAACTGACGGTGGAGTTTTCAGGGAATGTGAAAAAGAAGATACTGGCAAGGTACATGCACCTTGAGACAGGCTAGGACGGGTGCTGGGGAGCATCCGCAGACCGTGCCATCGGACACCTGGCATTCTCTCACCGTCCGAGCCAAGGGGATACGTTCGGGCTGGTGCATTCTGCAAGTTTGACTTTCGCGACAGAGCCTATACACTTGGGTTCGGAGAACGAAAATGACTGAGCGAGCAATAGAACTTCACTGGGGTATGCAGAACGTAGTCGTCGGTCTCCCGGAGCAGCTGAGGGCTTGCATGGCGATTCCCAAGCACTCTGAGCCCTTGAAAAACGTTGAGAAGGCAATCCTTTCGGCTCTGAGCAGTTCGACGGGCACCTCTCTTCAAGCCGTGTCGAAGGGCGCAACGCGGGTGCTCATCATCGTTTCTGACCGGACGAGAGTGACGGGCGTGAAGCAGTATCTGCCGCCCCTCGTTCGTTTCCTCACGGATTGTGGAATTCGTGAAGAGGGGATAGAGATTCTTGTTGCTAACGGGACGCATTCACGTTCTGGTCGGGAGCGCCTGGGTGAGTTCCTGTCCGCCGGGATCGTCGAAAAATTCCGTGTGAGTGAGCATGATTGTACAGACGACGCCTCCCACTTTCACGCCGGCAGGACGACTCGCGGCACCGAAGTCTATCTCAACAAAAAGGTTGCGGAAGCGGATCTCCTCATACTCACCGGGTCCATCGGATTTCACTATTTTGCGGGTTTCAGGGGGGGAAGAAAGAGCATTCTACCTGGCGTAGCAGCGTTTAGCTCTATCTCCGCTAACCACCGCCTCACCATACAAGGAGAGAAGGGATTCCATCCCCTCTGCAAGAATGCATCGCTTGACGGTAATCCCGTGCACGAAGACATGCTCGAGTCTCTCGAGATGATTCCTACTTCCTTCCTTTTCAACACGATCGTGAACGAGAACAGAGAGATATTGGATGTGTTTGCAGGGGACCCGGTGAAGGCGCACCTGGAGGGGTGCGACAAGTTCAGGCAAGAGGCAGAGGTTCCGATTGATGAGAAAGCAGATTGTGCCGTGGTGAGCTGCGGCGGATACCCGAAGGATTCCACGCTCATTCAATCTCACAAGGCCGTGGAGAACGTGAGCTCTGCTCTGAAAGAGGGAGGCTCGATGGTCGTACTGGCCAGGTGCGAGGACGGCATCGGCTCGGATACGCTGCTTAGCTGGTTTGCAGAAAAGGGCCCCGCGCAAGTTCGACGAAGGCTTGCTTCGCATTACACTCTGCACGGACACACGGCCCTCTCGATGATGGAGAAAGCGAGACTTTTCCGGATTTATCTTGTCTCAGATCTGAGCGACGAGGTCGTTCGTTCCGCGGGGTTCTTTCCTGTACGCTCGGCCGAGGAGGCGTTCAGAGAGATGCTGGATGGTAAAACGGCGGATGTGTCGACTCTCGTGTTTCCTGAGGGTTCGGAGACTCTTGCCGTAGAGGGCCGGTAAGGGCGCATCATTCCATTTGTGCCAAAGGGGATTCCTCATGAAAGTAATGGTCGTGGGAAGCGGAGGAAGGGAGCATGCTCTCGTGTGGAAGCTTCTGCAGGACAAAACCGTCCGAGAAGTTGTGTGCTGTCCGGGAAACGCCGGTATTGCGGAATCAGCGAGGTGCGTCCCTGTCAAGGTCGATGACACACACGGACTCTTGGAAGTCGTCACGAGCCACGACATAGACCTTGTCGTTTTCGGACCCGAGGAGCCTCTTGTTAAGGGCGCGGCTGACTGGCTGAGAGGAAAGGACGTAACTGTTTTCGGGCCCTCTGCTCTGGCGGCTGCCCTGGAAGGTAGCAAGGTGCTGGCCAAGATCTTCATGAAGAGGTACGGGATTCCGACCGCGACATCGCGCACTTTTGATTCATTCGATGCGGCTCAGAGATACGTCCGTGACGAGATGCAGGGGCCGCTTGTGGTCAAGGCTGACGGACTTGCGAGGGGAAAGGGAGCAATCGTGTGCAAGGACGAGGGAGAGGCAATCACGGCCCTGAAAGGAATGATGGTGGAAAAGAGGTTCGGAGAGGCGGGAACATGGGTGCTTATCGAAGAGTTCCTGGAGGGTGAGGAGGTCTCTGTTATGGCCATCTGCGATGGTAGGGGGTACCTTCTCCTTCCCTGTTCACAGGACCACAAGAGGGCCTACGATGGTGACGAAGGCCCCAACACCGGTGGCATGGGAGCTTACTGCCCGGTGCCGTTCGTTGTGGACGAACTGATGAAGGATATAGAGACTCGTGTCATAATGCCCGCTATAGGTGGAATGGCCAGGGACGGGACTCCCTACGCCGGAGTGCTATACGCGGGGCTCATGCTCACCGGAAGCGGTCTGAAGGTGCTCGAGTTCAACTGCCGGTTCGGGGATCCTGAGGCGCAGGCGGTCCTTCCGTCACTGGAACTGGAATTGGGAGAGACGCTTCTCTCTGCCTCCCAGGGAGCGCTGTGCCGGACCGGGCTTCTGGCGGCAGCTTCCCATACGGCTTGTGTGGTGGCATGCTCTGGCGGCTATCCGGGAGAATACGAGACCGGAAAGCAGATAAGGGGGCTAGAGCCGCTGGGAGAGATGGACGGTGTGACCGTATTCCACGCGGGCACACATAGGCAAAAAGAGGAGCTCGTGACTGCAGGCGGCAGGGTGCTTGGAGTAGCGGGGACGGGTTCGAGCTTGAGCGTCGCCGTTGACAGAGCTTACGAGGCTCTCGAGCAAATAGAATTTGAAGGAATGCGTTACCGCAGGGACATTGGGGCAAGAGGCCTCAGGGCGGCGACCACAGAGTGAGACTTTGGCCGCTCGCAGCGGCCGGAGTACGAGTGGGAACTGCTTCGAGATGCTCCGCAATTTTGCGAGGTGAGTCTATGTCACGTTCCTCAGTTCTGATAATAGTTGGAAGCGAATCTGACCTGGAAATCATGGAGGAGTCTCGAGTAACTCTAGAGCGATTCGGCGTGGCAAGCGAGCTTGTTGTGGCCTCCGCTCACAGAGAGCCTGAGAAGGTGAAGGAACTGGCTGAAGGGACGGAACAAGGTCGAGCCGATCTGGTCATCGCTGGGGCCGGAATGGCGGCCCATCTGGCGGGTGTTGTTGCTGCCCACGCGACTGTACCCGTGATAGGTGTTCCTCTATCGACCGAGCCGTTCGGCGCTCTGGACTCCCTTCTCTCCACTGTGCAGATGCCGAAAGGGATTCCGGTGGCAACGGTTTCAGCAGGGAGGACCGGGGCCACGAACGCGGCTGTTCTGGCGGCAGAGATTCTCTCCCTGAAGGACGAGTCACTCAAGCCGAAATTGCGTGAGTATCGAAAGGAACTCCGCTCCAACACGAGGAAGTGACGAGTGGGAACGCTGATCAAGGCACGGGATCGCTTTTCTGACAACCAGATCGTAGATTTAAAAGCCAGCCTAGAAAGGGGCGGCATAGTATGCATGGTGACGGATACCGTGTACGGTCTCAATTGCATGCCGGAAAGCGGCGAGGCCCTCGCCAGGCTGACGCACATCAAGGGTTCTGGTGCCAGACCGTTTCTTCTCCTCATAGGAGAGCTTTCCTGGCTGGGGCAACTTGCCTGTGAGATACCTAGCTCGGCCCAGAGGCTGATAGCGCGTTACTGGCCCGGTCCGCTCACGCTCATTCTCAAGGCGTCTGACGTAGTAGAGCCTGGGGTGAGAGGTCCGCGCGGGACCGTCGCTGTGCGGCAGCCTCGCAGTTCTCTCTGTGAACAGCTGCTTCTGGCAATGCGTCGCCCGCTCGTCTCTTCAAGCGCGAACGTTGAGGGAGAATTACCTTGCACAACAGGGGAGGGCGCCGCGCGCGCCTTCTTGGATCGCGTGGATGTCGTCGTGAATTCCGGCAGAGCCCCCACAAAACTGCCCTCGACCATAGTGGACGTTACGCTTACGCCTCCCACGGTGGTGAGGGAGGGGGCTCTCAGGGTGGATGGCGATTTTCTCTCACAGCTGAATGCCCGGTAAGAATTCTGAGGAGATGGCAGACATGGCGTTCACCGTGCTTTTCGTTTGCACGGGTAACACGTGCCGAAGCCCCATGGCAGTCGGCATCCTGGAGTGTCTCCTGCCCGATCAGCTCAAGGGACGGCTCCGGATCGAATCAGCCGGGATCTCGGTGGGCACGGGTCAAGGTGCTTCCGATGGGGCGGTGCGTGTGAGCAGTACGCGGGGGATTGACCTTTCGGGACACGTCTCCAGGCGGCTCACACGAGAGCTCATCCAGAAGGCAGATCTAGTAGTAGTGATGCAACAGATTCACCTTAAGGAGGTGCGCAGGCTGTGCCCTGAACGGATGGAACACGTTTTGCTGATTACGGAACTCGGGAAGAAGGGGGAGATGGGTAGCGACGGAATACCCGATCCTTTCGGGGGTCCTGAAGAAGTCTACAACGATTGCTTCGCTCAGATTGGGGAGAATCTCGAAGCGGGAATGGAATTCATGATTGAACTCGTCAAAGCTAAGGAGGGCTCGAGTTGAAGAGGGAGAAAGAAAGTAAATCTTCGGAGCAGGTGAAGATCGCGCTGGGTTCTGATCATGCCGGCTTCAAATTGAAACAGGGACTGGCAAAACATCTGAGAGATTGCGGCTACGAGATCGAGGATTTCGGGACGTTTTCGACAGAATCGGTGGATTACTCCGACTACGGTCTCAGGGTCGCGGTTGCCGTGGGTGAGGGGGACTTCGAAGCTGGAATCCTCATTTGCCGCACGGGCATCGGCATGTCCATTGCCGCGAACAAAGTAAAACGTGTCAAGGCCGCTCTGTGTCGTGACAGGGAGTCCGCTAGGCTCTCGCGCCAGCACAACGACTCGAACGTGCTCGTGCTGAGTGCCGGTTTCACGAGCGAAAGCGACGCCCGCGAAATTGTCGACCTGTGGCTTGTAACGCCTTTCGAGGGTGGGCGGCACAGCAGACGCGTGGGAAAGATTTCCCAGTTCGAGGAGGACGAGCTGGAACGTCTGAGAGAAAGGCACGAGAAACCGGCGGCAGGAACGACCCCGGCGTCCCGACGCCCAGAGGGGGCGGCTGTTCGAGAGATTGACCCCGACCTCTTCGGTCTGATGCAGCTCGAGAGGAAGAGGCTGAGGGAGTCACTCGTGCTCGTTGCATCTGAGAGCATTGTCGAGCCAGGAGTGCTGGAAGCCACCGGGAACATTTTCTCTCCAAAGTACGCCGAGGGTTACCCGGGCGAGCGCCTTTATCCGGGCTGTGAAGTGATGGACGCCGTTGAGCTACTTGCCATCGAGAGGGCCAAGCAAGTCTTCGGGTCGGACCACGTCAATGTCCAACCCTACTCTGGCACTCAAGCCAACATGGCGGCCTATTTCGCGGTTCTGAAGCCGGGGGAAACTATACTGAGTATGAAGACGGAGCACGGAGGACACCCGAGTCACGGAGGCCGCTCCAATTTCTCAGGCATGTTTTATAAATCGCTCAGATACGGTGTCGAAGAAAAGACAGAATTGCTTGATTATGACGAGATCGCAGAGATTGCAGAGAAAGAGAGACCCAGGCTTATCATTGCTGGCGGAAGCGCGTACTCGAGGCTGATAGACTTCGCCCGGCTTCGAGCCATTGCTGACTCGTGTGGAGCGCTTCTGATGGTGGACATGGCCCATCTATCGGGGCTCGTTGCAGCAGGAATACACCCCAGCCCGGTTCCTTTCGCTGACGTTATGACGAGCACCACCCACAAGACGCTCAAGGGTCCGAGGGGAGGTCTCATCCTCTGCAAGCGTGAGCTTGCCGACGCCATTGATGAGGCGGTCTTCCCCGTGATGCAGGGTGGACCCCTGATGCACGTCATCTCTGCAAAAGCCTTCTGCTTCAAACTTGCCCTTCAAGAAGAGTTCAGGGAGTTCCAGCTTCAGGTCGTCCGCAACGCGAAGGCCCTGGCGAGCGAGATGCAGCGACTGGGGTATAGAATCGTCAGCGGTGGCACTGATACGCACCTTCTTGTCGTGGACCTGAGAAGCAGAGGGATTGACGGATCAGATGCGTGGCAGTGGCTTGAGGAGGCTGGGATTCTGGTGAACAAGTGTGCTGTTCCCTTCGACAAGGAAGGTTCCTTCGGAGGTATCCGGGTCGGGCCTTTATCTCTCACTTCCAGGGGAATGAAAGAGGAGCACATGGGGGAGATTGCAGAGCTGATGGACACGGTGCTCAAGAAGGGACCCAATCGCTCCGCGCTTTCGCGCATCAGGTCTGCGGTTAAAGAACTCTGTTCAGGATTCGGTGGATATTGATGCAGTTGCCGTGAGTGCGCTGTGGGCTCTGACACAGGCTCAGCCTGCCGGGACGCGACCGCGCGCGGGCCGCTTGCCGTGTTTTTCTCCCTTATCCTACCTTGCCTCCTTCGGTCCCCTTCAGCGGCCTCTGGCATTGCAAATTGGCTCAGGCACCTTCTAGATTGCAAGCGAAAATGGCGGTTCTTCGTGCGAGGCCACGCGGGGCAGACGTAGTTAGCTCACTGTCATAGAGTTACGTGCCGGCCCTTGCAGGGCAGGTGGTATGAAAGTTGCTCTTGAGAATATTCTCGGTGAAGGTTCAGGGCGTGAGACGAGCGTGCAGAGACCGGGTGTTCCGTAAAATCGGGAAGGACAGCGGACATGTTGGCGATATTGAAACGCTTGAGGAAGAAGGTTAAGAGTGGGGAGTCGCTTCATATAAAGGCTCTTAAGGCGGCTGAGTTGACGGAGTACGAGAGGGCCATGGAGCTTTTTGAGGAAGCGGCCGGTAGGTACAGAGAAGAGGAGAGCGTAGAGAGGCTCGCAAGGTTGAGGGCCCACCAGCTGATGGTGAAGTACAGGACAGAGGAGAGTACTATCGAGAAAGAGAAGATAGTCGAGGAGGTAGTGCTCCGCCTAAGCAAGTTGCGAGAGATCGAATCTCTCGAACCGCCGTTCGAGCTGCTTGATGCGAGAGCAGTTTTGCGCAGCTGGATGGAAGAGAAGACATTCGTCATCGGAGCGAGTTCGGCGGAAAGTTCAGCTGGAATCGAAGAAGAAGCTATTCTGGCAGAGCTGGAATCGGCCCTTCCTTGCGAGCTCATAGGTGCAATAGCAAACGGGCCTCCTGAAGCGGCAAACGAGATCAAGGAGTAACGAGACGGGACACTAGCACGCATTCCCGGAACAGCGACAGGACCCGCTGGTCCCTTTGGGATTCAGCGGGTCTGTCGTTAGGAGCATGTTCGCTGATAACATGTTACGTCTGACCAAGTACCTTGACTCGCCCAGAAACAAACGAAAGTCTTCTGCTTGACTTTCCCTCTCGAACCTCCTAAGTTTCGTGATAGAGCGCAGAGGGAAAGGGTCATTCTCCCTGCTGAGGTTCACGCGGGCCATGTACGGCCCCTTATCTGATACGTAGCGCGAAGTGTTCGTTTCCGCTGGCAGTGCGCTGCGTGACAGCACTTTCCGTTCCGCGTATAGCCGCGAATCGCTTTCCTCTAGGAGGTGGTTTCTTGAAAGCTGGCCTGCTCAAGAGGATAGTCATCTCTCTCGTTTCAATCGCTGTAGTTCTTCTGGTCGTCTTTTTGGTCCTGCGAGCGTTGTTCCCGCCTGAAGTGCTGCGTGAACTGGCCGTAACAAGACTGGAAGAGGCCACGGGCCTGGAAATCTCCGTGGAGGACGCAGGGATCTCCTTCGTGAATTGGAGAATCGGAGTGAAGGTGTACGGTATCGAAGTGTCGCGGCTCGACGGGGAGCAGCACACGAGACTTGCGACGGTTCCGGAGATTGGCGTTGTCGTTGCGCTGGGGCCTCTTCTGAGAAAAGAGATCGTCGTGGAGCAGGTGTACGTGCAGAGGCCTGATATAACCGTCCGTCTGCGGCAGGGGCCATATCCCGGCGCAGACACGACGCGGGTCACTGCTCCAAGGGCTCCTGTCGGGACCCCGCTTCGAATGCCGCTCCTGATGTCGTTCTCTCTGCCGAAGGCAGTCCTGAGAGAGGGGAGCCTCAGGCTGGAGGATCTGCAAAGCGGGACCCTAATAACTCTTGATCGGCTCGAAGCTACCTCCCGCGTGCGTGGAGAGAGGGGAGGCGAGATTCTCCTGTCAGAGGGCTCGTTTTCCTCTAAGGATGTGTCCATTATTCCGGGGCAGCAGCTGCCCTTTCCGATTCCCCCTCAGGAAGTAGAGGGTTCGTGGAAGATCCGTGCAAGTTCTGTGGACAGGCTTCTGGATCTCGAGACGGTCTCTCTCAGAGTATCGGAAGTGCCTCTCGATGTCAGCGGCAGATTGGACTTTGGAGCCGAGAGACCAAGTCTGGACGTGGAGCTAACAGTCGAGAGAGCGGATGTGGGAAGGCTGATGAAGTTCATTCCGGAGGAAGTGTTACAGAGGATTCCTGAACTCAAGCTGGCGGGAGACGTTATCGTGTCTGCTGACATCGAAGGTGAGTTGGCCTCTCCCGACTACAGAGGGAGCTTCTCGCTTGTGAACGGAAGGGGTTCGGTCTCCGGCGTCAGGGTCCGGGAGCTCGTCGCCCGTGGGGGCTTTGACAAGGAGAAGATCACGGTTGAAGAGTTTGCGATTTCGCTCGGAGGTTCCGACGTGCGCGGCAGTGCCGTCGTGGGGACCCTCGAGCCCCGCGTCGCCACGTTCGAGTCCGCGGGAACGGTTAAACTGGATGAGATTTCTGGTCTCGTACCCCTGCCTGACGGGCCAAAGGTCAAAAAGGGAGAAGTATCGTTCAGTGCCAGGGGCTCGGCCGTGGTGGAAGAGATGGTTTCGGATCCTTTCTCCCTCGAGCTTCGGGGTGAGGCGTCTGCGAAAGGTGTTGAGATAGAATTGCCCGAGCCCGGTCTGCCCGTGGTGGTTGAGCAGGCGCGTCTGGACTTTGCCGGGAGACGGGTTGATATTTCAGCAACTACGGCGCGCGTCGGGAGCTCCGTTTTCAACATAGACGGAAGCATACGGGACTGGAAGGACCGTTCGCTGAAGGTTGATGTGAAGTCGCCGTCAATTGACCTCAAGGAGCTCTTAGGACCGTTGGCCAAGGTGCGTCAGGTCGACGCTGGAGAAGGGGCAATTCCGGGTGTTCCTCCTGTGCCTCTCGTGAGTGTTCCTGTGAATGGCACCGCCACGTTGAAGGTTGAGACACTGCAATACGACTACTTCAGAGGTGAAGATCTCAGGGCGGAGCTTCTGTTTGGTGGAGACAGCCTCGTCTTGAGGGAGCTCACAATGAAGACTCTCGGCGGGAAGTGCTCCGGCCGAGGACAGTTCCTGCTGCCGAAGGAGGGCACTCCGAGTTACAGAGGTTCCTTTTCCGCCGATAAGATCGAACTGGCGGAGCTTCTCCTTTCATTCACTCCGATCAAGGAGCTGCTCAAGGGGCAGACGTTCTTTGAAATCGCCGTGGAAGGAAAACTGGGTCAGGAAGTGCCTCCGCTAAACAGTGTGGTCGCCACCGGAAATGTGAGGACTGCTCAGGCGAGTGCTATTGCCGGCCCGGTCGTCTCCGCGATAGCTCAGTGGACCGGCCTTGAGCAGAAAGACGAGTATCCCCTTCGGGACTTTGCCACGTCGTTTCTCGTCGAGGACGGCAGATTGGTGGTCCCCAGGTGCCTGCTGGCCGAGGAGAATTCCGCTTGGGAATTCTCCGGCTCTACTGGCTTTGACGGCACGCTTGACCACAGGGTGAACGTGACTTTTTCGAAGAAGTATTCCGAGAAATTGGGCTCCCTGAAGGGACTCGAGCAAATTCTCAAGGACAACGAGGGGCGAGTCGTGCTGGACTTCATTGTGGGAGGAACCGTGAGGAAGCCCACTCTCAAGTGGGATGGTACCAGGATGGAGGACCGGGCCAAGGAATACCTTGCGGAGAGACTGCGTCAGGAGCTCGAAAAAGGCAAAGAGAAGGGAGAAGAGCTGAGAGAGGAACTCAAGGGAGACCTTGAAGAGAAGGTAGAGACACTCAAGAAGGAGGCGGCTGAAAAGGGGAAGAAGCTTCTTGAAGAGCTCTTCAAGAAGAAAGAGAAAAAGGAATAGATCCGAGGCTTGGGGGGAAGGGTCTATTCCTATGTTCTCTGCACTTAGCCACTTAAGCAGAGCCTTAGGGCAAAATAGATGTTGACGTCCCCTGGGACATTGGATATACTGCGAGCGGATGTGGTCGTTGTGTTAGAATTAGACGTCTGACGTGAGGCCGACCACATTTAGAAACCGTTTGAACTATGATGAAAGACACTAGGCTTGCCGCTTGCTTTGAGTCCGCTCTCTTTATTCCTGATCTCCAAGCTACTGCCGCCCGACAGGCTTTGAAGGAAATGGTGGAGTGCCTGTTCGAGAGCGGACGCATCAAGGATAAGGGGCTAGTACTCGAAATGCTCACCCGGCGAGAGAGCCTGGGCAGCACGGGGATAGGGAAGGGAATAGCGATTCCTCACGGCCGTTCGCTTGCTGCCCCTGAGTTGAGCATAGTGTTTGCTCGTTCTGCCGAGGGTATCGATTTCGACGCCCTCGACAAGAAACCTGTGTATCTTTTCTTCTTAATAGTTGCTCCCCCTCACGATCGTTCAAACATCTACCTCCCTGTTCTTGGAAAAATCGTGGAAAGAGTGAAAGAAGCTCGTATCCGTTCCAAGCTTATGAAGGTGGAGAGCTTCGAAGAACTGAAGAAGGTGTTCTTCCCGGATGAGTGAAGCAAAGAGCACCCTGAGGATGCTGGTTGCACTTCAGGACTTGGACCTGATGATACGTGAAGCTCAGGATCCGGAAAGCATGGGTGAGGAGGAAAACCTCGGCTTCAAGCTCAGGAATCTGGAAACGCTTCAGGCGACGAGAGCAAAGCTGGCCGAACAGATAGGTCCGCGGGTGCTGGGATTGTACGAGCGGGTCTCGCGGCGCTACGGAAGGGCGGTTGTACCTGTGGAGGGCCGGGTTTGCCTTGGCTGCTTCATGACACTTCCCACGTCAGTCGCTCCCACTAAGCTCGAAGATTCAAAGATCGCACTCTGCGAGAACTGCGGCAGGATTCTGTACTGGCTGTAGGAAGGTCGCCTGCGTGCCGAGAGAGCCCATTTCTCGCAGGAGATTTAAGCGTATAGCGTATGATGACGCGTGATGAAGCACTGGAGTTAGTTAAAGCGAACGTCTCTACGGCAAACCTTGTCAAGCACATGCTTGCCGTCGAGGCGGTGATGAAGAAGCTCGCCGCCAGGCTGGGTGAAGACGAGCAGACGTGGACCCTGGCCGGTCTGCTTCATGATTTGGATTACGACTCCACGGCCAAGGATCCTGCGAGACACGGGCTTCTGACCACCGAGATGCTCTCGGAAAAGGACCTCCCGCCATCGGTCATTCACGCCATCCAGTGTCACGCGGGGCATTGTCAGCCAACCTCAACGATGGACAGGGCATTGGTTGCCACGGACCCACTCACCGGGCTCATCGTAGCGGCCGCTCTGATGCACCCGACGAAGAAGCTGTGCAATGTGGAACCTCGGTTCGTGATGAATAGGTTTCGCGAGAAGGGCTTTGCGAGAGGTGCCGATCGCGACCAGATAAAGAGCTGTAGCTCCTTGGGTCTGGAGCTAGAAGAATTCGTCGCAATCGGTGTTGCGGCCATGGCAGAGATCGACAAGGAGCTCGGTCTCTGAATCGGTGGAGAGCACAATCCCGTGGCCCTGAAGCCCTCACACAGGCGCCAGAATTACCCCTTCCCCCACGCAATCGTTGACATCACGTGTCTGCCACGCGTTGGCCTGCGCTGAGGTGCGGCAGTCAGGAAGCGGTCTTAGTGAGGAGGTTTGACTTTGATTTCTGACATCCTCAGGGAAGCTGCGCAGACACACAGGCAAAGAACGGCGATTCGCACCTTTTCCGAGGGCACTTTCTGCGCCCTGAGCTACGGCGAACTGGACCGTCGCGTCGACCTTCTGTCTGCATCGATTATCGCCGGCAAGGTCGGCAGGGGTGAGAGAGTTTGTATCGTCTCCGAGAATCGACCCGAGTGGGTCGTCGCTTACCTGGGAGCTCTCCGTGCGGGATGCACGGTAGTACCGTTGGATTCTCTGTCCAAGCCGCAGGACGTCCGATACTTGGTGCGTCGCTCCGGTTGCAGGATGCTGTTCACTTCGGCCAGGTTTTTGAATGACGTGGAGGAGCTCAGAGATTCGGGAAGCCTGAGGCCGGAGATTGTGAGCCTGGATAAGTCAGAAGGTTTTATCAGCTTTGAGGAGTTGCTCACACAGGGAGAGAGCCTGCTGAGGAGCGGAAGGCCTTCCGAGAGAAGGGTCGAGGAAGATGACGACGCCGTGCTCATCTTCACGTCCGGTACCACAGGAGCCTCAAAAGGAGTCTTGCTTTCGCACCGCAACATTTCTTCCAACGTCAGGGCGGTTACGCGAGCCGTTCCTCTAGATGAGAACGACAGATTCCTCTCCATTCTCCCTCTGCACCACACCTTCGAAGTTACGGCAGGGATGTTGGCCCCTATAAGCAAGGGGGCGTGCATCACGTTTGCCAGAAGTCTTCGGTCCAAGGAACTACTGGCCGACCTGCGCGCGTGCAGGGCCACTCTGTTCGTATCGGTTCCGCTTCTTTACGAGAAGATGGCGTCTGGGATGAAGAAGGCTCTGTCGCAGGCACCCTTGCAGAGACGACTGCCCGCTCAACTGCTGTTGCGGCTGAGTGCTTTGCTCAAGAGAACATTCGGGCTCGATGCCGGCTGTTTTCTGCTCAAGTCTCTTCGTGCCCGGGCCGGACTTGGCCATCTGAGGTTTGTCATCTCAGGAGCGGCCCCACTTCCCTCGGACGTGCAGGAGTTCTTTGGAATAATGGGCATTCCGATACTGGAGGGATACGGGCTAACTGAGGCTTCTCCGGTGGTAAGCGTGAACAGGCCGGGACTTCTTAGAGCGGGGTCCGTCGGACCACCCATACCGGGCGTGGAGGTCAAGATAGGGAATCCGGATAGGGAGGGTGTCGGTGAGATCCTTGTCGCCGGTGAGAACGTCATGAAGGGCTACTTCGAGTCACCAGAGGAGACGGCCAAGGTGCTCTCAGAAAGTGTGCTGCGTACAGGGGACCTCGGGAGACTTGACAGCGATGGTTATCTATACGTCTGCGGCAGACTGAAAAGTGTAATAGTCACGCAGGCCGGAAAGAAGATATTCCCTGAAGAGGTTGAGACGGTCCTGGCTGCGAGCCCTCTGATCTCCGAAGTAGTTGTTGTTGGAGCGAGGAACCCGACGTCCGGAAGAGAAGAGGTGCACGCGATTGTCTATCCCGACTTCGAGCAGCTCCAATTGTACGCCGAGGAGAGTCACATTCGCCTCAACCAGGAAGAGACAAAGAACATCATCCGCTCGGAAATAAGGAAGATGTGTTCGCGCCTTCCCGACTACAAGAGGGTCAAGAGTCTTAGCATCCGCAACGAGGAGTTTCCCAAAACCTCTACGAGGAAAATAAAAAGGCAGTCGTTCCAGGAACAGGCGCTATCGATGGACGAGTGACTCGTGGAAGCCGCGGGTCAAGCCTGCCTGCCTGACCGGCCTGGTCCTTAAGTGGACTCAGGTTCTGCGCGAAAGACGCCCGGGAGCCCCGCCTCCCCAGCTTGACACTTGGCCGCTGCCTTCCCTATACTGTTCTCGAGAGCCATTGCCATCAACTGGCGAATGTACTTGTTCCTGGTTGGGTTGACAGTTGCGCTGGAAAGGAGTCCGAGGTGAAGAAGCTCATCGTCCTTTGCTTTGTGTTTCCGCTCCTGTTGCTCCTTACATACGGGGGAACCTCTGCGCTGGTCCGGCGCGTTCCGTCGGAAGATTACGAGAGCATCCAGAGCGCGATAGATGCGTCGGGTGACGGGGACACCGTCGTCGTAGGTCCTGGCGTGTACAAGGAGAATCTCCTCATGAGGAAGGCGGTCTCTTTGATAAGTTCAGATGGGCCGGGCAGAACGACCATAGATGGCGGTCGCCGGGGTGCCGGGTTGACGTGCATTCAGATTACGGACAGCACCGCGGTCGTCCGCGGTTTCACCTTCGAGAACGGTGCTAGTCTGCACGGAGGGGGCGTTTTTCTGAGTACGTCGTTCTTGACGGTGGAAGGCAACGTTTTCGAAGGAGATTCTGCCAAGTTCGGAGGCGCCATCTGCGCGCTGTGGTCGAACTCTCTGATCAGGAACAACAGATTCAGTGATAACAGTGCAACTTATGGGGGAGCAATCTACACGATGTTCATTTCTCCCCGAATAGACTCAAACGTTGTCGAGAACAACGAGGCTTCGGCGGGTGGTGGGATCTACTTCGCCGTGTCTTCGGAAGCCATAGTGGGTGACAACGTCATCAAGGGAAACCGCGCTGAGCGCGGCGGCGGGATGTTCATGAATACCGCCGCTCCGGTTCTGGAACGAAACCTCATCTCGGGCAATCGCGCTGAGGAAGGGGGCGGGATTTCGAGTTATTGCTCGGCCGGTGCCATCCGTGAGAACGTCTTCTGGAAGAACGAAGCCGCCAATGGAGCCGCCATCGCACTGGCAGACACGGCCGCTCCGAATATCGAAAGGAACACCATAGCATTCAATTCGGCCTCGGACACTCTCTGTGCTGGCCTTTACACCTCTGCCGTGTTCGCCAGAGTAGTGGGGAACATCTTTTTCGCCAACTCTCCCGGCCACGCGGTCTACTGCGCCGAAGGAGCGTTAGCTGTACTTTCGTGCAACATTCTTTGGAACAACGAAACCGGTAACTACAGAGGGCTAACATCGGAGACGGCTGACATCTATGAGGATCCGCTTTTCTGCGCTCCCGAGAAAGGCGATTTCACTCTCAGGAAAGATTCACCTGCCCTGGGCGGTGCGTGCGGCACCATCGGAGCTCTGGGGGAAGGTTGTAGCGTCGCGGGGCCAGAGTAGATGGAACCGAAGGGCGAGAAGAAGCCGCTTTCAGCTGGTCCCGGGTGAGGCCAAGGGCCTCCTCAGGCAGGCTACGCCTTCCGCCAGAAGACTAACTGCAAGCACCAGCAGTAACGCAGCTACCACTCCGACCGGACTTAGGCGGTACCGCGCTATGAGAAGCACGAGTGCAGAGATAGCTGTCACAATCATGAAGGCAAAGGGCAGAAGCAGGAAGTACGCCCGGCGCCCCTGATTCCTGAGCCACACCGCCAGTACCAAGAGAGCAAGCCCCGCCAGAAGCTGATTCGTAGCTCCGAAGACCGGCCATATGACCTTCCACGCCGGAACCGGGTCTCCGCCCGGTCCCCTGAGCGTGATCATCACAAAAACGGTCGGGAGAACGAGCGTGCCCAGGGTCGTGTAGAATCTCACGCCCTTCCCGTCTCTTCCGATCAGCTCCTGAAGGACGTAACGCCCCAGTCGCGTACAGGTGTCCAGCGTCGTCAAAATGAACGCGGACACCGCCAGAAGGGCAAAGGTGGTTCCCGCGGTCTCGGAAAGACCTAGGACGGACAAGAAGCGTCCCATTCCCTCTGCGTAGAGTGTAAGCGGAGGTTTCGAGGAAAGAGAGGCCGAGAAGGGAACAACCATGACGGTGGCGAGTGCCAGTACCGCAACGAAACCTTCTATGAGCATGGAACCGTATCCGACGGTTCTGGCGTCTGTCTCCTTCGCCAATTGCTTTGCAGTGGTTCCCGATGCTATGACCGAGTGAAAGCCCGAACAGGCGCCGCAGGCGACGGTAACGAAGAGTATCGGGAAAAGCGGCACCGCCTCCGCTCCGAGCAGCTCCGGGGAAACGTACGCAGGGAGTTCCGCCGAAAACCTGCCCAGCATAATGCCGACGAGAGCCCCGGCAGCGGTAGCGTACAGCAGGAACGAGGACAGGTAGTCGCGAGGTTGAAGCAAAGCCCAGACAGGGGTAACCGACGCCACGTAGCAATAGAGGATAAGGATCAGATTCCAAGTGTGTCGGACACCGTAGCCTCCGAACGTCGGGAGCAGTTCTGCGCGCAGAGGAGCCTGCTGTCCTCCCCACACGCCAACAAATATAAGGGAGACGAATATGACGGAGCCTACGAGAAGCGGAACCTTCAATCTGTAGACGAAGAGCCCGAACAGCAAAGCCAACAGTATGTAGAAAAGGGAGGAGCTGGCCACACCACCGTCGAGCGTGAAGGTTGTGGCGGTGAGATCAATGAACACGACAAGAACATAGACCAACGCAAGCCATATGAAGGCCAGCAGTAGGAGCTGGGAACGCCTGGAGAGATGCTGACGGGCCACTTCCGCAATCGAACGTGCCTTGTGTCTCACGGATGCCACGAGGGCCGAGTAGTCGTGCGCCCCGCCTAGAAAAATCGAACCCAGGACAATCCACAGAAGAGCCGGAAGCCAACCGAAGAGCGTCGCCGCAATCACCGGACCCACTATGGGTCCGGCTCCGGCGATGGAGGAGAAGTGATGGCCGAGCAGAACAGGCGCTCTCGCAGGGGAATAATCTACGCCGTCGCGCATGAAGCATGCGGGTGTGGGGCGGTCGCGGTCCACAGAAAGCCGCTGGTCCAGGAATCTGCCGTAGAATCTGAAAGCCAGAAGGAAGGCAACGACAGAGCCAAAGACTACGAACGTAACCATGCTCTCTCCCGTGGTGTGTGTCCAAAGCCCGAAGCTAGCACTTTCGGGTTTCTTGGTCAAGGCGGCAAGCGGAGCCGGAGATATTCAATAATCAAGGAACTTTGTGAATCCCCCGGGTGTTCAAGCTGGCAGAAAGGGTGCCCGGTCTTGTGAGTACATCCCCGGGCGCCTGCGCCGTGGTTCTCAGGTCGGGGCAGAAGCTCCACAGAAGGAGGTGCCGAGATGGTCGCAAGCTCCAGATCTTTGTCTGCGCTCGTTGTCGCTGCGCTAACCATTGCCTTCGTGGCCGCGGGTTCCACTCCGGTCGCCGAGGCAGGTCCGTGCTGCTCGGGTGTTGCGACAGGTCTTTCGCCTGCAGACAACGAGACCGAATCCAGCTCTTGCCGCGCCCGCGTGGTCAGATGTGCCGCCGGATTGGACAAGGAGGCTGAGACTTCGAGTGGGGGGTGGCTCGGAGTTCACATCCAGGATCTCACCGCCGAGTTGCGCGAGGTTCTGGAACTTGACGAAGATGTCGAAGGCGCTCTCGTTGCAGACGTGAACGAGGACGGCCCGGCTCATATGGCCGGAGTGAAAAAGGGAGACGTCATAATCCTGATCGACCGTAACGGTGTCAATGATGTCGAGGAGCTAGTCAAGCTGGTCAGCAAGAAGGATCCCGGGGAGAAGGTAACCATAGTGGTCCTCAGGGACGGATCGAAAAAGAAGCTAGTGGCTACGCTCGGCAAGCGCCCGAAAAAACTCACGGAGGAGATCGAGTTTGGCTCGGATGTTCCTGGGAAGTTTTTCCGCGAGAAGGATTCGTACGTGTACAAGTTTTCGCCGGATGCCGGAAGTCTTACTCTGAAGCTCAGCAAGGCGCGTCTGGGAGTGAAGGTGATCGATGTTAGCAAGGAGCTGGCGGAGTATTTCAAGACGGACGACGGTGCTCTCGTAATAGAGGTGATGGAAGACAGCGGAGCCGAGGAGGCCGGGATCAAGCCTGGCGATGTCATAATCGAGGCTGACGGGAAGCCAGTGGAAGACAGTGAAGACTTGACCCGGCTTCTTCGGAAACGAGAAAAGGGCGACAGCGTGGAGCTGGTGTTGGTGAGGAAGGGCAACAGAATGAAGCTCGACGCCGTTCTCGGTGAAGGATCTGCTTGGGCATTGATCGAGGGGATGAAGAAGGGGATTGTTATACCAGACATGCCGCACCTCGACTTGGAGAAGATGCCGCGAGGTTTCGAGAAAGACGTTGACCTTCATATGAAGATGGAGACTCTTTCTCGAGAGATGGAGAAGCTGCAAGAGGAATTGGAGGAACTGAGGGAGGAACTGGAGGCACTGAGAGACTGAGGTCGGGAAAGCGGCTCCGTCCTAGAGGCCGTTGGTATGTAGCTCAAGCGCACTGTCAGGGTCACAATTCAGTGGAACGGAGCCGCTCGTTAACCGGACGGGGAGCGTGGCTCTCGACGGGAAGTGACGTCGGGAGCCACGCTTTGTCATATCAAGTCCCTGCGGGAGAATCTGTGGTCCAGCTCGGAGAGCCCCAGTGAGGACGTCGGTTGATGCCAGTCGCGCAGGT